>Ga0073904_10002913_pt1 | contig 12918 bp, 11 predicted proteins | sample KloWWTrecipitate_FD_66668 | JGI IMG/M metagenome (GOLD analysis project Ga0073904, IMG submission 66668) | Active sludge microbial communities from Klosterneuburg, Austria, studying microevolution and ecology of nitrifiers - Klosterneuburg... | ecosystem: Engineered > WWTP > Aerobic digester >...
GAAGGGGTCTTCACGGGGATGGGGCATGCGTGGTTCCCCATGAGCTACAACGCGCAGACGGGCTTGGTGTACATCCCGTCCTACGAGATCTTCCCAAGAGGGGTGCGAGGCAGTACCGGGCAAGCCATTGACCCGCTCGCGCATGGCAAGCTCGTCGCGTACGACCCGATCAAGCAGGCGCCCCGCTGGATGGTGACGCTCCCGCTCTCGGTCAATGGCGGGGTATTGGGCACTGCAGGCAACCTTGTGTTCCAGGGGGACGCGGCCGGGGAGTTCTCGGGTTACGCCGCCGACACCGGCAAGAAGGTGTGGTTCGTCAAGACTGGATCCGCGATTCAATCGGTGCCGGTGACGTATGTCGTGAATGGCGAGCAGTATGTGCTGATGCCCATCGGGATGGGGGGGGGATTCCGGTTGTTCGGACGAGCGAGCGAGATGGCAACCCTGGAATCGAAGCGCGGGCCGGCGCGCCTGCTGGCGTTCAAGCTTGGCGCCAAGGCGTCGATGCCGCCGATTGATGCCTACATTCCCAACGTGCCGAAGCCACCTGAGCAGACCGCCAGCCCGGAAAGAGTCCAGGAGGGCGCGCGTGTCTACACCAAATTCTTCTGTAACAAATGTCATTCCCCTCAAGCGGATGGGAGCGGCGCGTGGGCGCTCGGAGGCGACATTCCCGATCTCCGTTACATGCCGCTCAGTGCTCATCAACGCTTCTACTCGATTGTCTTAGAGGGCACCAACGCGGAGAACGGGATGCCGAATTTCGGCAAGCCTCCCGGTTGGCCGTTGGTCGAGACCGCCATGACGCGGGAAGAGGCGGAAGCGCTGCACGCCTACATCATCGATTTGGCGTGGAAGGCGTACAAGGACGGCCCGCGGGGCTTGAAGTGAGGCCGACTGAGCGTCCCCAGGTCGGTCCCACGCAGGAGCTTGAGGACCACCGACCAATGAATTTGTGCGGCGCGTGAGACTGACGGAGGCCTGCGCCGTCACCCCGGTGTTACCCGAAGCTCGTCACCGGAAGGCGGATCCGACCTATCCTGCGGTGTTCCTCGGGAATTCTGGAGCCGGCGATAGGACTTGAACCTACGACCTGCTGATTACGAATCAGCTGCTCTACCAACTGAGCTACGCCGGCCGGCTGGCAGGCGTCCGCGAGCGGACGCGAGGCTCGTATGGTAGCACGCCCCGGCCGCCCACCACCCAGTCGGCGGCCTGGGTACTCGGGATCGGCACGGGGTGGCCCTGGTGTCTCAATCTGCGGCCCCGGCGCTCCGCGTCGGCAGCCCTGACCGCTGAGCCGGTCAAGGCCCCTCCGAGTTGAACACCCATCGTCGGAGGGAGTACCATCGAGTGTTTGGGGGCTTCCCCGGCGACGTCCCCGAGCATCAGACGCTTCATGCCGCCCGCACTCCCGGACCGTTCGGCCATCGTCGTGCGCGGAGCGCGCACACACAACCTGAAGAACGTCAGCCTCTCGCTGCCCGTGCGGAAGCTGATCGTCATCACGGGCGTCAGCGGTTCCGGCAAGTCGTCGCTCGCTTTCGACACCATCTACGCTGAAGGCCAGCGCCGCTACGTCGAGTCGCTCTCGGCCTATGCCCGCCAGTTCCTGGAGCGGATGGAGAAGCCCGACGTGGATGGCATCGACGGCATCTGTCCGGCCATTGCCATCCGCCAGAAGAACACCGTCCGCAATCCGCGATCCACGGTCGGGACCGCCACCGAAATTCACGACTACCTGCGCCTGCTCTACGCGCGCGTCGGCAAGACCATCTGCCGCCAGTGCGGCCAGCCGGTCGCCCGCGAGACGGCGGAGGTCGTCGCCAGCCGATTGCTCGCCCTGCCCGAGGGCACGCGCCTGCTCATCGGTTACGAACTGCCGCTCATGGATTTTCGCGACGCGCCGCCCGACGATGCCGGCGAGTCGCCGGACGGCGAGCCCGACGCACTGGCGACGGGGGTGCCGCCGGCCTCTGCGCCAGTTCCGCCCAGGGCTGTCACGCCTGTATCCTCGGCGGCCTCGGGTTCCGCCGTATCCGCGTCCGATTCCGCGTCGGCGCCGGTTCTGGACAGCTTGCGCCGCAAGGGATTCGGGCGCCTGCTGATGGGCGACAGCGCCGTCTCGTTCGATGACCTGCCGGCCGACGCGCTCAGGGGCCTGGGCGCGGTGGGCGTGGTGGTGGACCGCCTCCGGATCGACGGCGATTTGCGGTCCCGCCTCACCGACTCCATCGAGACGGCCTACGTGGAGGGCGGCGGGGCGGCCTGGGTGCGGGAACTGCCCCCCGATGGCGGCGCCGCGTGCCGGCACGAGTTCTCGGAGCGCTTCGAGTGCCGGACCTGCAACATCACCTACGAGGATCCGCAGCCCAGGCTCTTCTCGTTCAACAACCCGTTTGGCGCCTGCCCGACCTGCCACGGGTTCGGCAACATCATCGAGCTGGATCTCGATCTCGTGGTGCCCGACCAGGGCAAGTCCGTCAACCAGGGCGCCATCGAGCCGTGGACCAAGCCCCATTACCGCACGCAACTCGCCGGGCTGAAGCGCTTCGCGCGCCAGCAGGGCATTCGCCTGGACGTGCCCTGGAAAGACCTGCCCGAGGCCGAACGGCGCCTCATCGTGGAAGGGGACGGAAAGGATTACGACGGCATCCGCGGGTTCTTCCAGTGGCTCGAGCGGAAGAAGTACAAGGTCCACGTCCGCGTCTTCCTGAGCCGCTACCGCGGCTACCTCACCTGTCCCGATTGCGGCGGCACTCGGCTGCGACGCGAGGCCCGCGACGTGCGTGTGGGCGACCACACCATCGACCGCGTGTCGGCCCTCACCGTGCGCCAGGCGCAGGCGTTCTTCGACGGCCTCCGCCTCTCCGACAAGGACGCGGCCATCGCGGAGAAGGTGCTCGACGAGATTCGCCGGCGGCTCGGCTTCCTGCGCGATGTGGGGCTCGACTACCTCACGCTCGATCGCCTGTCGTCCACCCTGTCTGGCGGCGAAGCCCAGCGCATCAACCTGGCTACTTCACTCGGGTCGGCGCTCGTCGGGACGCTCTACGTGCTCGACGAGCCGTCCATCGGACTGCACGCGCGCGACAACCAGCGCCTGATCGCCATCCTGCGGCAGCTTCGCGATCAAGGCAACACCGTCCTGGTGGTGGAGCACGACGCGGACATGATCGCCGTCGCGGACCACGTGATCGACATGGGCATGGGGGCCGGCGAGCACGGCGGCCGCGTGGTGTACGCCGGGTCGCTCGAGGGGCTGACCACCGAGCCGAGGTCGCTCACCGCAAAGTACTGGCGCGGCGAGCTCTCGATTCCGGTGCCGGCTGCCCGCCGGAAGGGAATTCCGCAGCGCATCCGGCTCGTCGGCGCGCGCGAGCACAACCTGAAGGACGTCACCGTCGAGATCCCGCTCAACACCCTCACGTGCATCACCGGCGTGAGCGGATCGGGCAAGTCCACTCTCGTGCACGACGTGCTGTACGCGGCGCTCAAGCGTGCCAAGGGCGACTGGGATCGCAAGGTGGGCGCACACGATCGGCTCGACGGGCACGAGTTCGTCACCGACGCTGTGCTGGTGGACCAGACGCCCATCGGGCGCACGCCGCGGTCCAATCCGGTGACCTACCTGAAGGCCTTCGATTCCATTCGCGAGCTGTTCGCGTCCACCAAGGACGCGACGGCGCGAGGCCTGACGCCCAGCCACTTTTCGTTCAACGTCCCGGGCGGGCGGTGCGAGGCGTGCCAGGGCGAGGGCGAGGTCAAGGTCGAGATGCAGTTTCTCGCCGACGTGTTCGTGCCCTGCGAGCAGTGCGAAGGGCGGCGCTTCAAGTCGCAAATACTCGACGTGCGTTACCGCGGTAAGAACGTCACCGACGTGCTCGGCCTCACCGTCAAGGAGGCCATCGGCTTCTTCTCGAGCACGCCGAAGGTGCTGCGGCGCCTGCAGGTGCTCGACGAGATCGGCCTCGGCTATCTGCGGCTGGGCCAGCCGGCGACGACGCTGTCGGGCGGCGAGGCCCAGCGCATCAAGATCGCCGCACACCTGTCGTCGCACGCCGGCGAGCGACTCCTCTACATCCTGGACGAGCCCACCACGGGCCTGCACTTCGATGACATCGCCAAGCTGCTCGCCTCGTTCCGCAAGCTCCTCGAGGCCGGCCACACGCTCGCCGTCATCGAACACAATCTCGACGTGATCAAGACAGCCGACTGGATCATCGACCTCGGTCCCGAAGGCGGCGAGGACGGCGGGCAGGTGGTGGCCATGGGTACGCCCGAGCAGGTGGCGTGCAGCGAGGGTTCGCACACGGGGCACTACCTGCGGGAGATCCTCACTACGGGACGGCTCCTGCTGACGGCGGAGCGATGAGGCTGGCGCGCGTGGTGGCGGCGACGCTGGTGCTGATTCCCGCCAGTGTCTGGGCCCAGGCGCCCGATGCGAACGCGGTACTGCGCGGTGCGGGCGTCCAGGCACCGCGGGGCGGAGCCGAGGCGGCGTTCGACGCGGGCTTGACCGGTCCCGCGCCCGTGCCGCCCGGCGCCTTCGGCCTGCTCGTCGTCGGGATGGGACCGGTGGGTGATGCCGCGCGGGTGCGCAACGCCTACGCGTTCGGCGTGCTGGCCGGACGCTCGGCGCGCCACGTGCCCGCCAGCGAGTTGATGGGCGCGGGCGTGGCGCTACTGCAGATGATCGTATCCGACGATCGGGGGTCGCGCATTGCCGGCTGCCGCGTCGCCGGTCGCGCCTTCGCGACGCCCGTCGACGGCGCCCCGCCGCCCGTCCGGCCTGCGGGCCTCGCCGAGGCCATCGTGCTGCAACTCAACCAAGCCAATGGCGCCGAACAGGCTGCGGCCATGGAGGCGCTGGGCCTGCTCGGTGAGACCTCGGTCGTGCCCGCCCTGACCGACACCTACCAGCGGGCCCGCGCGCGCAACGATCGCCGGATGGCCGGTTCGGCGCTCGAGGCGCTGGCCAGGATTGGCGACCCCTCCAGCGCCGCTCTGGTCGAGGCGCTGGCCCAGGATTCGTGGGGCGATCGCGACGATGCCACGGGGCTGGTCGTGGCCTTCGCGCGAGAGCGGTACCTGAAGGACGGCTCGCGCAGGCGCCTCGAGGCCGCCGCGGCGCATCGCTCGCTTGGCCCGGGTGCGCGCGCCTACCTGGCCGAGCTGGCCGCGCCGCCCCCGTGATTCTGCCGCGATCCTTCTACGCGCGCCCGACGGTCGAGGTGGCACTCGACCTCCTCGGCAAGGTTCTCGTGCACCGCACGCCGGCGGGCGTCGCCTCCGGCGCCATCGTCGAGGTGGAAGCCTATGTCGGGGAAGACGATCCGGCCTGCCATGCGGCGTCGGGCCGGACTCGCCGCAACGCGCCGCTCTACGGCGCGCCGGGCCACGCGTACGTGTATTTCACGTACGGGCTGCACTACCTGGTCAATGCGGTCACCGAACGTGAGGGGTTTCCGGCCGCCGTCCTCATCCGCGCGCTGGATCCCCTCGAGGGGCACGCGCTGATGAGACGCCGTCGGGCCGCCGTGCGCGGCCGGTCCGCGAAGGCGGTGCTGCCGGACGCATGCCTGTGCCGGGGACCGGCCAACGTGACGGTGGCGCTCGGCATCGCTGCCGCACAGAACACACGACCGCTGTTCCGGCGGCCCCTCACCATCGAGGACGCGGGCCTGCCGATTGGTAATGTCGCCTGGGGGCCGCGCATCGGAATCAGCAAGGGCACCGACCGCGCGTGGCGCGGCTGGGTGGCCGGTCACGGGTCGGTGTCGCGAGGCTGACGGTCAGACGGCGACGGCCCACCGCATCGGGTGCAGTTGCCCTCGCCTGGGCGTCACTCGTAGGGTAGAGGTTATTTCCGCATCTTGACTTCGACCTGCTGCACCGGGATGCGGATGCCGTCCCGATCGAACGCGTGCTTGATGCGGCGGCGCAGCTCACGGCCGACGCGCCACTGGCTGAGAGGCGTCGTCTTGATGCGGAAGCGCAGGATCACGGCCGACGCGCCGAAGTCCTGCACCCCCATCACCTCGAGGGGCTCGAGGATGAGGGGCCCGAACTCCGGGTCCTGCTGCAGCTCGGCCGACGCGGATCGCACCACGTCGAGCGCCCGATCGATGTCATCGGCGTAGTCGATGCCGATGTCCATCAGGTAGAAGGCGAAGTCCTTGCTCCGATTGGCCAGCGTTCTGATCTCGCCGTTGGGGAACACGTGCACGGTGCCCTCGAGATCGCGCAGGACCATGGTCCGCAGGTTGATCTGCTCTACGGCGCCGCCTGTGCCGTTGACCACGGCGACGTCGCCCACCCGTACCTGGTCCTCGATGATGAGGAAGAAACCCGAAATGACGTCCTTGACCAGCGTCTGGGCGCCGAACCCGACAGCGAGGCCCAGGATGCCCGCGCCGGTCAGCACCGGGGTGATGTCGACATCGAGCGTGCGGAGCACCATCAGCAGCGCGGCGACCCAGATGATGGTGACGAGAAACCGGCTCAGGGTGTGGCCGAGGGTCTGCGCGCGCTTCTGCCGCTCGGTGTCACCGGGGGGACCCCCTGCGGCAATTTCGTGCTCGGCCCTGGCGATGATTGCCGCCACGATCCGGGTGGAGGTGAGCGCCAGGAGCAGGATGACACCGACGCGCAGCGCGGTTTGCGCCGCCCACGCGCCGAAGCGGTCGGGATCGAGCTCGACGGGCACGGTGACGCCGACGACGGCCAGCGCGGGGAAGACGAGCGCGATCATCGAGACGACGAAGGTGATGAGGCGGACGAAGCGGATGGGCGCCTTGCGCACGGAGACCGAGAGCCCGTCGGCGCTCTCGACCGACGCCAGCAGGCGCCGGATCAGGCCGCCGGCGATGAGGGCGATGGCCGCGGCCAGCACGGCCGCGAAGACGAGCGCCGCGAGAATCTCGATCGTGCTGTCCGGGAGTGCCGAGGCGTCGGACGGGGGCATCTGATGGAGAGATGACGCCTAGCGCCCGCGGCGAACGGGACGTTGCTGTTGCTGCTCAACCTCGACGCGCACCAACGTCTGGGCGCCGTCGCGGAGGACCTCGATGCGGGCCGTGCTGCCGATCGGGCTGTCGGCGACGAAGCGAACGAACTGCGAGGTGTTGACGACCTCCTGGCCGTTCACGCTCCGCACGATGTCGCCTGGCCGAAGGCCGGCGCGGTAGGCGGCCGACTGCCGGCTCATCTGCGTGATCACCACGCCGTCGGTGCCCGGCGCCTTCAGCTCTTCCGCCAGCCGCGTGGTGAGCGGCGAGACCTCGACGAAGCCGATCGAACCGCGCCGCACCTCGCCGTACTGCTTGAGGTCGTCCACGACGTGTCGCACCAGGTTGCTGGGCACGGCGAACCCGATGCCCTGGTAGCCACCGCTCTGCGAGAAGATGGCGGTGTTGATGCCGACCAGTTCGCCGTGGTTGTTGATGAGCGCGCCTCCGGAGTTGCCCGGGTTGATGGCGGCGTCGGTCTGGATGAAGTCCTCATAGGTGGAGATGCCGACGCCGGCGCGGCCGAGCGCGCTGACCACCCCCAGCGTCACGGTCTGGTTCAGGGAGAACGGGTTGCCCACCGCCATCACCCACTCGGCCACCTTGAGCCTGGACGAATCGCCCCAGGGCACGACCGGCAGGTTGGCGGCCTCGACTTTCAAGAGCGCGAGGTCGGTCCACGTGTCCACGCCGACGATAGTGGCGCGCAGTTCGCGGCGGTCGCCAATCGACACGGTGACCTCGGCATTCACTTCGCCGACCACGTGGTTGTTGGTGACGACATAGCCGTCCGGCGATACCAGCACCCCTGAGCCGAGGCTCGACTCGTAGCGATTCCGATCGCCGAACACCTCGCCGGGGTCGCCGCCGCCGAAGAAATACTGGAAGAACGGGTCGTTGGCAAACGGCGAGGTGGGACGGCGCACCACCTGGACGGACGAGATGTTGGTGACGGCCTGCACCGTGCGGGCCGCCACGCCGGTGAAATCGGGCCCGCCGACCACGGCGGGCAGTTCCGCCTGGCGCGCCACGGAGGCGGGCGTCTGGGCCGGCTCGTCTGGCGTGGCCGGCATGGCGGCCACGGTGTCGGCGTCGGTTGCGCGCCCGGAGATGACGCGTCCCGAGAGGAGCAGGCCGGCCGCCACACCGGTGGCGATGAGCAGGGCCGAAACGGAAAGACGCCTGAACATGGCCGACTACGACACGTCCACCCGGCGTGGCTCCGCTTCGGGGCGCTTGGGGACCGTAACCGTCAGCACGCCCTCAGCGAGATCGGCGGTGATCGCTCCGGAGTCCACGTGGGGTGGCAGGGAGAAGGTGCGGGCGAAGTCGCCGTGGCCGCGCTCGAGCTGGTGGTAGTGCTCGCAGGCCACACGTGCGTCGCGGCGCCCGCGGATGGTGAGGCGTCCCTCCAGCAGCCTGATGTCGATCTGGTCGCGGGTGAGTCCTGGCAGCTCGGCGGTGAGCACGAATGCCGCCTCGGTTTCGCACAGGTCGACCGCTGGCGCCCAGCCGTGGGGGCCGGCCACGGCCAACCGCTCGATGCGGTGCTGAATGGCGATTAGATCCCGGAACGGGTCCCAGCGGGCGAACGCCACAACTCCGCATCGTAGCATGCGGACGCCGGGGCTGATGCGGGGGCGCGCCCGGCCCGCGAAGGATCCCCAGCACTCGCCGACCGCATGCTAAGATTCCAAGGTTCTCCACTCGAATCACAGACGTACGAATGGCCAATACGCTTCTTGCGACGCAGCTCCGGAAGGGCATGATCATCAAGCTCGACAACGAGCTCTACCGGATTCACGATCGCCAGCACGTCACACCGGGCAACCTCCGCGGCTTTGTCCGCCTCAAGATGCGGAACCTCCGTAATCAGGTGATGGCCGAACACAAGGCCCGCTCCGAGGATGTCATCGAGCGCGCCACGCTGGACGAGAAGGAGATGCAGTTCCTCTACGCCGACGGCGAGGGGTATCACTTCATGGACACCGACAGCTACGAGCAGATCCACCTCACCGAAGACACCCTGGGCGACAGCGTGGGCTTTCTGAAGGCCGAGATGCTGATTCGGGTGGAGTTCTACGGTAGCGAGCCGGTGGGCATCGAGCTGCCGCAGACCGTGGATCTGAAGGTCGTCGACACGGTCCCGGCCATCAAGGGGGCCACCGCCACCAACCAGCTCAAGCCGGCCACGCTCGAAACCGGGGTCATCGTCCAGGTGCCCCCGTTCATCGGCGAAGGCGACTTCATCCGCGTCAGCACCGAGACCGGCGGGTACCTGGCCCGCGCCTGAGCCCCGGCGGCCTGCCGATTTCCTATAATCAGGCATGGACGTCGTCCGGACCCCGGCCGTCGGGTGGATCGAAGTCATCGTCGGCAGCATGTTCAGCGGTAAGAGCGAAGAGCTGATCCGCCGGCTGCGGCGGGCGCAGATTGCCCGGCAACGCGTGCAGATCTTCAAGCCCGCCGTCGACACGCGGTTCGCCGAAGACCACATCGTCTCCCACAGCGAGCTCCGTATTCCGTCCGAGAGCGCCGCCAACGCGGCCGAGGTGCTCGCCCGAGTGCGTCCCGACACCGAGGTGATCGGTATCGACGAGGGGCAGTTCTTCGACGCGGGCCTGCCGTCGGCGGCCACCGCTCTCGCCGCCCGCGGTGCCCGCGTCATCGTGGCCGGCCTGGACCAGGACTACCTCGGCAAGCCGTTCGATCCGATGCCGCAACTGCTGGCCATCGCGGAATACATCACCAAGACGCGCGCCATCTGCATGGTGTGTGGCAACCCTGCCAACCACACCCAGCGCCTGGTCGGCAATCGTACGCGCGTGCTCCTGGGCGCCCAGGGGACCTACGAGGCGCGCTGCCGCCGCTGTTTCGACCCCTCGCTGGCGGAGGCCGAGGAGCGCCGGCAGGGCGGTGCGCCGGTTACGGCCGCGACGGGTGACCCGGAGCCGCGATGACCATCGTGGAACTCGCTGGCGCGCTGGAGCTCAGCCTCATCGTGCTTGGCGTCGTGTTCCTCGCCGTCAACCTGCGGGTCGGGCGCGACATCTGGCGGTTCTGGCGGCGGCGCGCGGGCGCCCTGCTGGTGTGGCAGGCGCCGGCGCCGCCGTACTACGCGCTCAACCTGGCCATCGGCGTGATGTTGGGCGTGCTGCTGTTCGTCACGGTCTTCCTGGTGCCTCGCCCGGCCGGATCGGTCTTCGGGGAGGCGATGATGTTCGTCTACTATGGCTACCTGTTGCCGCTGTCCACCCGTATCCTGCGCGGCCTGTATGCCGACGGTGTGTGGACCGACTCCGGCTTCATGGCCTATGGCGATATCGGCGGGCTCACGTGGAAGGCAGGGACCACCGACACGCTGGTGCTGGCCTCACGATTGCGCGCGTTTGCACGAACCCTCACCATTCCGGGCACGCGGCTCGGGGAGGTCCGGCGGATGCTGCGCGAGAAGATCGGCGAACACGCCATCGAGTTCGACGATGGGCCCGGGCTGCACCTGGGCAGTCGGGACACGCGGGAAAGCGTGTAGGCTCGCTCCCGGGCATTCCAAGGCAGACTCTGCAGTTGCGGCCGAACGGGCCGATAGGAGGGTGCGATGGCAGTCCGACCGACCTGGAAGGGGTATCTGAAGGTCAGCCTCGTGACCATTCCGGTCCGGGTCTATCCCGCCACCGAGTCGAGCGCCACGATTGCCTTCAACCAGCTTCACGCCGAGTGCCAGACGCGCATCCAGCAGAAAAAGTGGTGCCCCCACTGCGAGCGCGAAGTCACCTCAGCCGAGGTGGTGAAGGGCTACGAATTCGAGAAGGGCCGCTGGGTGGTGGTCCCCGAGGAAGACATCGCGAAGGTGAAGACCGAGTCGACGAAGGTCATCAACCTGGTGCAGTTCGCCGATGCCGACGCCGTCGACCCGATGTACGTGGACAAGGCGTATTACCTCGCGCCGGAGGGGCCGATGGCCGCCGACGCCTACGCGGTGATGCGTGACGCAATGCAGGGCAAGGCCGGCATCGGTAAGGTGGCCATCCATGGCCGCGAGTACCTGGTGGCCATCCGCCCGCACAAGCAGGGCCTGGTGATGTACACGCTGCATCACGCCGCCGAGATTCGGACCATCGATCAGATCGACGAACTGCGCGAAGTACGCGGCAAGGTGAACCCGGCCGAGATGAAGCTTGCCCGGCAGGTGATCGAGAGCATTGAAGGCGAGCTCAACCTGGCCGATTACACGGACGAATACCAGCGTGGCCTGCGCGCCATCATCGACGCCAGGATCGCGGGTGAGGAAATCATCGCGCCCGCCGAGGAGGCCCCGCCGAAGGTAGTGGACCTGATGGAGGCCCTGCGCAAGAGCCTCGAACAGGTGAGCGGGGGCAAGAAGAAGGCGGCCAAGGTGGCCGCGGGACGCAGTACCACGCGCAAACGCAAGGTTTCGTGAGGACACTCGGCCATGCGACGAAAAGCCGTCTGGGGCGGCGACCTCGCCCCGAAGCTCCGCTGAGGTTCGCCTCGCCCCGCCGGGTCTGCCTCGGCTGATCGACCGCTCAGTGGGAGAGCAGCCACCCGATCAGCCCGGGACCGGCCGCCGCCGGGTCGCCGAGCCAGCCGGGCGGCGTCAGCCAGGTGAAGGCCAGGATCGCGACGACCCAGATGTCGTAGGGTAGTGTCGCGCGGTCGTCCCTCCAGAAGAAGAACCGCCAGAACACCCCGCCCGGTCCTGCCGTCGAGGGCATGGGCCGCCGCTCCAACTCCAGGTAGGTGTAGTAGATCCGGTTGGCCACGGTGACGATCGAGAGCACGAGAATCACCCACAGCACGGCCGCCATGCGATCGGTGAACGCCCCGATCATGAACAGGACGATTCGCTCGGGGCGTTCCATGAAGCCCACCTTGCACCGCGTGACCAGCGACTCGGCACGCGCCCGGGCGTAGCTGGTCATGATCGAGAAGATGAGGGTCAGCGTGGCGATGAGGACGTAGTCCTTGCGCCCGAGGTCGGCGTAGAGCCAGATGAGGCCGGTGAAGAGCGCCAGATCCGAGAAGCGGTCGAGGGTGGAGTCCCAGAAGGCGCCAAACTGCGACTGCTTGCCCGTGATGTGGGCGACCTTGCCGTCGATGAAGTCGAAGATGTTGGCGACAATCATGATGGCGCCGGCCGCCAGAAAACGGTCCCGGGCGAGCGCCCACGCGGCGGCCACGTTGATGAGCACGCCGATGAGCGTGAGCGTGTTGGGGTGGATGCCGAGCGCGACCGACGCACTGATGATGGCGCGCAGCGGGAACATGCAGATGGCGCCAATCGCGCCGGTGAATGTCATGGAGGGCTCAACATAGGGTAGTCGACGGCCCGGGCAATCTCAACCGTGGGTGGCGCCGCGTGGGTGGCGCCGCGGCGCGGTCCGGCGTACGATCGGAGCCGGCCATTTCCCACGATGCCCATTCACGATCTCAGGGACCAGGTCGCCCGGCTGCCCGAGCAGCCCGGTGTGTACCTGTACGCCAATCGAGCTGGTGAAACCATCTATGTGGGCAAGGCGCGCAGCCTGCGCGACCGCGTGCGCAGCTACCTGGGCGCCGGCGGGGCCAACCCCAGGACCGACGCCCTGCTCGATGACATCGCGGGCCTCACGGTGATTGTCACCGACTCGGTGGTCGAGGCCCTGGCCCTCGAGAACAACCTCATCAAGCAGCGGATGCCGCGCTACAACATCCTGCTGCGCGACGACAAGAACTACCCGTACCTGCAACTCACCACCGGCGAGGCCTTCCCGCGCGTGCTCGTGGCGCGATCGGTCGAGCGCGACGGGCACTTCTATGCCGGCCCCTTCCTGCCCGCCAAGCTCGCGCGGCGCACCATGGGCCTGACGCACAAGCTGTTCGGCATCCGCTCGTGCAACGAGGTGAT
>Ga0073904_10002914_pt1 | contig 12918 bp, 13 predicted proteins | sample KloWWTrecipitate_FD_66668 | JGI IMG/M metagenome (GOLD analysis project Ga0073904, IMG submission 66668) | Active sludge microbial communities from Klosterneuburg, Austria, studying microevolution and ecology of nitrifiers - Klosterneuburg... | ecosystem: Engineered > WWTP > Aerobic digester >...
CTGGAAAGAAAAAGGGAAGCGGCCGGGCTTCCCTTCAGGAACTGGAGCGGGAGACGAGTCTCGAACTCGCGACCTCAACCTTGGCAAGGTTGCGCTCTACCAACTGAGCTACTCCCGCGCATTGGAAGCCCGCAATTATAGCTTGGCGACACACCCTGTCAAACCACGCGCCGCTACGGCGGGCGCCCCTGCTGCCCGCCGCCGTCGCGAAGCACCGGCCAGGCCCGCCGCAGGTAGTACAGCATCGACCAGACGGTCAGCACGGCCGCGGCCCAGATCAGCCAGGTGCCGAGCGGGCGCGTGTGGAACAGTCCGCCGAGCCGCGCGTCGTACAGCAGCAGCGGAATCGCGACCAGCTGCGCGACGGTCTTGAACTTGCCGATCGAGTGGACCGCGACGCTGGCGCGCGCCCCCACCAGCGCCATCCACTCGCGCAAGGCCGAGATCGTGAGTTCGCGCCCGACGATGACTGCCGCGACGATCGCGTCGACGCGCCCGAGGTCGACGAGCATGACCAGCGCCACGCAGACGATCAGTTTGTCGGCCACGGGATCGAGGAAGGCGCCGAAGGCCGAAGTCTGGCCCCAGCGGCGCGCGAGCCAGCCGTCGAGCCAGTCGGTGATTGCCGCGCCGACGAACAGCACGGTGGCGAGCAGGTTCTGCGTGAACGTCGGTACCGGCAGGAAGAACACCCCCACCAGCAGCGGTATCGCGATCACGCGTGCCCAGGTCAGCAAGGTCGGGAGATTCGAGGGCATGTCCGGTCTGCCGGAGGGCGCTTGCGCTCCGGCATCAGTGCAGTCGGCGATAGATCTCTTCCGCGAGCGACCGGGAAACGCCCTCGACCGAGGCCAGATCCTCGACGCTCGCCGCCATGATGCCACGCAGGCCGCCGAAACGCGCCAGCAGGCGCTGGCGCCGCTTCGGTCCGATCCCGTCGATCTCGTCGAGCCGCGACCCCTTTCGCGCCTTCGCCCGGCGCGAGCGCATGCCGGTGATCGCGAAGCGGTGGGCCTCGTCGCGAATCTGGGCGACCAGCATCAGCGCCGCCGAGTCGCGCCCCGGCGTGATGGCCGCGCGGCCGTCGGCGAACACCAGCGTCTCGAGGCCGACCTTCCTGCCCTCGCCCTTCGCGACACCGACCAGCGCGCCGATGTCGGCGCCGAGTTCCTCGAAGACCTGCCGAGCCGCGCCTACCTGCGCGGCGCCGCCGTCGATCAGGACGACGTCGGGGACCGGCGCGTCCGAATAGCGGCGCGTGAGCACCTGCCGCATCGCCGCGGGGTCGTCGCCGCCGACGATGCCATCGATGTTGAAGCGGCGATACTCGCCGCGCTGCATCGCGTGGTGCTGGTAGACGACGCACGAAGCCTGCGTCGCCTCGCCCATCGTGTGGCTGATGTCGAAGCACTCGATGCGCAGGGCGTCGAGGTCGCTGCCGTCGTCGAGTCCGAGGACCTGCGACAGCGCGCGGGTCCGTTCCTTGTGCGAGCCTTCCTCCGACAGCAGTCGGGCGATCGCCAGTTGCGCGTTCTGCCGCGTCAGCTCGAGCCACTCGCGCCGGATGCCGTGCGGCTGGCGGATCCATTGCACCGGGTGGCCCGCTTGCTGTTGCAGCCACTCGAGCAGCGCCGGGTCCGGCGTGACGCCGTCGACGATCAGCACCGGTGGCACCGGCAGGCCGTCGTAGTGCTGGGCGACGAAGGCCTCGAGAATCTCGGCCGGCGTGCCGGCGTCCCCGGCGTCGGCCGCGTGCACCGGAAAGGACGCCTTGTCGCCGAGGTGCCGGCCGCCGCGCACCATCGCCAGGTTCACGCAGGCGCGCCCGCCGCGCACGACCGCCGCCACGATGTCGGCATCCGTCTCCAGGCCCGCCTCCATCGACTGCTTCGACTGCAGCCGTGCCAGCGCACTGAGGCGATCGCGCAGGTGCGCGGCCTCCTCGAAGCGCAGCTCGGCCGCCGCGGCGCGCATCTTCGCCTCGACGTCGGCCAGCACCTCGCGCTGCCCGCCCTGCAGGAAGCGCGCCGCCGCCTCGACGTCCTCGGCATACCCGCGCTCGTCGATCAATCCGACGCACGGCGCGCTGCAGCGGCCGATCTGGTGCAGCAGGCACGGACGCGAGCGGTTCGCGAAGACCGTGTCCTCGCAGGTGCGCAAGCGGAACACTTTCTGGAGCGCCTGGATCGCGTCGCGCACCGACCAGGCGTTCGGGTACGGTCCGAAGTACCGGCTGCGCTTGTCGACCGCGCCGCGGTAGTAGACGATACGCGGGAACGCGTGCCCGGTCAGCTTCAGGTACGGGTAGGACTTGTCGTCGCGAAACAGGATGTTGTAGCGCGGCGCCGCCGTCTTGATCAGGTTGTTCTCGAGCAGCAGCGCTTCGGCTTCGGACCGCGTGGCCGTGGTCTCGACGCGCACGACGCGTTCGAGCATGTGCGCGATGCGCGGGCTCTGCTGGTTGCGCGTGAAGTACGACGACACGCGTTTCTTCAGGTCTCGCGCCTTGCCGACGTAGAGCAGCGCGTCGTCGGCGCCGATCATGCGGTAGATGCCCGGCCGGTGCGGCAGGCGCGCGAGGAAGTCGCGCAGGTCGAAGGGCTCCATTCAGTCGCGAAACAGCGCCTTGACGCGCTTCGCGAACTGCGCCGACGGCGACCAGTCGAGGCCGGCCAGGAGCTCGTCGGCGAGGTCCGGCCGGTTGCAGACCAGCACCATGTCGCAACCGGCACCGAGCGCCGCGCGCGCGCGCGCGACGATGTCGCCGGCGACCGATGCGCCCTCCATCGTCAGGTCGTCGCTGAAGATCAGGCCCTTGAAGCCGAGCTTGCGGCGCAGCACGTCGCGCAGCCAGCGGCGCGAGAACCCCGCCGGCGCGGCGTCGACCTGCGGATAGACGACGTGCGCCGGCATCACCGACAGCAGCGTGCCGCCGAGCCAGCCGTACGGGGCCGCGTCGTGCGCGAGCAGCGTCGCCAGGTCGCGCTCGTCGCGCGGCAGCGCCACGTGCGAGTCCGCCTGCGCCCAGCCGTGGCCCGGAAAATGCTTGCCGCAGTTTGCCATGCCCGACAGCAGAAGGCCGTGCGTCAGGCAGCGTGCCAGCATCGCCACGACGCGCGGGTCCGCATGGAAGGCGCGGTCGCCGATCACGCCCGACCGCCCCCAGTCGAGGTCGAGCACCGGCGTGAAACTGAGGTCGACGCCGACCTCGCGCAGTTCGCGCCCGATCGCCTGCCCGACCTCGGTCGCCCTGCGGCAGGCGCCGAGCACGTCTACGTCCCACAGGCGTCCGAGCTCGCGCATCGGCGGCAGTCGGGTGAACCCCTTGTGGAATCGCTGCACGCGTCCGCCTTCGTGGTCGACGCAGACCAGCAGTTTCGGGCGGCGCAGCGCGTGGATCTCGTCGCACAGCCGGGCGACCTGCTTGCGCGACTCGAAGTTGCGCGCGAACAGGATGACCCCGCCGACCAGCGGATGCTTCAGCCGCGCGCGCTCGGCGGCGTCGAGCGCGAGCCCCTGGACGTCGACGACCACCGGCCCGCGCGGCAGCTTCGTGCGCGCCTCTGGCGTCGCCTGCGTCGGTACCTGCACGGCCTGCTCCATCAGTGCTCCTTCTGCTCGAGAATCACGAACGCCAGCGCGCTGTCGAGCTCGTCCGACAGCGAAACGTGCGCGACCAGGCCGCGCTCGCGCAGGTACGGCTCCAGCTCGTTGCGCGCGCTCGCCACCGGGCGACCCCGCCGGTCGTTGAGGATCTGCAGCGACAGCAGCGTCATCGGCCCGCGCAGCCCCAGTCCGAGCGCCTTGCTGAACGCCTCCTTCGCCGCGAAGCGCTTGGCGAGGTAGCGTGTCGCGTAACCGTTGCCGTGTCCCGTCTTGCCGAGCCGGCGCCGGTACTCCCCGAGCTCGTCGGGGCCCAGCACGCGGCGAGCGAAGCGCTCGCCGTAGCGGTCCACCAGCTGCTGGACCCGCTCGACCAGCACGATGTCGGTGCCGATGCCGTAGATCACGTGGCGACGCCAGCGGCGCCTTCGCGGATCAGCCGCTTCATCTCGCGAACCGCCTCGCGCATGCCCGCGAACAACGCGCGCGAGACGATCGCGTGGCCGATGTGGAGTTCGCGCACCCCCGGCATCGCTGCCACGGGCTGTACGTTGAAGTAATTCAGCGCGTGGCCCGCGTTGAAACGCATGCCGAGCGCGCGAATCGCGGCGCCGGCCTCGCGCAGCCGGGCCAGTTCGGCGAGCACCGGCGCGCTGTCGGCGTCGCGGCCCTGCGAGTGGAAGGCGTGCGCGTACGGCCCGGTGTGCAACTCGCAGACGCGCGCGCCGATGCGCGCCGCCGCCTCGATCTGGCGCGGCTCGGCGTCGATGAAGACGCTGGTGACGATGCCGGCATCGGCCAGCGTGGCCACCACCTTCGCAAGCCGCGCGGGCTGGGCGGCGATGTCGAGTCCGCCCTCGGTGGTGATTTCGTGACGCCCTTCGGGCACCAGCATCGCCATCTCGGGCCGCAACCGCAGCGCGATGCCGACCATCTCGTCGGTGGCGGCCATTTCAAGATTGAGCTTGATGTGCGTGAGTTCGCGCAGCCGCCGGACGTCCTCGTCCTGGATGTGCCGCCGGTCCTCGCGCAGGTGCACCGTGATGCCGTCGGCGCCGCCCAGGTGCGCCTCGACCGCCGCCCAGACCGGGTCGGGTTCGTAGGTGCGTCGCGCCTGGCGCACCGTGGCGACGTGGTCGATGTTGACGCCGAGTTCGATCATGGCGGGGATTTCCGGACAGGGATTCGGTCGCGATTCAGAGCTTCTGCAGGTCGATCAGGATCTGCCGGGTGTTCAGCGGTGCGCCGTCCAGATGGTGCGACAGGATCGCGCGTGTCAGGTATTTTGCCTGCTGCCGCGCGGCGGCGGACCCGAACCGCCCGGCGGCCAGCTCGGCGAGCGTCTCGCCGCTGACCGCTTCGTTGCCGCCCCACGCGCCGCCGTCCTCGGCGACGAAGCCGTCGGCCGGGCTCCAGCGATACCGTCGCGCCGCGTCGATCGGCCGGCCCGCCGCGTCGCGCGCGAGATCCGGGGCATACCCGATCTCGCGCAGCAACTGCCATTCGAAGCGACGCAGCGTCCCGTCGAGCGCAGCGCCGCTCGCCAGCCCGGCCAGCGCCTCGCCGTAGGCGTCGAACAGCGGCGGATGCGGGTCCTCGCGCGCGACGAGCCGCATCAGCAGCTCGTTCAGGTAGAACGCGCACAGCAGCGCATCGCCTTGCGGCGCGGCGAGCCCCCCGGTCCACTCGACGCCGGTCAGCGTGCGCAGCTCGCGCTGGCCGGCGTAGGCCACCAGCAAGGGCTGGAACTGCAGCAGCACCGCGCGCAGCGTCGAGCGGGGCCGCTTTGCGCCCTTGGCCACCGCCGCGACCCGCCCGTGCTCGCGGGTGAACAGGTCCACGATCAGGCTGCTCTCCCGGTATGGCGTCGAGTGCAGCAGCCAGGCGGGTTCCTGCGTCCTACTCGTAGCCATACGCGCGCAGGCTCTGCTCGCTGCTCGCCCAACCCGACTTCACCTTGACGAACAGCTCCAGGTAGACCTTGCCGTCGAACAGCTTCTCGAGGTCCAGGCGGGCATCGGTCGCGATGCGCTTGATGCGCTCGCCGCCTGCGCCGAGCACGATCGCCTTCTGGCTGTCGCGATCGACGAGGATCGCGGCGTGGATGCGGCGCAGCTTCGGCGACTCCTCGAAGCGCTCGATCTCGACCGTGCTGGCGTACGGCAGCTCGTCGCCGAGCTGGCGGAAGAGCTTCTCCCGGATCAGCTCGGCGGCCAGGAACCGCCCGCTGCGATCCGTCAGCGCGTCGGGCTCGTAGCGCGGCGGTCCCTCGGGCAGCCGCGCGGCGCACAGCTCGAGCAGCAATTCCACCTGCCGCCCGGTGCGCGCACTGATCGGGACGACCTCGTCGAAGTCGCGGCACCGGCGAGCGCGCTCGACCAACGCCATCAGGCGGCCCTTGTCGGCGACCGCATCGATCTTGTTGACCGCAAGCAGGACCGGCCGGTCTGAGGGCAGCAGCCGGGCGATCTGCTCGTCGGCCGCCGTCCACGCGCGGCCGTCGCACAGCATCACCACGACGTCGGCGTCCCCGGCCACCTGCAGCGCGGTCCGGTTCAACACCCGGTTCAGCGCGCCGCCGCTGCGGGTCTGGTAGCCGGGGCTGTCGAGGAACAGCAGTTGTGCGTCGGGCCGCGTGACGACGCCGACGATCCGGTGGCGCGTGGTTTGCGGGCGGTCCGACGTGATCGACAGCTTCTGGCCGACGAGCCGGTTCAGCAGGGTCGACTTGCCGACATTCGGACGGCCGACGATCGCGACATGCCCGCAGCGGAACATCGGCGAATCGGCGGGTATCAGGCCGCGCGGGCCGGGCGCGCTTCCTCGAGGCCGGTGGGCGGCAGCGCGCATGCCGGTGCGGTCTCGCTGCCGGGCTCGTCGCCGCTGGCTGCAACCGCCTCGGGAACGGCGGCAGCGGACGGGCGGACGCCACGCGCCGCGCGCTCCGGGGCTTCCGGCGCATCGGCCTTCGCCTCCTTCTCGGGCTTCTCGGGCTTCTCGAGTTTGTCCGGCTTGTCGGGCTTGTCGAGCTTGTCGGCCTTCTCCGGCTTGTCGGCACGCGCCCTCGTGCGGCGCCCGGCGGCAGGCACCATCGCCTGCGCCGCGTCGAGCGCGCCGCGCGCCGCCGCCTGCTCCGCGGCCCGGCGGCTTGCGCCGCTGCCGAGCACCTGGATCTTCAGCTTCGGGATCGAGCACTCGACTTCGAACATCTGGCTGTGCGCCGCGCCGTGCGTCGCGACGACCGCGTAGACCGGCAACGGCAGCTTCTTGCCCTGCAGGTGTTCCTGCAGCAGCGTCTTGGCGTCCTTGCCGAGCGTCTTCGGGTCGACCGACTTCAGCACCGGTTCGTACAGGGTCCCGATCACCGACTGCGCGGCGTCGAACCCCGCGTCGAGGAACACCGCGCCGACGATCGCCTCCAGCGTATCGCCGAGAATCGACGGGCGGCGAAAACCGCCGCTCTTCAACTCGCCCTCGCCGAGCAACAGGTGCTGGCTCAGGCCGAGGCGCTGGGCGATCTCGTACAACGACTGCTGCTTGACCAGGTTGGCGCGCAAGCGCGACAGGTCGCCTTCGTCGAGGCGCGCGAAGTGCCGGTACAGCATTGCGGCGACCACGCAGTTCAGGATCGAGTCGCCGAGGAACTCGAGTCGCTCGTTGTTGGGCTGGCCGTGGCTGCGGTGCGTCAACGCCTGCCGCAGCAGCGAGGCATCGGCAAAGCAATGCCCGAGTTGCCGCTGCAGGTCGTCCAGGCTCATGGGACCGACACCATTACCGGCTGCTCCCCCGGTAGTCGATGACCAGCGACGCCGGGCCGACCAGCGGGATGCGCTTTTCGTACTGGAACGACACGACCGTGGTGCCATCCGGGCGCTTCTCGATCACGAGGTCCTTGCCGCTGATGGAGGTGATGTCGTCGATCGCGGCGTAGCGATCGAACGCGGACTGGAAGTCGCGCGGGGTGTTGCCGCCGCTCGTCGCGACCTTGGTGACCGCGCCGCGGATCGCGTTGTACTCGAGCGCGGATGGCACGACCTTCATCGCAACGAGTGCCACGGCCACGATCACCGCGCTGACCGCCAGCAGGCCGAGCAGCGACAACCCGCGTTGCGCGCGACGCGGGGCGACGACGGGATACGGAACGCGGGTCGCACTCATTGGAACCTTCCGATGCGGCTCAGGTCGCCGAAATTCATCCAGATGAAGAACGCCTTGCCGACGATGTTCCGCTCGGGAACGAAACCCCAGAAGCGGCTGTCCAGGCTGTTCTCCCGATTGTCTCCCATCACGAAGTAGTGCCCCGGAGGGACGGTGCAGTCGACGCCCCGACTGACGTATCGGCACTGGTCGAAGTGGGGAAAGCGCAGCACAGGCTGAATGTCAGACGGTTTCTCCAATTCTGTCAATACCTTATGGGCGATATCTCCGATCTTTTCTGAATATTGCGGATACACGACGAGGCGACGCCGGTCCTCGAATTCGCCGTCGCGCGCCAGCGGGACCGCCTCGCCATTGATCGCCAAGCGCTTGTTTTCATAAGAAATTCTGTCGCCGGGTAGGCCGACCACCCGCTTGATGTAGTCGACGGACGGATCCTGCGGGAAACGGAAGACCATCACGTCGCCGCGCCGGGGCGAACCGAGGTCGAGCACCTTGGTGTGCACCACCGGCAGGCGGACGCCGTAGGTGTACTTGTTCACCAGGATCAGGTCGCCGACGTACAGCGTCGGCAACATCGACTCGGAAGGAATCTTGAACGGTTCGGCGACAAACGAGCGCAACAGGAACACGACGGCGATGACCGGAAACAGGCCTGCGGTGTACTCGAGCCACAGCGGCTGCTTCTCGCGCGCGGCGCGCAGCCGCTCGCGCTCGGTCGCCACGGCCGCCTCGCCCATCGACGCCCGCAGGCGATCCGCCGCCTCGCGGTCGAACTCGGCGAGCGCCGCGTCGGCGGCGCGCCGCCGGCGGCGGCTGAAGACGAACCGGTCTCCCAGCCACGCGGCAAAGGTGACCACCAGCAGCAGGAACAGGACTAGTGCGAAGTTCATCGTTCGGGGCTTTCCGGTCGCTCGGGGGAATCGCTTTCAGCGCTCGTCCACTTTCAGGACGGCGAGGAACGCCTCCTGCGGGATCTCGACGCTGCCCACCTGCTTCATCCGCTTCTTGCCGGCCTTCTGCTTCTCGAGCAGCTTCTTCTTGCGCGTGATGTCGCCACCGTAGCACTTGGCCAGCACGTTCTTGCGCATCGCCTTGACGTTCTCGCGCGCCACGATGTTGCTGCCGATCGCGGCCTGGATCGCCACGTCGTACATCTGCCGCGGGATCAATTCGCGCATCTTCGCCGCCACCTCGCGGCCGCGGCTCTGGGACACCGAGCGGTGCACGATCAGCGACAACGCGTCGACCTTCTCGTTGTTGACCAGGATGTCGAGCTTGACCACGTCCGACGCGCGGTACTCCTTGAACTCGTAGTCCATCGACGCGTAGCCGCGCGAGGTGGACTTCAGCTTGTCGAAGAAGTCGAGCACGATCTCGTTCATCGGCAGCTCGTAGCTCAGGTGGACCTGGCGGCCGTGGTACGACATGCCGACCTGCACGCCGCGCTTGCCGGTGCACAGCGTGATCACGTTGCCGACGTATTCCTGGGGCGTGAAGATGGTCACCGTCACGATCGGCTCGCGGATCTCCTCGACCTTCGACGGGTCGGGCATCTTCGACGGGTTCTCGACGCGCAACACCGTGCCGTCGCGCATCAGGATCTCGTACACGACGGTCGGCGCCGTCGTGATGAGGTCCATGTCGAATTCGCGTTCGAGCCGCTCCTGCACGATGTCCATGTGCAGCAGGCCGAGGAATCCGCAGCGGAAACCGAAGCCCAGCGCCTGCGACACCTCGGGTTCGAACTGCAGCGACGCGTCGTTCAGCTGCAGCTTCTCGAGTGCCTCGCGCATGGCCTCGAACTGGTTGGCCTCGACGGGGTAAAGCCCCGCGAACACCGACGGCTTGATCTCCCGGAAACCGGGCAGCGGCGCGTCGGCAGGGCGGTTGACGAGCGTGATCGTGTCGCCGACCTTGGCAGCCTTCAGCTCCTTCATGCCGGTGATCACGAATCCGACCATGCCGGCGGACAGAGCTTCTCGCGGCGTCGACTTCGGCGTGAACACTCCGACCTGCTCGCAATTGTGCACCGCACCGGTCGCCATCATGCGGATCCGGTCGCGCGGCCGCAGCACCCCGTTGAACACGCGCACCAGCATCACGACGCCGACGTAGTTGTCGAACCACGAGTCGATGATCAGCGCCTGCAGCGGCGCATCGGGGTCGCCCCTGGGCGGCGGAATCCGCGCCACGATCGCCTCGAGGATCTCGTCGATGCCCATGCCGGTCTTGGCACTGGCGCGGATCGCATGGCTCGCGTCGATGCCGATCACGTCCTCGATTTCGGCGGCGGCTGCGTCCGGATCCGCCTGCGGCAGGTCCATCTTGTTGAGCACCGGCACGACCTCGACGGCCAGCTCGATCGCCGTGTAGCAGTTGGCGACGGTCTGCGCCTCGACGCCCTGCGACGCGTCGACCACCAGCAGCGCGCCCTCGCAGGCCGACAGCGAGCGGGAGACCTCGTACGAGAAATCGACGTGTCCCGGCGTGTCGATCAGGTTCAGGCTGTAGGCCTGCCCGTCGGCCGCCGTGTACTGCAGCGCGGCGGTCTGGGCCTTGATCGTGATGCCGCGTTCGCGCTCGAGCGCCATCGAGTCGAGCACCTGCTCGGCCATTTCGCGGTCGGACAGCCCGCCACACCGCTGGATGAGGCGATCGGCCAGCGTCGACTTGCCGTGATCGATGTGCGCGATGATCGAGAAATTGCGGATGTGCTGCATCGGGGAGCCGGGATGCCGGAATGGTCGCGCGGAAAACGAAAAGCGCGCCCCTGGCGCGCAAGATCGCGCCAAGGGCGCGAATAAGCCACCATTTTACCAGTCGGGCGGGCGGGCACGGCGCACGAACCGGACCGGCGGCTCGACAGCAGCCCCGGCCCGGGGGGCGATCGTGGCGTGAACAGGCCCTACGGGCGCACCGGAACGAACTGCGCGTTGTCGCCGCGCCTGACCAGAAGTACGGCGGCCTTGGATCGGTCGAGCTTGGCGACGATCTCGCCGAACTGGCGTGCGCTCGTCACTTCCTGGTTGTTCACGGTCATCACGATGTCGCCGGCGCGGATGCCCGCGCGCCCCGCGCCGCCTTCGGCGGCCTCGACCAGCACGCCGTTGCGCAGCCTCAACTCCTTCTTGCGCTCCTCCGGGATGTCGGAAACCGCCAGGCCGAGCGCATTCACTGGCGGCGGCGCGGCGCCGCCGCGCGGCTGCGGCGTCTGGCTGCCGTTCTGCGTCGCGACGCGGTCCGGTTCCATCTCGCCGACCGTGATGGTCAGGTTCTTCTGTTCTCCGCGCCGCCAGACCTGCATGGCCACTTTCGCTCCGGGCGCCGTCCCGCCGACCAGGCGCGGCAGGTCGCTCGATCGATCGATCGCCTTGCCGTCGAACTTCTGGATGATGTCGCCGACTTCTATGCCGGCCCGTTCGGCCGGGCCGCCGCCCTCGACACTGCGCACCAGCGCACCCGCCGCCTTGGGAAGGCCGAGCGGACCTGCCACGTCGCGCGTGACTTCGGCAATCCCCACGCCGATCCGCCCGCGGATCACCCGCCCGCTGGTGCGCAGCTGGTCGGCGACCCGCATCGCCTCGTCGATCGGGATGGCGAACGAGATGCCCATGAAGCCGCCGGTACGGCTGTAGATCTGGGAGTTGATGCCGACCACCTCGCCGGCCATGTTCAGCAGGGGCCCGCCCGAGTTGCCCGGGTTGACCGCCACGTCGGTCTGGATGAACGGAAGGTAGTCGCCGGTGTCGCGGCTCTTGGCCGACACGATGCCGGCGGTGACCGTGCTGTCGAGCCCGAAGGGCGAGCCGATCGCGACCACCCATTCGCCAACCCGCAGCTTGTGCGAATCGCCGATGGCCAGCTTCGGCAGGTCGGTGACGTCGATCTTCACCAGCGCCACGTCGGTGCGGCGGTCCGAACCGATCAGCTTGCCGCGAAACTCGCGCTTGTCGGCCAGCGTCACGTAGATCTCGTCGGCGCCGTCGACGACGTGGTGATTGGTCATCACGTAGCCGTCGTTCGCAATGACGAAACCCGAGCCGACGCCGCGGGGAACCTCGTCGCCGGGACCCCTGCCCCGCGGTGACGGTCCAGGAGACTGGCGCGGCGGAAAGAAGCGGCGGAAGAACTCGTAGAACGGGTCGTTCTCGTCCAGACCTTCGGGCATCGGGAACTGCGGCAGCTGGGCGCGGTCGCTGCGCGCGCGCTCGGTGGTCCGGATGTTGACCACCGCCGGCGCCGCCCGCTCCACCAGGTCGGCAAAATCGGGTAGCTGGCGAACCTGCGCCACCGCCTGCGGGGGCGCCCAGACGCCGACCAGCACGGCGAGACTCAGCGACAAGGCCAGCATGATTCTGTTCATCGACGTATCACCCCTCAACGATTCTCCGGAACGGGCCCTGGCAAGGCAAATGGGACGCCCGCCCCTCGAATTCAAGCAGGGCCCCGCCCCAGCCAGATCAGCCACGTGCGCAGGCTACGCCATCGCGGTGCGTCGCAGCCGGCGCGCACGAACAGCACGTCGCGTCGACGATGCTCGCCGTCCGCGCGAAATTCGACCCACGCCAGCCGCTCGGTCGTGCACCAGCGTTCGATCCTGACGCGTTGCGCGCCGCCGGTCCCAGCCGACCCGGCAGGATGCCAGCTCGCGTCGCCGTGCTCGTCGACCGCGAGGCGGCCCCACGAAAGCGCGCGATCACCGAGGTGCCACGCCAGCCAGCAGGCCGGCACCCCGGCCGCAACCAGCCCGAGCCCCAACGCGGGAGGGGCAAGCCAGCCCGCCAGACCGAAACCGGCCGCGGCCAGCGCGACCGACCCGGCGTGCAGCAGCAGCAGTTCGCGATTCGGCGTGGCCTCGATCTCGAAGGCGAAGGACATCGGCGCCGTCCGCGGAGCCGGATCGGTGGATCAGACGCGGCGCAGCACCAGCGTGCCGTTCGTGCCGCCGAAGCCGAACGAATTCTTCATCGCCACGGCGATCGGGAGTTCCCGAGCGGTGTTGGCGCAGTAATCCAGGTCGCACTCGGGATCCTGGTTGAAGATGTTGACCGTCGGCGGCGACACCTGGTGATGCACCGCCAGCGCCGTGAAGACCGTCTCGATGCCGCCCGCGCCGCCGAGCAGGTGGCCGGTCATCGACTTGGTCGAATTGAC
>Ga0073904_10002917_pt1 | contig 12915 bp, 8 predicted proteins | sample KloWWTrecipitate_FD_66668 | JGI IMG/M metagenome (GOLD analysis project Ga0073904, IMG submission 66668) | Active sludge microbial communities from Klosterneuburg, Austria, studying microevolution and ecology of nitrifiers - Klosterneuburg... | ecosystem: Engineered > WWTP > Aerobic digester >...
GACGGTGATGTCGTTGAGCCCGCCCATGTCGCTCGGCGACGACGACAGGGTCTCGACGCTCCAACGCTGCGCAGCCGCGTAAGCGAGGTACATCTCGTACAGGTCGCGGGCGAAGAGGTTGGCTTCCTCGCCGCCCTCGGCCCCGCGGATCTCCATGATGACGTTCTTGCCGTCGTGCGGATCGCTCGGCAGCATCAGCTCGCGCAACTCGATTTCGAGTGTTTCGGCGTCGGCAGTGGCGGCGTCGATCTCGGCGATGAGCATGTCGCGCTCGGCACCCGACGCCCCGACCAGCATCTCACGAGCGGCATCGGCGTCGGCGCGTCGGCCTTCACGACGTCGATACGCGTCGACGACCGGCCCAAGTTCGTTGTAGCGCTTGGAGAGTCGACGGAGCTGATCGGAGTCGGACAGCACCTCCGGGTCGGACAGCTGCTGCTCGAGCGTCTCGTACTCGTCGACGACGTGGCGGAGGCGTTCGAGCATGGCAAGTCGAGGCTACTGGTCCAGCCAAACCGAAATTCGGAGCCAACGTCTCGCTCAGCGCCAGCCCGGACCCGAATGTGGGAGAGGACGGCTTCGGGGTGGAGTCAGACGATGCGGATGTCGACGGGCGTCGTCAACAGGCCCAGCACGTCGTGGGTGATCGCCACAGCATCACGGGCGCGCAGGGCCACGATCACCGGCGCGTCGGCCATCTCCTGGACGTCGGCGACGAAGCCGACGAGATCCACATCGATGCCCACCGAGCAGACCACCATCGATTCCCGACCGTCGGCATCGACAGCCCGGGCCACGCACGGAATCGGATCCTTCAGGTTGGCACGAGGCTGGGGCGGCTCGGTCGCCGTCACCGCCGACATGGAAACCAGTGCCGGATCCTGTTCGAGCTGCCAACGCAGGTAGCGCTCCTGACCCAGACGATTCAGCGGATGCTGTGGTGCATCGGGCGAACGGTGAGCGAGTACCGAGTCGACGACTGCGGCGAGCGCATCGATCGTGGGGATGTCGCCATGCAACATGCGGAACGCCTCGCGGTCGTTGGCACCCACCCCGACCTCGAGCAGGACATCGTCACCGCCAGCCGCGCGATCCGGCAGTTCCATGTCGATGTCACCAAGTTCGGCGAAGTGGCCGACAGTGGGCTGATCGACGACGCGGCACACCTCGAGCCCGCGCACCTCACCGACCACCACGCCATGTTCGACGTTCGCGGCCGCTCCAGCGGCTTCGATGACACCGATCAGTTCGAGGTGACCCGGTGACGGCGTCGCTGGAACAGCCAGCGGTACCGCAACGACCGGGAGCAGGGTGCGTTCCTCTGGGAACCACACCGACACCGGGAACGAGAGCCGCTGCGCTCGACGGGCCAGCAGCCCGGCGTCCTGGTCGGCCACGAGATGCAGCGATGTCGCGTCGTGACGCACCGCCCACGCCAGTGCTGCACCGAGAGTTCGGGCAGCGGGGCCCTCGATGAGCACCCACGCTGCACCATCGAGTTGGAGCGCAGCCCCGTTCGGAAACCCCTGTGGTTCGATCGCGACCGGTTGGCCGAGGTGCTCGCCGACGAGTGCTCGCAGCTTGATCCCGAGGAGGCGGCTGTGTCGGTCGTCGTCGGCCGAGTGGGGTGGTTGTTGCAGGCGATCAGGGGTCTCGCTCATCGACGCGAACCTACCGGCGATCGCGTCGTCGACTCAGGTGAAGTAGCCCGTCACGTCGGCGATGAGATGCAGCGACCCAGCCTTGTTGAACAGTCGCACCCTGCCGTTCGCACCCACTTTGGCAACGACCAGATTGGCGATGGTGGAACCTCGCGCAACGTTGAGACTCGAGGCCTCGGGGCGGCTCAGCCCGTCGGGATACACCGTGACGAAGGAGTCCTCGGTGGGCTCAGCTGCGGTGACGTTCAAGATGACCGCCTTGGCAGCGGGATCGACGCCACCGATACCGACGACGCCGAGATCGATCTCCGACCCCGCACCGACGACACCCTGTCGGGCACCGGTCCCACGACGTGTGTCGAGCAGCCGTGACGGAGCCACGGGCACCGCTCCGGCACCGTCACCGGTGAAGCATCCGACGACGTCGGCGATCACGTCGAGTTCGCCGGCGTTCGCCGCCAGGCTGACAGCACCATCGGCTCCGAGCTTGCAGACCACGAGGTTCGCCACGTTGCGACCAGGGTCGTAGTTCAGATTCGACACGCCAGGCACGGCCAGACCGGACGGCCAGACGGTGAGGTAACCACCCGCCGTCGGGCGAAGTGCGGCGACGTTCAACACCACGGCACTCACGCCACTGGCGGGAACGCCGCCGCGCCCTGCGACGGCCAGATCGATCCGACGCCCACCGACCAGCCGGACGGGCGGCGCGCCGACGCCGGCGCGCGTGTCGAGCAGGCGGCTCGGTACGAGCGGAAGCAGCCCCGCGGCCGGTTCGGCCCGGATGTAGCCCATCACATCGACGATGCAGTCGGTGTTCCCGCGGGCGTTGAACACCCCGATCTTCCCATCAGGGCCCACGCCGACGATCGCCATGTTCGGCACGGCGCGGCCCGGCACAGGATTGAGACTCGACGAGCCGGTCGTTGCAGCGTTCGACGGGAACACGCTGAAGAAGCCACGTTCCGTTGCGTTCACCGACGTCACGTTCACGGCAACGGCGACGACGCCGGTGGACGGAACTCCGCCGACACCGGCGATCTGCACCCCGAGCGTCTGGCCCGGGCCGATCGGTGCGGACTGGCCACCGATCCCACTGCGGGTGTCACAGACGCGCTGGGGCGGCAGCGCCACGAATCGTCCCGGTGTGGTTGCCTGCACGGCCGGCGGGGTGGCGGGGGTCACCGGCGGTGTCGGAGACGGAGGTACAGCCGGAACGATGCCGGGCGCTCGCGCGAACAGTGCGAGGTCGGTGATCGAACGCCCACCGGGCACCTCCGACGCTCCTCCTCCGAGCCAACCGTCGATGACGCTGCCGTAGTAGTCGCGGAAGTCGACGTGGAACGGCATGCGGTCCCACCGTCTGAGGCCGACGAGCGACGGGCGTTGCCCGTAGCGGCCGCCGCGGACGTTGGCTCCGAGCACGAAGTGTGGCGCCGTCGTGCCATGGTCGGTCCCCGCGCCGTCGTTGCTCCAACTCGTGCGACCGAATTCGGAGAACGTCATGATCGTCACCCGGTTCGACCACGCCGGCGTCAACACCTGGAAGAACCTCGTGACCGCAGCATTCAGCTCACGCATTCGGGTGGTGTGCTGATTCGGTTGCCCCGCGTGGCTGTCGAAGTCACCCCAGCCGGCGCTCAACACACGGAACCCCAGGTTCGCGTTCACGAGCCGCGCCATCACTTCCATCTCGGCGACGAGCGGGACGTCGGACATCCCCTCGGGAATCAACGGGGCGAGCGTCGTGGCAAGATCGAGTTGGTCGACCATTGCTCCACCGACCCGACCACGCCATGTGGCAGGGTCGCCAGCTCCGAGGCGGCGCAACGCCGTGTAGATCTTGCGGTCTCCGGGTTCGGGAGATGCCCCGAACGACGGCCGACCGGCGGGTACGGCGGTGCCGCGTTGGGTGCGCCCGACAAGATGCAGGGGGACGGACTGGCCGATCTCCGCAGCGGCGTAGAGGTTCTTGGTGCCCCCCAGGTAGCCGTCGAGCCACCGGCCAACCCACCCAGAGGTCGGGATCCCGGTGGGGCTGCCGGCCATCCACTTCGCCATCGAGTTGAAGTGGCTGAGGTCGGGATCAGGATACCCGACGCCCTCGACGATGGCGAGCTGACCTGTGTCCCAGAACTGCTTGAACGTGGTGAGCTCGGCGTTGAGACCCGTGGCCGCATCGATCGGCAGGGTGTTCTGGGGAGCGATCGCCAGGGTGCCGTGCTGGCCGTAGTACTGCTGGTCGTTGATCGGAACCACGGTGTTCAATCCGTCGTTGCCGCCGAACATGCCGATCACGATCAACACACCGTCGTTCGGGCCAGCGGGACCTGCAGCCCACACCGATGGATCGAGGCCGGGCAGCGACATGTCGAGCAGCGAGCTGGCCGAGCCCGTCAGCGCACCAGCGCCGACACCGAGGCCGACAAGTTGGAGGAAGCGGCGGCGATCGAGCGCGTGAGCGTCGACCTCGGCGACCTGGAGGTGACGCAGTGCGTCGGCGGTGGAGATGTCGGGGTCGAGCATGGTCAGGCCAGGTGCATCTCGGGAGCGAGCATGAGCAGGAGCAAGGCGTTGTTGCGTTCCCAGACGGTCGCGCCGTTGGCGTACTGGACGATCTCGGCCACGGTCGACGCCGGGAGCTGCAGTCGCATCAAGGCGAGGAGTCGATCGACGAGCGCCGCGTTGGTGAGCACGGGGAGCTGTTCGGGCCAGGCTGTGCGGGCGGTGATCTCCGAGCGCATGATCGACCCGCCGGCGAGCGTGAGGGGGCCATCGTCGCCCTTCCAGTAGTCGCGGCTCGATGCCCAGGCGAAGCTCTGCGCCGTGCGGGCCCGGCCCTCCATGGCACTGGCGTTCACCCAGTAGCCGTTCGGACGCCAGCCGCTCACGTTCGGCGGGAACAGCAGACGCTGACCCATGGCTTCCATCAACCACGTCACGTTCGCGTCTCGCGATCGTTTGCCGGTGGCCACGAGCAGCGCCACGACGTACTCCACGGGAGTCCGCACGAGACCGGTCTTCACGGCATCGGTGTAGAAGTCCGAATGCGTGAGCATCGCAGTCACCCAGTGACGTACCGAGAAGTCGTTCGACGTCAGGGCATCCCTCATCGCCGTCATCACCGCTGGTGGCGGTGGCGTGTCGGTGGCGAACGACGTCCAGAGCTTGCGTGACAGGAACTCCGCAGCCACGTCTCGCGTTCGGCGGCCCCGGTTGGCCACGTTGTCGGCGCCCCCGGGCACGATGCCCTCGCCCAGCATCACGGTGATCGTTTCGGGACCGTGTCCGGGCCACGCACCGGTGGCCGCCACGATGTTGATGTCCTGACCCAGGAAGCGCTTGCGCGACGAGTCGTGCCAGTTCTCCCGCCAGCGGTACGGGCTGACCTCGTCGTCCCACTGGTCGCTGTGGCCGGTCCATGCAGCTGCGGATGCCTCGACGTCGGCCTCGGTGTAGTTGCCCACACCGAGCAGGAACAGCTCCATCAGCTCGCGCGCGAAGTTCTGGTTCGGCGACGACTTCTTGTTGTCGTTGTTGTCGAGGTAGCGAATCATTGCCACCTGCGTTGACATCGTGATGGCGAGCGTGCGGACATCGCCGAGTCCCTGGCGACGCCAGAGGTCGATCTGTTCACGCATCAGCATCGACGAGCCGACCTTGCCGAACTCGCTGCAGAAGTGACCGTGCCAGAAGAACGCGAGCCGCTCCTGGAAAGGTCGACTCGAGTCGTGGGCCATGCGGTCCAGCCAGAAGTGCGTGAGGTCCTGGCCGCGTTCCCAGTCTCGGTCGGCGGGAGCGGTGAAGACGACCGACGGTGGGTTCGTCGCAACGGCGAGCACATTGGCAACGGCGGCATCGATGGTTCCCAACCCCATCAGTTCCGTGACCCGGTGCGGCCGATCGACGAATTCGGTGCGCCGCAGGAGGTGGCGAACGTTCGCCTCGGTCAGTGGTGGTGCGGCCATGTCGTGAAGTCCCCGTCGTTCATCGGCGCGTTGCATCGTCCACTTGAACGATTTCCCGAGAAATCTTCAGGGGTCCCCCGACAACGACGAACGCCGCTCCCGGAGGAGCGGCGTTCGGTCGATTCGGATGGGCTCCGTGAGCCGAGGAGTTTCAGTCGTCCGCGGGAGACGCCGGCGCGTTCTTGCGCTGGCCGTACCGCTTGTTGAAGCGCTCAACGCGTCCGCCCGAGTCGACGAGCTTCTGCTTGCCCGTGAAGAACGGGTGGCACTCGTTACAGAGTTCGACGCTGAGGTCGCCCTCGCGGGTCGACTTGGTCACGAACGTGTTGCCGCACGAGCAGCGGACGGTGGTGTCGGAGTAATCGGGATGGATGTCGGTCTTCATGAGGATCTCCTGTGGATGGCTGAGCGGGCGGGCCCTGTGCCCCCGGTCGTCACCCAGATCGATGGTCCAGGCTACCGACGGCGAACCCAAATGAAACCGGAGGTGATGCGCCTGCGGTTCCATGTCGATCACATCAGGGTTGCTTGGCGATCTCGGCCAGGAACTCGTCGTTGGTGCGGAAGGTCTTGAGCCGGTCGATCAGCAGCTCGAGGCCGGCGGCTGCACTGCCGTCCTGGGCGAGGCCCGAGAGCACACGGCGGAGCTTCCACACCTGCTGGAGTTGCTTTCGGTCGAACAGCAATTCCTCGTGGCGAGTGGACGACGCATCGACGTCGATTGCCGGATAGATCCGTCGCTCGGCCACCTTGCGGTCGAGACGCAGTTCCATGTTGCCGGTGCCCTTGAACTCCTCGAAGATCGCATCGTCCATCCGGCTGTTGGTGTCGACCAGCGCCGTCGCGAGGATGGTCAGCGAACCGCCTTCCTCACAGTTGCGAGCCGAGCCGAAGAACTTCTTCGGCGGGTAGAGCGCACCGGCGTCGATACCGCCGGACAGGATCTTGCCACTCGCAGGTGCCGCCAGGTTGTAGGCCCGACTGAGGCGGGTGATGCCGTCGAGGATGATGACGACGTCCTTGCCGGCCTCCACCATGCGGCGGGCCTTCGCGATCGTCATCTCGGCGACGTGGGTGTGCTCGTCGCTCGGGCGGTCGAAGGTCGAGGAGATCACTTCGCCCTTGACGCTGCGACGCATGTCGGTGACCTCTTCGGGTCGCTCGTCGATCAGCAGCACGAGCAGTTCGACCTCCGGGTTGTTCAGCTCGATCGACTTCGCGATCGTCTTCATCACCGTGGTCTTGCCCGCCTTGGGTGGCGACACGATGATGCCGCGCTGGCCCTTGCCGATCGGCGACACGAGGTCGATGATGCGTGCCGTCATGTTGGACGGATCGTTGGGATCCTCGAGTGTGAGGCGCTTGTCGGGGAACAGCGCTGTCAGGCTCTCGAAGTGCGGGCGCTTCTTGGCCGCCTCCGGGTCGCCACCGTTGATCGTGTAGATCTCGAGCAACCCGGGGTTCTTCTCGTTGCGTCCGGCCGGACGCACCTTGCCGGTGATGTGGTCGCCCTTGCGCAGCCCGTACTGACGGGCCAGCTTCAGCGGGATGTAGGCGTCGTTCTTGCTCGGCAAGTACCCGTCGACGCGCAAGAATCCGTAGCCCTCGTCGCGGATGTCGAGGTAGCCCTCGACATCGACGGGCTCACTGCTCTCGGAACCGACGTCCTGTTCGATCAGCTCGACGTCCTCACCCTGAGGTCCGTCTTGGCCGCCGCGACCCTTGCGGCGGCGGCGGCGACGCTTGTTGCCGTCGGCCGACTCGTTGTTGCGGTTGTCGTTGTTGCGGTTCTCGTTGCGATTGCCGCCGCCCTGGGGATTGCGATTGCGGTCGATCTGACCGCCCTGGTCGCTGCGTCCCCCGCTCGAGTCGGATGTCTGAGCACCGGTCTTCTGCTCGCCACCATCGGGTGCTGTGTTGCTCGGGGTGGCGTGGGTCTGCGTGGCGTTCTTCTGCTCGCCGTTGCGGTTGCGATCGTTGCGCTGGGCACCGCCGCGCGCGCGGTCGTCGCGTGGCGACGGTGCTTCGTCGGTGGTGCCACTGGCCGCGAGTTCGATCTCCCAGTCGGCCAACGGTTCCCCGTCGGGGCCGAGCACGACGTCAGCAGGTGCAGCGGTCGCTGCGACAGGGGCAGACGCAACGCTGGACGGGGTCTGATCGGACGGAGCCGACCGGGTGCTCTGACCGTTGCGCGACGAGGTCGGAGTGGACGCCGGAGCGGTCGGGGTGGACGCCGGCGCGCTGGGGCCGGTCGTCTCGAGGATCTTGTCGATGATGTCGGACTTCTTCTGCCGAGCGGTGACCTTGACGCCGAGCGCCTTGGCCATTTCCAGCAGGGTGTCCTTGTCCTTCGATTCGAGCATGGACTGTTCGAGTGCAGCTGCGGCCACGGGAATTCCCTTCTTCTCGTCAGCCGTCGAACGCCTGGACGAGTCGTGGATCACCAGAGGACGGGGGTGTGTGGAGACGCATCGCGCGCCCGTAGACGAAATCCCCTGGCAGTCATTCGCACACGACCGAGATCTCGGGGTGCGGCTCGGTTGAACCGAGCAACCAACAGTGTAGCAGGGCTCATCCTCCAACCCACGCATCCCCGAACCGGCCAACGCCACCAACCCGCCCGAAATTTGCGTGGAATCATTCGCCTCGCGCGCGCTCACGCACAAATTTCAGGTCTGATCGTGATCAGCGGAGGGTGAGACGTTCGACGAGAGCCTGCACGGCGGCCAGGTCGTTGGCGACGCGCTGGGTGCGTTCGGGGCGCTCGAACAGATCGGCGAGGTGCGCTGGCAGTTCGGGGCGCTGACCGGTGGCACGCTCGACGGCGTCGGGGAACTTGGCCGGATGCGCGGTGGCCAGCGTGATCACCGGATGGTCGTTCCGGTCGAGCCCCGTCAGCATGCTCGCGGCCGCCGTGCCCGTGGCGGTATGGGGATCGAGCACCATGCCCGTGGACGCGTGCACTCGAGCAATTTCGACGAGCGTGGCGTCGTCGTCGAACGCCGCTGCCCGGAACGTTCCGGAGATGTACTGCTCGCGCTGGTCGGCTTCGATGTCGAGTCGACCGATCGCCCGGAAGCGACCGAGTTGCTCGGCGGTCAGACCACCGTCGCGGCCGTTCATCTCGAACAGCAGTCGCTCGAAGTTCGACGACACCTGGATGTCCATCGACGGGCTCAACGTCGGCACCACGTCGCGGGTGGTCATGTCGGCGTCGTTGATGAAACGCGTCAAGATGTCATTGGTGTTCGACGACACGATGAAGTCGTCGATCGTGGCCCCCATCTCGCGAGCGATCCACCCCGACAACACGTTGCCGAAGTTGCCGGTCGGCACACTGAACGTGACGGGATCGGCGAACGTCTCCGCCGCTGTGACGTAGTACACGGTCTGCGCCATCACACGCGCCCAGTTGATCGAGTTGACCGCCGACAGCTGATTGCGTTCGCGGAACGCGGCGTCGTTGAACATGGCCTTCACGAGATCCTGGCAGTCGTCGAACGTGCCCTCGACGGCGACGGTGTGCACGTTCGGCTCGGCGACCGTGGTCATCTGGCGTCGCTGGACCTCGCTGGTGCGTCCGAGCGGATAGAGGATGACGATGTCGACGTGGTCGCAGCCGACAACTCCATCGATCGCTGCCGAACCGGTGTCGCCACTCGTGGCGCCGACGATCGTGACCCGCTGACCACGTTCACCGAGCACGTGGTCGAACATGCGCCCGACGAGCTGCAACGCGACATCCTTGAACGCGAGGGTCGGACCGTGGAACAGTTCCTGCATCCACTGACGGTGGTCGAGTTGCACCAATGGCACCACGGCGGGATGGCGGAAGGTGTCGTACGCCTCGGTACAGAGTCGGGTGAGCGTGACCTCGTCGATGTCGGGCTCGACGAACGGCAGCATCACTTCGACGGCCCGCTCGGCATAGGTGTGTGCGTTCGACGGCGCGAGGGTCGGCCAACGCTCGGGCACGTACAACCCGCCATCGGTGGCCAGCCCGGCGAGCAGGACGTCGGCGAAGCCGAGTTCGGGCGCCGTGCCGCGGGTCGAGACGTACCGCACGTCTCAGTCGCCGATCACGCGCAGCAGGCCGCCGACGTTGCGGACGACGTCGAGTTCACGAAGCTCGCGAACCGTGGCCTGCACGTCGGATTCGCGCGCCGAGTGGGTGATGAACACCAGTCGGGCGTCGGGACCGTTGCCCTCCTGTTCAGCGACGCGGATACTCACGCCGTGCGAGGCGAAGACGCCGGTGACGGCATGGAGTACGCCGGGTTTGTCGGCCACGTCGAGGCCGAGCAGGTACTCGGCCGAGGTCTCGTCGATGGCACGAACGGTTGCCCGTTCGAGGACACCGAGCGAGCCGTGCGTGCCGCCGCGGAGGTTGATGGCGGCGTCGACGACGTCGCCGAACACGGCGCTGGCCGTCGGCGCGCCACCGGCCCCGCGACCGTAGAACATGAGCGAATCGACGAACCCGCCCTCGACGAAGACCGCGTTGAAGCTGTCGCGGACCGAGGCGAGTGGATGGTGGATCGGCACCATCGCGGGGTGGACCCGGACGCTGATGTCGCCGCTGTCGGCGTCGCGCTCGATGATGCCGAGCAACTTCACCACGTAGCCGAGGCGGTGGGCGATGGCGATCTCGGCGCCGGTGATACGGCTGATCCCCTCGTGGTACACGTCGCCGGCCACGACCTTCGCGCCGAACGCGACCGTGGCGATGATCGCCGCTTTGGCACCAGCGTCGAATCCCTCGACGTCGGCGGTGGGGTCACGTTCCGCGAAACCGAGACGCTGCGCTTCGGCCAGTGCTGTTGCGTAGTCGGCCTCGCCTCCACCAGCGACGGCGTCGGTCATCCTCGTAAGAATGAAGTTGGTGGTGCCGTTGATGATGCCGAGCACGCGACTGATCGGCTCGCCGTGGAGGCTCTCGCGCAGCGCCCGAACGATCGGGATTCCGCCGGCCACCGCTGCTTCGAAGAGGAGATCGCGCCCCGCCGCATCGGCGGCTGCATACAGCTCGGCGCCGACGTTGGCGAGCAGTTCCTTGTTGGCAGTGACGACCGGCTTGCCGTTCGCGAGTGATTCGAGGATCAGCTCGCGGGCGGGCTCGATCCCGCCGATCACCTCGACGATGAGATCGATCTCCGGGTCGGAGACCATGGCGTGCGCATCACGGGTGAGGACACCGTCGGCGAGCTCGACGTCGCGTGGCGCCGACAGATTCCGCACCGCCACCCGCGTCACCTCCAACCGCAGCCCGGTTCGCCGCTCGACGGTGTCGCGTTGCGCTTCGACGAGCTGCACCAATGCCGCCCCCACGTTGCCGCACCCGAGTACGCCGATCCTGACCGTTCGCCCGTTGCTCGTCACAGGATTGGAGGCTACGGGATGCAGCTGCCGCGGCCGCTGACCGATTTCGCTCGCTGTGCTGGATCGGCGTGCGATCACCCACCTTCACGTCATGGCCGCTTCGGATGGATCGACCCCGACGAATCGCGCTGACATCTCGACAAGCCGCGCGTTGGTACGTCCCCTGATGGCAGCGGCAGCGGCTTTCGTCGTCACCTCGGCGGGCTGCGCGGGCCCGATGGCGACAGTGCCGACGCGACCGACGAGTCGTTGACAACGACACCGACCGCGGGCACCGAACCACCCGTCACGACCACCGTTGATCTCGTTACCACCACGGCGCCGACACCGGGTCCGACGACAACGTACTGTTCGGTCCGGTCGCCGATGCGGTCGCCGCCGGCCGCGCCGGGTCGACGGCCGCATCGCCCTCTCCGACCACCACCCGCCCCTGAGGCGCTGCCGCGTCAGTTCGCGATGAGGTCGTGGTGTTGCCCGACGCCGGTGACCACTGCGTCGAAGTGCTGGCGGTCGAGAGCGGAACCCTCACGACGCACGTCGCGCTCACGTATTACGATCAACTGGTCGACCTTGGCGTAGCTCGGGCGGCCGCTGCGATCCCACGCCCCAGTACCAACCGGTATGGCACCGTGGCCGCTGTTCTTCGATGTGAGCGGAACAGCAGCGAGGTCGCTTCCGGTGCGTCCGATGATCACGACCGGACGATCCTTGCCCTTCGAGGGGTCGTCCTCGTAGGGCACCCAGGTCCACACCACCTCGCCGGGATCGGCATCGCCGTCGATGTCCGGCGAGTACTCGACCTGTGTACCGGTGGCGACGCGCCGAGTGGTCGGTGTCGACTGCTTGCGGGTCTTCCCGGCGAGGCGATCGCGCTCGCGGAACAGCCCAAGGCCCGCAGCGAGCAGTCCGGTGATGAGTCGGCGGTTGTTCGACATCTCGACGAGCGTATTCCCGTTTGCGTTGCACTTCGGGTGGAACGACGGCCCACCGGGGATGCAGCGCGAACATCGGGTTCAGCCTGTCGGCGGAGCGTCGGATCGTCGGAGCGCGTCTCGCCACCTGAGCCGGCTCCCGCGGTGCAGCAGGGTGCGCGCATACACCGATCCGGCGAGTCGGATCATCCCGACGACGCTGAGTGCCAGCAACACCGCAGCAACCACGATCTCGATGACCGACGCTGCGCCCGTCACCATGCGCAGTGGCATGAGCAACGGTGCAAATGGCGGGAGGATCGAGAGCACCCGCGCCGCCACGCTGGTCGGGTCGGAGCCGAAGGTGAACACCAGGATGTAGCCGATGGTGAACGCCGAGGTGATGGGAGCAGCTGCGCTCTGGGCATCCTCCATCCGCGAGACGAACGAGCCGGCGAGCGCGAACAACGTGCTGTACAGGAGGAATCCGCCGATGAACCAGCCGATCGTCGCGGGCAGCCCGATCCAGATCTCGCTCGGGACATCGATGCCGGAGATCCGCAGCGAGATCAGCCCGGCCACCACCGCCGCTGCGAACTGCACGAGTGCCACGATGCCGATCCCGAACACCTTGCCGGCCATCAGTTGATGGGCTCGCACGTGTGACAGCAGCACCTCGATCACGCCCGTGGATTTCTCCTCGACCACACCGGTGAGCACGTAGCTCCCGAAGGTGGTGATCGAGATGAACAGCAGCACTGCGCTCGCGAAGCCCACGAGCAGCCCGACGACGTCGTCGTCGCTGGGGTCGACGATCGTCGTCGCCAGCGGATCAGGGGCGAGGATGGTGGCAATCTGCTCGTCGTCGAGACCGGCCGAACGGGCGGCCTCAGCGGCAGACGCCGACTGCCACGCAGCGCCGACCAGTGACGCCAGCTGCGCATCGACGTCACGTTGCCACGTCTCGGTTCGTTCACCGACATCGACGATCACATC
>Ga0073904_10002921_pt1 | contig 12909 bp, 14 predicted proteins | sample KloWWTrecipitate_FD_66668 | JGI IMG/M metagenome (GOLD analysis project Ga0073904, IMG submission 66668) | Active sludge microbial communities from Klosterneuburg, Austria, studying microevolution and ecology of nitrifiers - Klosterneuburg... | ecosystem: Engineered > WWTP > Aerobic digester >...
GAACGCGTTCGCGGGCGCCGGGTCGGTGTAGTCGTCGGCCGGCACGTAGATCGCCTGAATCGAGGTCACCGCGCCGCGCTTGGTCGAAGTGATGCGCTCCTGCAGCTCGCCCATTTCGGTGGCGAGGGTCGGCTGGTAGCCGACGGCCGAGGGCATACGACCGAGGAGAGCGGAGACTTCGGAGCCGGCCTGGGTGAAGCGGAAGATGTTGTCGATGAAGAGCAGCGTGTCGGCGCCGGTCTGGTCGCGGAAGTACTCGGCCATGGTAAGCGCCGAGAGGGCGACGCGCAGACGCGCGCCCGGCGGCTCGTTCATCTGGCCGAAGACCATGACGGTCTGGTCGATGACGGACTTGCCGGTGTCGCCGATCTTGGCCTCCTGCATCTCGAGCCAGAGGTCGTTGCCCTCGCGGGTGCGCTCGCCGACGCCGGCGAAGCAGCTGTAGCCGGAGTGAAAGCGGGCGAGCCGCGCGATGAGCTCCTGGATGATGACCGTCTTGCCGACGCCGGCGCCGCCGAAGAGTCCGGCCTTGCCGCCGCGGACCAGCGGGCAGAGCAGGTCCATGACCTTGATGCCGGTCTCGAAGATCTCCGTCTTCGAGGACAGCTCGTGCATCTCGGGGGGCAGCTGATGGATGGCGCGGCGCGCCGTCGTCGTGACCGGGCCGCGGTCGTCGATCGGCTCGCCCACCAGATTGAACACCCGGCCGAGCGTCTCGAGGCCGACCGGAACGGTCACGGCCGAGCCGCTGTCGGTGATCTCCTGCCCGCGCTGCAGGCCGTCGGTCGAGCCGAGCGAGACCGCGCGAACCTGCCCGCCGCCCAGATGCTGGGCGACTTCGCACCAGAGGGTCTCGCGCATCTTCTCGCCGAGCACGGTGCGCTCGACCTGCACGGAGAGGGCGTTGTAGAGCGCCGGCATGCTGTCTTCGCTGAACTGAGCGTCGAGAGTCGAGCCGATGACCTGGGTGATGCGTCCGACGTTGGGGCTGGACATGTCGTTCAACCTTTCGCTGCGAATCGTTGCGATTTCAGATTGTCGTTCGAGACAGCATCAGGCGAGCGCATTCGCGCCGCCGACGATGTCGAGCAGTTCCATGGTGATCTGCGTCTGGCGCGCCCGGTTGTACTGGCGGCTCAAGGTCTTGATCATCTCCTCGGAGGCTTCCGTCGCCGCCTTCATGGCGACCATCCGGGCGATCTGCTCGGAGACCGCGGAGTCGAGAAAGGCCTGGAAGAGCCGGATGCGAGCCACGGCGGGCAGGAGGTCGTCGAGCAGCGCACCGGGTTCCGGCCGGAACTCGTAGTCGACGTTCTTCGCCTTGGCGCCCGCGGGCAGCTCGGTCGGCGCGAGGGGAAGGAGCTGGATCGTCTCGGGCCGCTGCTTGCTGGCGGAGTAGAAGCGCATGTAGGTGACGTAGACCGCCGAGATCTCGCCGTCGAGAAAGCGCTGGATCAGCGAGTTCGCGACCGGCTCCACCTGTTCGAAGCGCGGCGCGTCGGCGATCTCCGCCGTGGCCTCTTCGAAGGGCTGCTTGATGAAGCGGAAGTAGGCGATCCCCTTCTTGCCGAAGACCGAGACCTGGGACGGTTGCGCACCCTTGCGGCGCTCCTCGAGGAAGCCGAGCGCCGTGCGCAGGATGCTCGAGTTGTAGCCGCCGCACAGTCCGCGATTGGAGCTCACCACGACCACCGCCGCCGGAGCGGCGGGGTTCTTGGTCTTGATCAGCGGATGGTCGAGTCCGTCGCCGGCTCGGGCGAGGTCAGCAACCAGCTCGGCGAGCTTCTCCGTGTACGGGCGCGAGGCCACGGCACGGTTGAAGGCCGCCTGGAAACGCGCGGTCGCGATCAGCTGCATCGTCCGCGTGATCTTGCGGATGTTGCGGATCGACTTGCGTCGCTTGACGAGGACGCGGCGGTTCGCCATGACCCTAGGCCGGCCTCTTGGCTGCGGTCGCCAGGTTCGTTGCCAGATACTGGCCGCGGAAGTTGTTCAGCACCTCGAGCAACTTCTTGGCGAGCGCCTCCGGCAGGTCGCCGGTCTTCTCCATCTCCTGGAGGATCTCGGGGAACTCGTGGCGGACGTGCGCGAGCATCGCCGTTTCGAAAGCCAGGACGCCGGCGACGGGAATCTCGTCGAGCACTCCCTGGGTACCGGCGAAGATCGAGATCACCTGCTCGAAGGTCGGCAGCGGGCGGAACTGGGGCTGCTTGAGCAGCTCCACCATGCGCTTGCCGCGGTCGAGCTGCTTCTGGGTCGCGGTGTCGAGATCGGTGCCGAGCTGCGAGAAGGCTTCGAGGGCGCGGAACGAAGCGAGGTCGAGGCGCAGCGAACCGGCGAACTTCTTCATCGCCTTGCGCTGGGCGTTGCCGCCGACGCGCGACACCGAGATGCCGACGTTCACGGCCGGACGGACGCCGGCGAAGAACAGGTCGGGCTCGAGGTAGATCTGGCCGTCGGTGATCGAGATCACGTTGGTCGGAATGTAGGCCGAGACCTCGCCTTCGAGGGTCTCGATGATCGGCAGCGCCGTCATCGAACCGCCCGAGTCGGGGAAGCGATGCACCCGGTACTTGTCCTTGTCCGGCAGCGTCGCGAGGAAGGCCTCGGCGGTGTGCTTGCCGTGCGGGCGGTGGTAGAGACCGATCTCGTCGTCGGGCCGCACCTCGACCGGGGCGGCGAGCCCCTGCGGATGCTTCTTGACCTTGCTGCGGTCGGTGAGATCCGCCGGCGCGTCCTTCGGCACGATGCCGTACTCGTCGCGCAGCTTCACCGAACGCTCGAGGAGACGGGAATGGAGATAGAACACGTCGCCGGGGTAAGCCTCGCGGCCCGGCGGGCGGCGCAGCAGGAGCGACAGCTGGCGATACGAGGCGGCCTGTTTCGACAGGTCGTCGTAGATGCAGAGCGTGGCCTTTCCCTGCTGGTACATGAAGTACTCGGCCATCGCTGCGCCGGCGTAGGGGGCGATGTACTGCAGCGGCGCCGGGTCGGCCGAAGAGGCCGAGACGACGATCGTGTAGTCCATGGCGCCGTGCTCGCGCAGCTTCTCGACCAGACCGACGACCGTCGACTCTTTCTGGCCGACGGCGACGTAGACGCAGATGACGCCGGCGCCCTTCTGGTTGATGATGGCGTCGATGGCGATCGCGGTCTTGCCGGTCTTGCGGTCGCCGATGATCAGCTCGCGCTGGCCGCGGCCGATCGGAATCATCGAGTCGATCGCCTTGAGGCCGGTCTGCAGCGGCTCGGTGACCGGCTGACGCTGGGCGATGCCGGGAGCCTTGAACTCGAGCGGCCGGCGATGCGGGGTCTCGATCACGCCGAGGCCGTCGAGCGGACGGCCAAGCGGGTCCACGATGCGGCCGATCATGGCCTCGCCGCAGGGCACGGAAACGAGCTCACCGGTGCGGCGGACCTCGTCGCCCTCTTTGATGCCGAGGTACTCGCCGAGGATGACGATGCCGACAGAGCTCTCTTCGAGGTTGAAGACCTGACCCATGGAGCCGTTCGAAAAGGCGATCAGCTCGCCCGACATGGCGTTCGAAAGCCCGTAGACCTGGGCGATGCCGTCACCGACCTCGAGGACCTTGCCGGTCTCGGTGAGATCGACACTCTGCCGATACTGCTGAATCTCTTCACCGATGACCGAAGAGATCTCGTCGACCCTGAATCGCATCCTTCAAACTCCTCGCGAAGACTCTTCGCTGTTGTGTATGTAGTCCTGCATCCTGGGCAGCTCGCGCGAACCACGGGCCGCGAAGGCGGCAAGGAGCAGCTCGAGCTCCCGGGCGACGCTGTCGTCGAACTTGTCGTCGCCGACGCGCACGACCAGGCCGCCGAGGAGCGCCGGATCGACTTTCTCGATCAGTTGAGCCTGGCGTCCGGCGAACTTGCTCGCCGCCGCGATCAGGCTCTGGCGAAGCTCCGGCTTGAGCGGCACGGCGCTCGTCACCCGCACCTCCACCTGGTTCTTGCTCTCCATCCAGGTGTCGTGAAAGGCCTCGGCGACGTAGCGCACCAGCCCGAGGCGACCTTTGCTGCGCATCACCTGGAGCGAGTCGACGAACAGATCGCTCGCCCTGCCGCGGAAGCTCTTCTCGATCAGCTGGCGCTTCTCCTCGTTCTTGACGAGGGGGCTCACCATCACCGCCTTCAAGTCCGCATCGCGGTCGAGCAGCTCGACCAGTCCCTGCCACTCCTCGAGCAGGCTGTCCTCGACCCCGCGACTCGCCGCGAGGCTGAAGACCGCGTCGCTCCAGACGCGGGCGAGGGATTGTTCCTCGGCCTGGCTGCTCGCCATCTCAGTTCCTCTTTCCGTCGGCGAGCGCCTGAATCGAATCGCGAATCAGACGATCGTGGTCGGCGGGATTGATCTCGCGCTCGAGGATCTTGGCCGCGACGTCGGTGGTGAGGCGCGCGGTGAGCACGTAGAGCTCCTTGACGGCCGTCTCCTGGGCGATCTTGATCTCGCGCCGGGCGCGCTCGATGGTGCTGTTGGCTTCGGCCTGAGTTTCTTCCTGGAAACGCCGCTTGACCGCGTCGGCGTCACGGCGGGCCTCCTCGACGATCGCCGTCGCCTCGGCACGCGCCGTCACCAGCTTGTCGGAGTACTCCTTGAGCCGCGCCTCGGCGGCCTCGCGGTCACGCTTGGCCGACTCGAGCGACTCGCGGATGAACTTCTCCCGCGCCTGCAGTCCGCCGAGGATCGGTCCCCAGGCGAACTTGCCGAGGACGAAGACCACGATGCCGAAGATGATCAGTGTCCACAGGGCGACGCCGAAGTTGCCTTCGAACGGTCCGCCGGCGGACTCGGCGTGCTCCTCGGCGAACGCCGGCAGCGCCGCCATCAGAGCGGCGACGACGCCCACGCGCGCGACGATTCGCTGCGTTTTCGATTCGGTTCTCATCGCGCCTCAGAGGGCGGCGAGAAGGCCGACGACGACGGCGAACAGCGTCGCGCCTTCGATCATCGCCGCGGTCACGATCATGGCGGTGTTGATCTGGCCGGCCGCTTCGGGCTGGCGAGCCATCGCCTCGGTGGCGCTGCCGCCGACCCGGCCGATGCCCAGACCGCAGCCGATCACCGCGAGGCCGGCGCCGATGGCGCCGCCCATCTTGGCGAGACCCGAGGCGGAAGAGGCCGCGGCAGCCGCTCCGCCCTCCTGGGCGAAAGCCGCAGGGGCGAACATGAGGCAGAAGCCGACGACGACGAGGGCGAGGACGATCTGGGCATTCCGCTTGCGGTTCATGACGTTTCCTTCTCCTTGAGTGTTTTCGGTCGTGGGTTGCGAACGTGGATGATGACGATTGCGTGAGAAGAGGTCAGTGCGCCGAGGCCCGCGCCGGCTCTCCGCCGTGCTCCTCGTCGTGGGCGTGCTCGTGCTCGTCGTGATGCACGTTGACCGACATGCCGATGAAGAGCGCGGTCAGGAAGGCGAAGATGAACGCCTGCAGGAAGGCGACGAAGACCTCGAGCAGGCTGATCGCGACCGAGCCGACGACGATGACCGCGGCGATGCCGAGGCCGACGCCGGTGCCCAGCGCCTTGACCGCCGCGAAGATCAGGCCCAGCAGCACTCCCAGCAGGATGTGGCCGGCGATCATGTTGGCGAACAGACGGACGGCGAGCGCGAAGGCCTTGGCGACCAGGCCGATGATCTCCACCGGGATGAGGAGCGGCGCGAGCCAGAGCGGTCCGGGGCAGAAGTGCTTTATGTAGCTCATGCCGCCGTAGCGCAGGCCGTTGACGACCATCATCACCAGGGTCATGACCGCCAGCGTTCCGGTCACCCAGATGTTGCCGGTGGCGGTGCCGCCCAGGTGCGTACCGAACAGGGCGGTCACGGGCGCGATCGGCAGCAGACCCAGCAGGTTGACGGTGAGGACGAAAAAGAATGCGCTCCAGACGTAGCGGATGAACCGATCGGTGTGGACGCCCAGCACGGGCTCGGCGATCTCCTTGCGCAGGTACTCGCAGACGGTCTCGAAGAAGTTCGCGAAACCGGTGGGAACCAGGCGGCCGACCGCGTCCGTACCGGCGCGGCGTCGCACCAGGATCGGCACCAGGAGGGTCAGGAGGAAGCCGGCGACGATCATCATGATGATCTGGTCGGAGAGGACGGTGATCATGCCCTTGGGAGTGAGGATCCCGAGGTCGGCAGGGATCTCCTTCAGAGGGTGCTGAATCACGTGGCTCAGGGGATTCTCAGGCGCCATCATCCGGCATCTCTCCGATCTTCAGTCCTGCACTCTCAGGTCTTCGCCGCCCTGAGGCGGCCCAGCAACCACCAGGTTTCGACCGCCAGCAACGCGACATAGCTCGTCGCCAGCGCAAAAAGGAGCGTCCGACGTTCCCAGCGCCCACTCGTCACGGCGGCGAGTCCGGCCGCGAGGCTCACCAGCAGCCGCCAGAGACTGGCCTTGCCGATGGCTGCGATCGCCGCGCTCGGCGAGCGGCCGGCGGGAGCTTTCGTGCTCCCGGCGACCTCTTGCGCGAGCGGCACAGCGCCGGCGAGACTGCCTGCGAAGCTCGCCAGGCATCCGACCCAGATTCCGCCCAACTCCTGCAGGCCGATGCGCCGCGCCATCATCTGGCCTGCGACGCCCAGCAGGAGAGTGGCGATCGCTCCGACTCCCGCGAAACCGAGCCAGATCTCGAAACGGCGGGCTCCGTTCACGGCTCTCTGTGCTCTCTCTTCCTCTCCTGATCGAGCTCGCGGGCTTCGCGAGAGGCCCGCAACGAAGTCTTGATCAGGTTGTAGAACCCGCCGATCAAACCGAGAAGCGCTCCGATGAGGAGACCCTTCGGCTGCCATCCGTAGTGGCGGTCCAGCAGGTATCCGAAGAGCGCGAACCCGCCGACAGCCGCAGCAAGCTCGAGCCCTACGCCGCCGATGCGCATCCAGGGTTCCCGGTCCCGCGGCTCCCGCAGTTCGTTGCGACTGCGCGGATCCTTGCCTTCTTCGGCCATGAGCCTTGGGAGCCCTGAGATCGATGAGCCCGAAAGCGAGCCCGAGATTGCTGGGGTCCAACCCGGTGTGCTGCCGCCGCGCACTCCTGCCGCGACGACGGAAAGTCTAACAAACGCCCGCGGCCCGGGGCAAGAAGGCGCAAGCGGTTGGCGGTCCGGTTCCCGGGTGCGCGCCGCTCAGGCTGCGGCCGGTGGCGCTTCGAGCCCGAAGAGGAGCCGGACCGACGGTCGGAAGAGGACGATGAGGGTGAACACCCCGAGGACCGTTCCGACCGGGGTGAAGGTGCAGGAGATCGCCGCCACCACGACGCAGAAGGTGTGGCGCCGCCGCTGGGCGAGGAAGCGGGCCGCGAGGAAGAGCGCCAGGGCGTAGGCGACCGCGAAGACCAGGAAGAGCCCGCCCATGCCGGCGACGAAGCAGCCGGCGAAGAGCGGCGCGAAGCGCTCTCCCGGGTCGGCGCCCATCCCGCCCATCATCGCGAGACCCATGCCGACGTAGGCCAGCGGAAAGAGCGCGAAGAGCCCGCACAGTCCCGCGAGAACGTAGTGGAAGACGGAAAGCAGGTGGAGCTGCTCGGCATCCTGGTTCATCGTCGCCTCCGGTTTGCGGCGGGTGACCTGCCGGGGAAAGGCTCGTCAGCACCTCGCGCCGCGAGCCGGCGCAAGGCGCCCGCCCGGCTCGATTCTGCTGCACGTGACGCCTGCTTGGCGATAGGCTTGACGGGAATCATCGGCCGCAAGGCCTTCTGCGGACAGACTGGGGACGACTCGTGCGCGACGAACTGCTGACCGATCTCGAACAACGCCTCGCCGCCTCGGCCGCAGGAGGAGGGGCCGAGCGGATGGCGCGCCAGCACAAGGACGGCAAGCTCACCGCCCGCGAGCGCGTCGAGCTGCTGCTCGACGCCGGCTCGTTCGTCGAGATCGACGCCCTGGTCACCCACCGCTGCCGCGACTTCGGGATGGAGGAGCAGCAGTTTCCCGGCGACGGCGTGGTCTGCGGCTACGGCACCATCGACGGCCGTCTGGTCTACCTCTTCGCCCAGGACTTCACGGTCTTCGGCGGCTCGCTCTCGGAGACCAACGCGGCGAAGATCTGCAAGATCATGGATCTCGCAGTCGAGAACGGCGCGCCGGTCATCGGTCTCAACGACTCCGGCGGCGCCCGCATCCAGGAAGGGGTCGTCTCCCTCGGCGGCTACGCCGACATCTTCCTGCGCAACACCCTCGCCTCGGGCGTCGTGCCGCAGATCTCCGCGATCATGGGGCCGTGCGCCGGCGGCGCGGTCTATTCACCGGCGATCACCGACTTCATCCTGATGGTCGAAGGGACGAGCTATATGTTCGTCACCGGGCCGGACGTGATCCGCACCGTCACCCACGAGGAGGTGACGAAGGAGGATCTGGGCGGCGCCGCGACCCACGCCGGCAAGAGCGGCGTGTCGCATTTCACCTTCGGCAACGACGCCGCCTGTCTCATGGGGATCCGCGAGCTGCTGTCGTTCCTGCCATCGAACAACGTCGACGACCCGCCGCCGGGCAAGAGCGAGGACGACCCGGACCGCGAATCGGAGCTCCTCGACAAGCTGATCCCCGACGATCCCAACAAGCCCTACGACATCCATCGCCTGATCGGCGAAGTGGTCGACGACGGCAAGTTCTTCGAAGTGCACGCCGCCTACGCGCGCAACATCGTCGTCGGCTTCGCGCGCCTGGCCAACCAGAGCGTCGGCATCGTCGCCAACCAACCGAACTACCTGGCGGGCGTGCTCGACATCGACGCCTCCCTGAAGGGGGCCCGGTTCGTGCGCTTCTGCGACGCGTTCAACATCCCCCTGATCACCTTCGAGGACGTGCCCGGCTTTCTGCCCGGCACGCAGCAGGAGTACGGGGGGATCATCAAGCACGGCGCCAAGCTCCTCTACGCCTTCGCCGAAGCGACCGTCCCCAAGCTCACCGTGATCACCCGCAAGGCCTACGGCGGCGCCTACTGCGTCATGGCCTCGAAGCACCTGCGGACCGACGTCAACCTGGCGTACCCCTCGGCCGAGATCGCGGTCATGGGTCCCGAGGGCGCGGTCAACATTCTCTTCAAGCGCGAGCTCGAAAAGGCCGGTCCGGCCGCCGCCGAGGCGCGCGCCGAGAAGGTCGCGCACTACCGGGAGAAGTTCTCCAACCCCTACGTCGCCGCCCAGCACGGCTTCGTCGACGCGGTGATCGAGCCGCGCAAGACCCGGCCGGCGCTCATCCGCGCCCTGCGTCAACTGCGCAGCAAACGACAGACTCTGCCGGCCAAGAAGCACGGGAATCTGCCGCTCTGATGCGGCGCTGAGGCCGCATTCGCTTGACAGTTGCGCCCCCCTGCGGCAAGCTGCAGGGGCCTGTTATTCAATTTTCGGAGTTGAGGAGAAGCTGTTATGCGTGAAAAAGATCGCGATCTCCGGCGCCGCCGTCAGCGCCGCCTCGAGCGGCTGAGACAACGCAATCAGGAAGAGGTCGCCAAGCGCAAGACGGTGCGGACCGAGGGGTCGAAGCGGACTCTGAAGACGGCCGACAAGGAGGTCGATGCCTCCGCGGCGGCGGCCGACAAGAAGCCGGCGAAGAAGCCCGCGGCCAAGAAGGCCGCCCCCGAGGCCGGTGGCGCAGACGCAGCTGGCTCTGCTGGCTCCGATACCGCCGAGAAGAAGGCCCGCAAGGCTCCGGCCAAGAAGGCCGCCAAGAAGAGCGAGGAATCCACCCAGGAGACCCTCCTCCCGGAGCCGGAAGACAGCTGAGCCCGGCACCTCGATGCGCATCGCGATCGGTGCCGATCACGCCGGCTTCATCCTGAAAGACCACCTGCGAGCCCGGCTTGCCGAGGCCGGGCACGAGCTTGCCGACTTCGGCCCGCATTCCGCCGAATCGGTGGACTATCCGGACTACGCCGCGCTGGTCGCGCAGGCGGTAGCTGCGGGTTCCGCCGAGCGCGGCATCCTGGTCTGCGGCTCCGGCATCGGCATGGCGATCGCCGCCAACCGCGTGCTCGGAGTCCGCGCGGCGGCCTGCATCGACCTCTACTCGGCCGAGCTCTGCCGGCAGCACAACGACGCCAACGTTCTCACCCTGGGCAGTCGCATCGTCGCGCTCCCGCTTGCGGAAGCGATCCTCGACCGCTTCCTCGCCACCCCATTCGAAGGCGGCCGCCACGCGCGCCGCGTCGCCAAGCTGGACGGAGACCGAGCATGATCGCCCGCCCCCTCGCCGAAGTCGATCCCGTGATCGCGCAGGAGATCGCCGCGGAGGAGCGCCGGCAGAACGAGGGGCTCGAGCTCATCGCGTCGGAGAATTTCACCAGCCGCGCGGTGATGGAGGCCGCCGGCAGCGTCCTCACCAACAAGTACGCCGAGGGCTATCCCGGCCGGCGATACTACGGCGGCTGCGAAGTGGTCGACCGCGTCGAAACCCTGGCGATCGACCGCCTGAAGCAGCTGTTCGGCGCCGAGCACGCCAACCTCCAGCCGCACTCGGGCACTTCGGCGAACACCGCCGTCTACTTCGCCATGCTGCGTCCGGGCGACACGCTCATGGGGATGGATCTCTCCTGCGGCGGGCATCTCACCCACGGCCATCGGCTCTCCTACTCGGGGCGCGACTTCAACGTCGTCGCCTACGGCGTCGATCGCCAGACGGAACGGATCGACTTCGACGAGGTCGAGCGCTTGGCGCTCGAGCACCGTCCGAAGCTGATCGTCTGCGGTGCCTCGGCCTACAGCCGGACGATCGATTTCGCGCGCTTTCGCGCCATCGCCGACCGCGCCGGCTCGCTGCTCATGGCCGACATCGCCCACATCGCCGGGCTGGTCGCCGCCGGTCTTCACCCGTCGCCGGTGCCGCACTGCCATTTCGTGACTTCGACGACCCACAAGACGCTGCGCGGCCCGCGCGGCGGAGTCATCCTGTGCAAGGCCGAGTTCGCCAAGGAGATCGACCGCGCCGTCTTTCCCGGCCTGCAGGGTGGACCGTTGATGCACATCATCGCCGCCAAGGCGGTGGCGTTCGGCGAGGCGCTCTCGCCCGGTTTCCGCGCCTACCAGAGCGAGATCGTCGCCAACACGGCGGCGCTCGCCGCGGCGCTCGCCGCCGCGGGCTTCCGCATCGTCTCGGGCGGTACGGACAATCACCTCTTCTTGATGGACGTCACGAGCCGCGGCCTGACCGGAAAGTCCGCCGAGAAGGCACTCGACGCGGCGGCGATCACGGTCAACAAGAACACGATTCCGTTCGACGCCAACTCGCCGATGGTGGCCTCGGGAATCCGCATCGGCACCGCTGCCGTCACGACCCGAGGCATGGCCGGGGCCGAGATGGGCGTCATCGCGCAGCTCATTTCCGAGACTCTGGCGGCGCCGGAGGATGTCGCGGTGCACGCCGCAGTGCGCGAGCGGGTGCGCCTCCTGTGCAGCCGCTTCCCGCTCTACGAATCCCAGCATGCCTCTGCCGCCGATTGAAGGCGCCGCGATAGCGCCTGCCGGCTGGGCCCCTGACTCCTGGCGGAGGTTCCCGGCCGAACAGCAGCCGGCCTACGCCGATGCCGCCGCCATCGCCGAGGTGGTGCGACAGCTGGCGGAGTTGCCGCCGCTCGTCACCTCTTGGGAAGTGGAGGCGTTGAAGGGGCAACTCGCGGCGGCGGCCGAGGGCCGCGCGTTCCTCCTCCAGGGCGGTGACTGCGCGGAGAGCTTCGAGGACTGCACGTCGGCGGTGATCGCCAACAAGCTCAAGGTCCTTCTTCAGATGAGCCTGGTTCTGGTGCACGGTTCGCAGCGCCCGGTCATCCGCGTCGGACGCTTCGCCGGGCAGTACGCCAAACCCCGTTCGGCCGACCTCGAAGATCAGGGCGGAGTGGCGCTCCCGGCCTATCGCGGCGACCTCATCAACCGGACGCCCTTCACCGCCCACGACCGCGCTTTCGATCCGCAGCTCCTGTTGCGCGGCTACGAACGCGCCGCGTTGACGCTCAACTTCATCCGCGCGCTGGTCGACGGCGGCTTCGCCGATCTCCACCACCCCGAGTACTGGGACCTGGACTTCGTCCAGCATTCGCCGCTGGCCGAGGACTATCGCCGCATCGTCGCCGGCATCGGCGACTCGCTGCGCTTCATGGAGACGCTCGCCGGCCGGCAGGTCGGCGAGATGAACCGGGTCGACTTCTTCACCAGCCACGAAGGACTCCACCTGCTCTACGAGCAGGCACAGACCCGCAGGGTCCCGCACCGCGAAGGCTGGTACAACCTGTCGACCCACTTTCCGTGGATCGGCATGCGTACGGCGAAGCTCGGCGGCGCGCACGTCGAGTACTTCCGCGGCATCGCCAATCCGATCGCGGTCAAGATCGGTCCGGCGACGACGCCCGAGGGTCTGCTCGAGCTCGTCGGTGTGCTCTCGCCACGCAACGAGCCGGGCCGGCTCACCCTCATTCATCGCTTCGGCGCGCGCGGCATCGCCGAGCGTCTGCCGCCGCTCGTCGAGGCGGTCGAACGCGCCGGGCAGCGCGTCCTCTGGTCGTGCGATCCGATGCACGGCAACACCGAAACCACGCCGCAGGGAAGGAAGACCCGGCGCTTCGAGCACATCCTGGAAGAGCTCGAGCAGGCGTTCGCCATCCATCAGCGGATCGGTTCGGTGCTGGGCGGGGTCCACCTCGAGCTCACCGGCGAGAACGTCACCGAGTGCATCGGCGGCGCGCGCGGCCTCGAAGCGGCCGGGCTCGCGCTCGCCTATCGCACCCAGGTCGACCCGCGCCTCAACTGCGAGCAGGCGCTCGAGATGGTCCTGCGCATCGCCCGCCGCCTCGGCCGCCCGCCGGCTTAGTTCGGCGCCTCAACCGCGTGCGCGACGTGCTTCGAGCAGCGCGCGCACGGTCCCGATCAGGAAGATCGAGCCGCAGGCGACGACCAGCT
>Ga0073904_10002922_pt1 | contig 12909 bp, 10 predicted proteins | sample KloWWTrecipitate_FD_66668 | JGI IMG/M metagenome (GOLD analysis project Ga0073904, IMG submission 66668) | Active sludge microbial communities from Klosterneuburg, Austria, studying microevolution and ecology of nitrifiers - Klosterneuburg... | ecosystem: Engineered > WWTP > Aerobic digester >...
CTGGAAGAGCTGTCGGCAACGGCACTGGCCGCGCTGGTGCACGGCGCGAGCGCACGCCCGGCGGCCGATACGCAAGCGCCCGCGACCGTAACGCCCCCCGCCATGCCGGTGCCGGCGGTCGAGCCGCCGCGGCCGGCCGCCGGCGCCACCCTCGCCGGCAGCTGGCGCATCGCGCTGGCCGAGCAGCGGGCGAGCTTCGATGAGGGCACGCTGCAACGGCTGGGCTATGCACCGGCGGAAGTCGGCAGCGGCCTCGGGGACTGGAAATCCCTGATCCACGCCGACGACATCGACCGCCTCGTGGGCGAGGTGCACGGCGTGCTGAACGGCTCGGCACCGCCGCATCCCGTGACCTACCGGCTACGCGCGCGCGACGGCAGCTGGCTGCCCGTGGCTTGCGACGACATCGCCGTGGAACTCGACGAGCTCGGCTCGCCGCGCGCTATCAGCGGTCGCTTCTACCAGAGCGGCGCCGCGGACGGCCGGACGGTCGCGGCGGATGCCGCTCCCGCCGGCGCCGCGCTCCAAGCCACACCGGTCGCGGCCGTCGCAGCCGATGCCGGGGAGGATACCCCTGGCGGCCTGCTCGCGCAGCTCGACACTGCCGTGCTGCGCCTGCAGCGCGACAGCGCCGGCGCATTCCGGGTGGCATGGTGCAACGCGGCCGCCGCCGCCCTCGAGCACCGCGCGCCCGGGGAACTCATCGGACTGCGCCCATCCGAGTTCAGCCCGCCGTTCGACGGTTTCGACCTCGAGGAGGCGCTGGGGCGCGTGCACCAGACCGGCATCGCCGAGGTACGCGAGGCGATGGCACTGGACCGCGGCGAGCAGCCGCTCTGGCGCAGCTATCGCATCGGGCGGCTGGCCGCGGGGGATGTGCTGGTCGAGGCGGCGGATGTCAGCGAGGCGGTCGGCGCGCGCGTGTCGCGCCGCGTGCAGGACGAGATGGCGCAGTACATCGTGCGCGCGTTCCCGCTCACCGCGCTGCTCGTGGACGAGCAAGGACGCGTGGTGCAGGGCATCGCGGCCGCGGGCGGCGTGCTCGGTGAGGACGCCGCGAGCCTCGAGAACCGCACGCTCGCCGAACTGCTCGGCGCGCAAGCCGGCGCCGAATGCCGCCTGCAGATCCAGAAAACCCTCAATACCGGTCGCATTGCCAGCGCGGTGTATGCCGTGGACGGCGCCACGGGCAAGCAATGGCTCGAATGCCGCTCGGCGGCGCTGCGCGGCCGACCCGGGATGCCGCAACGCGCGCTGCTGATCGTGAAGGACGACACCGAGCAGGTGCGCGAGCTCACGGAGGCGCGCCTGGCGCGCGACCAGGTGCGCGCCGCGATCCACCGCGTGCCGGTGCCGCTGTTCCTGAAGGACATCGAGGGCCGTTACCTAGCGATCAATCCCGCCTTCGGCGAACTGTTCGGCGTCGAGGAAGGCATGCTGCTCGGCAAGACCGATCTCGAGGTCTTCCCCGACGAGCTCGCGATGGAACTGCACGAGGCCGATCGCCGGTTGATCGCCGGCGGCAGTTCCTCGCTGGAGCTGCGCACCGTCGGCCAGGGCGCGGCGCGCGGCGAACACTACTGCTTCGGATTCCCGGTCGGTACGCCGGGGCGGCCGGCGACCGGCACCGGCGGCATCCTGATCGCCACACGCGATCTGCCGCGGCCGCGCCAGCACGATGCCGCCGCGGCGGCGCCGCCCGAGGCCCCCGCCAGCGACGCCGAGGATGACATCGCGGGTGTGGCGGCCTCCGTGGTCGGGCGCGTCGAGCAGGTGCTTGCAGAGGCGGGCGACTACGCCGGGGTCCTGCGCCGGCTGGAGCAGCTGGCCGAGACCACGCTGCACGCGCAGGCGCTGATCCACGAGGTTGCGGGGCAGGCCGAGGCGAGCTCGCCGCAGCCGCCGATCGCGCTGGCCCCGCTGGCGCAGAACATCATCGAGCTCGAACGCGTCCTGCTGCCGGCCTCGGTGCGCCTGGACAACGACATCACCGACGCCCTGCCCCCGGCGCACTGCGACCCGGTCGTGTTCCACCAGCTGCTGCTGCGCGGCATCCGTCACGCCCGTCGCGGGCTCGGGCACGACGGGCGACTCGGCATCCGCCTGCGCCCGGCCGAGGCCGGCCGGCGCGCCTGCGTCTCGTGCCGCGAAGGTTTCGAGGGCACCTACATCGAGCTGGTGATCGAGGACAGCGGTTCGCGGCTGAGCGAACAGCAGATCCGCGGACTCACCGCGGCCCCGGCGCGTGACGCGGCTGCCGGCAGCGCGCTCGACGACCTCGCGCAAATCCACGCGCTGGTGCACGGCCAGGGCGGTCACCTGCAGGTACGCCAGGGCGAGCCCGCCGGCACCAGCCTGCACGTCTATCTGCGCGCGGCGACGCCGGAGCAGATCGAGGACCGCGCGGCCAGGGCGCGCTCCACCGTGACGCGCTTCCCGTTCATCCGCCTGCGCGAGCCGCGCGACCAGAACTGATCTCCCGTGGGTCCGGCTTCAGCCGGGTATCTCCGTGGGTCCGGATTTATCCGGGCTGATGTCCGGCTGAAGCGGGACCCACGGACGGACGCGTGCACACGGGGCAGTCCGGCCGCGGCCGGACGCGCAGGCGGTGAAAATCCAGCGCCAGCCCGTCGAAGACCAGCAGCTCCCCGGCCGTGACCTCGCCCGCGCCGCTGATCAGCTTCAGCGCCTGCAGTGCCTGCAGCACGCCCATGGTGCCGACCACCGGCGCCGCTATGCCGTTGTGCGCGCACGAAGTCGCGTCCTCGCCGGCGCCTTGCGGATACAGGCACTCGTAGCAGGCCGAGCCCGGGACGCGCGCGTCGAATACCGCGAGCTGCCCTTCCCAGCCGAGCGCGGCCGCGCTGACCAGCGCTACCCGGTGGCGCCGGCAGGCGGCATTGACCGCGCGTCGCGTGGCGCTGTTGTCGCTGCAGTCGAGCACCACCGAGACGCCGGGCACGAGACGATCGAGCGCCGCGGCATCGACACGCTCCGCCACCACTTCGGTGCGCACGCCGGGATTGAGCGCCTGCAGGCTGGCGGCCGCCGACTCCGCCTTGCCCTGCCCCAGGCGAGCCGTCGCGTGGATCACCTGGCGCTGCAGGTTCGACAGCTCGACGCGGTCGGCGTCGGCAAGCACCAGCCGCCCCACGCCGCTGGCGCCGAGATAGAGCGCCACGGCCGAGCCCAGCCCGCCGAGGCCGACCACGAGCGCGCCCGCATCCAGCAGCTTCTGCTGCCCGGCCACGTCGAGCTCGGGCAGCAGGATGTGCCGGCTGTAGCGCAGCAGTTCCTCATCGTTCATCGGCAGCGGCTCCGGCGTTGCGCCCCAGCGTCGCGCGCTCGCGGCCCGCGAGGTCGCGGTGCGTGGCAACCTCGCGCAGCCCGGCGGCGCGCATCAGCGCGCGCACCGCCTCGCCCTGCTCCGCGCCGTGCTCGCAGATCAGCCAGGCACCGGCGCCGAGGTGCCCGGGCGCGGCGGCCGCGATGCGCCGCAGCGCATCCAGGCCGTCGGGGCCGGAGGCCAGCGCATGGCGCGGCTCATGGCGCAACCCGGCATCCTGCAGGCAGGGATCGTCGTCGCGGATGTACGGCGGGTTGGACACCACGAGGTCGAAGCGCTCGCCGGCCAGCCCGGCAAACCAGTCCCCGGGCGCGAAGCGCGCATTCGGCAGGCGAAGCCGCGCGGCGTTGGCGACGGCGAGGGCGAGCGCGCGCGGGTCGCGGTCGATGCCCAGCACCTGCCATTGCGGGCGTTCGCTCGCCAGCGCCAGCGCGATCGCGCCGCTGCCGGTGCCCAGATCGAGCACGCGCGCGGGCGCCGCGGCGAGCCGCTCCAGCGCGAGCTCGACCAGCAGTTCGGTTTCGGGCCGCGGCACCAGCGTGCTGCCGTCCAGGGTCAGCTCGAGCGACCAGAATTCCTGGTGCCCGACGAGATAGGCCAGCGGCACGCCGTCGCGCCGCCGCGCGATCAGCGCGCGATAGGCCGCGCACTGCGGCGCCGTCACGACGACCTCCGGATGGGCGAAGAGGTAACTGCGCGCGCGCTCCAGCACGTGCGCCAGCAGCAGCTCGCTGTCGATGCGCGCGTCCTGCGCATCGAGCGCCGCGCGAGCGGCACGCAGCAACTCTCCCACGGTCCGCGCACGCTCCAGCCCCGCGCCGCCGTGGCTCACGCTCAGTCCGCCAGCGCCGCGAGCTGCTCGGCCTGGTACTCGCCGAGCAGCGGCTGCACCACGCAGTCGAGGTCGCCTTCCATGATCTCGGGGAGCCGGTACAGCGTGAGGTTGATGCGGTGATCGGTCACGCGTCCCTGCGGGAAGTTGTAGGTGCGGATGCGCTCGGAGCGATCGCCGCTGCCGACCTGCAGCTTGCGCTCGCTGGCCTGCGCGTCGGCCTGCTCCTGCTGCGCCTGGCCGAGCAGCTTCGCCTGCAGCAGCGCCATGGCGCGGGCGCGGTTCTTGTGCTGGGAGCGCTCGTCCTGGCACTCGACCACGATGCCGCTCGGCAGGTGCGTGATCCGGATGGCGGAGTCGGTGCGGTTCACGTGCTGCCCGCCCGCGCCCGAGGCGCGATAGGTGTCGACGCGCAGGTCCGCCTTGTTGATCTCGATCTCCTCGATGTCCGCAACCTCGGGCAGGATCGCGACGGTGCAGGCCGAGGTGTGGATGCGGCCCTGCGATTCGGTGGCTGGCACGCGCTGCACGCGGTGCGCGCCGGACTCGAACTTGAGGCGCGAGAACACGTCCTTGCCCGAGACTACCGCTATCACTTCCTTGTAGCCGCCGTGCTCGCCGGGACGCTCGCTGATCAGCTCGACCTGCCAGCCGAGGCGATCGGAATAGCGCGAATACATGCGGAACAGGTCGCCGGCGAAGATCGCCGCCTCGTCACCGCCGGTACCCGCGCGGATCTCGAGGAACACGTTGCTGCCATCGCGCGGATCGCGCGGCAGCAGCAGCTTCTGCAGCTCGAGCTCCAGTTCCTCGCGCAACGCGGCGCCGTGCGCGAGCTCCTCCTGCGCCATCGCGCGCATCTCGGGATCCGTGTCGCGCACCATCGCCTCGGCCGAGGCCATGTCGGCCAGCACCTTGCGATAACGCGCGTAGCCCTGCACCACGGGCTCGATCTCGGCGTACTCGCGGCTGTAGGCGCGAAAGCGCGCCTGGTCCGCGATCACGTCGGCCTCGCCCAGCAGCGCCGCGAGCTCCTCGTGGCGATCGCTCAGCGCGGCGAGTTTTTCCAGCAGGGACGGCTTGATCATGGGTCGCGCTCGCCTTCTCCCGGCGTTTCATCGAGGCCGAGCAGCCGGCGGCTCCAGTCGAGCAGCTCGGAGCGCCCTTCGGCCGCAGCCCGGCGCAACTGCACGCTCGGATCGTGCAGCAGCTTGTTGGTGAGGTTGCGCGCGAGCTGGCCGAGCAACTGCTCGGCGTCGGCGCCGCCACGCAGCTGCCTGAGCACGCGCTCGAGCTCCTGGTCGCGCAGCCGTTCGGCGCGCGCGCGGTAATCACGCAGCGTCCCCACGGCGTCCAGGCTGCGACGATCGCGCAGCCAGGCAGCGACGCCGGCATCCACGAGCACCCCGGCGCGCCTGGCCTCGTCCTCGCGCGCACGACGGTTGTCGTCGATCATCTGTTCCAGGTCATCGACGCTGTAGAGATAGACGTCGGGGAGCTCCGCGACCTGCGGTTCGATGTCGCGCGGCACCGCGATGTCGACCATGAAGATCGGCTTGTGCCGGCGCTGGCGCATGGCCTGCTCCACCGCACCCTTGCCGAGTATCGGCAACTGGCTCGCCGTCGAGCTGATCACGATGTCGGCACGCAGCAGGCAGGCCGGTATCTCCGACAGCAGGATCGCCTCGCCGGCGAAGCGTGCGGCCACCTGCTCGGCACGCGCCAGCGTGCGGTTGGCGACGACGAGCCGCGACACGCCGGCCTCGGAGAGGTGGCGCGCGACCAGCTCGATGGTTTCGCCGGCGCCGATCAGCAGCGCCGTGGTCGAGCCGAGCTCGGTGAATATGTGCCGCGCGAGCTTCACCGCCGCGAAGGCGACGGACACCGGGCTCTCGCCGATCGCGGTCTCGGTGCGCACCTGCTTCGCCACCGCGAAGACGTGGTTCATCGCGCGGGAAAGGCCCGGGCCGACCGTGCCGGCGTGTCGGGCCGAGGCGAAGGCGGACTTGATCTGGCCGAATATCTGCGGCTCGCCCATCACCATCGAATCGAGTCCGCTGGCGACCTGGATGAGGTGGCGCATGGCCTCGGGGCCGCGCATGCGGTAAAGGCAGCCTTCGAGTTCGCCCCGCGCCAGGTGGTGCGAACCGGCGAACCAGTCGAGCACCCGCTCCTCGGCCTCGGCGCCCTCGCCCGTGACCGCGATGAACTCGGTACGGTTACAGGTCGAGAGAATCACCGCCTCGGCAACGCCGCCCGTGCCGCAGGCACGACGCAACGCCTCCGGCACCTGCTCGGGAGCGAATGCCACGCGCTCGCGCACCTCGACGGGCGCGGTGGTGTGGTTGAGACCGACGACCAGCAGGCTCATTGATGAAAAACTACTCCCCCGCGGGGCGCCGCAGGCCGGGAACAGCACTCCAACGGGGCGGGATGGGGATTGGAAAAGCGGCGGAAGTGTATCAATTTACAGGCAAATTGTGCAGAATCCCGCGCTCCCGGCGCTGCCGCCACCGCCCCGCGCGCGGTCCGACCCGCAACCTATGAGCATATTGCCCCCGTCGTTACGCACCCCGCTGACGCAGCGCCTCGCCCGCACCGCAACGGCCGCACTCTGCGGCGTGTTGATCGCTGCCTGTGCGGCCACGCCCGCCACGGCGCCACAGGATGCCGCTGCGCCAGCGACGGATACCGCGCTCGGCACGCCCGCCGCGGAGCCGGTGTACCGGCCCTTCCCCGAAGACGCGCTGTATTCGCTGCTGGTGGCCGAGTTCGCGGCGCACCGCGGCGCGTTCGACGTGGCGCTGCAGAATTACCTGCAGCAGGCGGCGCGCACGCGCGATCCCGGCGTGGCGGCACGCGCCACGCGCATGGCGCGCTACATGGGCGCCGAGCGCGCCACGCTCGATGCCGCGCTGCTGTGGGTCGAACTGGAACCGCAGAATCCGGAGGCCCGCTTCACGGCAGCCACCGAACTGGCGCGCGCCGGCCGGCCCGCCGAGGCATTCGAGCACATGCGCGCGCTCGACGCCGGCAGCGGCCAGACCAACTTTGCCGCGGTCACCGCCAGTGCTCTGGACCTGCCCGCGAGCGATCGCCAGCAGATGCTGGAGGCACTGCAAGACATCGAGGGTGACAGCCCCGACCTGCTGATCGCCAGAGCGGTGCTGCTGCAGAGCCTGGAGCGCAACGACGAGGCACTCGAGGCCGTGGCCACGGTGCTGGAGGCGGAGCCCGACAACTACCAGGCGCTGCTGCTCGAGGCACAGGTCTACCAGAACATCGGCGACCTGCCCAAAGCCTTTGCCCGCGTCGAGCGCGCGCTGGCGGACGATCCCGGCAACAAGCGGCTGCGCCTGCAGTACGCGCGACTGCTGGCGAAGACCGACCTCGCAAAGGCCGAGGAACAGTTTCGCATCCTGGTCGAGCAGAACCCCGCCGACGCCGAGCTGCGCCTCGCGCTGGCGCTGGTCTACCGCGAGTCCGGCCAGTTCGACCGCATGAGCGAGGAACTGAACACGCTGCTCGCCGAGGGCAACCAGTCGAGCGCGGCGCATTTCTATCTCGCGCAGGACGCCGAACGCCGTGGCGACAACGAGGACGCGATCCGGCATTACCTCGAAATCCGCCCGGGCCAGATGTTCATGGCCTCGATCACGCGCGCCGCCGAGCTGATCATCGCCAGCCACGGCATCGAGGCGCTCGGCGAACCGCTGGCGCAACTGCGCGCACGCTGGGTCGCGCAGGCAGTGCCGCTGACGCTGCTGGAGTCGGAGCTGCGCCTCGAAAAGGGCGACCTGAGCGGCGCGCAGCGATTGCTCGACGCGGCACTGGCCGACACCCCCGCGGAGCCCGGCCTGCTGTATGCGCGCTCCATGGTCAGCGAGCGACGCGGCGACATCGCGGCGATGGAGCGCGACCTGCGCGCGATGTTGCGCCTCGACCCCGACAGCGCGCTGGCCATGAACGCGCTCGGCTACTCGCTCGCCAACCTGACCGACCGCCACGCCGAGGCGCTGGCGCTGATCGAGAGGGCGCTGGCGCTGAAGCCTGACGATCCCGCCATCATCGACAGCATGGGCTGGGTGCAATACCGCCTGGGCCACCTGGAAAAAGCACTCACTTACCTGCGCCAGGCCTTCGAAAAGTACCCGGACCACGAGGTCGCCGCGCACCTGGGCGAGGTGCTGTGGGTGAGCGGCAACCGCGAAGAGGCCGGCGAGATCTGGCGCAAGGGGCTGGAGAGCAAGCCCGACAGCCGCCTGATCCACGACACCATGCGCCGCCTCGGCGCCATTCCCGCGCCATGAGCTGCGTCCGCGTCGCCCGGCGCCGGCAGCGGGCGGCGCTGCTCGCGCTGTGCGCGCTGCTCGCGCTGGCCGGTTGCGCGCCACAACCGCGGCGCGCGGAATTGCCGGCAGACTGGCAGGCGCACGCCGCGGCGGTCGGCGCGCTCGACGAGTGGCAGTTGCAGGGCAAGATCGGCGTGCGCGCGGCGAGCGGCTCCGGCAGCGCCTTCCTCACGTGGAAGCAGCAGGCCGAGAGCTACCGCCTGGTGCTGAGCGGCGCGCTGGGCATGGGCAAGCTGGTGCTCACGGGCGACGCGCACGGCGTCGCCTGGAACGACTCGCGCGGGCGCACCGGCCAGCACGCCGACCCCGAGGCGCTGGTCGCCGAGATCTGGGGCTGGCAGCTGCCCGTGGCTGCCCTGAAGTACTGGATCCGCGGCATTCCCCGGCCCGGCCACCCCGTCGCGGACGCCGAATTCGCCGGCGCCGAAGTCACGCGTTTTCGCCAGTCGGGCTGGCTGGTCGAACCCGGCGCGTACCGCGACGTGGACGGCCTCGCGCTGCCGACGCGCCTGCGCCTCGAAGCCGAGGGCGCGATACTCACGCTGCTGATCAACCGCTGGGGCCCCCCGGCGCCATGAGCGGCACGCTCACGCTGCGATCGCCGGCGAAACTCAACCTGTTCCTGCACGTGACCGGCCGGCGCGCCGACGGTTACCACCTGCTGCAGACGGTGTTCCAGCTGCTCGATCTCTGCGACGAGATACGCTTCACCGCGAGCGCCGCGCGCGCGCTGGTGCTCGAGGGCGCAGTGCCGGGCGTGGCGGTGGAAGACAACCTGGTGATGAAGGCCGCGCGCGCGCTCGCCGCGCGCTGCGCGCCGCGCCAGGGCGCAATCATCCGGCTCGACAAGCGCATACCGCACGGCGGCGGGCTGGGCGGCGGGAGCTCGGATGCCGCCACCACGCTGCTGGCGCTGAACCGGCTGTGGGGCTGCGGGCTCACGAGCGCGGAGCTCGCCGGCATCGGCCTCGCGCTCGGCGCGGACGTGCCCGTGTTCGTGCACGGGCACAGCGCCTGGGCCGAGGGCATCGGCGAGCTGTTGCAGCCGCTCGATCTGCCCCAACGCTGGTACCTGGTGATCCGTCCCGGTTGCGCGGTGAATACTGCCGCGATTTTCAATGACCGGGAATTGACACGTGACACGCCGATCACGACAATGGCCGCCTTTTTGACGGACGGACATCGCAACGACTGCGAGCCCGTGGTCAGGAAACGGTACCCTGAAGTCGATCGCGCGCTGACATGGCTCGCGGCGTGCGGGGAGGCAAGGATGAGCGGCACAGGCAGTTGCGTGTTCGCACCCTTCGCCACTGAGAGCGCGGCGCGCGAGGCTGCCTCGCGGGTACCGGCTGATTGGGAACGGTTCGTTGCCCGCGGCATCAACCGCTCCCCGGTGCACGAGGCACTGTACGACTGAATCAATTGGGGCGTCGCCAAGTGGCTAAGGCAGCGGGTTTTGATCCCGCCATTCGTAGGTTCGAGTCCTACCGCCCCAGCCAATTCATTCATTCGGGACATCACGCAACGGGGCCTGCGAGCGCAATGAACCGCCAGCTTCCCCCCGCGTGTCGCGACCTGCCGCGAACCCCGTCCCTTGCTTAACCGCTGTGCCAACACGAAGGATCCCGACGTGTCAGAGATGATGCTCTTCACCGGCAGCGCCAACCCCGAGCTGGCGCAGAAGATCGTGCAGCGGCTGGGCCTGAGGCTGGGCTGCGCAACCGTCAGCCGCTTCAGCGACGGCGAGATCAGCATCGAGATCATCGAGAATGTGCGCGGCAAGGACGTGTTCGTGATCCAGTCGACCTGCGCGCCGACCAACGACAACCTGATGGAGCTGATCCTGATGATCGACGCGCTGCGTCGTTCCTCGGCCTCGCGCATCACGGCGGTCGTGCCCTACTTCGGCTACTCGCGCCAGGATCGGCGCGTGCGCTCGAGCCGCGTGCCGATCAGCGCCAAGGTCGTGGCCGACATGATGGCCAAGGCCGGCGTTAACCGCGTGCTCACGGTGGACCTGCACGCCGAGCAGATCCAGGGCTTCTTCGACGTGCCGGTCGACAACGTCTACGGCTCGGCGATCCTGATCGACGACATCGAGCGCCAGCGCTACGAGAACCTGATGGTGGTCTCGCCCGACATCGGCGGCGTGGTGCGCGCACGCGCCATCGCCAAGCAGATGAACGATCTTGATCTCGCGATCATCGACAAGCGCCGTCCGCGGGCCAACGAAGCGCAGGTGATGCACATCATCGGCGATGTCGCGGGCCGTACCTGCATGGTGGTCGATGACATGGTCGACACCGCCGGCACGCTGTGCAAGGCCGCGCAGGCACTCAAGGAACACGGCGCGGCGAAAGTGATCGCCTACTGCACGCACGCGGTGCTCTCGGGCAACGCGATAGCCAACATCAGTGCCTCCGTGCTGGACGAACTGGTCGTGACCGACACGATCCCGCTGTCCGAGGAGGCGAAACGCTGCGCCCGCATCCGCCAGGTGAGCAGCGCACCGCTGCTGGCCGAGGCCGTGCGCCGGGTCAGCAACGAGGAATCCATCAGCGCGATGTTCGCCTGATGCATCGAGCGGAAAGGCAACCGCCTTTCCTTTTCAAGAACCGCGGCACCCATCCCGGTCGCAGGGAGGCTGTCCGCTCATCAAAGGAGTACAGACCATGTCTGGCGAATTTGTACTGAATGCCGTAGCACGCGGCGACGTGGGGAAAGGTGCGAGCCGCCGCCTGCGTAACGACGACCTGGTGCCCGCGATCGTTTACGGCGGCACCAAGAACCCGAGCAACATCTCGCTCTCGCACCGCGAGCTGGTGAAGGCGCTGGAGAACGAGGCGTTCTTCTCGCACCTGATCACGCTGAAGCTCGATGGCGGCGCCGAGGAAGTGATCCTGAAGGACCTGCAGCGCCACCCGGCGCGCCCGCGCATCCTGCACGCGGACTTCCAGCGCGTGAGCCGCGACCGCAAGCTCCACGTCCACATCCCCCTGCACTTCATCAACCAGGAGAAGTGCCGTGGCGTGAAGGACCAGGGCGGCATGATCCAGCACAACGCCGTGGAAGTGTACGTGAGCTGCCTGCCGCAGGATCTGCCCGAATTCATCGAAGTCGACATGCTTTCCTGCGAGGTCGGCGACTCGGTGCACCTCTCCGACCTCAAGCTGCCCGCGGGCGTCGAGAGCGTCGAGCTGTCCCATGGCCCCGAGCACGACCTGCCGGTGGCCACGGTACTGGCGCCGAAGGGCGGCGCTGCCGAGGAAACCGCATCCTGATCCGGTGCGCGAGGCTGCCCTCCCGGGCAGCCTCGTTCCCCCCCTGACCCAGGTGAGCACGCCTCTCGCCCTCATCGTCGGCCTGGGCAATCCCGGACCCGAATACCATCGCACCCGCCACAACGCGGGAGCCGATTTCGTGAGCGCGCTGGCCGCGCAGTGCGGCGTGACGCTGAAGCCGGAGACGCGATTCCACGGTCTCACGGCTCGCGTGCAACTCGCCGGCCAGGACGTGCGTCTGCTGGTGCCGACGACCTGGATGAATCGCAGCGGACAGGCCGTGGGGCCTGCGCTGAATTTCTTCAAGCTCGCGCCGGAGCAACTGCTCGTTGCCTACGACGAGCTCGACCTGCCGCCGGGCGAAGTGCGCTTCAAGTTCGACGGCGGCCACGGCGGCCACAACGGCCTGCGCGACATCATCGCCGCGCTGGGCAACAACCGCGCCTTCCACCGCCTGCGGATCGGCATCGGCCACCCGGGCGCGCGCGAGCAGGTCTCGCCGCACGTGCTCTCGCGGCCCTCGGCGGCGGACCGGCGCCTGATCGATCTGTGCATCGAGGAAGCGCTGCACGTACTGCCGGAAGCCGTGCGCGGCAACTGGCCCATTGCATTGAACCGACTCAACAGTTTCAGGGCAGGATAACCATGGGATTCAACTGCGGCATCGTCGGACTGCCCAACGTCGGCAAGTCCACGCTCTTCAACGCGCTGACGCGCGCCGGCATCGCGGCCTCGAACTTCCCGTTCTGCACCATCGAGCCGAACACCGGCATCGTGCCGGTACCCGATCCCCGGCAGGACCGCATCGCGGAGATCGTGAAGCCGCAGCGCATCGTGCCGACCACGATGGAGTTCGTGGACATTGCGGGCCTGGTGGCCGGCGCCTCGAAGGGCGAGGGCCTCGGCAACCAGTTCCTCGCCAACATCCGCGAGACCGACGCCATCGCGCACGTGGTGCGCTGCTTCGCCGACGACAACGTGATCCACGTCGCGAGCCGCATCGACCCGGTCAACGACATCGGGGTGATCAACACCGAGCTTGCGCTCGCGGATCTCGACAGCGCCGAGCGCCAGCTGCAGCGCGTCACCCGCTTCGCC
>Ga0073904_10002923_pt1 | contig 12907 bp, 12 predicted proteins | sample KloWWTrecipitate_FD_66668 | JGI IMG/M metagenome (GOLD analysis project Ga0073904, IMG submission 66668) | Active sludge microbial communities from Klosterneuburg, Austria, studying microevolution and ecology of nitrifiers - Klosterneuburg... | ecosystem: Engineered > WWTP > Aerobic digester >...
GGCAAATAGGTGCTGCAGTGGCTGCCGCAGTTGATACACACCAGAAGGATTCGCCATGAAAGAAGGCATTCACCCCAACTACCGCGAAGTTTGCTTCCAGGACATGTCCAACGGCTTCAAATTTGTCACGCGTTCATGCGTGAACGCCAAGGAAATGATCAAGATGGAAGACGGCCGCGAACTGCCGCTGTTCAAGCTCGACACCACTAGCGAATCGCACCCCTTCTACACTGGCACGCAAAAGTCGGTGGACAACATGGGTGGGCGCGTGGAGAAGTTCCGCAACCGCTTCGGCAAGACGACGGCCAAGTAAGTCACCGTCTTTCCGCCAAAAGGCAGCCCGGGCAACCGCGCTGCCTTTTTATTTGCGATTATTCTTGGGCAGCCGCCCTGACTCTTCTGCCGCGTGAACCAACCCAGCCCCGCCATCGTTGCCCAGAACGCCGTTCGGCGGTTGCCCCGCTGGGCACTGCTGCTGCTTTGCATCGCCTACATCGTTCCAGGATTTGTAGGACGCGATCCGTGGCGCGGCGCCGACATGACGGCCTACGGCTACATGTTGGAACTGGCGCAAGGCAACACGCCCTGGCTGGACCCCCTGCTCGTAGGCCTTGCACCTGAAACCGACGGCCTGCTGCCCTACTGGCTGGGCGCGTGGAGCATGCAGTTGGCACCGTCCTGGCTGTCTCCCGAGTTTGCGGTTCGCCTACCTTTCATGCTGCTGATGGCGCTCACCCTGCTGTCCACCTGGTACGGCATTTATGCGCTGGCCCGCAGTTCTGGCGCCCAGCCCGTGGCCTTTGCCTTTGGCGGCGAGGCCCAGCCCGCAGACTACGCGCGAGCCATGGCCGATGGGGGCCTTCTGGCCTTGCTCGCCTGTCTCGGCCTGGCGCAACCCTCGCACGAAACCACCTCTTACCTCACCCAGCTTTGCTGTACCGCCTGGATCTTCTATGGACTGGCTGCGGCACCGCTGCATCGCATCCTGCCCTTGGTCTCGGTACTGGCTGGATTGGCCGGCATGGTTCTCAGCGGGGCGCCTTCCCTCGCCTTGCTATTTGCGCTGGGTGGCGTGGTCGTGTGCCTGTGCGATCCCTCCACCCCCGAACCCGACCGTGCGCGGATGCGCATCTTTGCGCTTGGCATTGCCGCCATGGCGGCTGCGGCAGCTGTAACCGCCTGGGGGCTCGACATGTGGCGCTGGCGATTGGCCTGGCCGCAGGACAACGGCAAGGACTGGGGTAGCCTGGCGCGCTTGCTGCTATGGTTTACCTGGCCTGCGTGGCCGCTGGCCTTCTGGACGCTCTGGCGCTGGCGCAAGCAGATTTTGAACCGCCAGTTGCACCGCCACCTGCTACTGCCCCTGTGGTTCGTGCTGGTATCGGCCGTCACGGCCCTTGGAACGCTGCCCTCTGACAGGGCCCTGCTGCTGGGGCTGCCTGCGTTGGCAACCCTGGCAGCCTTCGCCCTGCCCACGCTGCGCCGCAGCATGTCCGCGCTGATCGACTGGTTTACCCTGCTGTTCTTTTCGGTGTCTGCCATCGCCATCTGGGTTATCTGGATTTCGACCCAGACCGGCTTCCCCGCCAAACCAGCCGCCAATGTCGCCAAGCTGGCGCGGGGCTTCACACCAGAATTCTCGGCATTGGCACTGGCCGTGGCGCTCGCCGCCAGTGCTGCATGGTGCGCGCTGGTTTGGTGGCGCACAGGCCGACATCGCAGCGCCATCTGGAAAAGCCTGGTACTGCCCGCCTCGGGTGCCGCCCTGTGCTGGCTGTTGCTGACCACCCTGTGGATGCCCATGCTCGACTACGCACGCAGCGATGCCCCCCAGATGCGCAAGGTGGCAGCGGCAGCAGGCCACCCAGCCTGCATGCAGATGCACGGCCTGGAGCGGTCGCAGCTGGCGGCGCTGCAGTACCACGGCAAGTTGCGGCTGGTACCCCTCGAAGGCGGCAACACCGCGTGCCGCTGGCTGGTGGTGGCACCGCAACAGCCCGACAAACCGGTGATCGCGCCGCCGCCCGACCTGACCGGCTGGACCCTGCAGCACCGGATCGACCGACCGACCGAACGGGGTGACATTCTGGAACTGTATCTGCCCGATGCGGACTAAGAGCCCGTTTACGATCTTTTCATGGGGTACGCAAGGCAGCAAACCGCCACGATCCAGGCGCCTGCCGCAGCCCATGCTGGCGGCCTGTGCAAGGCGGGCAACAACGAGCGTGGCGGTTTCTGCCTTGCATCCACTGCTTTTGCGGGGCAACGTACCCCATGAAAAGATCGTAAACTGGCTCTAAGACGCTGAGCATCCTTTTGCCCCTGAATGTCTGAAACCTCGATCATTGCACGCCATGCGGGCACGGTTCTCACCGGGCAACTGGCGGTGATGGCGTTCGGCGTGACCGACACCATCGTGGCGGGCCGCCATGCCGAGGCCTCACTGGCCGCACTCGCAATTGGCTCGGCCATCTACATCAGTGTTTTCGTACCCCTGCTCGGTCTGTTGCAATCGCTGCTGCCCATCTGGGCAGAACAGCGGGGCGCACGTGACCCGCTTGCCATCGGGCGCTCGCTGCGGCAATCGCTCTACCTGTGTGCCGGGGCTTCGGCCGTTGGCATGGCGATTCTGTGGTCGCCAGGGCCGATTTTCGAATGGACCGGCGTACCCGAGGCATTGCGTGCACCGGTGGAGCAATACCTTGCCGTGCTGGCACTGGCACTGCCGCCGGCGCTGCTTTTCCGCATCTTCAGCACCCTCAACCAGGCCTTGGGTCACCCGCGGCTTGTGACCTGGCTGCAGGTGGCGGCGCTGTGCGTCAAAGTCCCGTTGTCGGTATGGTGGGCCTTTGGTGGGGCGGGGGTTCCGGCCCTCGGTCTGGTGGGCTGCGGCTGGGCCACGCTGGTGGTGAACGGCGCCATGCTTGCGCTGGCCCTCTGGCTGCTGCGCACGCAGGACATCTATGCCGCGCTGCAACTGTGGCGCCCGCTGGAGCCGCCCCAAAGGGAGCAGCTTGCCAGCTTTGTCCGGCTGGGCATCCCGGCGGCGCTGGCCGTGACAGTCGAGGTCACCTCCTTCACCTTGATGGCAATGTTCATCGCCCGCCAGGGCACGCTGGCATCGGCAGGCCACCAGATCGCGGCCAATCTGGCTGCCGTGCTCTACATGGTTCCACTGTCGCTTGCCATTGCCACCAGTGCGCGGGTGAGTTATTGGCGTGGCGCTGGCCAGGAAGACCACGCGAAGATGGCGGTTTTGATAGGTTTTAGGCTTCTATCGCTTGTCAGTATTGCGTTAGCAGCTATTATTTTTATAGCAAAAGAACCTCTAGCGAGTATCTACTCCACCGATGCGCAGGTGGTGCAGCTGGCCAGCGGGCTGCTCGCCTGGGTGGCCCTCTACCATCTGGCCGATGCGGTGCAAACCCTGTGCATTTTTGTGCTGCGCAGCTACCGCATCTCGCTGGCCACCCTGGTGGTCTATGGCGTTTTGCTGTGGGGGGTGGGTCTGGGGGGTGGCTATCTGCTGGCCTACCAGGGCATCGGCCCCCTGCCCGCACAGCATGCAGTGGCGCCATTCTGGGTGACCAGCGCCGCAGCCCTGGCGGTGACTTCGGTCGTCTTCGCCTTCATGCTGCGGCATGCCTTGCGTTCGGGGCGCAACATTCAGAGGCTGTGAATTGTTCGACCGAACCCAAAAGGTGCGGCGACACACCCCTGCTCAGACCGCGAAGCACAGGTTCAACGCAGCTTGTGCCAAGTATTTGCAGCGATAGGCAGCGTTTTTGGCGTGCATAGCGGGCATGGCGAAAACCCGCATCGCCGATCAGACCTGTCTCTCTCGCCGCAGCCGCCCTGCGGGAAAGTGCACGCTGAACGTGGACCCTTTGCCCAGCGTGCTCTGTATTCTCAGGGTGGCACCATGGCGCTGCAGTGCGTGCTTGACGATGGCCAGCCCGAGGCCGGTTCCGCCGGTTTCACGCGAGCGGCTGCGGTCCACCCGGTAAAAGCGCTCGGTAAGCCTAGGAATGTGCTCGGGTGCAATGCCCGGCCCAGTGTCCTGAACTGAAAAATCCGCACTCCCGTCTGCCTGCTCATCCCACCGCACCACAATCCGCCCTCCCGCAGGTGTATAGCGCACTGCGTTGCTGATGAGGTTGGACAGGGCGCTTTGCAGCTCCATCGCGTTGCCGGCAATCTGGAACTGCCCCTGGCGCTCGCCGCCGCAGACAAACTCCAGCTCGTGACCGCGCGGCTGGTTCAGTGTGAGCAACGCCGACAGGGCCCGGCCTTCCTCTTCGCAGCGGAGCAGCAACGCCGACACGGGGGTCCAGTCACCCATGCCCGGCAAAGGGCTGCCTTCGAGGCGCGAGAGGGTCAACAGATCCTGCACGACGCTTTGCATGCGCGACGCCTGCTGCGCCATCATCGCAAGGTAGCGGGCGCGTTCCTCTGCATTCAGTGAAAGCGTCTGCAGGGTTTCCACAAAACCCATCAGTACGGTCAGCGGCGTGCGGATTTCGTGAGACACATTGGCCACAAAATCCCGACGCATCGCCTCGGCCTGCTCCAGCGCCGTGACATCGCGCGACAGCAGCAGGCCCCGCCCTTCGCCATAGGTGTGCAACTGCACCGAAATGCGCACCGGCCGCGATGGGGAGCTTCCACGCCCCTCAAGAACCACATCGTGCGAAAAGTCGCCCTCCGTCAGGTAGGCAACAAACTCCGGATCGCGAACCAGATTGCGGATGGACTGCATCGCATCGCGCGCGGTATCAAAGCCGAAATGCTCGGCCGCCGTGAGGTTGCACCACTCGATGCGTCCTACCTCGTCAAGAAGCACCACGCCATTGGGCGATGCCTGCAAGGCCGCAAGGATGTCCTGCAGGCGCGAGTCGCTCTCGCGCGCCAGGTCCTGATGCTGGCGCACCAGGCGGCGTGTCCGCTCGACGGCCTCACCCCACAGGCCTGCCAAAGGCAAGGAATGCGCTACATCACCTTTGCGCAGCCAGCGCAGCATGCGTCCACCACGCCAGATGTCCAGCAGAAACCAGACCCACGCCGCAACCGCAGCACCCAGGGCGGCACCCCAGGCGCCCCCCTGCCACCAACCCAGCCCCCCTCCGAGCAACTGCCAAAAGAGAAAAAAAGAAAACCGCCAGACCATGCGTCGCCAGCCTTACAGAGATACCGCGCGCCAACCACTGCGCCCTGCGGCAGGAATCGGTCAGGCGCGCATCGGCACCTGAGGCTGAGCGGTCAGTCTATAGCCTGCACCGCGCACAGTCTCGATCATGGTGCCAGCCAACCCCAGCGCTTCGCGCAGGCGCTTGACATGCACATCGACCGTGCGCTCCTCAATGAACACATGGTCGCCCCAGACCTTGTCCAGCAACTGCGAGCGGCTGTGCACCCGCTCGGGGTGCTTCATGAGGTAGTGCAGCAGCTTGAACTCCGTGGGCCCGACCTTGAGTGGCTGCCCCTGGAACGTAACACGGTAGGTAGCCGCATCAAGCGCCAGTTCGCTGATGGTGACACTGTCCGTCACCTGCTCGGGCGCACGCCGACGCAGCACGGCGCGAATGCGGGCCAGCAGTTCCTGGGTTGAAAAAGGCTTGGTGATGTAGTCATCAGCGCCCGCGTCGAGCCCGGCAATCTTGTCCGGCTCGTCTCCACGCGCAGTCAGCATCAGAATGGGCACCGGCTTGGTACGGCTGTCTGCCCGCCATTTGCGCGCCAGCGCAAGCCCACTCTGCCCCGGAAGCATCCAGTCCAGCAGGATCACATCGGGCAGCACAGCGTCCAGCTCGCGTTGCGCGCAGTCACCGTCTTCGGCCCAAAACGGCTGGAAACCGTTGTGGCGCAAATTCACGGCAATCAACTCGGCAATGGCCGGCTCATCTTCGACGATCAGGACACGGGGTAGTTTTCTCATGTTCTTTGGCTCGGCCTTACAAAACAGCAGACTCGATGTCTCCCAACGCGGTATGGCGCACATCCATGCCCTTGACCAGGTAGATGATGAGTTCGGCAATGTTCTTGGAATGGTCACCGATGCGCTCGATGGCCTTGGCCAGGAACAGCAGGTCCAGACTGGGCGAGATGGTGCGCGCGTCTTCCATCATGTAGGTGATGAGCTTGCGAACAAATCCGTCAAATTCCTGGTCGATCAGGTCATCCTCCTTGAGGATGGCCACGGCCATCTTGGTATCGAGGCGGGCAAAGGCATCGAGTGCCTTGCGCAACTGGCCTGAAGCCAGGTCTGCGGCCACACGCAGATCGTTGGACGGGAGGGAGCGCGGTGCACCACCCTCAATGATCGAACGCACCATGCGGGCCATCTTGGTGGCCTCGTCGCCCATGCGCTCCAGGTTGGCCGTCGCCTTGGAAAAAGCCAGCAACAGACGCAGGTCACGCGCCGTGGGCTGGCGCCGGGCAATGATGGTGGAGAGGTCGTGGTCGATCTCCACCTCCATGGTATTGACTCGCTCTTCAATGGCGTGAACCTGATCGACAGCTTCGAGGTTGAACTGCGATAGCGCGAAGATGGCATGCCGGATCTGGGATTCCACCAGCCCGCCCATTTCCATCACGCGGGAGGAAACACCGTTGAGTTCGCTGTCGAACTGCGAAGAAAGATGCTTGTCGGACACAGGGGCCTCCTCAGCCGAAACGGCCGGTAATGTAGTCTTCGGTTTCCTTGCGCTTGGGCTTGAAGAAAATCTCTTCCGTCTCGCCAAACTCCATCAGCTCACCCAGGTACATGTACGCCGTGTAATCGCTGCAACGGGCCGCCTGCTGCATGTTGTGGGTCACGATCAGGATGGTGACCTTGTTCTTGATTTCAGCGATCAGCTCCTCGATGGCGCCCGTGGCGATCGGGTCCAGCGCCGAGGTTGGCTCATCGAACAGAATGATCTCCGGGTCGGTGGCCAGCGAACGGGCGATGCAGAGGCGCTGCTGTTGCCCCCCCGACAGATTCACGGCCACTTCTTCCAGGCGGTCCTTGACCTCGTTCCAGATGGCTGCCCCTTTGAGCGCGGCCTCGACCTTGTCTTCGATGTAGGTTCTGGACTTTTCACCGCGCACGCGAAGCCCGTAGGCCACATTTTCGAAGATCGACTTGGGAAACGGGTTGGGTTTCTGGAACACCATCGACAGGCGCATGCGCACCTCGATCGGGTCCACACTCGGATGCAGGAGGTCGATCTGGTCTGGCAGAAGCTCTATGGAACCGCCGTAGCGGTGCCCCGGATAAAGGTCGTGCATGCGGTTGAAGCAGCGCAGATAGGTGGACTTTCCGCAACCGCTGGGGCCGATCAAGGCCGTGACCTTGTTCTCATAGATCGGCATGCTGATGGACTTGAGCGCCTTGAATTCACCGTAATAGAAGTCCAGGTTCTTGGACTGCGCCTTCAGCTTGGGCGCAACAGCAGGGGGGGTAGCAGTGAGTGCCATGATCGTGTGTAGGTTACAGACAGGGTTGCAGTGTTACCACTTGAGGTTCTTGCGCAGGCGATAACGCAGCCAGATGGCGGTGGCATTCATGCTCAGCGTCAGCACGACCAGAACCAGGCTGGCAGCCGCTGCGTTGGCGTGGAACGCAGGATCAGGGCGCGATGTCCAGTTGAAGATCTGGATAGGCATCACGGTGAACGGCGAGAACAGCCAGTCGAACATTCCGGCAGCGGGCTCGCCCGTGAAAGGCACCGGCGGCAAGAAGGCAATGAAGGTGAGCGCACCAATGGTGATGATGGGCGCCGTCTCGCCAATGGCGCGCGACAACCCGATGATCACGCCCGTCAGAATACCGGGCATGCCATACGGGATAAGGTGGTCACTGCACACCTGCCATTTGGTGGCGCCGCAGGCATACGCCCCCTCGCGCACCATCTGCGGAATGGCCCGCAAGGCCTCGCGGGTCGACACGATGATGATGGGAAGAATCAGCAAGGCGAGGGTGAGGCCGGCCGACAGGATGCTTTGCCCAAACCCGAAGGTATAGACGAACAGACCCAGGGCCAGCAGACCGTAGACGATGGAAGGCACACCGGCCAGGTTCGTGATATTGATCTCGATGATGTCGGTGAACCAGTTCTTGCGCGCATATTCCTCAAGATAGATGGCACTGGCCACCCCCACAGGAATGGCGAACAAGGCCGTGACAAACATCACCAGCAAGGAGCCAACCCAGGCCGAAACGATGCCCGCCTGGCCCGCACGGCGCGAAGGAAAGTTGGTGAAGAAATCGGAGGTAAGGCGTGGCAGGCCGTCGATGATCATCTGGGCAAACAGGGCAACCAGGGTCAGGATGCCGACAGACATCGCAAGCAGACCAAGAATGCCAAAGATCACGTCCCAGCGCTTGCGCGAGCGGATGATGGCGCGCAGCCGCTCTTTCGAATTGACGGTTTGGTTCATCAGTAAGCCTCGCGGAACTTGCGGCGCAGCCAGTAGCCGAGCAGATTGAAAGACAGGGTCAGGAGTATGAGCGTCAACCCTGCGGCAAAGATGGTCTGGTAACCGATGCTTGCGTGCGGGAGGTCGCCCAGCGCCACCTGCACGATGAACGAGGTGACCGTGGCAGCAGATTGCAGCGGGTTGAGGGTCAGGTTGGGCTGCATGCCGGCAGCCACCGCCAGGATCATGGTCTCACCCACCGCGCGCGAAATGCCCAGGATGTAGGCCGAGGCAATGCCCGACAGCGCTGCCGGCACCACCACCCTCGTGGCCGTCTGAAAGCGCGTGGCACCGAGCGCATAAGACCCCTCGCGCAGGCTCATGGGGACCGCACGCATGGCATCTTCCGAGAGCGATGAAACGTAGGGAATGATCATGATCCCCATCACCAGGCCCGCCGACAGAATATTGAACGTGGGCAGTTCAGGCATGACCATTTGCAGCAAAGGCGTCACCACCAGGAGTGCAAAAAAGCCGTAAATGATGGTGGGAATGCCCGAGAGCAGTTCCAGGATCGGTTTGAGGATTTCGCGGGTCTTGTGCCCTGCAAACTCCGAAAGGTAGATGGCAATGATGGTGCCCAGCGGCACGGCAATCAGCAGTGCCACCATGGAGCTGGAGATGGTGCCCGCCAGCAGCACCGAGATACCGAAATGGGCATCATCGAACAGCGGCGTCCACTGGGTATCGGTCAGAAAATCCCACAGGGGAACGTGGGTGAAGAACAGGACGGATTCCTTCACCAGGATGTAGACAATCGCCAGCGTGGTGAACACTGATACGCAGGCCGCCATCAAAAGGATGCCCTCGACGATGCGGTCCTTGCGTTTGCGTGCCGCCTTGGATTGGGCCAGCTGCGCGAGCCGGGCCTCACCCGTCAGTGGTGGATTCGACATGATTCGATCCGGGGTAGTGGAGGTCGCGGTCATTTTAAGAATCTGCAGACATACCGTGTTGCACAAAAAAACCCTGCACATCCCCGGGTGGGTGGGTGTGCAGGGCGACTGGCTCAGCCCATTACATCTTGGCTTCGCGGCTCAGCAGATCCTTGATGGTGATACCCACCTCGTTCTTGCCGCCAAACACGGTGCCCTTCTTGCCCTTGTTCACATGGTCCATGGCCGTGGTGTAGGCCTCTGCAGGCAGGGGAACATACTTGACCTCGGAGGCCAGCTTGGCGCCTTCCTTCATGTAGAACTCGACGAACTTCTTGACCTCGGGCTTGGCCACCGCCTTGGCGCTCACGTAGATGAAGATCGGGCGCGACAGAGGCTGGTACGAACCATCAAGCACGGTCTTCTCGCTGGGCGCCACTGCAGGCTTGCCATCCTTCTCGACGATGGGCAGTGCCTTGAGCTTGGCGGTGTTTTCTGCGTAGTACGCATAGCCAAAATACCCGATGGCATTGACATCACCGGCCACGCCCTGCACCAGCACATTGTCGTCTTCCGACGCGGTAAAGTCGCCACGGCTGGACTTGGACTTGCCAACAATGGCTTCGGTGAAGTAGTCAAACGTACCAGAATCAGAGCCAGCGCCAAACAGCTTGATCGGCTGGTTGGGCCACGTGGGGTTGACCTGGTTCCAGTGCGTGATCTTGCCCTGGGCAGCGGGCTCCCACATCTTCTTGAGCTCGGCCACGGTGGCCTGCTTGAGCCAGGTGTTTTTGGGGTTGATGACGACGGTCAGCGCGTCAAATGCCACAGGCAGTTCGTAGTATTCGATGCCGGCGGCACGGCAGGCTTCCATTTCTTTGCCCGAAATTGGACGAGAAGCGTCGGCAATGTCCGTTTCACCGCGGCAGAACTTCTTGAAACCACCGCCGGTGCCCGATACGCCCACGGTGACCTTCAGGCCCTTGTTGGCCTTCTGGAACTCTTCAGCCACACCTTCGGTGATGGGGTACACGGTGCTCGAACCATCGACCTTGACAACCTGCGCCATCGCCGGGACGCTCAGAAAGGCCAGCGCCGATACGGCGAGCAGCGACTTGATGTTGATAACTTGCATGGTGCGTTTTCTCATTCAATGAAAAGGTTGAGACGAATTTATGATCTTTGTGTGACCAATTGATGACAGATTGATCACATCGCACTGCAGCCGCGCACCGCCACCTTGCCTTTGTGGTGCAGTTCCATCTTTCCCTGGGTCTCCAGGCGCCAGCCTTCACCTTCGTACACACCGTCTGCCTTGCGGTCGAGTTCATATCCACCCTCATAGCGGATACGCACGGTACTGCCATCGGCAGCCAGGCGAGCCTGGAAGCGCTTGCCACCCTCGCACTCGTACGAGACAAATTTGCCAGCCTGCATGCCAGCGGGCACCGAGGGGCTGGAAGCACAACCTGCCAGCAAGGCAGCACCAGCGAGCGCGATAGAAAGAGCGGACTTCATGGGTTCTCCAGTCAAAATTGATAACCTGTGAACTATTGCAACCCTCTGTGACAGTGCGATGACCTTTTGGTGATGACTTGATGTCAAACCCACGAGCGCCCTTGCGGGTTGTCCGGTTTCATCACAAATCTGTCAAGAAAATGCGCCACACTCTTCTGTTGGCTTTTCCTCCCCCCTGCGACCGGCGCGAATTCACTGTGCCCCACGAAACGTCTTTCATGCAAAACGGAACCCTTCTCGCCGCGGTTGATCTGGGCTCGAACAGCTTTCGCCTGGAAATCGGCCGCTTCGAACACGGCCACATTCAGCGGGTGGAATACCTCAAGGAAACGGTCCGGCAGGGCAACGGACTCGATCGGGAACACAACCTGAGCCTTGAGGCCATGCAGCGGGGCTGGGACTGCCTTGCACGCTTTGCTGAACGGCTTGCAGACTTTCCGCGCGCCCGCGTCCGTGCGGTGGCAACGCAAACGCTCCGCGAAGCCCGCAACCGCGATGTTTTTTTGCAGCGCGGCAGCGAAATCCTGGGGCACCCGATTGACGTGGTCTCCGGCCCTGAAGAGGCTCGCCTGATTTACCAGGGTGTCTCCCGTCTGCTGCCCCAGTCCAGCGAACGGCGTCTAGTGGTGGATATCGGGGGCCGCTCTACCGAACTGATCCTTGGCGAGCGCTTTACGGCGCAGGTCGTCGCGTCTTTTCGCGTGGGCAGCGTTGCCTGGTCCGCGCGCTACTTTCCGGACGGACTCTTCACCACCCAGGCCTTCGCCACCGCTGAAATAGCCGCCAAGGCAGTGCTTGACGAGGCGCTCGCCACCTACCGCCCCGACACGTGGGACGTCGCCTATGGATCCTCCGGAACCATCGGTGCAGTGGGCGACATTCTTGCGGCTGCCGGCCATCCTGATGGACGTATCACCCCTGAACTGCTGGACTGGCTGCGCGACCGTCTGCTGCGTGCCCAAAGCGCCGACCGCATTCGCCTCGACGGCCTGAAGGACGACCGCCGCGCCGTCATTGGTGGAGGCCTGAGCATCCTGCGGGCATTGTTCGACCTGCTTGGGATCAAGGAAATGAAGGTCGCGCAGGGCGCACTGCGCCAGGGGGCGCTGTTTGACATGCTGGACCGGGAGTTGCCCGAGACCGATCTGCGCTCGTCCACTGTGCTGGGTCTGATCCAGAGTTTCGCGGTAGATCAGGCGCATGCAGAGCGGGTGGCCAAGGTCGCTTGCCGCCTTTTCGCCCAAGCCCTGCCCACACACACCGGCACCGGGCAACGCAAACTGCGCTGGGCTGCTTTGTTGCATGAGATCGGTTGCCGCATATCGCACAGCGACTACCACCGCCATGGTGCCTATATCCTCGATCACTCCGACGTGGCCGGCTTTGCACAGCATGAACTCCACCGCCTCGGAGCGTTGGTGCTTGGACACCGTGGGAAGGTGCGCAAGCTGGAGGCCGACCTGAATGACGCCCTGTTTGCGGTGCAACTGCTGTGTCTGCGCCTGGCAGTCATTTTGTGCCACGCACGGCGCGACCCCGACGAACAGGGGCTGTCATTGACTATGCAGGGCTCACGTTTTGACCTCTCTACCCGGTCCGGCTGGGCGGCCGCTTTTCCACAGTCGGCCTACCTTCTGCGAGAAGAGGCCTACGCCTGGCAGCGCTCCGGATGGGAGCTGGAAGTCACCCTCACCTGAGGGCCCTCGTTCGCTGTTGATTCCAGTTTCCGGCATCGGTCCGCTCTGACGGCACCGCTTTTGCATCAGCCCGGTTTCACTGCGGATGCGCGGGTTTGCGCGGTGCGCGCGCGGTCCTCGCTGCTGTTGGAAGACGTTGGTGGTTGCCACGCAACCCCTTGTCAACATGACAAACAACGATATATACTGTTTATACCGTTTAAAGGACCTCGCATGACCACCCCAGCACCTGTGGGCACCCCGCTGCCTGAAACCAAAACCCTGCCCGCACGCAAAACAGCTCCCCGCAAGAGCGCCACAAAAGCGGTTGCCGCCACCAAGCCGTCAGTGGCGCCCAAAGTTGCGCTCAAGGCTCCA
>Ga0073904_10002931_pt1 | contig 12895 bp, 12 predicted proteins | sample KloWWTrecipitate_FD_66668 | JGI IMG/M metagenome (GOLD analysis project Ga0073904, IMG submission 66668) | Active sludge microbial communities from Klosterneuburg, Austria, studying microevolution and ecology of nitrifiers - Klosterneuburg... | ecosystem: Engineered > WWTP > Aerobic digester >...
GGGGCACCGCGGGCTGCGTCCACGAGGAGCGGTGATGACGGCGACGACGGCGCTGGAGACCGAGACGACGGTCGACGTCGCGCCCGGCTGGCGGATGCCCGACCTCGCCGGGCTCCTCGCGCCCGCGGCGGGGCCGGACCGGCCGCTCGGGATCCCGCTCGGGGTCGAGCCCGCCGGGGTCCGCCGCCTCAGCGCTACCTACCTCGACACCGCCGACCTGCGCCTGCTGCGCTCGCGGGTCACGCTGCGCCGGCGGACGGGCGGGCCGGACGCCGGCTGGCACCTCAAGCTGCCGCTCGGCGAGGCCCGGCTCGAGGTGCGCCACGAAGCCCGCCGTCCGCCGGCGGAGGTGCCGGCCCACCTGGCGGCGCTGGTCCGCTCCCGGACGAGGGGCGAGCCGTTGGTGCCGGTCGCGGTGCTGCGCACCACGCGGACCGTGCGTCACGTCGTCGACGCCGCGGGCCGGGTGCTCGTCGAGGTGGTCGACGACCGGGTCGTCGCGCACCGCGCCGGCGGACAGACGGAGCGCTGGCGTGAGGTCGAGGTCGAGCTCGTCGAGGGCGACCGGGCGCTGCTCGACGCCGTCGTCGCCGCGCTCCTGGCCCGCGGGGCGCGGCCGGCGGTGTCGCAGTCCAAGCTCGCGCGCGCCCTCGCGGCGGACCTCGCCGCACCGTCCGCCGACGCCTTCCCCGCGCCGACGGCAGGGGTGCCTGCCCCGCACCTCGGGGCGCCCGCACCGCCGCGGACCGCCGGCGACGTCGTGCTCGCCTACCTCGGGGCCCAGGTCGCCGAGGTCGTCGACCGCGACCCCCAGGTGCGCCTCGACCTGCCCGACGCGGTGCACCGCATGCGCGTCGCCGTGCGCCGGCTGCGCGCGACCCTGGCGACCTACCGCCGACTGCTCGACGAGGACGCCGTCGCGCCGCTGCGCGCGGAGCTGCGTTGGTGGGGCACGGTGCTCGGGGCGGCCAGGGACGCCGAGGTGCTGCGCGATCGCCTGCTCGCCGCGCTCGCGGACCTGCCGCCGGACGAGGGTGACGGCGGCGGCGGGCGGCTGCGCGCCGCGCTGGACCGCGAGCTCACGACGGCGCGCTCGGCCCTGCTCGCCGCGCTCGACGGACCGCGCTACCTCGCGCTCCTCGACGCGCTGGCGACGCTCGTGGACGCGCCGCCGTGGCGCGGGCGTGCCGGCCGGGCGCCGACGGCGGTGCACCCCGGCGTGCGGCGGGCCGTGCGGCGCGTGCGGCACGCGCTGCGGTCCGCGCGCCGCGCGGCCGTGGGGCCGCCGCTGGACACGGCCCTGCACGACGCGCGCAAGGCGGCCAAGGCCGCGCGCTACGCCGCCGAGTCGGTGGCGGGCCTCGCCGGTGCGCCGGCCACCGCGCTGGTCGAGGGGATGACCGCGGCCCAGGACGTCCTCGGGGCCCACCAGGACAGCCTCGTGGCCCGCGCCCGGCTCGCCGACCTCGCCGCCGCGGCGGTCGCGGACGGGTACCCGACGGCCACGCTCGACGCGCTCGTGGCGCTCGAGCGCGCGCGGCACGGGGACGGACCGGTGGCTCTCGCCGCCGCGCGCGAGCTCCGCCCGGGGCGCTGGCGGGGCTGATCGGGAACGGATCGCCCGGGTGCGACGTTGCGTAGCATGAGTAGGGTCGTGACCCGATGGCGCGCAGAGTGCAGCCGCCGCGACCAGGAGGAACCGTGAGCAACCCCGTCTTCAGCAACAGTGCGATCTTCGGTGAGCCGAAGCGCGGGCGCACCACCACCGTGCAGCCGAACCAGTACCAGACGGCCGATGCCGGCACCGCCCCGATGCCCGGGATGGCGCAGGCCTCGCTCGAGCAGATGTACGGCGCCCCCGCGGCGACCACGCGCGACACCGGCCGGATGACGTACGACGACGTCATCATGAAGACCGGCGGCCTGCTCGGCCTGCTCGTCGCCGCGGCGGCCGTCACGTGGGTGGTCGCGCCGCAGCTGTTCTTCGTCGGGATGATCGTCGGCCTGGTGCTCGGGCTCGTCAACGCGTTCAAGAAGGAGCCGAGCCCCGTCCTCATCGCCCTGTACGCCCTGGCCCAGGGCGTCTTCCTCGGCGGGATCAGCGCGTTCTACGACTCGTTCTACGACGGCGTCGTCATCCAGGCCGTGCTGGCCACGGTCGCGGTCTTCGCGACCTCGCTCGTGCTCTTCCGCTCGGGCAAGGTCCGGGTCACCCCGAAGTTCCAGAAGTTCCTGCTCATCGGGATGGTGGGCTACCTCGCGTTCTCGGTGCTCAACCTGGTGCTCTCGTTCTTCATGCCCGGTGACTTCGGCCCGCTGCGCAGCGGCTGGATGGGCGTCATCGTCGGCCTCGTCGCCGTGGGGCTCGCCGCGGCGTCGCTGATCATGGACTTCGACTCGATCAAGCGTGGTGTCGAGAAGGGCGTGCCGGCGAAGTTCGCCTGGTCGGCGGCCTTCGGCCTGCTCGTCACGCTCGTCTGGCTGTACCTCGAGATGCTCCGTCTGCTGGCGATCCTCCAGGGTCGGGACTGATCCCGGCCCCGCTCGACGGCATGCGCTACGCCGAGCACGTCTCCGAGCTCGTCGGCGGCACCCCCCTGGTCCGGCTCACGGCCGTGACCGCGGGGGTGTCGGCGCTCGTGCTGGCCAAGGTCGAGTACGTCAACCCCGGAGGATCGGTCAAGGACCGCGTGGCGCTGCGGATGATCGAGGCGGCCGAGGCCTCGGGCGAGCTGGCGCCCGGCGGGACGATCGTGGAGCCGACGAGCGGCAACACCGGGGCAGGGTTGGCCCTGGTCGCCCAGCGCCGCGGGTACCGCTGCATCTTCGTGTGCCCCGACAAGGTCTCGGCGGACAAGCGTGACGTGCTGACGGCGTACGGCGCCGAGGTGGTCGTGACCCCGACCGCCGTGGCGCCCGAGCACCCGGACTCGTACTACTCGGTCTCCGACCGCCTCGTGCGCGAGACCCCCGGTGCGTGGAAGCCCAACCAGTACGCCAACCCGCAGGGCCCCGCGAGCCACTACGCCACGACGGGCCCCGAGATCTGGGCCGACACGGACGGCCGGGTCACGCACCTCGTCGCGGGCGTCGGCACGGGCGGGACCATCACCGGCACGGGCCGCTACCTGCGCGAGGTCAGCGCGGGGCGCGCCCCGGCCGACGGCGGCGCGGTCCGCGTGGTCGGCGCCGACCCGGCGGGCTCCATCTACTCCGGCGGGGACGGCCGGCCGTACCTCGTCGAGGGCGTGGGCGAGGACTTCTGGCCGCCCGCGTACGACCCGGCCGTACCGCACGAGGTCATCGCGGTCTCGGACGCCGACGCGTTCGCGATGACCCGCCGGCTGGCCCGCGAGGAGGCGCTGCTCGTCGGCGGGTCGAGCGGGATGGCCGTCGAGGCAGCGCTGCGCCTCGCCCGCCGGCTCGAGGAGGAGGACCCGGTCGCGGCGGCCGGGGCCGTCATCGTCGTGATCCTGCCCGACGGCGGCCGGGGGTACCTGTCCAAGGTCTTCTCCGACGGGTGGATGCGCTCCTACGGGTTCCTGCACGAGCCGCAGGGCGTGCTCGTCGGGGACGTGCTGCGGGCCAAGACGGGCACGCTGCCGGACCTGGTCCACGCGCACCCGCACGACACGGTGCGCGACGCCGTCGAGATCCTGCGCGAGTACGCGGTCTCGCAGCTGCCCGTGGTCTCGGCGGAGCCGCCCGTGAAGTCCGGCGAGGTGGTCGGCACCGTGACGGAGCGGGACCTGCTCGACGCCGTGTTCCACGGCCGGGCGAGCCTCGCCGACCGGGTGGACAAGCACCTGGGCCCGCGCCTGCCGCTCATCGGCGTGGGCGAGGACTTCGAGGCCGCCCGGGCCGCGCTCCAGGACGCCGACGCGCTCATGGTCGTCCAGGACGGCGACCCGGTCGGGGTGCTGACGCGCCAGGACCTGCTGGGGTTCCTGGCGCGGTGAGGCGGGCCGGCGCGGCGGGCCGAGCCCGTGCGCGCGGTGCGGGTCATGCGCGCGTGGCGACCAGCCCCGCGACGAGCAGGTCGACGGCGCGCTCGAAGCTCGCGGTCACGTCGTCCGGCAGGCCGAAGCCGCCGTCGAGCTCGAGCATGACGAAGCCGTGGACGGTGGCCCGGAACGCCCGCACGGCGTCGACGGTGCGCTCGGGTGCCATCCCCAGGCCCGTGAGCGCCTCCGCGACGACCTGGACCGGCTCCGCGGCCGCTGCCCGCACCGCCGCGGCCTGCGGGTCGTGGGCCCAGGACGATCCCTGCACGACGGCGTAGCGTCCAGGGCTGCGCAGCGCCAGGCCGCGGATGGCCGCGGCCAGTGCCCGCACCTGGTCGACCGGGTCCGTCCCTGCGCCGGCGGCGGTCGCGCGCAGCACGTCGGTGAGCTCGGCCAGGCAGACCAGGGCGACGGCCCGCCGCAGGTCCGCCAGGCCCCCGACGTGCTTGTAGAGGCTCGGTACGGCCACCCCGGCATGTGCGGCGACCGCCGCGAGGGTGAGCTCGCCGCCCGCGTCGACGACCGCGAGCGCGAGGCGCACGACGGCGTCCCGGTGCAGCCCTGCCCTAGGCACCGGCGGCGCGCGGAGCAGGCGCCAGCCAGCGGTCGCCGGTCCGGGGGAGGTCGCCGAGCAGCGCCATGGTGTGCTCCAGCACGAGCACCGGTGCCTGGTGGTGGGCGTAGTGCGCAGCGTTCGGCACGCTGACGGCCCTGGCGCCCAGGACGCCGCGCGCGCGCTCGAGCTCCGCCGGCACGTCGCGGAAGTCCGGGTCGCTCTCACCGATGAGCACGAGGGCCGGCGCGACGACCTCGTCGAGGCGGGCGCCGACGACGCGGTGGTCCAGCTGGGTCGCCAGGTCCCGCAGGGAGCGCAGCCGGGCCGGGTCGCGCAGCGCGGCGCGCACGGCGGCCACGTGCTCGGTCAGCCACGGGGTGGGCGCACCGTGGTGCAGCGGCCCGCGGTAGTACGCGGCCCACACGCGCGCGCCCCAGGGGCGGGCGAAGAGCGCACGGTACACGGCGCGCTGGACCGCCCGGGCGGCCGGCCGGGCCACCGGCTCGTCGAGGAAGGGGCTGACGAGCACCAGCCCGGCCACGAGGTCGGGACGCTCGGCCGCAGCCCACAGGGCCGCCGAGCCACCCATCGAGCTGCCGACGAGCACGGCCGGCCCCGCGTCGAGGTGATCGACGAGCGCCAGCACGTCACCGCCCGTGCTGGCGTCGCCGTGGGTGGTGAACGTGGTGTCGCTGTCCCCGTGGCCGCGCAGGTCGGTCGCGACGACGCGGTGGCCCGCCGCCGCGAGCGGCTCGGCGAGCCCGCGCCAGGTGCCCCGCAGGTCGCCCATGCCCGGGACGAGGACGACCAGAGGGCCGGCGCCGATGCTGGTCCAGGCGATCCGGCCCTGCGGGCGGGAGAGGTGCTCGACGGTCGTCATGGCAGAAAGCTAATACCATTAGCCACAGGTGGCAACCCCTCCCGGCTCGGCAGCGGGCGCCGTCGTCGGGCACCATGGTCCGCGGCGGTGCGCAGACGCGCCCCGGCGACCGACCCGAGAGGCACACCCATGACTTCCGCACTGCCGTCCGCGACCGGTGGCTTCGGCGACAAGCCCGTCCTGACCTTCCCCGCCACGCCCGCCCCGGCGGAGCTCGTCGTCGAGGTGCTGCTCCCGGGCGGGGGCGAGACCGTCGAGGCCGGTGACGACCTCGAGGTCCACTACCTCGGCCAGATCTGGGAGGGGTCGGTGTTCGACAACTCCTACGACCGCGGCTCCTCGATCTCGTTCCCGATCGGCGTCGGCATGGTCATCGGCGGCTGGGACGACGGCCTGGTGGGCAAGCAGGTCGGCTCGCGCGTGCTGCTCTCGATCCCGCCCCACCTGGGCTACGGCGACCGCGGCATGCCGCAGGCCGGCATCCGGGGCACGGACACGCTCGTCTTCGTCGTGGACGTCGTGGGCACCAGCCGCTGAGGCGGCGGTCGGCGGGGGTCAGCGACCCCCGCCGACCAGCCCGGTCTCGTAGGCGAGGACGACGGCCTGGACGCGGTCCCGCACGCCCAGCTTGGCCAGGATGCGCCCGACGTGCGTCTTGACGGTCGCCTCGGAGCAGAAGAGCTGCTCGGCGACCTCGGCGTTCGACATCCCCTCCGCCACCGTGCGCAGCACCTCGAGCTCCCGCGGCGTCAGCGCCGCGAGCCGAGGGTCGAGCGCGCCCGGCTCGGCCTGGCCCGCCTCGGGCAGGTGCCGGGCGAACAGCTCGAGCATCCGGCGGGTGACCCGCGGCGCGACGACGGCGTCTCCCGAGGCGACCGTGCGGATCGCGGCGACGAGCTCCGCCGGGCGGGCGTCCTTGAGCAGGAACCCGCTGGCCCCGGCCCGCAGCGCCGCGAAGGCGTACTCGTCGAGGTCGAACGTCGTCAGCACCAGCACCTTCGTCGCGGGGTGCTCGGCCGCGATCGCCCGGGTGGCCTCGATCCCGTTCATCCGGGGCATCCGCACGTCCATCAGCACGACGTCCGGTCGCAGCGCGCGCACCTGGTCGATCGCGGCGAGGCCGTCACCGGCCTCGCCGACCACCTCGAGGTCGTCCTCGGCGTCCAGCACCATGGTGAAGCCCATCCGCAGCAGGGCCTGGTCGTCGACGAGCAGCACGCGGGTCCGGCCGGCGGGCGTCATCGCTCCCCCTCGTCGTGCGGGAGCTCGTCGTGCGGGAGCGTGACCGTCACGCGCCAGCCGTGCTCCCACGGTCCGGCCTCGACCGTCCCGCCGAGCAGCGCGGCCCGCTCGCGCATCCCGATGAGCCCCTGGCCCGCGCCGACGGCGTCGGCCGGCGCCCGGTCAGCCGGCGGCAGGGCGGCGCCGTGGTCGCTGATCTCGGCCGTCCACCGCCCCGGCCCGGCGCTCAGGGTGACGTCCACCCGCGCGGTGCCAGGCGCGTGCCGCAGGACGTTGGTCAGCGACTCCTGCACCGCGCGGTAGACCGCCAGCCGCAGGCCGGTGTCCTCGGGCAGGACCAGGCGCAGGCCGGTGGCGCGGACGGGCAGGCCGGCGGTCCGGAACCGTTCGACGAGTCCCTCGAGGTCCTGGTCGCCGGCCACGGGGCGGAGCGGGGCGTCGTCGTGCAGCGCGCCGAGCACGCGGCGCATGTCGCCCAGCGCGGTCCGGCCGGTGGCCGACAGCTCGGACAGCGCCACGCGGGATCGGTCCGGTGCCCGGTCGAGGGCGGCGGCGGCCCCGTCGGCGAGGCTGATCATCACCGTGAGGCTGTGCGCGACGACGTCGTGCATCTCGCGCGAGATCCGGCTGCGCTCGGCCGCCCGGGCCAGGTCGCCCTGGCGGTCCCGGTCCCGGGCCAGGGCGTTGCCGCGCTCGATGAGCTCGGCCAGGTGCTGGCGACGGTTGCGCACGGCGTTGCCGATCGCGAGGGCGAGCAGCACGAAGATCGCCGTGCCGGTGATGGTGCCCCACCGGTCGTCGGTGAGGACCACGTCGCCCTGGCCGGCCGTCGGGTCGGGGGACTGCATCTCCCACAGCCAGGCGGCGGTGCCGAGCACGGCGGCGGTGGCGCCCGCCACGAGCCAGGAGGTGCGGGAGGGGTAGGCCACCGTGACCGCGTAGAGGGCGAAGCCGAGACCGGCCTCCATCCCGCTGGTGCCGCCGGTGGTCACCAGGCTGAGCACGCCCAGCGCGCAGATGACGCCGGCCACGACCAGGGGTCGTGACCGGCGCCAGGCCATCGCCGCACCGCCGGCCAGGGCGATGACGACCGACAGGGCGAGGTTGCGGGTCTGCCCGGCGACGAAGCCGTTCGCCGCACCGGGCAGACCGACCAGGACCATGACCACCAGGTCCATCGCCCGGGGGTGGGCGGCGAAGTACCGCCGCACCGGGCCCAGTCGACGGGCGTCCAGCTCCGTGAAGGGCCCGGTGGTCACGCGGTCCACTCTCCCACCCCCCGCCTCGTCCCGGGGTCAGGCGTCGCGGCGGCGCAGCAGCACCGTGGCGACGGCGCCCAGCACCACGACCCAGGCGAGCATGACGCCGTAGCCCTGCCACGGGGTCAGGTGGGCTGCGTCCCGCATCGCGTCGGTCAGGGCCATGCTCTCGGCGTCCAGGAGCAGCCGCTGGCCCGCCGTGGCCGGGAGGAACGGGCTGACCACCTCGAAGAACCGCACCGGGACCAGGGCGAACACCGTCTCGACGACGAGCAGGAGACCGAGCACGGTGGCCATCGCACCGGCGGTGCGGCGCACCAGGGCGCCGATCGCCAGGGCGAGCAGCGCGACACCGACGAGGTACAGCGGCAGGCCGAGCAGGATGCGCACGGTCTCGCCGTCACCCAGGTCGAGCGTCGCACCGAGCGCGTCGTGCCAGGGGAGCGTGGCGGGGTAGGCCACGGCCATGCCCAGGAGGGACGTCACGGCGACCACGGCAGCCAGGACCAGCGCCTTGGCCCCCAGCACGGACACCCGGGTGGGTACCGCGGCGAAGCTCGACCGGATCTGGCCGGTGGTGTACTCCCCGGTGATGACGAGCACCCCGAGCACGGCGATGGTGAGCTCGGCCATGCCACGGCCCGCCGTGAGCAGGGTGGCGACGCTCAGCGTCATCGGCTCCTCGCCGTCGATGCCCTGGGACGCCCCCCAGGCCACCAGGGTGGAGATCCCGGCCATCACCACGACGGTGAGGGCCAGGGTCCACCAGGTGGACCGCAGGCTGCGGAGCTTGATCCACTCCGACGCGATCACCCGGGGCGCCGAGACGCGGTGGACGGTCGTGGCCGGCACCCTGGTGCCCGGGGTGCGGTCGGCGGTCGCGATGGTCGCGGCGCTCATCGTGCTGCTCCTTGCGTCATCGCGGCGGACCTCGCCGCGGGCTGGTCGGTGGGCTGGCCGACGGCGGCCGAGTGGTACTCCACGTCGTCGGCGGTGAGCTGCAGGTAGGCGTCCTCGAGCGAGCCGCGCACCGGGGTGAGCTCGTGCAGCGGGATGCCGGCGGACGCGGCCACCTCGCCGATCTGCGGTGCGGTGGACCCGTGGACCTCGAGCTCGCCGTCCGCGGTCGTGGCGACCTGGGCGCCGGTGCGGCGCAGGAGGTCCTCGAGGTCGCCGGCCCGTGGGCTGCGCACCCGGACGGACGTGGCTTGGCCGCCGGCGACGATCTCGGCGACGGTCGCGTCGGCCAGCACCTTGCCGCGACCCACGACGATGATGTGGTCGGCGGTCAGCGCCATCTCGCTCATGAGGTGCGAGGACAGGAAGATCGTGCGCCCCTGACCCGCGAGGTAGCGCACCAGGGTGCGGACCCACAGCACACCCTCGGGGTCGAGGCCGTTGACGGGCTCGTCCAGGATGAGCGTCTGCGGGTCGCCGAGCAGCGCCGCGGCGATGCCGAGCCGCTGGCCCATGCCCAGCGAGAACCCGCCGACGCGCTTGTCCGCGACGGTCTGCAGGCCGGTCATCTCGATGACCTCGTCGACCCGGCGTCGGCTGATGCCGTGCGTCGCGGCCATGGCCAGGAGGTGGCTGCGCGCCGTGCGGCCGGTGTGCACGGCCTTGGCGTCGAGCAGCGAACCGACCTCCTGCAGCGGCGTGCGGTGCGCGGCGTACGGGCGGCCGTTGACCGTCACCGTGCCGGCGGTGGGTCGATCGAGACCGACGATCATCCGCATCGTGGTGGACTTGCCCGCGCCGTTGGGGCCTAGGAATCCGGTGACCTTGCCCGGCTGCACCGTGAACGTCATGTCGTCCACGGCGGTGGTCGGGCCGTACCTCTTGATGAGGCCGTGCGCCTCGATCATGGTTGCTCCTCCTCGTCGGTCGAACACCTCGAACCTAGGAGGAGGGGCGCGCGGCGGGGACGGCCGCAGGGCGGATCTTCGCCGCCCGCGGCCGTACCCCTCAGGGATGACGGGCTGCGTCCCGTGGCTGCTCAGGCCGTCGGCAGCGGGCAGGCCACCCCGGTCGAGTGCACCGGGCAGTAGCCGTGCGGCACCTTGTGCAGGTACTGCTGGTGGTACTCCTCGGCGTAGTAGAAGGGCCCCGCCCCGGGCACGCCGTCGCGGGAGTCGACCGCGCGGATCTCCGTGGTGATCGGGCCGAGGCCGTGGGAGCGCAGCGCGGGCTCGTACGCCGTGCGCGTGCTCAGCGCGGCGGCGGTCTGCTCGTCGGTGGTCGTGAAGACCGCCGAGCGGTACTGCGTGCCGCGGTCGTTGCCCTGGCGGAACCCCTGGGTCGGGTCGTGGAGCTCCCAGAACGTGCGCAGCAGCTCAGCGTGCGGCAGAACGGTCGGGTCGTAGGCGACGAGCACCGTCTCGGTGTGCCCGGTCATCCCGGTGCAGGTCTCCTCGTAGGTGGGGAACGGCGTGTAGCCGCCCTGGTACCCGGCTGCCGTCGTGACGACGCCGGGCAGCTGCCACAGCTCGCGCTCGGCGCCCCAGAAGCAGCCGAGCGCCAGGTGCAGCACGGCGGTGCCATCGGGCCACGGCCCGGCGAGCGGCGTGCCCAGGACCACATGCCGCTCGGGCACAGGGAAGGCCGACGCCGAGCGGCCGCGCAGTGCGCGCTCGGGGCTCACCATCGTCGTGCGCAGCAGGGATCCGAACATCGGGGCCTCCTCAGGTCTGCCCGTGCCAACGCGCGCCCGGACGGGGGTGTTCCCCGCGGTGCCCGGCTGTCGGACGGCCCCAGGGCCCGGGCTGCTGGCCCCCGTCGGCCGTCATGGCCCTAGCCTGTGCAGGTGACTCACGACGACTGGACCGACGCCGGCTTCGCCACCCGGGCCATCCACGCGGGGCAGGCCCCGGACGCCACCACGGGCGCCGTCGTGCCGCCCATCTACCAGGTGTCCACGTTCGCCCAGGACGGCGTCGGCGGGCTGCGCGGCGGGTACGAGTACTCGCGCTCGGGCAACCCGACGCGCACCGCGCTCGAGGACGCGCTCGCGTCGGTCGAGGGCGGCGCGCGGGCCTTCGCGTTCTCCTCCGGGCTGGCGGCCGAGGACGCGCTGCTGCGCGCTGTGCTGCGGCCGGGCGGCCACGTCGTCGTGCCCAACGACGCCTACGGCGGCACCTACCGGCTCATCGCGCGCGTGCTGGGGCCGTGGGGCGTTGACCACACCGTGGTCGACCCGACGGACCTCGACGCCGTGGCCGCGGCCATCGAGCACGGGCGCACGGCGCTCGTGTGGGTGGAGAGCCCCTCCAACCCCCTGCTCTCCGTGACGGACATCGCCGCCGTCTCGGCGCTGGCCCGCGCGGCCGGCGCCGTGCTGGTGGTCGACAACACGTTCGCGACGCCGTACCTGCAGCAGCCGCTGGCGCTCGGGGCGGACGTCGTCGTGCACTCGACGACCAAGTACATCGGCGGGCACAGCGACGTCGTCGGCGGGGCGCTCGTCGTCGGAGACGGAGCCCAGCTGCCGGTGGGCCTCGAGGGGCCCACGGGCACCACGGCGCTGGTCGACGCGGTCGGGTACCTGCAGAACGCCGCGGGCGCGGTGGCCGGGCCGTTCGACGCGTGGCTGGCCCTGCGCGGGCTGCGCACGCTCGCCGTCCGGATGGACCGGCACTGCTCCAACGCGCTCACGGTGGCCCGGTACCTGCGCGACCACTCCGCGGTCACCCAGGTCATCCACCCGGGGCTCGAGGAGCACCCGGGCCACGAGCTCGCCGGGCGCCAGATGAGCGCGTTCGGCGCGATGGTCTCCTTCCGCGTGGGCAGCCGCGAGAAGGCGCTCGACGTGTGCGCCCGGACGAAGGTCTTCACGCTCGCGGAGTCTCTCGGCGGGGTCGAGTCGCTCATCGAGCACCCCGCGCAGATGACCCACGCGTCGGTCGCGGGCTCGGCGCTCGAGGTGCCGGACGACCTCGTGCGGCTGTCGGTGGGCATCGAGGACGTCGCCGACCTCGTGGCCGACCTCGGCCAGGCACTCGCGTGAGCGTCGGTCCGTCGGACGCCGTGCCGCGCTCGGTCCAGGTCGCCGCGGCCTGGTCATGGCGCCTGCTCGCGATCCTCCTGGCGCTCGCGGCCGTCGTCCTCGCGCTGGGGTACTCCAAGGTGATCTGGGTGCCTGTGGTCGTGGCGCTCCTGCTCACCGTGCTGCTGCGGCCGGTCGTCGCGCTGCTCGTCGAGCGGGCGCGGATGGGCCGCGGGCTGGCCTCGGCGGTGACGGTGGTCGGGCTGCTGCTGGTGCTCTCCGGGCTGTTCGCTGCCACCGGGCGTGCGCTGGTCCGGGGCTTCGCCGACCTGTGGGACCGGGCGGACGCGGGGATCGACGCGCTCATCGACTACCTCGCCACCACCCCGCTGGGGCTGGACCCGGCGCAGCTCGAGGCGGTGGTCTCCCAGCTGACCGACCAGCTCGGCGCCAGCTCCGGGACCCTGGTCTCGGGTGCGCTGTCGGTGACCGTGACGATCGGCAACCTGCTGGCTGGCGCCCTGCTCACCCTCTTCTGCCTGCTGTTCTTCCTCAAGGACGGCGCCCAGATCTGGGCGTGGCTGGTCCGCCTGCTGCCCCGCACGGCCCGGATGCGGGTCTACGAGGCGTCGCGGCGCGGGGTCGTGACGCTCGCGGCCTTCACCAAGACCCAGATCCTCGTCGCGCTCATCGACGCCACGGGGATCGGCCTCGGCGCGCTCGTCCTGGGTCTGCCGCTCGTCATGCCGCTGACCGTGCTCGTGTTCATGGCGAGCTTCATCCCCTTCGTCGGCGCGATCGCCACCGGGGCGATCGCCGTGCTCGTCGCCCTCGTGGACCAGGGCCTCGGCACGGCCCTCATCATGCTGGGCATCGTGCTGCTGGTGCAGCAGGTCGAGAGCAACGTGCTCCAGCCCATGCTGCTGGGCCAGGCGGTCTCGCTGCACCCCGTGGCGGTGCTGCTCTCGGTGA
>Ga0073904_10002932_pt1 | contig 12894 bp, 7 predicted proteins | sample KloWWTrecipitate_FD_66668 | JGI IMG/M metagenome (GOLD analysis project Ga0073904, IMG submission 66668) | Active sludge microbial communities from Klosterneuburg, Austria, studying microevolution and ecology of nitrifiers - Klosterneuburg... | ecosystem: Engineered > WWTP > Aerobic digester >...
GCGCAGCCGTTCGGAGTCCCGCTCGATGGTGGCGATGACGGCTGCGTCGGCTTCGATACGGAGCCGCTCGAGCCACGCCCGCTGGCCCTCCGGGAGGAGCAGCGGAATGTTGACTTCCTCCATGACCTTCAGGCCGAAGTTCTGTAGCGTGCGCAGCGTGTCGGTGAGCGACATCGGGCTCGGCGAGAATACTTTCAGGGTGAGCCCTTCGGCCGTGTCCGGCCGGACCCCCAGCTCGAGCCGCCCCTCGAGCGCCTCGAACGACCGCAGGTCGTCCGGAACTTCGGCCGGCTTGGTCAGCTCCCGGTAGAGGCCGCTGCGGCTCTCCTGGCGCACGTACCGTTTGAACAACCGGCGGCCTTCGGTCGAGCCGAAGCTGTGCTCGAGCGCCGACGCCACGTGGTCTTCCCAGGTCGAGATCACCGCGGCCGTGATCTCGCGCACGCGGGCCGGATCGAGATCGTGCTCGAGCGTCGCGTCCGCGAAATAGAAGACCAGCAGCGCCGTGCCATTGCAGTCGGCCCACGTATGGTAGACGACCGGGCCGAACTCCATCGCCAAGGCCGCACCCAGGTCCTGCTCGGCCTTGTTCGAATAATGGAGGGCCGAGAAGGCGACCGAGACCGCGTGATAGCCTTCGCCGGGCCTGACGCTCACCGCGATCTCGTCGTCACTCGACAGGAACACCATCTTGTCGATGATGTCCTTGAGGAACGTCACGCCCGTGTAGAGCAGTTCCCGCTTCGGGAAGTGATTGAAGATGGCGCGGGTCTCACGGAAGGTGTGCGAGTTGACCGTGGCTCCCGAGGCCTGTTGCAGCCACTCGAGCTTCTGCTTCAGGAGGGGAATGCCGTCGGCCTTGGCCGTGAACGCGCTCTTGGCCAGGCGGCCCAGCACCAGCGTCGCCGCCTCGAGCTCGCCCTGAGGGCCCCACTCGCGCACCACGAAGTCGTCCACCGGCTCCACGTGATGGATCGCGCTTGCGTTCACCCGGTAGTCGATGTCGAGGATGCGCGAGTCGTCGTCGGCCGGCGTCGCGTGACGGCGCTCCTCTTCCATCAGGCCGGGAAACACGACTCGCAGCAGATCCGGCTCGCGGAAGGCCCCGAGCGCGGCGACCAGGTCGGGCTCGTACCCCTCGGGCGAGCGCTGGAAACGCAGCACGCCCATCAGAACGTAGTTGTCGGCCAGCAGCCAGTCCAGGAATCCTTGTGCGCTGTCGGTCCCGTCGGGATGGCCCGGCCGACCGCGAAGCCGCGTCCGCAGCTCCTGGAGGTTCCGCCGCATCGCCCCGAAGTCTTCGACACCCAGGAATACGGTCTTGATGAGCGAATACACCTGGTGCTCGATCCGGCGCAACCGCTCCTGCTGCTCGATCCGCTCGACGCGGAACTGGCACAGCAGCTCGCGCGACCCCGCCGCCTTCGCATCGCCAATCCAGACGATGCGCTCCCACTGCCGGCGGACCGAGAAGATCGGGTGCACGGCCGACAGCACACGGATGCCCTGCTTCTGGAAGAAGTGCTTCAGGCTCTCGAAGATGAACGGCGCATCGGGCGTGTGGATCTCGACGATGGAGACCTCGTAGTGGCCGCCGTGGGTGCTGCCGGTCGTATCCGTTTCCTCGTCACTGGGATTCCGCGCCACGACGTGCAGTCCAGGGAGGCCCCGATAGAGCTGGTGTGCCGGGGGCATCGTGTGCGCTACGAGGGCGAAGTAGCCCTGGATGCGCGCGGCGAGGGCGACCGGCGACAACTGCAGCGCCATGGTATCGGGCATGCCGCCGAAGGCGATGGGCGCAAAGGCTTCGAGCAGGCTGCGATCCTCGGGCCGGGCCTTGGCCGCGAGAATGCCCTGGATCTCGTTGAGAACGGTCTGACGGCGTGCCGGGTCTGCGGTGATCATGACGTGGTTTTCATCGAAGCGAACAGCTCTGCATGGCGCGTCAGGATACGCTGACGCTCGGTGTCGTTCGGCTCCATGGTCCACATGTCGCGCTCGGAGGTCCCTCCCAGGACGATGCCGTCGCGGCGCGGCATCATGTAGAGGAATCCGCCCGGGCTCTCGAGATCTACCTTCAGCCCACCGGTCGTCGAGTAGTCCACGCCAGGCTGTGGCGCCAGCACGTGCAGCTGGCCCTTGAGCGGTACCAGTTCGGTGTCGCCCATCAGCTCTTTCGAGCCGATACCGGTGCAGTTGACCACAGCCGGTTCGTTCAGGCTGGCCAGTTCCGCCTTCGACGAGAAGCGCCGCACCTCGAGCCGGCCGCCGAAGAGGATGAAGTCGCGGAGCAGCGCATCCAGCGCAACCGACGGCTCGAAGCGCATCTCGCGCCGGTGCACCGCGTAGGTCGATCCGAACGGGTGCTCGCCCGGGCCCAGCACGGTGCTCTCGCCCTGCACCGACTCGGGCAGAATCGACACGCCCCCGCGCGATCCGGCGTTCTCGGTTGGGGCGTAATTGTCCACCCACGAGACGCCCATGTTCGGGTTCACCAGCAGTTGCCACTGCCGGTAGGCGATCTCGACGGCCTGCCGGAACTGCGCCTCCCAGGCCGGGGTGAGCTGGCTGAAGTCCACCAGTCCCGATGTGGGCGTGAAGGCCGCCTCCGACATGTTCGACGTGGTGTTCGGCGGGATGGCCGCAGCGTAAATGGTGGTCTGGATGCCGCGGCGCTGCAGCAGCCGGGCGCAGGCGATGCCGACGATCCCGCAGCCGATGACCGCCGCGCGCCGGTGACCAGCTTCCTGAACCAGGTCGGCGGCGATCGAGCCGGTGCCCCAGGACAGCGACCAGCCGGCGCCGCCATGACCGTAGTTGTGGACGAGCAGGCGTTCGTCCAGCTTCTCGGCCCCGAGGACGAACCCGTGCGGACGGTGCGGACGCAGGCCGACCGTCGATCGAATCACGAGCTCCGGGGCGACGCGCAGCGGGGTCAGCCTGACTCGGGGGCGGACAGGGGCGGCCGGCGCCATCGCCCGCGGGGCGCGCGTGGCGCAGCCGCTGAGCGCGAAACCGAGGGCGCCGATGCCAGTGGTCAGAGCGGTTCGTCTGTTCATGAGTGCAAACAGGTTGAATGATCCAGTGAGTTCGCGGCTACGTCAAGCGAGAACATGGCGCGAAATTCAGCCCTCACGCGCGGCCCCGGGCATAGGCCGCGGCCACGCCGCTGAGCCCGATGAGGCCCACCATGTTCGGAAACACCTGGAGCACGTTCATCAGGTCGCCCCAGGCCCAGACAAACTCCGGGCGCATCATGGCACCGAAGGGGATGAGTAGGCAGTAGGTCCAGCGGTAGGGCACCGTCATCGAACGACCGAAGATGTACTCGAGGAACTGCTCGCCGTAGAAGGCCCAGCCGATGAGCGTCGTGTACCCGAACAGGAACGCGCAGAAGGCCACGACCCATCCGCCCACGGTGGGCACGGCCGCATTGAACGCCGCCGCCACCGCCGCGGTGCTGGTGAGATAGGGCGTGCCGACCTGGGCCGCGGCGATGGAGGTTTCGGCTACGCCGCTCACCAGGATCGTCAGCGCGCTGATCGTGCCCGTCACGAACGAGATGATGAACACCTCCATGACCGCCTGCAGGCCCTGCTGCGACGGCCGATCCGACCGGGCCGTGCCGTAGGCGACGGCCGCGGTTCCGTAGCCGGCCTCGTTCGCGTACACACCCCGGGCGATCCCGTAGCGCATCGCGATGAACCAGCCGAACCCCAGGGCGGACCTCGTCGTCAGCGCCTCGCTGAAGACGAGGCCCAACACGTGCGGAAGTCGGTCGGCGAACATCAGGATCACGACGACGCCACCGGCCAGATAGAGGCCGACCTTGAGCGGCGAGAGGAACTCGGCCACGCGGCCAATGGACTTGATGCCGCCGATGATGACCGCCCACACCAGCACGGCGATGCCGATGCCGGCCACCCAGGTCGGGATGCCGAACACGCTGTCCAGCACGAGGGCGATGGAATTGGGCTGGGTGAACGGGGTCGTGGTGAGCGCGCCCACCCCCGCGACCAGGGCGAAGGTGCTGGCCAGCCACGGCGACTTGAGCCCGTCACGCAGGTAGTACATCGGACCCACGCGCAGCGTGTCGCCTTCCCCTTCCCGGAACCGGATGGCGAGGACGGCTTCGGTGAACTTAACCGACGTGGCCACGAAACCGTACACCCAGATCCAGAAGAGTGCCCCGGGCCCGCCCGAGATGATGGCTGTGGCCACGCCCGCGATGTTGCCGGTGCCAATCGACGCACCCAGGGCGGTCATGAACGCCTGGAATGGCGTGAGCGCCCCGCCCGTGGCGGCTGACTGCTGCGCGACCATCGCGCGAAACGCTTCGGGCAGGCGGCGGATCTGCACGAACCCGTACCGCACCGTCAGGAACCCGCCGGCCCCCAGCAGCATCCAGACCACGATGTACTGGAACAGGTAGGTGGTCAGCGTGTCGATGAACGAGGCCATGGGCGACCCATCCTACCCCGTTCGGCAACCGACGCGGCGGGAGGCGTCCGGCGCCACAGAAGTAGGGGCGAATGCCTGGCCCTGATCAGCTCGGCAGCGCACGCGTCACGAACGCCGTGAGCGTCGCGGCAAGACCCGCCGGGTCCGGTGGTACCGTTCCTTCCGCCAGCAGCGCCGTCCCCAGCAGGAGGTGGGCCGCGTCGGCCAGCGCCGGGTCGTCCGCCTTGGCCGCGTGCAGAGCGCGCATCTTCGCCACCAGTGCATGGCCCTCGTTTACCTCGAGAATCCGCTTCGTCGCCTCTCCCGCGTCCTTTCCGGAGGCTTGGCGCAGCATGCGCTCGATACCGGGGCTGAGGTCGTGCTCGCCCGCCACCAGGCACGCGGCCGACCTCGTCAGCCGCGACGATACGCGCGCCTCGCGAATGGTGTCGGCGAGCGTCTGCTCGAGGAAGGCCAGGAAGGGACGGAGGTCCTTCTCGCGGGCCTTCCTGGTCTCTTCGGCCGCCTTGCGGTCGGCGTCCGAGCCGGGCTCGACGCCCGCGCGTGAGACCGACACCAGGGGCTTGCCCTCGAATTCATGGACCGACTGCGCGACGAACTCGTCGATGGGGTCCACGAGGAAGAGCACCTCGTAGCCCTTGTCCCTGAACGCCTCCAGATGCGGCGAGCGTTCGGCCACCGCGCGAGACTCGCCGGTGACGTAGTAGATGCCCGACTGGCCCTCGGGCATCCGCGCGACGTATTCGGCCAGCGCCGTGGGCTCCGGTGACTCGCGCGTGGAGTGGAACAGCACCAGCTTCAGCAGCCGGTCGCGATGCTCGGTCTCCTGGGCGGCCAGGCCTTCCTTGAAGACGCTCCCGAACTCCTGCCAGAACTTCAGGTAGACCTCACGCCGGTCGGCCAGCATCGATGCGAGATGATCCAGCACCTTGCGCGCGAGCCAGGCGCGCATCTGGCCGATGTGGCGATCCTGCTGAATCATCTCGCGCGACAGATTGAGCGGCAGATCCGCGGAATCGACCACGCCCTTGACGAAGCGCAGGAAGGGCGGCAGCAGCGCGCGGCAGCGGTCCATGATCAGCACGCGCCGCACGTGGAGCTGCAGGCCGTACTCCTGGTCGCGGTAGTAGAGATCGGAGGGCGACGTCGATGGCAGGAAGAGCAGCGCCTGGTACTCGAGCCGGCCTTCGGCCTTGAGCACCAGGTGCTCGAGCGGGTCCTGCCAGTCGTGCGACAGGTGGTGGTAGAACTCGGCGTAGCTAGCCTCGCTCACCTCGGATGGCGCCTGCGTCCAGATCGGCTTCATCGAGTTGAGCGTTGTCCACTCTGGGACGCCGTCCTTCACCTCCTTCAGCTTGATGGGATGCGCGACGAAGTCCGAATGCTTCTTGACGAGCGTCCTGAGAACCTGGGCGCTCGCGTAGTCGGCGAGGCCGTGCTCGGGGTCCACCGGCTTCAAGTGGAGGATGATGTCGGTGCCGCGGCGAAAGCGGCTGGCCTCGCTCACGGTGTAAGTACCATCGCCGGTTGATTCCCAACGCGCGGCCGTGTCCGTGCCGGCCCTGCGGGTGACGATCTCGACGCGGTCCGCCACCATGAACGCCGAGTAGAAGCCGACGCCGAACTGCCCGATCAGCGAGGCGGCGGCCTCGCTCGAGGCTCCGGCCTCGAGCTGCTCGACCAGCTCGCGCGTGCCGGACTTGGCGATCGTGCCAATCAGGCGGACCAGCTCTTCCCTCGTCATCCCGATGCCGCTGTCGCTGACGGTGAGCGTCCGGATCTTGCTGTCGGGCACGAGCTCGATCTCGAGCACGGGATCAGCATCCAGGTGTGCGTGGTGCTCGAGCGATTCGAGCTTCAACCTGTCGAGCGCGTCGGACGCGTTCGACAGGAGCTCGCGCAGGAAGATGTCCTTGTTCGAGTAGAGCGAGTGGATGACGATGTCGAGGAGTTGTCGGGTTTCGGCCTGGAAGGCCAGGGTTTCAGGAGCAGCCATGACCACCATTTTACCGCTGGGGCCACTGACGCCCTACTACAACGCGTTCTCCGCGACCAGGCGGCGGGCGACGATCACGGCGCGATCCACCCCGTGGCTGGCTCGAAGTGTCCCGCGCGCAACTCGCAGATGAATCCCGCGCGCTGGGCGTGGTGATTGGCGGCCGAGAAACTCACGGGCGGGATGACGCCGCCGCTGTCCCACTCGCGGATCGACTCCATCGCGGCAATGAACCCCTCGGTGGTCAGGTCCCTGCCCGCGCGCCGCAGTCCCTCCTCCACCAGGCGGCCGAAGACGTAGCCGTAGAGGGAATAGCGATTGAGCGGCCGTCCCGGGTAGTGCTGCGCCATCAGGTGGCGGTAGGCCGCCACACCCGGCGAGTCGTCCGTGTTGGGGTCGGGATACAGGCAGAATCCGATGGTACCGTCAGCTGACGCACCCTGAACCTCGAGGTACTGCTCGTCGGTGAGCGGCCCGGTGGCCACCATGCGGACGCTGTCCCAGCCGAGCGCCGCTCTGGCCTTCATCACCGCCTGCGCTTGTTCGGGGTAGAGCGCGAGAATTACGGCCTCGGGTCTGGACTGCCGGAGGTGGCGCAGCAGGCCGATGAGATCGCCCGGCTTCCGCTCCGTCACCGCCTCGGCGCCCGCCATCGTGTAGCCGAGCTCGGGAGCGAGCGCCGCGAGCCGATCCCGGAAGTACCGGCCGTACTCGTTCGCATCGTGCACGATGCCGAGCCGCGCGAAGCCGCGCGTCGCCGACAGGTACTTGAACATGACGGTTGTCTCCCCTTCGTAGCGCGGAAACGACGTGAACACGTACCGATCGGCGTCAGCGGTGACGAGGGCCGAGTGTGGAAACATGTACGGCACCTTCCGGCTCATGGCGTAGGGCGCGATCCGCACCGCCGCTGGCCCACCCATGTTGAACAGCAGGAACACGCCGTCCTCTTCAACCAGGTGGCGGGCGTTGGCGACTTGCTCGTCGATGGCGGCGCCGTCCTGCCGTGCATAGCCGCGCGCCTCGAGTCGCCGTCCTTCGATACCGCCGCGGGCGTTGACCTCCGCCATCACCAACCGCATGCCCAGGTTCTCTTCGTCCGACGAGAACGAGGCCGTGTCGGCCTCGAGGCCGATGAGGATGCGGTCGGCGGTAACGCCACGCACGGGCGTGGCCGCCGACACTCCGGCACAGGCGATGGCCCAGGCCAGCCAGACCGTGAGAAGCCCCAGGAGCGCCCGGTCCGCGGCCGCCGATCGACACCGAATGCGCGTTGCCACGCCAGGTCCTACTTCGCCACCGGCTTCAACACCGGGAAAATCGCCCCCGCGCCCACCATCTCCTTCACCAGGCCCGGCAGCTTCGCCGCCGCGGCATTCGCCTGGTCGATGACCAGCGGCAGCGCTGCCTTCGCCTCGCGGATCTGCATCAGCTGCGTATCGGTCGGCAGAGCCGTCGAGCCCTGAATCGCGTTCTTGAGTTGCCCGATCCGGCCCCGCACGTTCTCGTTCCCGCCGCCGAAGCCGCCGCCGCCGCCCGTTCCGCCGAGACCCAGCCTCCGCTGCAGCACCTCGAACTCCTTCTGCAGGCTCTCCACCGAGGTCTTCACGGTCGGGGCCAGCGTCTGGCCCTTCGACTGCTGCTGCAACTGCTGTAGCTGCGCGTTGGCGTTCTGCACCAGCTCGGCCGCCTCGTTGGCCCTGGCCTGCATCTGGTGTAAATCCATGGCGCTGTCGAACCAGATCTTTCGATCCGCGTCGGTGATGGCAATCTCGGGGTCGCCCTTCACCGCGACGCTCACCGTCTGCGCGTCCTTGCCGTCCACCGTGAGCGTGGCGCGATAGGTGCCCGGACGGACGAACGGCCCGTTGTTGCCGCCGCCCCCGAAGCCGCCGCCGGCGCCCGCCGGAGCGCCCGGAGCGGGCGGCAGCGGCCGAAGCGGCTGCACGCGCAGGTCCCACTTGACGATGTTGAGACCCGCCTTGTTGCGGTCGCTCATCGCCTCGCCCATCAGTTCGCGCACCACGGTGCCGCCGGCATCCTCGATCGTCCACTTCACGTCCTTGGCGTCGGCTTTCAGTCGATAGGCCAGCGTGGCGCCGGGCGCGGGGTTCATCCCGAGGAACAGCCGGTCGCCCTCGAAACCTTTCATCTGGTCGTTCGCGGCGTTGAAGCTGGTGGCGGCCTCCGGTTCGAACGCGAAGGCGTCGGCGCTCTCGCCCTTGGCCCACTGCTGGATGATGCCGAGGTCGTCGAGGATCCACACGCCGCGCGCGTGCGAGGCCAGAATCATGTCGTTGTCGCGCGGGTGTGTCTTGATCTCGTAGATCGGCATCGTCGGCAGGTTCGCCTTGAGGCGTGTCCACTGCCCGCCTCTGTTCCACGACACCCAGAGGCCGGTCTCGGTTCCGAGGTACAGCAGGTCGGGATTCTTCCGGTCTTCCGCGATGGTGCGCGCCACCTCGCCCTTCGGCAGGTTGTTCGCGATCGAGCGCCACGTGCTGCCGAAGTCCGTGGTCGAGAACGCGTAGGTAGCGTAGTCGCCGCCGCGGTGACCGTCGAAGGTCGCGTAGGCCGTGCCCGCCGCCGCGCGCGAGGGCACGACGTCCGACACGTAGGTCCACTTCGGCACGCCGGGAATCTTCGACGTGACGTTGGTCCAGGTCTTGCCGGCATCCTGGGTCACGCTGACCACCCCGTCGTCACTGCCCACCCAGACGACACCGGCCTTCGCGGCCGACTCCTCGAGCGTGACGATGTTGCCGAAGCTGCCGACGCCGTCGTGTTTGGCGAACTTGATCTCCTTGCCGACAACGCCCATGATTTCGAGCGTCTCGCGATCGGTGTTCGTGGTGAGATCCGGGCTGATGGGCTGGTACGAGCGTCCCTGGTCGGACGACTTCAGCACGACGTTGGCGCCGATGTAGATCGTCTTCGAGTCGAAGGGCGACAGCTGCATCGCCGTGTCCCAGTTGAAGCGGTAGGTCGTGCTCTGCTCGAACGGCTTCTGCTCGGGCGGCTCGGGCCGGACCACCGTCCGCTCGTTGGTTGCCCGGTTGATGCGACTCATCCGTCCATCCTGCGACTCGCTGTAGACGATGTTCGCGTCGTTGGGATCCATCAGGGGCTGGAAGCCATCGCCACCCGCGACGACGTACCAGTCGTCGTTGTGGATGCCGCTGCTGGTGCGGACCGCGCTCGGCCCGCACCAGGTGTTGTTGTCCTGCAACCCCGCGCACACGTGGTAGGGCGTCTGCATGTCGAACTCCACATGGTACGCCTGGGCCGCCAGGATGTTCGGCAGCCACACCCAGGTGTCCGCCCGGTCGTGCGAGATGCTGACGCCGCCGTCGTTGCCGATCATCAGGTGGCTGGGGTTGGCCGGGTTGATCCACATCGCGTGGTGATCCACGTGGATGCGCTGCGCCCCGTTATTGCGAAACGTCTTGCCCCCATCATCCGAGACGAACAACTGCACGCCGAGCACGTAGATGCGCGAGTCGGTCTGCGGGTCGATGCGGATCTGGCTGAAGTACATCGGCCGCGGGTTCACGTCGCTCAGCTTCCGCCAGCTCGCGCCGGCATCATCGGTGCGGTAGACGCCGCCGTCGGTGTCGTGCTCGATGCGTGCGTAGAGCACGTTGGGGTTCCGGCGATAGATATCGAGACCGATTCGGCCCTTGGGGCCTCCGGGGATGCCGGTTTCCAGCTTCGACCATGTCGCGCCAGCGTCGGTGGACTTCCAGATGGCGCTGCCCGGCCCGCCGCCGTTCATCCCCCACTGCGCGCGGCGCCGCTGGTAGGTGGCCGCGTAGAGCACCTTGTTGTTCGCCGGATCCATGACGAGCTCGGTCGCTCCGGTGTCCTCGTCCACGAAGAGCGTGCGCGTCCAGGTCTGGCCGCCGTCGGTCGTCTTGTAGACACCGCGTTCTCCACCCGCCGCCCACAGGTCGCCGAGTGCCGCCACGTAGACGACGTTGAAGTCAACGGGGTCCACGATGATCCGGGCAATCACCTTGCTGGCGCCAAGCCCCATGTTCTTCCACGTACGGCCGCCGTCCGCGGACTTGTAGACGCCGTCGCCCCACGAACTGCTCTGGCGATTGTTGTTCTCACCGGTGCCCACCCAGACGAGGTTGGCGTCGGTCGGCGCAATCGCGATGTCGCCCACCGACGAGCTGCCCTCGTGATCGAACACGGTGGCGAACGTGGTCCCGGCGTTGGTCGTCTTGTAGACGCCCGAGGTGGCCGTAGCCACGTAGAACACCGACGGATTGCTTTCGAGCACGGCGAAGTCGTCAATGCGCCCGGATGGCGCCGCGGGGCCGATGGCGCGGAACGCGAGACGGTCGAGCGGGTCCGTGCCGGTCGAGTCGGCCGTGAAGACCGGTGTCGGCCGGGGTGGGGCCTGCGCCATCACCGCCACGGTGGCCGCGGCCACGGTCAGCGCCGTCAGGGTGTATCGCATCGTCATGAGAGGAACTCCAGAGAGGTTCGGCCAGGGGTGCATCAATCGACGACGATCGGCCATCGCCATCAACCGATACCGCTCACTGCCCACGCAGGTAGTCCACCGCGAGGCTCGCCAGCGCACGGACGCCCACCGGCAGCGCCGACTCGTCGGCGAAGAACAGCGGCGAGTGGTTCTGCGCGGCGCTCGCCTCCTGGCCGGGCGGCGTGACGCCGAGGAAGAAGAACAGGCCCGGGACCTCCTGCCCGAAGTAGGAGAAGTCCTCGGCCGTGCCCGTGAGGGGCCCGACGATGGCCTTGCCGGGGCCGGCGACGCGCTCGAGCGTCGGCACCATGCGCGCGGTGAGAGCCGGGTTGTTCGTCGTCACCGGGTAGCCCAGACCGAAGGTCACCTTCGCGGTGGCACCCGACGCCTCGGCGTATTTCTTGGCGATGTCGGTGATGCGCTGGCGGATCTTGGTGCGCTCGGCCTCATCGAAGGCGCGCACCGTTCCCACGAGCTCGGCCGTGTCAGGGATGATGTTCGAGCGGTTGCCAGCCGCGAACTGCCCGACGGTCACCACCGCCGGCGCCTGCGCGATGTTCACCATCCGCGAGACGATGCTCTGAAATGCCGTCACGATCTGTGCCCCGATCACGATAGGGTCCACGCCACCCCACGGCACGGCTCCGTGGGTCTGTCGGCCGGTAATCTCGATAGTGAACTCGTCGGCGCTCGCCATCAGCGGGCCCGAGCGATAGACGATGGTGCCGGCCGTGAAGGGGAACACGTGCAGGCCGAACACGGCATCCACCCTCGGGCTCTCGAGCACGCCGGCCTTCACCATGGGCTCGGCGCCGCCAGGACCTTCTTCGGCCGGCTGGAAGATGAACTTCACCGTGCCCGGCAGATCGACGCGCATGCGCGACAGCACGGTGGCCACGCCCATCAGGATGGCCATGTGATTGTCGTGGCCGCAGGCGTGCATCACGCCCACTTCCTGGCCGTTCCACATGGCCTTCTCGATGGACTTGAACGGCACGTCCACCTGCTCGGTCACCGGCAGCCCGTCCATATCGGCTCGCAGCCCGACGACCTTGCCGGGCTTACCACCCCTCAGGACGCCGACCACGCCTGTGCCGGCCACTCCGGTCCGCACCTCCATCCCGAGTGCGCGCAGGTGATCGGCAATCACTTTCGCCGTTCGCGTTTCCTGCATCCCCAGCTCGGGGTGCTGGTGGAAGTCACGGCGCCAGGCCACGACCTGCGGCAGGACCTCGGCGGTCGAGCGGTCGATGGCCACGGCCATCGGATCGGCCGGTGACGACTGAGCCCGCGCGGGAATGGGTATTGCAGAGAGGAGGGCGGCAACGACGACTGTAAAGCGCATATCCAGGCCTTTCTGGAGCCCCGCGATTCTACTACCGGGCTCCCGGTGTTCGGGGGTGGACACCTGCGGGGTCTCGAGCGCCGTGCGGGGCAGCGAACCTAGCCAATCTTCCTGCGGAGCCACGTGAACGGCCCGCCCGTGGCTTTGTCGGCCAGTTCCTTCCCCGCGTACTTGGTGCTCACCTTCCAGACAAAGTCCATCTCGCTCGTAATCGCCCCAAGCGCCATGCGCGATTCGACCACCAGCAGCACCGACGCATACAGCATGAAGAACGAGCCGAGGAGCCCGAGCCCGGCCGCCACCCAGGTGAAGTTCCGAGCGACGGCCGCGACGATGGCAATCGCGACGCTGGTGGCGACAAAGACGCTGAGTGCGAGGTAGAAGGCCAGCATGGCCCGGGAGAGCCAGTCCATGCCCGGATCCTACCGGATTGACCGGCAGCCGAACGCGGCTTGAGTCGCCGGGCCTGAAGGCCCGGCGCTCCAGGTCCGGAGGCAGGTCCGGAGGCAGGTCCGGAGGCAGGTCCGGAGGCGTCTCCCGCTGAACCCGGCCGGCGTCACCGAACAGCTCACCCGAACTGCCGTACCCCCGGGCTGA
>Ga0073904_10002933_pt1 | contig 12893 bp, 8 predicted proteins | sample KloWWTrecipitate_FD_66668 | JGI IMG/M metagenome (GOLD analysis project Ga0073904, IMG submission 66668) | Active sludge microbial communities from Klosterneuburg, Austria, studying microevolution and ecology of nitrifiers - Klosterneuburg... | ecosystem: Engineered > WWTP > Aerobic digester >...
TCCACCGCATAATGCTCTGGCGTCAGCTGCGGAATGACCGCATCCACCGCCGTATACAGCGGGCTGCGGTCCTGGCTTGGCCCCGAGATGATCAGGGGCGTCCGCGCCTCGTCGATCAGAATACTGTCCACCTCGTCGACGATGGCATAGTTGTGCCCGCGCTGCGCCATGTCCTCCAGGGAGCCCTTCATGTTGTCGCGAAGGTAATCGAAGCCCAGCTCGTTGTTCGTCGCATAGGTGATGTCGGCGCGGTAGGCGGCCATCTTCTCGGCGTCGGGCTGGTGCGAATAGACCACCCCCGTCGTCATCCCCAGCTGGGCATAGACCTTGCCCATCCATTCCGAGTCGCGCTTGGCCAGGTAGTCGTTCACCGTGACGACATGCACGCCCTTGCCGGTCAGCGCATTCAGATAGGCGGCGAACGAGGCGACCAGGGTCTTGCCCTCGCCCGTCTTCATCTCGGAGATGTTGCCCTGGTGCAGGAACATCGCGCCCTTCAGCTGCACGTCGAAGGCCCGCAGCCCCAGTGCCCGCCGTGCGCCTTCGCGGCAGTTGGCAAACGCCTCGGGCAGGATCGCATCCAGGCTTTCCCCGCCCTCCTGCACCCGCTTCTGGAACTCCCGCGTCTTGGCGATGATCCCGTCATCGGTCAGCGCCTGGAAGTCTGGCTCCAGCGCGTTGATCTGCGCCACGATCGGACGGACGGACTTTACCTTGCGGTCGTTCGGGGTGCCGAACACCTTCCGCGCAAGCGATCCCATTCCCAGCATGTTTTCTCCGAGGCTTCTGACAGCATCGTGTGGCCCTTGGACTTGCCCGGCCCCGCCACCTTCCATAGAAGGGCCAAGTATGACCGGACGGCCCCGTTCCACGCGACTGTCGCGATGTAAGGGGGAAGGCCGGGATAGTCAACGTGGGCAGGCGGATCGCCCCGATCAGGAGTAAGTGAAAATGATGAAGCGTTCAGGCTTCTGGTCGGCCTTCGCGCTGGCCGCCGTGCTCTCGGGCCCGGCTCTGGCCGAGGGCGAAACCGCCGACACCGTCATGGCCACGGTCAACGGCACCAAGATCACGCTTGGCCAGATGATCGCGCTGAAGGAATCCCTGCCGCCGGAATACCAGTCGCTGCCCGACGACGTACTGTTCAAGGGCATCTATGACCAGCTGATCCAGCAGGAAGTTCTGGCGCAATCGGTCAAGGATCTCGGCCCCCGCGCCACCGCCACGCTGGACAACGAAAAGCGCGGCTACATCTCGGGCCTCGCCATCGACGGCATCGTCAAGGAAGCCGTGACCGACGCGGCGCTGCAAAAGGCCTATGACGACCGCTTCAAGGATGCGAAGCCGCAGACCGAATACAATGCCGCGCATATCCTGGTCGCCACGCAGGAAGAGGCCGACGCACTGAAAGCCGAACTCGTCGGCGGGGCCGATTTTGCCGAACTCGCCAAGACGAAATCCACTGACACCGGCTCGGGTGCCAATGGTGGCGATCTGGGCTGGTTCGGCTTGGGCATGATGGTCAAGCCGTTCGAGGAGGCCGTGGTCGGTGCCAAGGTCGGCGAAGTGACCGGCCCGGTGCAGACCGATTTCGGCTTCCACCTGATCCTGGTGAAGGAAACCCGCATCGCCGAAAAGCCCACGCTCGACCAGCTGCGCGACGAACTGGCGTCCCAGGTCGAAAACGCCGCGATCACCGCGAAGATCGCGGAACTGACCAAGGACGCGACCGTCACCCGCCAAGGCGAGGCGCTGGACCCGACGCTCCTGAAGAACTCGGCCCTGATCGACTGACGTTCACCGGCAAAGGGGAAGCACCATGGCGAAGACCGACTGGAAAGCCGAGGCGAAGGCGCTGAAGAAGAAGGTCCGCAAGCTGAAGGACAACCTGACCGCCGCCGCCGGTCCGGTGGCCGAGGCGGTGTCCGAAGCCGTGTCCGGGGCGGTGGAAGATGTGGTGGCGGCGGCGAAGAAGGCGTTGAAGCCGGTCTCGCCGCTGGCCCCGGCCAGCTTCCCCGTGCTGCCCGCGGTCAAGGGGGCCGAGTTTGCGGCGGTGGAGGCCGGGGTCCGCTACCAGAACCGCAAGGATGTGATGCTGGTCCGCCTCGCCCCCGGCACCACGCTGGCCGGGGTCTTCACCCGATCCTCCACCCGGTCTGCTTGCGTGCGCGACTGCCAGGCGAAACTGGCGCTGAAAGTGCCCGAAGGCGCGGGGGCGGCGATCATCGTCAACTCCGGCAATTCCAACGCCTTCACCGGCAAGCTGGGCGATGAGGCCGTTGCCGCCGTCACCGGCGCGGTTGCGGACGCGCTCGGGGTGCCTGCCACGCGCGTCTTCTCCTCCTCCACCGGCGTGATCGGCGAACCCCTGCCCTTCGACCGCATCACCGCCAAGGTCCCCGATCTTGTCGCCGCGCTGACCGAAGATGCGGTGGAAATGGCCGCCCAGGCGATCATGACCACCGACACTTTCCCGAAAGGCGCCGCCGCCACCCTGCAGGGCGAAGGCGGGGTGATCCACATCTCCGGCATCGCCAAGGGCTCGGGGATGATCGCGCCCGACATGGCGACGATGCTGGTCTATATCTTCACCGATGCGAAGATCGGCGCAAACCAGTTGCAGAAGATGGTGTCGCGCAACGTGGATGCGACGTTCAACTCGATCACCGTGGACAGCGACACCTCGACGTCCGACACGCTCCTCATCGCCGCGACCGGCCAGTCGACGGCTGCGGAACTGAAAGGCCCGGCGCTGAAGGCCTTCGAAACCGCGCTTCAGGGCGTCATGCGCGACCTGGCGTTGCAAGTGGTCCGCGATGGCGAGGGCGCGACGAAGCTGGTCGAGATGCGCGTCAGCGGCGCGGCTTCCGACGAGGACGCGGCCAAGGTCGCCTTCGCCATCGCCAATTCGCCGCTGGTGAAAACCGCCATCGCCGGCCAGGATCCGAACTGGGGCCGCATCGTCGCCGCCATCGGCAAGTCGGGCGCCGAGGCCGACCGCGACAAGCTGACGATCCGCTTCGGCGACATCCTGGTCGCGCAGAACGGCTGGCGGAACCCGGAGTACAAGGAAGACGACGCCGCGGCCTACATGCAGGGGCAGGAGCTTGTCTTCGCTGTCGACCTCGGGCTCGGCAAGGGCAAGCGCAGCGTCTGGACCTGCGACCTGACCTCCCGCTACATCGAGATCAACGCCGACTACCGCTCCTGATTTCATACTGGTGAAAATATCCCGGGGGGTCCGGGGGGCTGGCCCCCCGGCGGTTCCGGCAAGGACCACGCATGAAGATCCTCCTCGTCTCCGCCGTCGCCCTGATCGATCCCGACGGCCGCGTCCTTCTGGCCCGGCGGCCGGAGGGCAAGTCCTTGGCGGGCCTCTGGGAATTCCCCGGCGGCAAGGTCGAGCCCCATGAGACTCCCGAGACCGCGCTGATCCGCGAGTTGAAGGAAGAGCTGGACATCGACACCTGGGCCTCCTGCCTTGCACCGCTGACCTTCGCCAGCCATACCTACGACGATTTCCACCTTCTCATGCCGCTGTACGCCTGCCGCCGCTGGCAAGGCACCCCCCGCGCGACCGAGGGGCAGACCCTGGCCTGGGTCGCGCCGAACCGGCTGCGCGACTACCCGATGCCGCCCGCCGACCTGCCGCTGATCCCGATCCTGCGTGACTGGCTCTGACCTCCTCCTCGCGGGCGTCGCGCACGGGCGAGGAGAAGACGAAGGCGAGCGGCGCGCAGGCCGGAACGAAAACGCCGGGCCAATGGCCCGGCGCAATTCTTAAGATTTCCTGAACCTCCGCAGCCAACCCTTTGAAAAGACTGGCTGCGAAAATCTGTCCTCCGTGGACAGCGGATGTCAGTCCAGCGTCCGCTGGACCTCCTCGCGCTCGAAGATCTCGATGACATCGTTCGCACGGATGTCCTCGTAATTCTCGAAGGCCATGCCGCATTCCTGGCCCGAGATGACTTCCTTCACCTCGTCCTTGAAGCGTTTCAGCGTCTTCAGCGTGCCCTCGTGGATCACCACGTTGTCGCGCAGCAGGCGAACCCCTGCCGACCGGCGCGCCACGCCCTCGGTGACGAGGCACCCCGCCACCTTGCCGACGTTCGACACCTTGAAGACCTCCAGGATCTTCGCATAGCCGATGAAATGCTCGCGCACCTCGGCCTTGAGAAGCCCCGACGCGGCGGCTTTGATGTCGTCGACCAGATCGTAGATGATCGAGTAGTAGCGGATCTCGACCCCCTTCTGGGTCGCCGACGCCCGTGCCGTCGCGTTGGCGCGGACGTTGAAGCCGATGATCGGCGCCTTCGACGCCTCGGCCAGGGCAACGTCGGTATCGGTGATCGCCCCCACGCCGGAATGCAGCACCCGGACACGGACTTCCTCGTTGCCGATCTTTTCCATCGCCTGAACGATGGCCTCGGCAGAGCCCTGCACGTCGGCCTTGATCAGGATCGGCAGCTCGGCAACCGACTGGTCGGCCTTGGCCTTGGCCATCAGCTGTTCCAGCGTGGTCGCAGCGCCCGCCGCCGCCCGCTTGTCCTTGGCGGTCTTGATCCGGTAGTCCGCGATCTCGCGCGCCTGGGCTTCGGTCTCGACGACGTTCAGCGTGTCGCCCGCCGACGGCGTGCCCGACAGGCCAAGCACTTCGACCGGGACCGAGGGTCCGGCTTCGGGGATGGTCTCGCCCTTGTCGTTGATCAGTGCGCGGACCTTGCCCCACTGCTCGCCGACGACGAAGATGTCGCCCTTGCGCAGGGTGCCGTTCTGGACCAGCACGGTCGCGACCGGGCCACGGCCCACGTCCAGCTTGGCTTCGATCACCGCACCGGACGCCGCCCGGTTCGGGTTGGCACGAAGTTCAAGGACTTCGGCCTGAAGCGTGATCGCTTCCAGAAGGTCATCGAGGCCGAGGCCGGTCTTGGCCGAAACCTCGACATCCTGCACGTCGCCCGACATGGCTTCGACCACCACCTCGTGCTGGAGGAGGTCGGTGCGGACCTTGGTCGGGTTCGCCTCGTGCTTGTCGATCTTGTTGATTGCCACGATCATCGGCACCTTGGCGGCCTTGGCGTGGTTGATCGCCTCGACCGTCTGCGGCATCACGGCATCGTCCGCCGCAACCACCAGAATCACGATGTCCGTCACCTGGGCCCCGCGCGAACGCATGGAGGTGAAGGCCGCGTGGCCGGGGGTGTCGAGGAAGGTGATCAGCTGGCCATTCGGCGTCTTCACCTGATAGGCGCCGATGTGCTGGGTGATCCCGCCGGCTTCGCCCGTGGCCACGCTGGTCTTGCGCAGCGCGTCCAGAAGCGAGGTCTTGCCGTGGTCGACGTGGCCCATGATCGTGACGATCGCCGGGCGCGGGGCCAGATTTTCGTCCAAATCCTTGACGGTGTCGATGACCTGTTCGACGTCGGCGTCCGACACGCGGACCGCCTTGTGGCCGAATTCCTCGATCACCAGTTCCGCAGTGTCGGCGTCGATGGCCTGGTTCATCGTGACCATCATGCCCATCTTCATGAGCGACTTGACCACGTCGGCGGCGCGTTCGGCCATCCGGTTCGCCAGTTCCGAGACCACGATGGTTTCCGGCAGCTGCACGTCGCGCACCTGCTTTTCGGCCTTCTGGCCCAGACCCAGCGCCTTGGCGCGGGCCTTTTCCTGCTTGCGCTTGATCGCGGCAAGGCTGCGCTGACGGCCACCTTCACCCGCGATTGCATCGCTGAGCGTCAGCTTGCCCGAGCGACGGCCTTCGTCGCCGGTGCCACGCTTGGCGCCACGGTCGCCACGGTCGTCCTTTTCGCGGTCGGTCTTGCGGGGCGTCGGCAAGCCGGGCTTGGCCGAGGCCGGGCCGCGCGCATCTTCGGTCGCCGCAGGCGTAGCCGGGGCAGCACGGTCAGCCGGTTTGGCCGCAGCCGGAGGCGGCGTGGTCGAGCGGGCACGGGTGCCAAGCACATCGGCCTTGCGGGCTTCGGCAGCCGCGATCTTGGCGGCGGCTTCGGCCTTGGCGGCGCGTTCCTCTTCCTCGGCCTTCAGGCGAAGGGCCTCGTTGCGTTCGCGATCCTCGCGCTCTTTCGCCTCGATCTCTTCGCGGCGACGGGCACGCTCTTCCTCGCGGGCCTTGTCTTCCTCGGCGCGGCGGACGGCATCCTCGGCCTCACGCGCCTTGGCGGCGCGGAGAGCGGTCAGGCGACGCTCCATCTCGGCATCGGAAATCCCGGCGGGCCGTTTCGACGGATCGCCAAGCCCGGTCGCTGCCGAGGCCGTGCCAGCGCCAGGCGCCCCCGGTTTGACCGGAGTGGGCACCATAACGCGCTTGCGTTTGGTTTCGACCACGACGCTCTTGGTCCGGCCATGGCTGAAGCTTTGCTTCACCTGTCCGGAACGGGGGGCGCCCCCAAGGCCAAGAGGTTTCTTGCCGTCAGTATCGCTCATGCGTTCTTCGTATCCTTCATGGCGGTCTCGCCGCCGTCATCCCCGCCGGTCTGCCCACGCAGCCCAGCGAGTTTTGCCGCTTCCTCTACAACACGGGACCTGAGTCCACCAGCGGCAAGCGCGGCGTGTATCGCACGTTCGCGCCCGAATGCCAAACCGATTTCCCCAGCCGAAAGGCAGCCGATGAAGCCCTTTGCGCCATCGGGCGCATGCAGCTTGGTCTTGCCCCGTTCCGACCCGTCGCTGGCCTGGATCAGCGTTGCCGCCGTGCCCTTGACCAGCCAGTCCTTCACCTTCTCGTAGCCGGTGACAGCGTCACCCGCCTTGCGTGCCATCGACAGCATTTCGATGGTCCGCTGCAACACCAAAGCCTCGACCAGATCGGCAAGGCCGTCGGGCACTTTCACCGGCTGGCGGGCCGCGCGGGAGAAGAGATTCTTCTTCGCCGCCTTGTCCAGTGCCTCCCGGTCCGCCGAGACATAGATGCCCCGGCCCGGCAGCTTGCCCAGAACGTCGGGGACGATCTGTCCGTCAGGACCCAGGCAAAAGCGGATCAACCCCGCTTTTGGCTGGCTTTCCCCGGTCGCAATGCACTTGCGTTCCGGATCGTCCCTGTCCTTTTCCCGGCCGCCGCGCGTCATGGCGCGTAACCCCGAGGCCTGAGATCAGGCCTCGGTCTCCTCGTCGCTGGCAGCCTCTTCTTCCGGCTGCTCAAGTTCCGTCGGGTCGACCCAGCCCAGCATCACGCGGGCTGTCATGATCAGGGTCTGCGCTTCCTCCAGCGACATTTCGAATTTCTCAAGGACGCCCTCGTCCTTCTTGCGCTGGCCATTCTCGGTCGTCCAGCCACCGGCCAGTTCCCAGTCGGCGCAGGTGGCGAAGTCTTCCAGGGTCTTGATCCCGTCCTGGGCCAGGGCTTCCAGCATCTGCGGGGTCAGGCCTTCGAAGTTGACCAGGCTGTCCTCGACGCCCATCGCGCGGGCGTTTTCCATCGCCTTGGCATTGGCCGCTTCCAGATAGTCACGCGCGCGGGCTTGCAGTTCCGCCGCCGTATCCTCGTCGAAGCCGTCGATGGACAGAAGCTCGTCCAGTTCGACATAGGCGACTTCTTCCAGGTTGGTGAAGCCTTCGGCGACCAGCAGCTGCGCCATCATCTCGTCAACGTCGAGCGCGTCCATGAACAGCTTGGTGCGTTCGGCGAATTCGGCCTGGCGGCGCTGCGATTCTTCGGCTTCGGTCAGGATGTCGATGTCCAGCGCCGTCAGCTGCGACGCAAGGCGGACGTTCTGGCCGCGACGGCCGATCGCAAGCGACAGCTGCTCATCCGGGACCACGACTTCGATCTTCCCGGCCTCTTCGTCGAACACGACTTTCGACACTTCGGCGGGTTGCAGCGCGTTCACCAGGAAGGTCGCGGTGTCCTGGTTCCACGGAATGATGTCGATCTTTTCGCCCTGAAGCTCGTTCACCACGGCCTGCACGCGGGAGCCGCGCATCCCGACGCAGGCACCGACCGGGTCGATGGAGTTGTCGTAGCTGATGACCGCAATCTTGGCGCGCGAACCCGGATCGCGGGCGACGGCCTTGATCTCGATGATGCCGTCATAGATCTCCGGCACTTCCATCTTGAACAATTCCGCCATGAACTGCGGGTCGGTCCGCGACAGGAAGACCTGCGGGCCGCGCGGTTCGCGGCGCACGTCCTTGATGTAGCAGCGGATGCGGTCGCCGATGCGATAGGCTTCGCGGCCGATCTTCTCGTTCCGGCGCAGGATGGCTTCGCCGCGACCGATGTCGACGATGACGTTGCCGTATTCCTCGCGCTTGACGGCGCCGTTGATGATGGTGCCCTTGCGGTCCTTGAATTCCTCGAACTGGCGGTCCCGCTCGGCTTCGCGGACCTTCTGCAGGATGACCTGCTTGGCGGACTGCGCGGCGATGCGGCCCAGATCGACGGGCGGCACTTCGTCGATCACCTCATCCCCGATCTGCGGGTCGGCGAGGTAGGATTTCGCCTGTTTCGCGGTGATCTGGGCGTGGTGATTCTCGATCAGGTCATCTTCGGTGACGGTGCGGACGCGGGTGAAGGACGCGCGGCCGGTCTTGCGGTCGATCTTCACCCGGATGTCCATCTCGGCACCGTAGCGCGACTTGGCGGCCCGGGCGAGACTGTCCTCCATCGCCTGAATCACCAGGTCCGGGTCGATCATCTTTTCGCGCGCCACGGCTTCGGCGGTCTGCAGAAGCTCCAGCTGGTTGGCGGAGGTGATGGCCATGGGTGTCTCCCGTCAGTGTTTCGTTTCCGGGGCGGGCGCGTCGTCCTCGTCCCCGTCAATTTCCTCGATCTCGTCGAACTGGCCTTCGGTGGGTTCGGCCACCTTCTTCTGGCGCAGCATTTCGCTGATCAGCTCTTCGGTCAGAATCAGCTTGGCGTCGGAAAGCCAGTCGAACTGAAGCCCGATGGTCACTTCCTCGCCGCCCTCTTCGAGGGTGATCAGCACTTCGTCGCCCTCGACTCCGGCGAGGTCGCCCTTGAAGCGGCGGCGGCCGTCGATCAGCTCGGTCGTCTCGATCCGGGCTTCCCAGCCCTGCCACATCTCGAAGTCCTTCAGCCGGGTCAGCGGCCGGTCGATGCCGGGAGAGGAGACTTCAAGGACATAATTGTCCTCCAGCGGGTCTTCCACGTCCAGCACGGCGGAAACGGCGGTGGAAATGTCGCCGCATTCGTCGACGCCGATCCCGCCATCGGGACGGTCGGCCATGATCTGAAGGATGCGGGTCTTGCCGCCCATCAGACGGATGCGGACCAGTTCGAACCCAAGCCCTTCGATCACCGGGCCGACAATGTCAGCCAGGCGGCGGTCGATGGCAGTTTTCGCGATCAGATCGGACATGGCATTCCAGAAACAAAAAAGCGGACCCAGCGGCCCGCCCGTGACTTTCGGTAGCTTCAGGTTTGGACCCGGAAGCAGCTGTTGAGGTGCATATAGGCCGGTCTGACCGAGTCTGCAAGGGATTTGGCACGGGTCGCGCGGGGAACCCATCTTCGCCCATGCGGTTTCCCCTGATTGAAGGGGTCGGCACAAGCTGCAATAGTCCGGGGGTGAACTGCCGATGAGGGTCGTCGAAGTGGATGCCGGTCGCAACATGTTGCGGGTCCGTGGGGCTGTTGCGGCGGCCTTCCTTGGGCTTGCGGCGACTTCGGTGCAGGCGCTTGACCGGCTGGACATCAGCGTGGCGGGCGGGTCGGAGGATCTGAGAGTGGCGGTCGAGGCCGCCTCGCAACTGCGGACCTTGCAGGCTGAAGGGCAGACCGATCCGCAGGACCTTCTGGCCGCGGCACGGGCGGATTACGCGCGGATTCTGGCGGCGATGTATGCCAAGGGGCATTACTCGGTCGACATCCGCATCCAGATCGACGGACGTGAGGCGGCGGCGATTCCGGTGCTGGAGGCCCCCCGCGCGATTTCCATCATCCGCATTGCCGTGGATCCGGGCACGGCCTTCCGTTTCGGCCTGGCGCGGGTGCAGCCGCTGGCACCGGAAACCGAGCTGCCGAAAGAGTTCCGCACCGGGGCGATAGCGGAAAGCGGGGCAGTGACATCGGCGGTGGACGTGGCGGTCGAGGCCTGGCGCGAAGCGGGACATGCCAAGGCTTTCGTCTCGGCAGAAGAGGTTGTGGCCGACCATGCGGCGCAGCGGCTGGATGCCGATGTGGGAATTTCCCCCGGACCCCGGCTTCGCTTCGGCGCTTTGGAAATTACCGGCGAGGAGCGGATGCGCGAGCGCCGAATCCGCAAGATCGCCGGGTTGCCGGAAGGCGAGACCTTCAGCGAAACCGAGCTGCGCCGGGCGGAAACCCGGCTGCGGCGGACGGGTATCTTCGCCTCGGTCGCCATGACGGAAGACGAACAGATCACCGCGCCGGATCTGTTGGGCGTCACCGCGACGGTGGTGGAACAAAAGCCGCGCCGTTACTCCTTCGGGGTCGAGGTCGCCAGCCTTGACGGGGTGTCGCTTTCGGCGTCGTGGCTGCACCGGAACCTCATGGGCGGGGGCGAGAAACTGGGCGTGAAGGCCGATGTGACCAACATCGGATCGGGGCAAAGCGGCATCGACTACGGGCTGGAGGTCACGCTTGACCGCCCGGCCACGCTGACGCCCGACACGACAGCGGGGCTGGTGCTGGGCTACTGGCATGCGGACGAGATCGACTACAACCTCGACGCGGTGACGTTCGGGCTGAAGTTCTCGCATATCTTCTCTGAAACGCTGAGCGCCCGTGCCGGGTTGACCTATGATTATCTGGATGGGCGCGACCCCGGCGGATCCTTCTCGTTCCGCAACCTGTCGCTGCCCCTGGGCGTGACCTGGGACAAGCGCGATGTGGCGAACAACCCGACCAGGGGTTTCTATCTGGACGCCACCGCCAAGCCCTTCGCCGGGTTCGGCACCACCGGCTCGGGCCTGCGCAGCACGGTCGACGGACGCGCCTTCCGCAGTCTGGGCGAGCCCGGAAAAGTGGTGGTTGCGGCCCGGTTGCAGGCGGGAGCGATCTTCGGTTCGGACCTGCTGGACACCCCGCGCGACGACCTGTTCCTTTCGGGCGGGGGCGGCACGGTGCGCGGGCAGCCCTATCGGTCGCTGGGGATCGATGTGGCGCGGGGTGGGGGGCCGTCGTTCCTGATCGGCGGCAGGTATTTCCTGGCCGGATCGCTGGAGCTGCGCGCCAAGGTCAGCGACAAGATCGGCGTGGTCGGCTTCGTCGACTGGGGCAGCATCGGGCTGGACGGGTTCACCGGGGCAAGCGCCGACAGCCATGCCGGGGCAGGGCTGGGCCTGCGCTATGACACCGGCCTCGGGCCGATCCGGCTGGACGTGGCGGCGCCGATCAGTGGCAGCACCGGCGACGGGGTGCAGATCTACGTCGGCCTGGGGCAGTCGTTCTGATGCGGCGTCTACTTTGCATCGCAGCCTGTCTTGTCGGCACTGCCGTCTGCGCGCAGGAGGACGACCGCGATTTTCTGACCGCGTTCCTGGAGGATAGCCTGTCGGACGCCGGTCGTCAGGTGACGGTGACGGGCTTCGAAGGCGCGCTGTCCTCGCGCGCGACGATGGAGACGCTGACAATCGCCGACGACGAGGGCGTTTGGATCACGCTGAACGGAGTGGTGCTGGACTGGAGCCGGTCGGCGCTGCTGTCGGGCGAGCTGAACATCGGCGAGCTTTCGGCGCAGGAGATCATCCTCGCCCGGCTGCCGCAAACGAAAGACGGCACGCCCTCGCCCGAAGCGTCCGGCTTCAGCCTGCCGGAGCTTCCGGTTTCGGTAAGCATCGACCGGGTGGCGGCCGAGCGGATCGAGCTGGGGCCAGAGGTGCTGGGCCAGCCGGTGACGGGAACGCTGGAAGCCTCGATGCAGCTTTCGGGCGGCGAGGGCCAGGCCAGGCTGGACCTCCTGCGCACCGGAGACGGGCCGAAGGGCGAGATCACGCTGGATGCCTCCTACTCCAACCTGACGCGGGACCTGGGTCTGGCGCTGGTGGCCGAGGAGGACGCGAAGGGGATCGTGGTCAGCCTGCTAGGCATTCCCGGAGCGCCCTCGGCCTCGCTGCGGGTGACGGGAGCCGGACCGATCGACGACTACGCGGCGCAGATCGCGCTGGCGACCGACGGGGCCGAGCGGTTGCAGGGCACGGTGACGGTGCGGGGCGGGGATGACGGGTATCGCTTCCTGGCCGATGTGGCCGGCGACCTGGCCCCGATCCTTGCGCCGGAGCAGCTGGATTTCTTCGGCACCGAAGTCGCCCTGCGGCTGGACGCCTTGCGATCTCCGGCGGGGCGGCTCACCATCGATGCTTTCGACCTGTCGGCGCGGTCTCTCAGCCTCAGCGGCAAGGCCGAGATCGCGGCGGATGGCTTGCCGGAATGGTTCGACGTGACCGGCACCCTCGCTTCGCCCGACAATACCCCGGTCAACCTGCCCTTCGCGGCGGACACGCGCCTCAGCCGGGCGGAGTTTCATCTGGCGACAAAGCCGGGCGACAGGGACAGCTGGTCGGGCGAGGTGTCGGTGGACGGCTTCGACCAGCCCGCGATGAAGATCGCCCGGATGCGGCTGGACGGATCGGGGCGGGTGGGGCGGACACCTGCGGGCAACAGCTTTGGCGGGACGCTCAAGGTGCTGGCCTCGGGCATTGCGCCAACCGATCCGGCGCTGGCCGAAGCCCTGGGACCCGAGATCAGCGGCCAGCTGCGGATGCACATGCTGGAAGGCTCCGGCGCATTGCAACTGTCCGGCATCCGGCTTGACGGGGCCGGGCTGACCGGGACAGGGGCGCTGAAGATCGAGGGGCTGGAGAAGGCGTTCCTGACCAGCGGTCGGCTTGCCGTGGACGCCAGCGATTTCTCGCGCTTTTCGCGGCTTCTTGGGCGCAAGCTGGGCGGGTCC
>Ga0073904_10002936_pt1 | contig 12888 bp, 12 predicted proteins | sample KloWWTrecipitate_FD_66668 | JGI IMG/M metagenome (GOLD analysis project Ga0073904, IMG submission 66668) | Active sludge microbial communities from Klosterneuburg, Austria, studying microevolution and ecology of nitrifiers - Klosterneuburg... | ecosystem: Engineered > WWTP > Aerobic digester >...
GCCGACGGCGGAAAAGGGATTGAATGCAGCGGACCCTCTCCTGAAAATCAAATGGCCGCTGCCCATTTCAGAAATGTCGGACAAGGATCGCAACAATCCCTTCCTGTCACCTGAGTTTCAAGGGATTGAACTTGATTCTATAAATTAGGGGATCCCCTATTTATAGAGCCTCTCCAAATATTAGTTTGTCGGCGGAGAGGGCGAGGCACGAAGGTGCTCTATGAGTACCCTGGTCCAATGATTGGCGGCTTCCGCCTTGGGGTGAACGCTATCGCGGAACTCGTCATCTGGGATAGTGTCGGCGAGGCTCACGAATTCCACCGCCCGGCTATCCAAGTGACTAGCCAGAGTGGCGCGAAGCTTGGTCTGGTAAGGCGCAAAGAATGGGCTCTTTTCCCTATGCCATGAAGGCAAAGGCATATCTATTATCACGACGCGCAAGTCGCGTGAGCGAACCTTATTGATCAACGCATCGAGTTTTTCGAATTGCTCGTCATGCAAGACACCTCGCGGTTGGCCCATGTAATCGGTAAGGAAATCCATTTGCCGGTGAGCCATGACCAGATAAGGTTCGGGGGGTACTTTAGGGGGGTCATTCGCCGGCTTTTTGGAGGATCTCAGTTTATGTAGCTTGAGTGGATCCTCCTTCCATATTTTCTTGCGTAATAGTGGATCGCCCGGGTGCACTGGCAATCGACCAATAATGGGCAGGAACGGGGTGTAGCGCTCTTTGGCAAGGTTTACCAACCAGCCGGGGGCCGTTCTGAAGAAAAGACTCTCGACGTTACAGGCGTAGGGACAACGCAACGCCTCACGCTCGATATCAGTCAGTATCTCGCTGTGCTTGATGGCCTCGGGCGGCACAAATACCGGATCCCGCCACCTCTTTTGGTCTGGAACAAACATGGCGTAACTAACCGCCAATACTAGAACCGAGTTATTGATGATCTCGATGCGTGGACCTGACTTAAGCACATGATCAATGATCTGGCCAACTTCAGAAATGTTTGCGCCACCCATTGAGAGGTTATGGGCGAGCAAGTTGGGCGCTACAGTTTGCATCACCCCAGGGTGGAATCCCTCTTGGGCTGCAGAAGCACCAGCTATGACAAACATCGGTTTCCTGGATTTCGAAAGTCCGGGACTGAAGAAAATTGCGCGCCTCGCTTCCTCAGCAAAGCTGACTCTCGGGTGGCTTAAAACCTCAACAGGCCATGGTATGGAGGGCCGGCCATAAGCGATGACAATGGCCGCTTGGATCAATGCGGATGCAAGAATTGCAAATAGCGCTGTTAGTACAAGATGCCGCATCAGAACCGCTCGTAGAAAAAGGCGCCGCCAATTGCCGGAAAAAGGAACACGTATGCATCAATAACTGCGCATTGAAAACCGGCTATTAGGGCAGCCCGCCAGCGCAAGGCTGGTAGCGCGAGGGCTCGTGGCCACCATTGAACGGCAGGAAGCGACAGAAGCAATACCAGAAGAAGGACTGATTCGGCCGCGATCAAGCCAGAAAGCGTATAGCTCACCACTAATGATTGAATTTGGCCGAATGATAACCAGAGCGGCGTTACGCTGAAACAGATATATGTGAAAGTGAGTGCTGCGGCGATCAGGGAATACCATCTTCTTTCTGTCAGCGCCTCGAAACGTTTCTTTCCAAGCCGACGCCGCATCACGTTTCGATAAATCTGGTTCGTGCTTGCTCCTATACCCAACAGCAGGCCACAAAGTACGAAGGCCCAGCTGGTTCCGTGCCACAAGCCGACTAGAAAGAACGTCAAGAAGAAAGCTGCAACCCCGTGGAAATCTGTCAGTTTGGCTTTGGGCCAGCGTTTGACAAGCACCATGAGCACCGCATTGAAAACATAGGTCTTGAACCAGTTGGACATGGTCATATGCCAGCGGCCCCAGAACTCCAAGAAGCTTTTCGATTGCCAGGGATGATCAAAGTTTTCAGGAAGGCGCAAACCGAATAGGTAACCCGCGCCAATCACGATATGCATGTACCCTGAAAAATCGAAGAACAAGTGGATCAAGAAAGCCACTTGCGCACCCGCAAGGGCTATCGGGTATGGATTGGCAAGACTAATTTCCTGAAGCCCAAGCCACATGTGCTTGGTGGCGTCAGCAAGGACCAAAACGAGGAAATAGCCTTTGATCATTCTCTGCATTGCGGTGAAAAGCACATCACCGTCCAGCCTGAAGGCTTCCATCAAGAACAGTTGATCTCGGAAATCCTGGAATCTCTGAATTGGTCCGGAGATCAGGCAGGGCCAGGAAGTCATGAAACTGAATATCTGCAGGAATCCGGGCCGCAGCGTTGGTGTATCGGCGATATCGACGAGCAACTGCATCGACCGTATGAGCATGTAGGAAAGCCCGATAGTCGCTGGCACAAACCCGGCAAATGGCAGAAAAGCCAGGAACTCATAGGCTTTCATCCAACCGAACACGAGCAAAACAATCGACAGAGCCGCTACCTGAATCGAACGCGCCGGCCACTTGTAAATGATTCGGGTTGAAATCCAGAGAAGTCCGACAAACCCCAAGACAACAAAGGTGGCTGCGGCGGAAGGCATCACAAGGAAGATGAAGGCCAATGTTGTCGCAGGAAACACGAAATGCGCGCGCCAGCGTCCCGGCATGATGTTGAATGCGAGGGCCGATATAGTCAGGAAAGCAATAAAGCTCCAGGAGGTGATCGTCATGATCTGGAATGTCGCACGTTAGGGAGACCGCAGAACACTATCACTCGATGAGGATTGGTATTTCTTCATCGAGGCGAGTGCGAGAAACGGAAGCGGGCTATTCGGATGGTAGCGGGCTATGCGTATAGCTAGATGGAGGGTAAGGCAGGTTTCGTTCCGCTATAGTTTTTTATCGATCGCGGCGACAAGTTCCCCCACGTTAGCGAGATTGCTGATTTCGCTGGTGGTGAACTTGACACCGAAGGCTTGCTCGATTGCCACCATTAATCGGATATGCCCGAGACTATCCCATTCCGCCACTTCCTTGGCGGTCATTGCCAAATGCGGAACAATGCTTTCATCATCAAAAACGTCTCGGAAAATCGGTGTGAGCTTTTCAAGGGTTGACACAATCCACCTCTAGTTATGACTGGTAAATTTCCCCGCCTCTGCAGCGATGCGAATGGGCGCATTGTAGGGACGGTGCTTGGTTAGATCAAGGCGCCAGTGCGTGGTGCCATCATTTCCGGCACTGACCAGATCAAACCCCAAGTTAGGGTAGTGATCCTTTACCAAGCCGTTGCGCTTGGTTGGGATAAAGCTGCCTAACAGCTCGGTCGCTCCGCGTCCCTTTAGCTGCTGGTTAAGAAACTGAAGCATTGCCTGCTCGATGCGCCTGCCAAGCACCCGGCAGCTCATCAGCCAAGTGTCTATATTCCAGGCCCCATTTTCCTTGCGGCAGATAATGACGCTGATCATTCCGTTGTCGCCGAAACAATCAATCAATCGCGCTTGAAGGGTTATGGTACTTGGATCATCCTCGATGACGGCAACCTCAGTTTCCGTATAACGCCGGGTGGTCAGATTGAATTGATTGGATTTGTTGATAAGCTGCGTTATGCGGGGACGGCCAATTTTGTCGAAAGGGGCTAGGTGAAGGGTCATGTCCAGAGACTCAAGATAGCCCTCAAGATCGGATGTTGATTCCTGAAGGGCTAAACGCTGAGCTTGAGTCTTGTAGAACTCCGTGCGTTTCTCGTCGTCGGCAGAAAAGGTGACCGCATCGAAGTAACCCGCCATTGACAGGAAAAGCGGAAAGAGGGCAGGGTCATCGGGCACCTCTGGAACCGCCACTTCCGGAAGCTCGCGCCGCACAATATGCCTTTCGGTCGGATTGTCATCCAGAAAGACCAGCGCATCCGTGCCTATGTTCAGCATCTTCGCTATGGCTCGAATATTGGTTGCCTTGTCGACCCAGTTGGCCTGGAAAACAGCAATATGCTCTTCGCGCAGAACCATATCCGGATGGTCATGGAAGGGTTGGCGAGCGATTTGATCATCGTTCTTTGAACATACCGCAAGAATAATTCCGCGCTTGCTTAAAGCCAGGGCATGACGTTGCACGGCCAGATGCGCCTCGCCAAGGCCATCTCCCTGGCCTAGCTTAATGCCATCAATTCCATCGTCGCCGATGACGCCGCCCCATAGCGTGTTATCAAGATCCAGGACAAGGCATTTCCGGGTTTTGCCGCGCACTGCACCCAGGAGCCGAGCGAGTGCATCGGCGTACAGTGGAACAAATTTCTGGGAGAACGGGAGCTTGGCCATATGCCAGGCAACCGGATCATGCCACTGTGCCAAGCCAACCGTTTCGGCCAGTCCAGCGACATCGAAAATAATGTCCGATGATCCAGGAATCATCTGCCGTAAATGAGCATTGAAGTCATGGACGGCCCCACGTACGCTGCCGGAAGAGACGAAGTCAAAACTGCCTAGCAACGTTTCTGGAGGGCGGGAAACCGTTTGCACTATTGCCGGAACTGCGCCATGGGAAGCTATGCCCTGCCGCAATTGCGCCATGGTTGCAATCGCGCGGTCAGGTGATGCCGAGTCATGTAGTCCAAGACCCCTGTGATCAAGCATGAGCAGGACTACGTCGGGGCGCCCTGACCACAAATCAGAATTTGAATCCGTGACGGCTTGAACAACCTGACCAAAAGGCGGAACAATCGTCTCAATGGCAAGACCATAGCGCAGACCGGATGCGATGATCGCCGGCACCAGCAAGTCGACAGTGGCATTGCTCAGGATGCCAAGACGAATGGGGGTAAGACCAAGGGGGCCATGTTGATTTGCGGTGATCTTTGCATAGGCCTTGGCCAACGAATGCAATTGGTTGTTGTCCAGCGAGTAACCGGCAGCATGTATTAATGCCGAACCCAGTTCTTCGGAAAGGCCAGGAAGCGTCGCGCAGAGCTGCCGAAAATTTTCGGGCGGCCGAGGTAGCCAGGGAAGCGTTGCCAGATTCAATTTGTGTAATTACTCAATCGGGTTGGCGGAATGGATGAGCTCGATGAGACCGAACCCTCCGACATAGTGGAATGAAACGGGCAGGCCTGAAAACAGGACAGCGGGTTTCGCTTCGCTGACCGTGACGACGGAAAGCCCATCGGCAGCCATTGCGGCCAAAGAACTCTCAGCGGAGGCAGCAACATAGCAAAAATGATATATCACGCTGTCCTGACGCTTGAGCATGTTGCTGATTGGGCCGCCCTCTGCGCCGGCAAGTACGATTTCGATGGGCGGCTGCCGCTCAGCCCGGCAAAGCCCAACTCTGACATTTTGTTCAGGATCAAATATCACAGGCCCTATTGAGTATCCCAATCCCGACAAGAACAAGCGAGCCTGCTCTTCGCTCCGTAGAGCGATTCCGACATGATGAAACGCGAGCCCGTAATGTTCCAGCTTCATTTGCCTAGGACATATGCAACGTTAATCGGAAGATTGAGCGCAATGCATCGCTTCAGGTTGTACCCTGGATGCGGCACATGAATGTGGTCACGGATTGTCAGGCCTGCCTCTGAGAAAAGCCCTTCTATCTCGCCCGCGGTGCGAAAGAGAAAGATATGGTCAACTGCGGGCGCATTGATGCAGGTGGTTATAAAAATATGGGCAGATGGCGCAGCCAATTCGGCTATTCGGTGAAGGAAGGCGCCAGGTTTTTCCACATGCTCAAGAACCTCACCCATAACGATTGCATCAAAGTGGCCATCCAAACCTGATTTGCCCAGAAAATCCATCTCGAACAGGTCCAGATCCTTGCGGCGATCCGGCAAGACATCCTTAACGATGCTATCGATCAGAGCGATGCTTGCAGGGCTGATGTCGACACCAACAAATTTGTCGTATTTGCATCTGCGCATTGCCTGGAGCAGGAAAAACCCATGGCCAGGACCAATCTCGAGATATCTCCCGGATTCTGAAAGCGGCAAGGTTTGTGAAAAGAAACGGCGAATCATGGTGTGGTTCGGCCAGAAAAAGGTACTGAGAGCCAAACCGATCATGTACCGCTTCATGTAGTCGTTATCGAAATAAACGCTGTTTGCCACTTCCGCGAAGGTGGCATGTCGATATTGCCCCGAACGGAGAAACTCAATCTGGCATTCAAGGGTGTCGTCGACGATCGTCTTATAGCAGTCCACGAGAAACTCTTTGTCGTTATGCTCAAGCAGATGCCCGATATAGTCGCCCGCTTCTGCAATTTCGCTTTCGCTGAGGGTTTCCAATGCGCTGCTAATAAATTTCGCGTGGCCTGGCATGCGTGCCAGTATTGCTTCGATCAGCATCGAGAAATTGTTCTTCACTAGTTGCATTTTTTCCTCAAACCTAGATAGGCCTCCAGGACCAGTTTTCCATGCTGCTCAAGCCCCTGCGGCGTCAAATGCGAGGCATCCATTTTTGGCAAACCGATCATGGAAGTAAAAACTTCACATGAATCGGAAGCAGCAATCTGTTTTTGAGATTCCACGACAACAGGGTGATTTTTCACCCAGGGATGCTGCTCATCTACGCCAAGAACCACCGGCAACTTCGGGTTGTTTGCGACGTTCATTCGGAAGTCGTGGATCAGTTGTTTCAGCCGCGACCGATATTTGCCAGCCATTTCCTTCGTTTCGGCATCGCTTTCACCCTGGATCCATATTAATGACTTTATGGTTACCTTGTTTCCCGCGCTTTGCTGGAGGGCAATCGCCTTGCGCAACTCAGCAACCATCTCGTCGTACATTCCGTGCTCGCCTGGCCCCAGCCAGTCATTTGCCAGACTTGTCGATCCAAGAGAGTATTTGAAGATAAAAGGACGAAGCCCGTTCTGGATGAGTCCCCGGGCAAACGCCACCTCTATCCCAAAATGACCAAGCGCGAAAATACCGCCTTGAGCTTGCAGCTTCGTCCATTGACCCTTCGATGAGCTGATGCCGGGCGCAACCCAATAGAATCCTATCTGATCATCTTGTCTGCTCTGAGAGGAAGGATAGTGCTTGGCGTTTCCACCATACCCTAGCATATTCGATTGTCCGGCCAATACGAACAATTCAATTTCTGCCGCCCAAAGGGATGCTGGGAAACAAAAGGCGAACAGGAAATAATGAAGGCGTCTTGGCAATTGTTTGAACATTAAGCGAGATGCGACCGCACGGTCGTCAGAGAAAATAGGATTTAACGATCCCGCCGAACTTGTCCTTCAAAATACCCATAAGCTTTCTGATGAAGTTGATTCGGAAAACCGAGGTAATCCACTTCGGTAACCACCCCCTGCTCAATATCTTCAGCGTTTCCTGGAAGTCGTCGTGCATGCGGGTGTTGTCCCTGTCGTCGATGACGTTCTTGATGTACGCCAGCAGGAAAAACACGGTCATCCGGATCCTCGATTTGAGGAAGCTGAATTTCGCGTCGCGGGCGATTGCGCGCAGCGCGATGTCGTTTTCGGCCCAGCCGAGCACCTTGGCGATGTCCTGGCAGGCCATGGCCGACCACTGCGCGTCGGACTTGCCCTGCTTCGCCGTCCATACCGTGTAGTTGGCGAGGGCGCGGTTTTCATAGGCGACGCCGCCGTACTTGAGCAGGCCCAACCCCATGCAGGCGTCGCCCGCATACCTGACGCCGGCGTCGTGGAAGCCGCCGCTCTTGAAGTACGCATCGCTGCGGATCAGGGCGCCGGTCATGTAGGCGCTGGTGTCCCTGCAGATGAATTTCCCGAAAATGCGGATGGCTTCGGCATTGGTGTAATAGCGCGAGGGGAAGGTGTCGCCTCTGTAGCGGGAGACCTGGCCGCTTTCGACTTCGTGCTTGCGCAGGTCGCAGAAGGCGAAGGCGGCGTCGGGGTGCCTGTCCATCACGCCAGCCATGATGTCGAGCCAATCGGGTTCCAGCCAATCGTCCGACGGCAGGAAGCTGACGAGCGGCCCCCTGGCCTGGAAGCCGGCATAGGCGAAGTGCTGGATGAGCTGCAGGTGGCAGGGCGGCTTGATGAGGCGAAGCCTGGGGTCGGCCAGTTCCGCGAGGAATGCGGTGCAGCCGTTCGTCGAATGGTTGTCCGAAACGATGATCTCGAGCCGGGGATGCGCCTGGGCCAGTGCGCTTTCGATGCAGCGGCGGAAATATTCCTCCTTCTGGTTGAAGATGGGGATGACGAGGGATGCCAGGGGCTGCATTGCTGAAGGCTACATCCGGAAGAGTTTTTTAACGACCCGTTTCAGCGTGCCGGGGTTCAGGCGCACAAGGACTTTCAGCACCAGGAAGACGGGAATCATGAAAATGCCGAGCGTGATTTGCGTCGATAACAGCATGGTGAGGCTGCTGACGATGCGCTTTCTTTCCTCAGCCGTCGGGCCGTTGCGGGTCGGCAGCAGGCTGATCCAGAGCACCGCCAGCTTGATGAATCGCCGCCGGATCCGGCCGAGCGGCCAGCCGGCTTTAACGCACAGTGCCTGGACGGGCGGATCCGATTTGATGCAGGCGAGGATTCTGATCATGTCTTCCAGGATGACGGCCTGCCGCCTGCCGTCGGATTTGCCTTCTTCCTCCCCCCAGATCCGGTAGTTCACCAGGGGGTTGTTGACGTAGAGGGCATCGCCCCGGGTCAGCAGGCCGAGCGACAGGGGATAGTCGCCGTTATGAACGGTTGCATAGCGCGCGATGCCGCTGACGGCGAAGTAGTCCCGGGTCCTGATGACGGCCCCGACGACCCACCAGCTGAACATATGGGAGGTCCACTCGATGACCTGGCGGGTGGCCTGCAGGGAGGGAATCAACTGGGTGGGGATGTCGGCGTTGCGGGCGGCTTGGGTGCTTCCCGTTTTTTTGAAATGCAATGTCAGGTTCGGAAAGGCGAAGCTGGCTGCGGGATGGGAGGCGATCTCCGACATCATGGTTGTCAGCCAGCGGGGTTCGGCCCAGTCGTCCGACCCCATCATGGACAAATACTCGCCCTTTGCCTGGAATGCGGCGAACGCCCAGTGCTGCACCATCGGCAAGTGCAGGGGCGGGCGGATCACCCTCAGCCGGGGATCGGCGTAGCTGGCGATGACCTCCCGGGACCCGTTGTCGGAATGGTTGTCGGAAACGATGATTTCCAGGTTCGGGTAATCTTGTCCGAGGACGCTCTCCATGCATTGGCGCAGAAAGTCGGCTCTTTGATTGAAGACGGGGATGATGACCGTAACGAGAGGTTTTTCTTTTTCCGGATCCATACGTGAGGAACTTAGCGTTTGACGATAATGCCCTGGCCGGTCGGCAGGAACAGGACGGGCGTGTTGACCTGCCTGGCGAAGGCGTCGATGGCCGCCTTCTGCTGTTCGCACGTCGTCCAGCCGTAGTCGTCGATCAGGACGACGGCGCCGCTCACCAGCTTCGGCCAGAAATGGGTGAGGGCGGCCAGTTCGGGCTCGGCGACATTCATGTCCAGGGAAAGATAGGCAACCTTGTCGATGGCAACGGTGTCCAGCGTCTCGGGCACCCGCCCGCGAACCAGTTGCGCCTTCGGCCAGGGCGCGAAATTTCCTTTCGCGACTTCATAGCAGTCGAAGTAGTACTTGTTTTTCTGCCGGATGTTTTCCGGGCTCTCCGAGTAATCCATCCGATCTTCCGGTATGCCGCTGTAGGTATCGAACAGGAAAAAGCGCTTGTCCAGCGAGTTGAAATCGAGAAAGCCGCAGATGGCCAGGGACAGAATGCCCGTATTGACGCCGCATTCGACGAAATCCCCATCGAGCCGTGCGGCTTGCTGGGCGGCCCACAGCGCCGTATTGACCCGCCATTCTATTTTAATTTTCACGCCCTGCTGGCTGAAATGGTGGCCGGAATTCACGGCGCGGTCGTAGGCCTGGACGAATTTCGGATCCGACAGGAAATCCACGTTCTTGGCCCAGACCGCCAGGCCATCCCCGTGGTAATTGGCGCCAACCTGCGTCAGGTCTAGCTGACTCTGTTTATGGTGAGCGGAGAATCGGGCGAATTTGGCGGAAAGGGAAAAGTACTGGTGGTGCAGATAGCCCACTGTCGTTTTAATATGATTTTTCATCGAGCGAACATACCAAATGGGTAGAGCGAAAACCAGGCGGTTCGGTTCGTGCGGCAACGGCGCTTTTCTGATTCCGGTTCCAGGCCGATTTTTCTTGTGTGTCTGTTATGTATCCGATCGGCAATTCTCCGATAATAATGATGTTTCTCAAAATAATAATTTAAGTGCTTGTCGCCCTGCAGGCGCGCGCCGCGCATGCGAGTACGCCATGAAGAACAAGGTTGCGATTTGAGTCTATGCATATTGTAAATAATATTGACAATATGCATAGCTTAACTTAACCTTCTGCGATGATCCGGCGCGCTATCGAGGCAACGCTTCACAGCCTGCTGCGGGGATTTCCCGTCGTGACCCTCACAGGTCCAAGGCAATCGGGGAAAACCACGCTGGCCCGAAGCGTATTTACCGACAAGCCCTATCTTTCCCTGGAAGACCCGGATGTGCGCCGGATGGCCCTCGACGACCCGCGCTCCTTTCTGGGACGCTTGCCGGATGGTGCGGTGCTTGACGAGGTGCAAAGGGCGCCGGAACTCCTCTCCTACTTGCAGACGCGGGTCGATGCGGATGACCGCATGGGCCTCTTTCTGCTGACCGGATCGCAGCAGTTCGGTCTGATGTCCGGGGTCACCCAGTCGCTGGCCGGCCGCACGGCCTTTATCGAGTTGCTGCCTTTTTCTATTCACGAACTGGATCAGGCCGGTATTCATCCGCCCGGCCTGGACGCGATGCTGTTCGCCGGCGGCTACCCGCCTTTGTACGACCGCCGTCTGTTGCCGCGCGCCTGGTTTCCCGCCTATGTGACGGCCTATGTGGAACGCGATGTCCGCCAACTGCTTAAGGTGCAGGATCTGGAGGGGTTTCAGCGTTTTGTGCGCTTGTGCGCCGGGCGCAGCGGGCAGATCCTGAACCTTTCCTCGCTGGCTACCGACTGCGGCATCACGCACAACACGGCCAAAGCCTGGATTTCCGTTTTGGAGGCCAGTTACATCCTGTTTTTGCTGCCTCCGCATCATGCGAATTTCAGCAAGCGGTTGATCAAGTCACCGAAGCTCTACTTCTACGATACCGGTCTGTTGTGCTGGCTGCTGGGCATCCAGGAGGCGAATCAACTTGCCGCGCACCCGCTGCGCGGCAGCATCTTTGAAACGATGGTCGTTGCGGAACTGGTGAAGACCCGCTTCAACATGGGGGAGCGGGTGACATTCCATTTCTGGCGTGACAGCAATGGCAACGAGGTGGATGTCATTGCCGATGTCGGAACAAAGCTGATGCCGGTAGAAATCAAGTCCGGCCAGACCCTCAATCGGGAGTTTTTTGCCGGGCTGGAACGCTGGATGGGCTTCGCCGGCGACCGGGCCGTTGCTCCAGCGCTTGTCTATGGCGGGACGGAAACCCATGAGCGCAAGGGGATCCGCGTGTTCGGCTGGAATGCCGTGGGGCAAGTGCTGGAAGCGCAATGAATTCCACCGGCAACGCAAGGATCTGTTTCGTGGTGTCCAGCCCCCTTACGGCGAGGGCGTTCCTGAGCGGACATATTGCGGCCTTGAGCGGCCGCCATGCGATCGATCTCGTCGCAGACGTCAGGGATCCGGCCGAGCTGGGCGGCATATCGGCCCACGCCGGGATCGTGCCGGTGCGCATCCGCCGCAGGATCTCGCCGCTGGCCGACCTGGCGGCCCTGCTGCGGCTGCATGCCCTGTTCCGGCGCGAGCGCTATGCGGCCGTCAGTTCGGTTACGCCCAAGGCCGGCATGCTGGCGCTGCTGGCCGCCGCCATGGTCCGGGTGCCGCTGCGGATTCACGTCTTCACCGGCCAGGTATGGGCCACGCGCAGAGGCTGGCAGCGGCAGTTGCTCAAGGCGGCGGACCGGCTGATGGCGCGCCTGGCCACCCATGTGCTTGCGGACAGCCGGTCCCAGCGCGACTTCATGATTGCGGAAGGGATCGCCCCTGCGGAGAAGATCCAGGTGCTTGGGGAAGGGTCGATCTGCGGCGCGGACGGGGAGCGCTTCCGTCCCGATGCCGGCCGGCGCACCTGGGTCCGGCTTGCGCAGGGTATTCCCGGGGAGGCTATTGTTTTCCTGTTCCTCGGGCGCCTGAACCGGGACAAGGGCGTGCTGGATCTGACCGAGGCCTTTGCGGCCCTGGACAATCCCGCCGCCTGGCTGCTCGTCGTCGGGCCGGACGAGGCGGGCCTGCGCGGCGACCTGGAATCGCGCCTGGGCGCTGCGCTGGCGCGAACGCGCTTCGTCGGCTACACAGACCGGCCGGAGGACTTCATGGCCGCCGCCGATGTGTTTTGCCTGCCGAGCTATCGGGAGGGCTTCGGCATGGTCATCATCGAGGCGGCGGCGGCCGGCATTCCCGCCATCGCCTCCCGCATCTACGGCATTACCGACGCGGTGGAAGAGGGCGTCACCGGTTTGCTGCATCGGCCCGGCGACGCGGCCGAAATGACGACGGAGATGGCCGCGCTGGCGGATGACGCGCCGCGCCGCGCCGGGATGGGCCGCACCGCGCGGGCTCGGGCGCTGCGCCTGTTTTCCCGGGAGGCCGTGACGGAGGCCTGGCTTTGCTTTTATTGGAAGTTGCTTGGCTGACGTAGAATCCACGCGATGCTGAAACGCATGTTCGACTTTGCCGTAGCGCTGGGACTGACTTTCCTGCTGTCGCCGGTGATCGTTGCGACGGCTGCGGCCATCGCCTGGCGCATGGGGTTGCCGGTGCTGTTCCGGCAGCAGCGGCCGGGACTGCGCGGGCGGCCCTTCGAGGTGCTCAAGTTTCGCACCATGGCGGAGGCGGCGGGGGCGGACGGCCAGCCGCTGCCGGACGAAGCGCG
>Ga0073904_10002942_pt1 | contig 12874 bp, 5 predicted proteins | sample KloWWTrecipitate_FD_66668 | JGI IMG/M metagenome (GOLD analysis project Ga0073904, IMG submission 66668) | Active sludge microbial communities from Klosterneuburg, Austria, studying microevolution and ecology of nitrifiers - Klosterneuburg... | ecosystem: Engineered > WWTP > Aerobic digester >...
CAAAATATTACAGTGATGAAACTGCGTGAGTCTTGAATAGAGATTTCATTTGAAGTATTTTTACAAAAGCACGTTTGAACCTAAATATCGAAATCAATAAATTGGAATTTAAACCAACAGGATCCGTAACATTTCTTTTCACCGACATTGAAGGAAGCACTAAACTCTCGCAGGAATTTCCTGATTCTCTTCAGGCTTCACTGGATATTCATCACAGAATTTTACATGAAGCAATTGAATCCAACAATGGATTTGTATTTGAAATAATCGGCGATGCTTTTTGTGCAGCTTTTGAAAATGCCGGTGATGCAGTGAAAGCTGCAGTCGATGCACAATTATATCTTGCAAATGAGAAGTGGTTTGATGCCGTGATCAAAGCGAGAATGGGAATTCATAGCGGCATCGCTGAATGGAACGGGAAAAGATATTTGGGTTACATTACACTGGCAAGGACAGCAAGAGTTATGTCAGCTGCATATGGAGAACAGATCATTGTTTCAAATGATACTTTTGAATCACTCTTTAATAATTGCCACAAAGACTCGAAGACTCTAATATTTTTGGATCCTAAAACTTCGAGTCTTAGAGACTTTGAGGTAGAAGAAAGAAAGGAAATTTCATTCAGAGACCTGGGTGAAAGAAGATTGAAAGATGTTATTAAACCTATAAAACTTTTTCAGGTCACTGCTCCCGGCCTCAGAGAAGATTTTCCTCCATTGAAAACTCTTGATGCACGTCTGAATAATCTCCCTGTTCAGCTTACAAATTTTATCGGCAGAGAAAATGAATTAAAGCAAATAAAAGATTCTTTGTCAAACACACATTTATTAACAATTACCGGATCGGGTGGATCCGGGAAATCAAGATTGTCATTACAGACAGCAGCTGATCTGATAGACATATTTGCAAACGGAGTCTGGTTTGTAGAGCTTGCAAATTTAAATGATCCTGTATTATTACCTGTGTCAATTATGTCGGTAATTGGAATTTTAGAAAATCCGAAAGAATCTCCGGAAGTGACTTTAAAGGGATATTTAAAAGACAAAGAAATTCTGATCATTCTTGATAACTGTGAACACCTCATAAATGCCTGTGCAGTTTTAGTAGAAAGTTTACTTTCGTTAAGTCCAAAGTTAAAAGTTTTAGCTACAAGCAGAGAACCTTTGAAATGTTCCGGTGAACATTTATTCAGGATCCCTTCATTATCCACTCCTGTCCAAGGATCAAAAGAAACTCCTGAACAGCTGACACAATATGAATCTGTCCGGTTGTTTATTGAAAGATCATTGACGTTAGACCAGGGTTTCAAAGTTACAAATGAAAATGCCTCTGCACTTGCTGAGATCTGTTTCCGGTTAGATGGAATTCCACTAGCGATTGAATTGGCTGCAGCAAGGACAAAGATATTGTCGTTAGAAAAAATATTTGAGAGATTAGATGACAGATTCAGTCTCCTTACAGGAGGAAAGAGAACAGCATTGCCGAGACAGCAGACTTTAAGATCACTGATAGACTGGAGTTATGATCTTCTTTCTGATAATGAAAAGATAATCTGGAACAGATTATCAGTATTCAGAGGAGGTTGGGAATTGGAGGCTGCCGAAGAAATATGTTCAGATGATATAATAGATAAAAATGAAATTATAGAATTACTGCAAAATCTTTCAGAGAAATCCATTATTATTTTTGATAAAGAACTTGTGAGATACCGAATGCTTGAGACTATCAGACAGTATGGAGATGAAAAATTAAGAACCTCTGAAGATTATAAGGAGATATCTAAAAAGCATTTAAAATATTATACTGAACATGCAGAAACCGCAGATTTGAAATTACATGGTCTGGAAATTGTAACATGGTTAAAAGTTTTAGATGTAGAAAAAGGTAATATAGAAAAAGTATTTATGTTTTCCGATGAATCAGGGGATATAATTACAGAAGCAAGATTAGCCGGCGCATTGGGATATTACTGGGATATAAGAGGACAAATTTCAGAAGGAATTCTACGCCTGGAAAATATATATTTAAACATTCCGGAAACAAAGAATCTGGGTTTCATTAAAATTATTTTTCTGATTGGATTACTTACCCATAGAAAAGGTGAATTTGTAAAAGCATCTGAATATCTTAAAGAAAGTCATGATCATTATATAAAGCTGAATTACAAACCGGGTATCGGCTATGCATTAAATAGTCTTGGTGATATTTTTAGGGATAAGGGGGAATATGATAAAGCTGCTGACATGTATAAAGAAAGTCTTGAAATTCGCCGGAATATCGGTGACAAAAGTGGAATTGCTGATTCTTTAAATTGTCTGGGAAATGTCTCATTTGATAAAGGAGAATATAACGAAGCTGATGAATTGTATAAAAAGAGTCTTGAAATTCGCCGGAATATTGGAGACAAAAGGGGAACTGCTAATTCTCTCCATTGGCTTGGAAATGTATCAAATTATAAAAGAGAATATGAAAAAGCAACGGGATATTATAGTGAGAGCCTTTCTATACGACGTGAAATTGGTGACAAAAGAGGAATTGCCAGTTCTCTTAATAATCTGGGAAATGTTTATATTATAAAAAAAGAATATGAAAATGCAACTGATCTATATGAAGAAAGTCTGGTAACATTCCGTGAAATTGGAGATAAAAAAGGAATAGCTGATTCTCTTAACGGACTTGGAAATGTATCTTTTGATAATATTGAATATCAAAAAGCTGCGGATTTATATCAAGAAAGTCTTGCAATCAAACTTTTAATGGGAGAAAAAAAAGGAATAGCTTATTCTTTCAATAATCTGGGTAATGTATTTTATCATAAAGGAGAATATGATAAAGCAGCCGGCTATTATGAGGAGAGTCTTGGGATCAAGCGTGAAATCGGTGATAAAAGAGGAATAACAAATTCTCTTAACGGGCTTGGCAATGTTTTTTTTTATAAAGGAGAATATGATAAAGCAACCAGCTATTATGAAGAGAGTCTGGAAATCAGTCGTGAGATAGATTATGAAATGGCAATTGAGGATTCTCTAAAAAATCTTGGGATGGTTTCTATAAAAAGAGGTGAATTTAATAATGCACAGAAATATTATCAGGAAATTCTGTCTCATAGTATTGATTCAGGTAATAAAAAAAAAATCACAGAAAATTTATTGAGACTTATTGATCTGAATCTGAAAAAAAAATCCGGTGTTTCATTCAATAAATTATTAGGCTTTTTAAATCATTATTCAAATTCAAACAAAATCATCTTTGAAAAATCGGATCAAAAAGTATTTGATGATGCGGTGACATATCTGAAAGAGAATATGAGTGAAGAAGAGTTTTTGAAAAGTTTTGAGGAAGGGGAAATGATGACACTTGATTCAATTTTAAATATTAAATTGTAAACACTTTATTAACAGATGAAAAATTTAAACAGTATAAGTATTTTTGAATTAATTCTTAATTTTTAATTTTTAATTTGACTATACCTACCGGGGATATAACATTTCTTTTCACCGACATTGAGGGCAGCACTAAGTTATCTCAGAAATTTCCTGATACAATGCCTGCTGCAATGGAAATTCACAATAATATTTTGCTTAAATCCATAGAATCGAATAATGGATTTGTATTTAAAAATACAGGCGACGGATTCTGTGCAGCTTTTCAAAATGCCGGGGATTCTGTCAGAGCAGCGGTTGAAATTCAAACAAATCTTTTAAATGAGAACTGGAAAGATGCTGTCATTAAAATCAGAATTGGCATTCACAGCGGCAAAGCTGAATGGAATGGTAAGAACTATATGGGTTATATTACACTTGCAAGAACTTCAAGAATAATGTCTTCTGCTTTCGGAGATCAGATCATTATTTCAAATGATACTTATAATCTGTTTTCTGAGAGTAATACTTTACTACAAAGTCACGAAAATATCAGATCTGAAAAAAACAACTTGATTTCTTTGCATCAAAGTGGTGATACTAAAATTTCATTTTGGGATCTTGGTGAGAGAAGATTAAAAGATCTGATCAATCCAATCAAACTTTTTCAGATTACAGCTCCCGGACTGAGGGAGAATTTTCCTCCATTAGAAACTCTTGATGCCAGACCAAATAATCTTCCTGTACAGTTGACAAGTTTTATCGGCAGAGAAAAAGACATTAAAGAAATAAAAAAGTTAACTGTCGATAACCGTTTAGTATCAATAATCGGACCCGGTGGAATAGGTAAAACCAGACTCTCTTTACAGGTAGCGGCGGAACTGATAGATCAATATTCTGACGGAGTATGGTTAACTGAGTTTGCGCAGATTTCTGATCCTGAATTAATTTCACAGACAACAGCAAAATTCTTAGGTATTAATGAACAGTCAAATCAGGAAACAATTATTACTCTTATCAATTATTTAAAGGATAAGGAATTACTTTTAATATTTGATAACTGTGAACATTTAGTATCTGCCTGTGCAGTACTTACTGAAAAGCTCTTGCAAAATTGTGCAAAACTTAAGATCATTGTTACCAGCAGAGAAGCGTTCAGAATCGAAGGTGAACATTTGTATAATATAATTTCTTTGTCGCATCCTGAACCAAATGAAGTAAATACTCCAATTGAATTATCTCAATTTGAAGCAGTAAGATTGTTTATTGAAAGAGCTTTATCAGTCAGTCCCGGATTTAAAATTGATAATGAAAACGCACCTGCACTGGCACAGATCTGTTATCATCTTGACGGAATACCTTTTGCGATCGAGCTTGCGGCAGCAAGAACTAAAATTTTAACGCTTGAAAAAATATGTGAAAAATTAAATAACAGATTCCAGCTGTTAACCGGAGGAAAACGAACTTCTCTTCCAAGACAACAGACTTTAAGAGCTATGATAGACTGGAGTTATGATCTGCTTTCTCATAAAGAAAAGTTACTGCTTCAGCGGTTATCTGTATTTTCCGGAGGTTGGACAATTGAGACTGCAGAGCAAATTTGCGCTGATGAAGAAATTGATGATTCAGAGATACTCGATTTAAATTCACTTCTCTTAGATAAATCTTTGATAAGTGCCAAAGAAAGTTCAGGATCTATCAGGTTTTTCATGCTGGAAACAATTAAAGAATATACGAAGGAAAAGCTTGAAAAAATGAATGATGTTTACCGGAAACATTTTTCTTATTTTAATCAATTATGCAATGGTGATGAAATGAGATCAAAAGGGCTGACACAGCTTCAATGGATAAAATTAGTGGATACTGAACTGGATAATATCAGAGCAGCTATTCAATGGGCAGTCGAAAAAAATTCTGATGAAGCTTGTGATATTATCAGTACTACTGGTATATTTAATAATATCAAAGGCTATTATAAAGAAGGGCTTCAGACATGTCTGAAAATTTTAAATTCATCATTATCGGTAAATGAATTGCCAAAAGTAAAAGTTCTGTATACAGCGGCATTAATGGCTTCTAATCTTGGAAATTCTGCTGATGCAGAATATTATGCAAAGGAGGGTCTTAGAGTTGCAAAAAAATATAACGATAAACATAAAATTGCAAGTTGTCTCAATGTTCTCGGATCTTCTATTAATAAAAATCTGGAAAGATCAGCTGAAGCACTTGAATATTTTGAGGAAGCTCTTTCTATCTTCAGGGAAGTGAATAATAAAACAGAAATAGGTGTATTACTTTTTAATATGTCAACAACGGTAAATATAAAAGGTGATCCAAAACTTGTGTTGAAATATAGGCTTGAAGCAATGAAAATATTTAAAGAATTAGATGATACTCATAATATATCTTTAATTCTTGCAAGTCTTGGAGTATATGAATTAAGGGAAAATAATTTTGAACTCGCCAAAAACTATACAGAAGAAAGTCTGGCTATTGCTCATGAGATCGGTGATAATTTTTTAATATCTGTTAATTTAGTCAATCTGGGTTGTATTTATTCCGGATTAAATCAATATGAAAAGGCAGCTGAATTGCTTGAAAGATCAATTGTAATTATAAAAGAGCATGGTTATAAGGAAAGTTATCTTGTAGCTGTGATGTATCTCGGAGAAGTTTTTTCGAATTCAGGCGATTATAAAAGAGCTATTGAACTTTTCAATGAATCCATTCAATCAGGAACAGATTCAAATAATGATTATTTTCTTGCTTATAATTATTTCAATTTAGGTGTTTCGTATTTTAAATTAAAAGACTATGTGAATTCCTTGAAGTACTTTAATCTATTAAAATCCGACAAGGATAATTCTAAACTTAATATAAGTAATGAGAAATTGAAAATTGCTGAGGAGTATATCAGTAAATTAGAAAGTATTGAATAAAGGCAATGTTTAATGTTCAATGTTTAATGTTCGATTTTCGATATAAAATTATAAATATTTAATTATGGAATTTAAGCCAAATGTAAAAATAATATAAGATCGTATGGAAAATAAGCCGCATTTTACGGAGCTGGCTGAAAAAGCTGAACAGGAACTTGAAGGTTCTGAAATTCAGAGCAAAGTGTTTTTGAAGAATCTATATTAAAGCTTAAAAAGAATTTAGGAGATAAAGAGTTTTTAGAGAGATTTGAATCAGGGAAATCGATGACGCTGGATGGAACAGTAGACCTAGTTTTAAATATTAATTTATCAAAGGAATAGATTAATTTTAAAATCAATTTTGGCATAATTTTTAATTATTATTTTGAATAATCCAACCGGACAAGTAACCTTTTTATTTACCGACATCGAGGAAAGTACTTTTTCAATTTTAAATTTTAAATTTTAAATGCTCAATTTTGAATAATAAACCAAACGGATCAGTAACATTTCTCTTCACTGACATAGAGGGAAGTACCAAGCTTTCACAGGAATTTCCCGGTACACTGCCTGCTGCACTTGAAGTCCATAATAAAATATTACGGGATGCTATAGAAACCAATAACGGATTTGTTTTTAAGAATACGGGTGATGGATTTTGTGCCGCTTTTGAAGATGCATTTGCTGCTGTGAAAGCTGCTGTAGATGCACAGTCAGGACTTGCAAATGAGAAATGGTCTGATGCTGTGATAAAAGCGAGAATGGGAATTGACAGTGGGAATGCCGAATGGAACGGGAAAAATTATATTGGATACAAATCACTTTCGAGGGCAGAAAAAGTTATGTCAACTGCTTATGGAGAACAGATCATTATCTCGGGAGATTCTTATGAACTGGTAAAAAAGAATTTTGAGAGTTCTGATAAGAAGATCTTTAATAAGGCTGGAAATGAAATTACATTTACCGATCTTGGTGAAAGAAGATTGAAGGATGAGAACAATACGGTAAAATTATTTCAGATAGCAACTTCAGGACTGAAAGAAGATTTTCCATTATTAAAAACACTTGATGCCAGACCAAATAATCTGCCTGTTCAGCTTACCAGTTTTATCGGGAAAGAAAAAGAAGTTAAAATTATAAAAAAATTAATAGCTGAAAACCGATTAGTGACATTATTCGGACCGGGAGGAACAGGTAAGACCAGACTTTCTTTGCAGGTTGCATACGGACTGATAGACCATTTTACAAACGGTGTATGGCTGATTGAACTTGCACCGATTTCAGATCCTGATCTGATAGCTCAGACAATTGCAAACTCTCTGAAGATCAATGATCAGTCTGACCAAAATACAATTGAAACTCTTAATAATTATCTGAAGGATAAAGAACTGCTTTTGATCATAGACAACTGTGAACATTTAGTTACTGCTTGCGCTGCGTTTACAGAAAAATTATTGCAGAACAGTAAGAATCTTAAGATCATTGCCACTAGCAGAGAAGCATTCAGAAGCAAAGGGGAACATACTTATTATGTAACATCTTTATCGCATCCCGAACTAAATGAAGTAGTTTCACTAAATGAATTGTCACAATTTGAAGCTGTTAAATTATTCATATCAAGAGCTTTGGAAGTCAACCCCGGATTTAGTATTAACAATGAAAATGCCCCTGCACTGGCACAGATATGTTATCAGCTTGGCGGAATTCCATTTGCGATTGAACTTGCTGCTGCAAGGACGAAGGTTTTACCGGTAGAAAAGATCTGTGAAAAATTAGTTGACAGATTCAAATTGCTGACAGGAGGCAGGCGTACTGATCTTCCGGGACATCAGACTTTAAAGGCTATGATAGACTGGAGTTATGATTTGCTTTCAGAAAAAGAAAAAATCCTGCTTCAGCGCATATCGGTATTTTCAGGCGGCTGGACATTAGAAGCAGCAGAAAAGATCTGTGAAGATGATGAAATTGAAGATCTTGAGATACTGGATCTGAATTCACATCTTCTTGATAAATCTCTGATCAGTGCAAAAGAATCATCAGGAGAGATAAGGTTTTTTATGCTGGAATCAATTAAAGAGTATGCACGGGAAAAACTTGGAGAAAAAAATGAAGTTTTCAAAAGACATTTTGATTTCTTTAAGGATCTGTCTGTTTATGAAACTTTCAGATCCAAAGGAGTTACACAGCTTCAATGGATCAAACTTATTGATAATGAAATTGATAATTTAAGAGCTGCTATAAAATGGGCTACTGTAAATTATCCTGATGAAGCATGTAATATTATTAGTTCATCAGGTGAATATTATAAAATCAAAGGCTATTATCTCGAAGGACATCAGAATTGTATAAAACTAATAAATTCTTCTCTTCCAATTACTGATAAATCAAAGGTTAAACTTTTTTACACTGCCGGATTAATGACAGAGAGTCTTGGAAATGAAACTGATGCTGAAAGCTATGGAAAAGAAGGACTTACCATAGCTCGAAAGTATAACAATAAATTAGAAATTGTAATGTGCCTGAATCTACTTGGAGTCAGCACCAATAAGAATCTGGCAAGAAGAGAAGAAGCTATGAAATACTTTCAAGAAGCTCTTACTCTCGCCAGAGAAATAGATGCCAAAGGTGAGATCGGATCGATACTTCTTAATATGAGCCCTATATTAAACAACAAAGAAAATCAGGTTATGAATAATAAAAAAGAAGCATTGAAAATTTTTAAAGAACTTGGAGATACCCGAAATGTATCTTTGATCCTTGCCAGTATTGGAGTATATGAATTCAAACAAGAAAATCTTGAATCTGCTTTAGTTTACACGGAAGAAAGTCTTGACATTGCAAATCTGATAGGAGATAAATTTTTGATCTCAGTTAATTTAGTCAATCTGGGTTGCATTAATTTAGGGCTGAAGCAGTATGATAAAGCAGCCGAATTACTTGAACAATCAATTGTGATAATCAAAGATAACGGGTATAAGGCAAGCTATCTTGCAGCTGTGATGTATCTTGGTGAAGTATTATCAAAGTCCGGTGATGATGAAAGAGCAATTGGATTATTTAAAGAATCAATACAGACCGGAACTGATATGGAAAATAATTACTATCTTTCAAATAATTATTTCAATTTAGGTGTTTCTTATTTTAATCTTAAAGACTATGAAAATTCTTTAAAACACTTTGATCTTTTAAAGATATGCTTAGATAAAACTAACTCTGTACATAGTAATGAAAAAGTTAAGATTGCTGAAGAGTATATTAATAAAATTAAAAATATGATGTGAGGATTATACTTTGATTAAATTTGGATCCGGCTCTACAAGCTAATTGAATGACTCTTGAGCATGAAGTGATTTAAATTATAAATCAAAAATTTTAATTATTCAATTATTATGTTTTCCATTAAAATCAAATGTTAACTTCTAAAAAATTAAACCAAATCATGAAAAAAATTTACAGTTTAAAATTTCTTATTGTTTTTATAATGTTCTATTCATGCGGCAATTCTTCTGAAGATGTGAAAGTTAATTCTGATGTGAAGGGCAAATCTGAAGTGAAAGGCGAAATTGAATTAAAGGATAAATCTGAAGTGAAAGACTTACTTGGAATAAAAGGTCCGCTCGAATTTAATTCAACGACATTTGATCTTGCATGGTCTGATAAGCCACGTGAGAATTATTACATTCAGGAATATCTGCCTTCAGGTGAGTCGCCAGAAAGTTTTAATCAGATGATGTCGGTACATCTTTTTTTAACTGATCTGACAGTAGATAAAATGGTGAGTAAAAAAATTGGTGAACTCGAAGACAGAAAAAAGAGTGACCCGCTTTGCAATTATTCTTCTTTCAAAAGTCCTGACGGAAATGAAATTATTGTTGATTTTGTACTCAGTGAGGATAAAGAAGGGCAGATACCAATTATAGAATTCAATGCTTACCGCTATAAAATATCAGACACTGGAAATGGAAGTAAAGGAATAATTATTTATGCATATTCGAAAAGAAGTTATGGAGATGATATAGATTCTTTTCTTGTAAATTTAAAAGAAGACCGAATGAAATATCTTGATGAAATGTCGAAGACAACTATTCCTGCAGTGTCAATTTCTAAATAGAGAATTCGTAAACAAATATTCAGGTTTGATCAAACTCTTTACAGATACTCTGTAAATAATCAAACACTTTCCAGTTCCTAACCTGGGAAGAATGAATTAATTCTTAATTTATTTCAGTTCCCTCAGAGTCCGAAAAGCACGTGACTCTGAGGGAATAAAGTATATTAAAAACATTCAGATAAATAAGCAGTGTATTTTAAAAGTTAGAATTTTAGTAAATTAGCATAAACAAATAGAATATTATTAAAATGAATAAATTTTTATTAATACTTGCAGTTTTGAGTATATATCTAAATACTTCCTTTGGACAGCTTCCAAATTATAATATCACCCTTCTGGCAAATCTTAATCAGCATATTACAAACGATACCTATTCAGGATGCTGGGGATATATTGCTCCCGACGGAAGTGAATATGGGATACTCGGGACTCATCTGGGCACAGCTTTTATAAATATTTCTGATTCATCGAATATTCATGAGGTTGACTTTGAACCTGCACCGGTAACTGGATCAGGAAATCACTGGAGAGAGATCACAGTTCATTCTCATTATGCTTATGTTATCACTGAGCAGTCAAACAGCGGAATAGAAATTTTTGATCTGCAGTATCTGCCGGATTCAGTTCATCGGGTAAATAAATTTATTCCTCCGGGTCACATAACTTCTCATACTATTGCAAGATCAGGTCCGTATTTATTTTTGAATGGTTGTAATTCTGCATTCGGTCAGGGAGTCACAATTTTAGATCTTACTTCAGATCCTGAAAATCCAGTTGTAAGAGGATCATTAAACACACATTATGTACACGACTGCAGAGTTGTAAATGATACTATTTGGGCTGCATGTCTAAGCAGCGGTATCAGAATAATTAATGCCGTTAACAAAGATCAGCCGGTATTCATAAATTCATTTCTGACTCCGCCGCATCTTGCTACACATAACAGCGCATTGACAAAGGACGGAAATTATCTTTATACTACTGATGAAACGAGCTCTCCTACTGCCGGTACTTTGAAAATTTTTGATGTACAGGATCTTGGGAATATTACATTTATCAGAGACTGGAGACCGACCGGAATTACAACTTCACAGGTACATAATATAGAAATATTCGGAGACACTGCTGTCATCGCACACAGGTCATCGGGTATCAGAGTACTGGATATTTCAAATCCAATTGATCCTATAGAGATTGCATGGTATGATACATATCCAATAAATAACGTTAACGCTTTTATTGGTGCTTGGGGAATATTTATGTTCCCGTCAAAAAAAATAATTGCATCAAATAAAGAAGATGGATTATGGGTAGTTCAGCTTCAGAATACAACAGACATTAAATTGAATTCAACTGTTGTGTCGGAGTATTCACTTTCGCAAAATTTTCCTAATCCGTTTAATCCGAAGACTGTAATCAGTTACGAATTACCAGTGACGGGTAATGCTTTGCTTAAAGTTTTTGATGTACTGGGGAATGAAGTCGCTGAGTTGGTAAATGAAAAGCAGAATGCGGGAAGTTATTCAGTTGAGTTCGATGGAAGTAATTTTTCGAGTGGGGTTTATTTTTATAAGCTGACAGCTGGGGAATTTGTTGAGACTAAGCGGATGATATTATTAAAATAAATTTAAAATTATTTATTAACAACTTCCGATTTTGGACTGCGGTGTTCGTAATAATTAATTATTTTTTTTCAGAATTTCATCATATACTTTTTTTGAATGTTCCACAGAATATTTAAATGTACCGCGATGATCAGCAAGTTTACCGGCAGAGACAGAGATGGTTTTTCCGCCTCCCATTAAAAGCTGATAATCAACAGGAAGTGTACCTATATAAACAGGAACAGCTTCATCCGACTCTCCGAAATATAGATTTATTGGTGTCCTACTTCTCCATCGGTACGAATTATTGTTTTGAATAATTTCCCAGTACCTGTTTTCTCCTGAAGAGCTTGACTCCTTAAATTCTGATTTCAGATAATCGTCAACATTGTCAGGTGTCTTTGAATAAAATTCTTCAAATGTAATTTTATTCTCATAAAAATCCCTCGTCGCCTGCTGATATTCCGCTTTTATGCCTGATTCCATTAACCCGGGCAGATCATAATAGATAGAGTAAGAGCTTAACTGTAAAGCTAAAATACCCGGCAGCCAGACAGCATCACCTTTTTCAGGTGCATGTATCCAGCGGTTTATCATTGCATAAACATCTGTCGGAGTGCATGCAACAGAAGTTGATGTTACTTCAATATTCAGGTTTTCAAGTTTCTGCAAAAAAAGTAAAGTTGCCCAGCTTCCCATCGACCAACCGCTGAGAAATAAAGGACCGTGCTCAATGTTCATCGAATTCAGAATCTCATCCGAAGCTTTGAGCATATCAAGACATGCCTGTTGTGTACTAGCTTTTACCTGATAGCTGTCCTGTTCAGAAGATAATCCTTTACCAAAATAATCAGCACCGATGACTATATATCCATTACC
>Ga0073904_10002945_pt1 | contig 12872 bp, 5 predicted proteins | sample KloWWTrecipitate_FD_66668 | JGI IMG/M metagenome (GOLD analysis project Ga0073904, IMG submission 66668) | Active sludge microbial communities from Klosterneuburg, Austria, studying microevolution and ecology of nitrifiers - Klosterneuburg... | ecosystem: Engineered > WWTP > Aerobic digester >...
GTCCTGGACCGCGCCCGCCGTGGTGCATGCCGACCGCTGGATGATGCCCGCCTGCCCGGTGAACGGCCCGGCCATTGCCGCCCGCGGCCGGCGCGCCTGGGTGGCCTGGTACACCGGCGCGGGCGGCCCGCCTTCGGTGCGCCTGGCGGCGTCCACCAACGGCGGCGCCACGTTCGGGCCCATGCGCCAGGTGGCCATGGGTGAAGCGCAGCTGGGCCGCGTGGACGTGGCCGCCGACGACGCGGGCGTGTGGATGAGCTGGATGCAGGAAACCGGCGGCCGGCAGTCCCTGTGGCTGGCGCGGTTCGACCCGGCCCTGGCCAGCGAACAGTTCCGCGTGCAGGTGGCCGACGTGGCCGGCCGCGGTCGCGGCACCGGTTTCCCCCGCCTGCAGGTCCGCGACGGCGCCGCATGGCTGGCCTGGACCGAAGTGGTGGGAGGCAAGCCCCGCCTGCGGGGCGCGCGGGTGCGTCCCTGACAGTACCCAGTGGTACGGAATCGGGCTTTGGATTAAGGTGAGGCGGCGTCGACGGCCCTGCCGGCGGCGTGGCAACGGCTCAAGGGGAGGGAGCAGTACCGGCGGATCCGCACGGTGCTGCCGCAAGGAGACCCTGGGCTCGCGGTCAATCATAAAAAACCCATCGCCCCGACAGGAGTTTCCCCATGCCCCGTTTCCATCGTTTGGCCGGCGCCGTTGCCATCGCGCTCGGCTGCGCTGGTGCCGCCCAGGCGCAGCAGTTCAGCAGCTTCGTCGTGTTCGGCGACAGCCTGAGTGATTCCGGCAACGTTGCCGCCGCGTCCGGCTACCCCGCCGGCAACAGCTTCACCACCAACCCCGACCCGGTCGCGGCCCAGATCATCGCGGCGGCCTTCGGCCTGCCCGGCGGCCCGTCGCTGCTCGGCGGCCCGAACTTTGCCTGGGGCGGTGCCTGCGTCCGCGCGGCGCCCGCGCCCTGCCTCAACCCGGTGCCGAACATCCCCACGCAGGTGTCGCAGTACCTGGCGCTGAACGGTGGCCGTGCCGACCCGAACGCGCTGTACAGCATCTGGGGCGGCGCCAACGACATCTTCGTCGCGCTGGGCACCCCGGCCACGGCGCAGGCCAACACCGCGGCGGCCGCCACGGCGTACGTGCAGCAGATCGCCCGCCTGCAGGCGGCCGGTGCGCGCTACGTGGTGGTGTACAACCTGCCCAACCTCGGCGCCACGCCGCAGTTCGGCGCTTCGCCCACCACGGCCGCTTCGGTGTCGCAGATCACGGTGGTCTACAACAGCACCCTCAACGGTGGCCTGGCCACGCTGGGTGACGGCCTGATTTCCATCGACACCTTCGGCCTGATCACCGAGATCTCGGCCAACCCGGGCCTGTACGGCTTCACCAACATCACCGGCACCGCCTGCGGCGCCGTTTCGTCGGTCCTGTGCGGCCCGGGCAACTACGTCACGCCCAACGCCAACCAGACCTACCTGTTCGCCGACGGCGTGCACCCCACCGGCGCCGCGCACGCCATCCTGGCCAACGTGGTGCTGTCCACCATCGCCGCGCCCATCCAGGTGTCCTACGCGGGCGAGGGCGGCATCCAGGCCGCCGAGAACCACAGCCGCGCGGTGTACGACGAACTGATGTCGGACATGCAGCTCAACCGCGAGACCGGCACGGTGCGCGGCTACGCCACCACGCAGTTCGGCCAGCAGGACTACGACTACAACGCCGGCACCAACATCCTGGGCGGCGAAGCCGACTTCTTCGGGCTGACCCTGGGCGCCAACCACCACATCGCCGACAACGCGTACTGGGGCGTGGCGCTCACGCTGGGCCGCCACCACAACGACGTGGCCAGCGCGAACCTGGTGAGCAACTCGGTCATCGCCTCGATCGGCGGCGCGCTGCGCTTCGGCGACGGCGGCTACGCCCACGGCGCCATCAGCGGCGGCACCACCGGCGTGGAAATCGAGCGCTACATCGAAATGGGCCCGACCACGCGCACCGAGGAAGGCTCCACCAACGCGCGCCAGCTGGGCGCGGAGTTCGGCCTGGGCTGGCTGTTCGGTTCGTCCGAGGGCATCCAGCACGGTCCGTTCGCCAGCGTGCACTGGATGAACCAGCAGATCGGCAACTACGCCGAGGACAGCGGCCGCTCGACCTCGATGAACTTCGCCGACTTCGACCGCGATTCGTTCATCACCCGCGCCGGCTACCAGCTGATGGGCAACATGGGTTCGGATGGCAACAGCATCCGTCCCTTCGCCCGCGTGGCCTGGAACGAGGAAGGCAAGGACGACCAGGTGGTGGTCAACGCCGGCTCCAACACGGTGGCGGGTCGCTTCACGATGGGCGGCTTCACGCCGTCGCAGGACTGGATCACGGCCGAGCTGGGCGCGAACTTCCAGATGGGCGACAACATCACGGCGTTCGCGGCCTACACCGGCCGCTTCAGCGACGACCAGCAGGGCCGCGACGGCGTCAGCCTGGGCATGCGCGTCGCGTTCTGATCCACCGCTTCCGCACCACCGAAAAGGCCGCCCTCCGGGGCGGCCTTTTTCCTTGGGTTATGGCGCCGGCCTTGCCGCGCCGCCACCTCGGTCAGCGTTCGGTGCGCCAGTTGAGGGAGGCGGCGCTTTCGTTGCCTGATTCGATGCTGATGTCGAAGCCGCGGGTGAGCAGGTACTTGAGCGTGACCACCTGGCCCGTGCCCACCAGCGACACCCCGTAGCTCAGGAACAGCCGCGGCAGCACGTACTTGCCGACCGTGAACGTGGCGCCGCCGAGATTGCGCGAGTCGCGCACCCCGGCCTCGTCCAGCCCCAGGCTGGCGCCCAGCTGCTGCGCCACCAGGTTGCCGCCCGCGCCCAGCGCCTGCGCCGCGGCGCCCAGCTGCTCGTTCTCGCCGGCGCTGGTGGTGTTGAGCGCGCGGCCAAACACCAGCCAGGCCAGGGCCTCGCTGGTTTCCATGGACGGGCTGGAGACCACCGTGGTTTCCGGGCGGCTGGCCGTGCCGCGCACCTGCACGCCCACCGTCACCTCTTCGAAATCGCGTTCGGCGCGGATGTCCAGCGTGGGGTTGTCGAAGGGCGCATCGGCGTAGGACAGGCGCGCGTGCTGGATGACCAGCGCCTGGCCATAGGCGCGGTACTTGCCGCTGACCTGCAGCGTGCCCAGCGCCGTGGCGCGTCGCCCCGGGCGCTCGCGCAGGCGCAGCGTGCCGGCCATCGCGCCGTCCAGGCCGAAGCCCTTGAGCCTGACCTTGTCGCCCAGGGACACCGAGAAATCCATGTCCAGCGGCTTGGCGCGCACGCTGGCGGCATCCACCGGATCCACCACCACCACGTCCGGCGACACCGACACGCTGCTGTCCAGCGCCTCCAGGTCGGCGCGCGCCTCGGGCACGTCCAGGGTGCCGCGCAGCTCCAGCCGGTCGTCCAGCCAGCGCAGGGTCAGCTCGGGCGTGCCCACCAGGTACAGCTCGGCCGTGCTGGCCAGGGTGACGTTGGCGCCGCGCAGCACCAGCTGCAGCGGCGCCTGCGCGTCGAGGAAGTTCAGGCTGCCGTCCACGGCCAGCACGCCCTCGCCCGAGCGCACGCTGCCCACCAGCCGCGACGTGCCATCGGCGTTGCCCACCAGGGTGAAGTCGCCTTCGCTCAGCTTCACGCCCAGCGCCGGCAGTTCGGCGGAAAACGGCTGCAGCCCGGCCTTGCCCGACAGCTGCGGTTCGGTGCGGGTGCCCGCCAACAGCAGCTGGCCCTGCAGGCGGCCGACGGGCGCGGCGAGGTCTTCGGAGAACAGTTCCAGCCAGGTGAGGTCGCGCACGTCGAGCACGAGGTCGCCGTCGAGCGGCGCGCTGTCCGCCAGGCCGGTGCGCACGCGCGCCGACACGCTGCCTTCGTCGGGCAGCAGCGCGCGCAGCTCGCCCGCCACGGTGTCGCCGTCGAGCTGCACCGTAACGGCGAGGTCGCGGTAGCCGAAGACTTCGCGCTCCAGGTCTTCGTCCAGTCGCAGCGCGCCCCGCCCGGAATCCAGCCGGCCGTCGCCGCGCCAGCGGCCGTCGCGGCCGCGGCGCAGTTCGGCGCGGGCGTCCAGCGTGCCGTCCAGCTGCAGGGTCATGCCCTGCTGGCCGGCAAGCCAGGGCTGGGCCAGCGACAGCGGCAGCGATTCACCCTGCACCGTTACCTCGCTGCCCGACGCGGCCACGCACAGGCGGCCGCCCACGTCCTGCGCGGCCAGGCAGCTGCGCTGCAGCTGCAGCACGCCGGGCCCGAAGGCGAAGTCGGCGCCGTCGTCGAGCACCAGCACCGGTGCGTCCACGGCCGCCAGGCGCAGCTGTTCCAGGCGGCCGCGCCACTGTTCACCACGCCGGCTGATGCGGCCGGACAGCGTGAGCCCACCGTGCGCACCCGCCGCGTCGGCCTGCAGCTGCAGGTTTGCCAGGCTGCCCGCGCCGCGCAGTGACAGGCGGTCCAGCGCAACGCCCGACAGCGCCAGGTCGCTCGCGTCCACGTCCAGGCGCCCGTCCGCGCCGGCAGCCGGCAGCGTGCCCGCCAGGCGCAGCGTGCCGGCGCGCTGGTCGCCCCAGCGCAGCGATTGGCCCTGCAGCTGCGCGCTCAGGCCTGGACCCGTCGCCGGGCCGCGCACCGACAGCGTGCCCTGCACGCGGCCCTCGCCCCCGGCCAGCACGTCGTCCAGCAGCAGCGGTTCGAAGCGGGCGTCCAGGGCATAGCGCGCGCCGAAGTCGCCGCGCACGTCCACCTGGCTGCCGCCGATGCGCAGCGCGGCCTCGCCGGTGCCGCGGTCGCCGCGCCACTCGGCCGCCAGCCGGCCCGACACCGGTCGGCCGCGCAGTTGCCCGCGCAGGTCGTCCACCTGCAGGCGGCCTTGCCAGGATTGGTCGTCGTCTTGGCGGGCGCTGGCCTGCAGCGCGCCGCTGAGTGCGCCGGGATAGTCGGGCGCGAAATAGCCCGGGTCGAAGTTGGCCAGCGCCGCCTGCAGTTCGAACGAAAGCGCCGGCGACCAGTGCAGCACGCCGCGGCCGTCCAGCGCACCGGTGGGCGTGGTGGCGCGCAGTTCATCCAGCGTCAGCGTGTCCGGATTGCCCGTGCCTTTCAGCACCAGCGTGGCCTGTTCGCCGCCGCGCTCCAGGCGGGCGTTGCCCGCCAGGGTCCACGCATCGAAGCGGCCGCGGGCGTGCAGTTCGCCGGCGGCGGTGACGGGCAGGGCGCCGGGTTCGGCGCTGGCGGGCTCGAAGCGCAGGCCGGTGCTGGCGGCCACGGCGTCGAACCCCGACGCCTCGCCCGCAAGCTGCAGGTCGCCGGTGATCGCCAGCGGGCCCTGGGGCAGGGACAGCTGCAGCGGCTGCGCGCGCAGCGACTGCGCGGCCAGCTGCAGGCGGGACGGCTCGATGCCCAACCGCCAGTCGCCCTGCTGCAGTTCGCCGCGCAGTTCGGCCGCGCCGCCGCTCCCGGTGGCGTCCAGGCGGCCGCGCCAGGGTTCGCCCTCGGTCAGCCCCAGCAGCGCCGGATGCAGGCCGTCCGACTGCGCCTTGAGCGTCCACGCCGGCTGCGCCCTGGATTCGCGCACCGACAGCGTGACCGACAGCGGCTCGGGCGCCTTGCCCACCAGGTCGAAGGTGAGCGCGTCCAGGTCGCCCCGGGCGTTGAACTGCAGCGCGGCCTCCGGTGCGGACGCGGTGGCGGCCAGCGCCAGCGTGCCCGACAGGTTCGTGCGGAAGTTGCGCGCCGGCAGGTACTCGCCCTTGAGCGACAGCTGGCCGCGCGGGCCGGCCAGCGCCAGCGACGTCAGCGTGAAGCCATCATCGGTCAGCTGCACGCCGGTGGCGGCCAGCGTGGCGATGTCCGCGAGTGCGGCGCCGTCGCGCTCCACGCGCAGGCCCTGCACGTCCAGCCGCCCGGCGTGCATGCGCAGCGGCATGGCCAGCCGCGGCAGCACCTCGGGCCAGGCGGGCAGCGCGAAAGGCTCGTCGGCGGCAGGCGGCAGCACCAGCACGGCGCGGTCCACTTCCAGCCGATCCAGCTGCAGGCGGCGGCCCAGCACCGGCAGCACGCGCGCATCCAGCAGCACCCGTTCGGCGCTGAACACCACGCCGTCGTGTTCGTAGCGCAGGCCGCGCAGCACCAGCGGGCCGTACACCGTGCCTTCGGCCTGTTCCCAGCGCAGCGAACCGGCCGGCAGCAGGCCCGCCACGCGCGCCAGCAGCGTGTCGCGGCCACCGGCCGTGGCCAGCAGCCAGAACAGCAGCACGCCGGCGGCCAGCGCCAGCACCACGCCGCCCAGGCCGACGCGGCGCGTCCAGCGGCGGGCAGGCGTGCGCGGCGGCTTGGGCGCGGCGACGGGCGCGGTCACAGGTCGGGCCCGATGTTGAAGTGCAGGCGCACCGAACTCTGCGCCGCATCGCCCAGGCCGTGGGCGATGTCCACGCGCACCGGCCCCACCGGCGAGCGCCAGCGCACGCCCACGCCAATGCCCACTTCCCACTCGTACGCATCGAAGCTGTCGAAGGCGTCGCCCGCGTCCACGAACACCGCGCCGCCCCATTCGCGGGTGAACATGCGCTCGTACTCCACGCTGGCCACCAGCAGGTGCTTGCCGCCGAAGACGTAGCGGTCGCCGTTGACGTCCTCGAAGTACTGGCCGATCTCCTTGTAGCCATAGCCGCGCACGCTGCGGTCGCCGCCGGCGTAGAAGCGCAGCGAGGGCGGGAACAGCGCGAAGTCGTCGCTCACCGTGGTGCCGGCCTCGGCGCGCAGCAGCAGCCGGTCGCGCCGGCCGATGCCGCGTATCCAGTGGCCCTTGGCGCTGGCCTGCACGAAGTCGATGTCCGAGCCCAGCGCGGTGCTGCCGCCGCGCAGCTCCAGGGTCACGCCGGTGGCGCGTCGCGGGTACAGCAGGTCATCGGTCTGCACCCACTTCGCCCACAGCGAAGGGAACACCAGGGTGCTGTAGCTGTAGTCCTGCCCCGTCACCGAATCCTCGTAGCGCTCGCGCCGCCAGTTCAGCGCCGCCACCAGGTCCCAGTCGCCCAGCTTGCCGCTGCGGCTGCCCACCAGTTCCACCAGCTGGTTGTCCACCAGGTCGATGGGCTCCTCGCGCACGCTGGCCGCCAGCGTGTACCAGCCGTCGAGCCATTTGAAGGCGGGAATCTTGTACTGCAAGGTGACGTTGTTCTCGCGCTGGGCCAGGCTGGCCAGCGCCTTGAGCTTGTGGCCGCGGTCGTTCACCCACCGGCGCTCGAGCCCGGCGGTGACGCCCAGGCCCGTGTCGGTGGCCGCGCGCAGGCCGGCCGAATAGATGCTGCGCTTGCCCATGGCCAGCGCCACCTTCACCGGCACCTGGCCGTCCACGGCGTCGTCGGGCTGGGGCGCGATGTCAATGGCGCTGAAGTAGTCCAGCTCGGCCAGCGATTTCTGCAGCGCCAGCAGCTCGGCCTGGTCGTAGGGCGTGCCGGGCTTCCACGGGACGAGGTTCTCCAGCAGCCCGGGCCGGAAGGAATGGCCTTCGAAGCGGGCCTCGCCCAGCGCATAGCGCTCGCCGCTGGCCCAGGACAGCTGGATGTCGGCCGTGCGCGCGGCGCGGCTCACCGTGACTTCGTGCACCACCTGTTCGGCGTCGAAGTAGCCGCGTGCGGCGAGCGCGCGGTCCATGGCGGCCTTGCTGTCTTCGTACACGCCGTGGTGGAAGGGTTGGTCCTGGCGCGGCCGGAAGCGCTGCAGCCGGCGCACCAGGGCGGTGTCGGTGCCTGCGGCGCCGGTCAGCTGCAGGTCGCGCTGGCGCACGCGCACCGGCTCGCCCGGCCGCACCGACACCACCACGGTCAACGCATCGCCGTCGCGCTGCACCTGCGTGTCCACGGACGGGTCGTAGTAGCCGAACGGCTCCAGGGCCCCGCGCACTTCGCGCGGCACCTGGCCCAGCAGGTAGGACAGGCGGCTTTCGGTGATCGCCTTGCGCCGGTTGGGGTTCAGGCGCTGCAGCGACAGGGCGTCGTCGACGTTGTCGCGCATTTCCTCGTCGGCCAGGCCCTGCACCGTCACCTGGCGCAGTTCGAGCGCGGCGGCGCCCGGTGCGCCGGCCAGCAGGGCAGCGCAAAGCAAGGCAGCGGACAAGGGTATTGCCAGGGCAGGGGTCGGCATCGGCCACAAGAATACCCGCTGGCCACCGGCACTCTTCGTGAATCGGGGGTGCGATGTTGCAATCCGGCGCGGTTGCAAATAAGATTCATTCTCATTAGCTAGTCGAACAGACCCAGCCAACCCTTCCTGACACCTTTCCCCGGGGTTTTGCCATGTCTGTTGCCCGTTCCCGCCGCGCCGCATCGCCGGCCCGCCGCCTCGTTTTCCTGGCCGTCGCCTCGGCCTTCGCCGCCACCGCCGCCGCGGCCCCCGAACCCGCCGCCACCGAGCTGGAGGGCATCGAAGTCACTGGCGAGCGGGTGCAGAAGCCGGCTTCTCCGAAATACACCCAGGCGCTGGTGGACACGCCGCAGACCATCACCGTGGTGGACCGCACCACCATGGACCAGCAGGGCCTGCTGTCGCTGCGCGACGTGCTGAGCACGCTGCCCGGCATCACCTTCGGCGCCGGCGAAGGCGGCGGTGGCTACGGCGACAGCATCAACCTGCGCGGCTTCAGCGCCAACGCCGACATCACTTCCGACGGCGTGCGCGACAGCGCGCAGTACAGCCGCACCGACAACTTCAACCTCGAATCGCTCGAGCTGGTGAACGGCGCGAACTCGGTGCACTCGGGCGCCGGCTCGGTCGGCGGCAACATCAACCTGGTCAGCAAGGCGGCGGGCCTGGACGAGTTCAGCGTGCTCACGCTGGGCGCCGGCACCGACGCCTTCGGCCGCGCCACCTTCGACACCAACCAGGTGCTGGGCGACGACACCGCGCTGCGCCTGAACGCGATGGCCCACCGCAACGACGTGCCCGACCGCGACTTCGAATCGTTCAAGCGCTGGGGCATCGCGCCGTCGCTGGGGCTGGCGCTGGATTCGGACACGCGCCTGACGCTGAGCGCCGTGCACCAGCAGGATGAGAACACGCCGCAGTACGGCCTGCCCTACTTCTCCGCCTACGGCGGCACACTGCCGGGCATCGACCAGGAGGGCTACTACGGCTACAGCAACCTCGACCGCCAGGACATCACCAACAGCAGCGCCACCGCCGTGTTCGAGCACGACTTCAGCGATGCGGTGACGCTGCGCAGCCTGGCCCGCTACCAGCGCGTCGAACAGACCACCGTGGTGGACGCCGTGCAGGGCACGTGGTGCCTGGACAGCGGCATCAACCCGGCCACCGGCCTGGCCTGCACCGGCGGCCAGCCCGCCGGCACCTACCAGCCCAGCGGACCGCGCGGCTACCAGCGCGACACCGTGAACGGCCTGGCGATCAGCCAGACCGACCTGACCGCGCGCTTCGACACCGGCGGCATCGGCCACGCGCTGGTGGTGGGCGCCTCGTTCGCGCACGAAAGCTTCGACCTCGACACCGGCAGCCTGCTGCGCAACCTCGACGGCACGCTGGTGGCGCTGCCGCGCATGGACCTGTCCAACCCCGACTCCACCTGGACCGGCCCGGTGAACTACACGCTGACCGGCCGCAGCGAAGGCGAGCTGAGCAACGCCGCCGTCTACGCCTTCGACACGCTGACCTTCAACGAGCAGTGGATGCTCAACCTGGGCGCTCGCTACGAATCCAACCGCGGCAGCAACGCCAGCTGGACCGTGGTGGCGGCGCCCGCGCTGGGCGCACCGGCGATCCCGGGCATCGGCACGATCACCGGCAAGGGCCCCACGCTGGAAAACGACGAGCGCCTGTTCTCGTACCGCGCCGGCCTGGTCTACAAGCCCACCGATCGCGGCACGGTGTACCTGAGCTATTCCAACAGCCAGACGCCGTCCAAGGCCTCGGTGAACGGTGCCTGCACGGCGCTCACCTGCAACGTGGACCCGGAGTCGGCCAGCAACGTCGAGCTGGGCACCAAGTGGGAGCTGTTCGACCGGCATCTGGCGCTGACCGCCGCGGTGTTCCGCAACACCCGCGAAAACTACAAGGTGGCCGACTTCGACCCGGCCAACCCGCTGCTGGGCGAGCAGACGCTGGACGGCGAGGCGCGCGTGGACGGCCTCACCCTGGGCATCGCCGGGCACGTCACGCGGGCCTGGTCGGTGTTCGCCAACGCCACCTTCCTGGACAGCGAAGTGCTGCGCAACGTCTCCGACTTCTGCCTGGCCAACCCGGGCCAGAACGGCTGCACCAACACGCCCGCCAACCCCGACCCGGAAGCCGGCCTGCCGATCGTGCAGACGCCCGAGCGCTCGGCCAGCCTGTGGACCACCTACGCCTTCGCCGACGACTGGGTGCTGGGCTACGGCGTCACCTACCAGGACAAGTTCCGCCTGGCCGGCAGCAACTACAGCCAGGGCTACACCACGCACCGCGCCATGGTGGGCTACACGGTGAACGCGTCGCTGTCACTGCAGCTCAACGTCAACAACGTGCTGGACGAGGACTACTTCATCCGCGTGCGCAACAACGGCTGGGCCACGCCGGGCGAGGCGCGCTCGGCCACGCTCACGGCCACGGTCGCGTTCTGACCCGCGCCCGACTTCGCCAGGAGAACGCCATGCTGCTGCAGATTCCCAAGGTGCTGGACGCCGCGCAGCTGGCGGCGTTCCGGGAAAGACTCGACGGCGCCGGCTGGGCCGACGGCCGGTTGACCGCCGGCTACCAGTCGGCGCAGGCCAAGCACAACCACCAGCTGCCGGAGAACGACCCGGTGGCGCGCGAGCTGGGTGGCCTGGTGCTGGACGCGCTGGGCCGCAGCCCGCTGTTCTTCAGCGCCGCGCTGCCGCGGCGCATCTACCCGCCGTTGTTCAACCGCTATGCCGGCGGGCAGTCGTTCGGCTTCCACGTGGACAACGCCATCCGCTACGACCGCAGCGGCCCGCGCAGCGAACCGGTGCGCACCGACCTGTCGGCCACGCTCTTCCTCAGCGAGCCGGCCGACTACGACGGCGGCGAGCTGGTGGTGCAGGACACCTACGGCACCCAGCGCGTGAAGCTGGCCGCCGGCGACATGGTGCTGTACCCGGGCAACAGCCTGCACGAAGTGACGCCGGTGACGCGCGGCGAACGCGTGGCCTGCTTCTTCTGGATGCAAAGCCTGGTGCGCGACCCCGGCCAGCGCCGCGAACTGTTCGAACTCGACCGCGCCATCCAGTCGCTCACCGTCGCCGCCCCTGGCCACGCCGCGCTGGTGCAGCTGACGGGCACCTACCACAACCTGCTGCGCCGCTGGGCGGAGTGCTGAGCGAGCGCATGGTCAAGAACGCGATCTTCCAGGTCCACTGGTTCCTCGGCATCACCGCCGGCCTCGTGCTGGCGGTGGTGGGCGTGACGGGCGCGATGCTGTCGTTCGAACACGACCTGCTCAAGGCGATGAACGCCGGCGTGATGACCGTGCCCGTGCAGGGCCGCGCGCCGCTGGCGCCGGCCGAACTGCTGGCGCGCATCGCGCGCGCCGAGCCGGGCAAGGCCATTGCCTCGCTCACGCTGTCGAGCGTGCCGGGCGACAGCGCGCGCGTGGGCTTCGCACCGCCGCCGGGTGCGGCGCCGGGGCCGGGCGGGCGTGTGCGCGGCGAGACCCGCTACGTCGATCCCTACAGCGGTGCGCTGCTGGCCGCGCCGCGCGGCGAGGGCTTCTTCCGCACCACGATGCAGATCCATCGCTGGCTGGCGGCCGATGACATCGGCAAGCAGATTGTTGGCTTCTCGACACTGGCGCTGGTGTTCTTCTGCCTGTCGGGCCTGTACCTGCGCTGGCCGCGCACGTGGCTCGACTGGCGCGCGTGGCTGAAGCTGGAGTGGGCGCAGAAGGGCCGCAGCTTCCTGTGGCACCTGCATTCCATCGTCGGCACGTGGGTGGTGGTGGCGTACCTGGTGATGGCGCTGACGGGGCTGTTCTGGTCGTACGAGTGGTACCGCAGCGGGCTGTACGCGATGACCGGCACGCCGGTACCGGCGCAGCGCGGCGGGCCGTCGGCGGGCGGCGGGGCGAAGCCGGGCGGCGATCCTGCGATGCGTGGCGAGGGTTCAGCGCGGGGTGTTGCGGGTTCCGACACCGCGCCGGCGCCGGCGCCCGCGCTGGACCTCGCCGCGGCGTTCGCCGCCTTCGAGGCCGCCGTGCCTGCACGCTCCACGCTGACGCTGCGCCTGCCGACGAGTGCCGGCCAGCCGCTGGAGTTTGGCTACCAGGATCCTGATCCTGCGCACGAGCGCGCCAACAACCGCCTGGTGCTCGACGCCGCCACGCTGGCCGTGACGGCGCACGAGCGCTACGACGACAAGCCCGCCGGCCAGAAGATCATGGCCAGCATCTTCCCGCTGCACAGCGGCAGCTACTTCGGGCTGCCGGGGCTGGTGCTGTTCGCGCTGGCCAGCCTGGCGATGCCGCTGTTCGCCGTCACGGGCTGGATGCTCTACCTCGACCGCCGGAAGAAGAAGCGCGCGGTGCGCCGTGCCGCCGCCGCGCATGGCAGTGCACCCGCGCCGGGTGCAGCAACGGCGCACGCACCGGCCGCCACGCAGGCTGGCGGCGATGACATCGTGGTGGCCCACGCCAGCCAGACCGGCACGGCCGAAGGCCTGGCGTGGCAGACCGCCGGCAGTCTCCAGGCCGCCGGCCAGCGCGTGCGCGTGCTGCCGCTGGCCACGCTGGATGCGCCCGCGCTGGCGGCCATCCCGCGCCTGCTGGTGGTGGCCAGCACCTTTGGCGAAGGCGAGCCGCCGGATGCGCTGCGCGCGTTCGCCCGGCGCGTGCTGACCGCGCCCGCCGCGCTGCCCGGCCTGCGCTACGC
>Ga0073904_10002948_pt1 | contig 12870 bp, 12 predicted proteins | sample KloWWTrecipitate_FD_66668 | JGI IMG/M metagenome (GOLD analysis project Ga0073904, IMG submission 66668) | Active sludge microbial communities from Klosterneuburg, Austria, studying microevolution and ecology of nitrifiers - Klosterneuburg... | ecosystem: Engineered > WWTP > Aerobic digester >...
AGAGGCGGCGCGCGCGCAATGGCTGGGCGCGAGCCTGCCCACGCGCAAGACCGAGTCGTGGAAATACACCAGCCTTGAGGCGCTGAACCAGCTCGACTACCTGAACCGGCCCGCACCGGCCGCAGCGCCCATCGATGCCGCGGCGCTCATCGCGGGGCTCGACGCGGACCGGTTGGTGTTCGTGAACGGTCGCTACGCGCCGGGGCTGTCACAGCTCGGGCACCAGCCGGGCGTGCGCGCGGTCTCGTTCCGCGAAGCCAACCCGGGGGATCGCGCGGTGATCGAGGGCGCGCTGGGGCAGATCGCCGCGGGCAGCGGCAATCCCTTCGCGGCGCTGAACGGCTGCTGGCTCGAGGACGGCGTGCTGTTCCACGTCGGTGCCGGTGTGAAGGCCGCGCGGCCGCTGCACGTGGTGCACCTCGGCGTGGCGCAGCCGCAGGCTTTCGCCCATGCGCAGCGCCTGCTGGTGGTGCTCGGGCGCGGTGCCGAGGCCGGGCTCATCGAGCATTTCGCGAGCCTGCCGGGCGCGCACAACGGCTTCGTCAGCGGCAGCACCGAGATCCGGGTGGGCGAGTCGGCGCAGTTGCGCCATTACCGCCTGCACCTCGAGGAGGAGCACGCGATCCATATCGGCGGCGTCTACGTCGAGCTCGGGCGCGCCGCGCTCTGCGAGAGCCTGGTGCTGGCGCTCGGCGCACGCCTCAAGCGTCTGGACCTGCGCGTGCGCCATCTCGGTGCCGGCAGCGAATGCCGCCTGAACGGCGTCTATCTCGCGCGCCGCGAGCAGCACGTCGACCTGCACACCTCGGTCGAGCACGAGGTGGCGCAGGGCACCACGCACCAGGTCTATCGCGGCATCGTCGACGATGCCGCGCGCGCGGTGTTCAACGGGCGCATCCACATTCATCCGCAGGCGCAGAAGAGCAACGCCGATCTCAGCAACCGCAACCTGCTGCTCAGCAACGCGGCCGAGGTCAACACCAAGCCGGAACTGGAGATCTACGCCGATGACGTGCGCTGCTCGCACGGCGCCACGGTGAGCCGCATCGACGAGAAGAGCCTGTATTACCTGCTGACGCGCGGCATCGGGCGCCGGGAAGCGGAAGTGCTGCTCGGCTTCGGCTTCATCAACGAGCTGGTCAGGGACATCCCGATCGAGCCGCTCGGCGTGACGCTGCGCGCCGTGCTTAGCGACTGGTTCGGGCGCGCTGACGAACTGCAGGGAGAGCCCTCGTGACGCCGGCCCGTGCACCCGCCGTTGCGGCCTTCGATGCCGGGCGCCTGCGTGCCGAGTTCCCGATCCTCGCCCAGCAGGTCAACGGCAAGCCGCTGGTGTACCTCGACAACGCCGCGACCACGCAGAAGCCCGTGGTCGTGATCGAGGCGATCGCGTCCTACTACCGCGAGATCAATTCCAACGTGCATCGCGGCGCGCACGCGCTGAGCGATCGCGCCACCAGCGCCTTCGAGGGCGCGCGCGACGCGGTGTGCCGCTTCATCAACGCGCCCTCGCGCGAGCAGGTGATCTGGACCCGCGGCACCACCGAGAGCATCAACCTGGTCGCCGCGACCTTCGCCAGGAGCCGCCTGCGCGCGGGCGACGAGATCCTGGTCTCGGGGCTGGCGCACCACTCGAACATCGTGCCGTGGCAGCTCGCGGCCGAGGCCGCCGGCGCGAAAGTCGTGCCGATCCCGGTCACCGATGACGCGCGGCTCGATCTCGAGGCCTTCGCGCGCCTGCTCGGCGAGCGCACGCGGCTGGTGGCGCTGGAGCACGTCTCGAACGCGATGGGCACGGTGCATCCGGTCGAGCGGATCATCGCCATGGCGCACGCCGCCGGCGTGCCGGTGCTGCTCGACGGCGCGCAGGCCGTGGGCCACATGCCGGTCGACGTGCAGGCGCTCGACGTGGATTTCTACGCCTTCTCGGGCCACAAGATGTTCGGCCCCACGGGCATCGGCGTGCTCTACGGCAAGCGCGAGTGGCTGGAATCGATGCCGCCCTGGCAGGGCGGTGGCGAGATGATCGAGACCGTGTCCTTCGACGACACGCGCTACGCCGCGCTGCCCTACCGCTTCGAGGCCGGCACACCGCACATCGCCGGCGCGGTGGGGCTGGGGGCGGCGATCGAATGGCTCGCGGGCATCGACCGCGCCGCCGCCACCGCGCACGAGGACGCGCTGCTCGCGCACGCGCTGGAGCTCGCGCAGGAACTGCCGGGCTTCCGTCTCGTCGGCAGCGCGCCGCACAAGGTCGCGGTGCTCAGCTTCCTGCTCGAGGGCGCTCATCCGCAGGACGTGGGCACGCTGCTCGACCAGCAGGGTGTCGCGGTGCGCACCGGGCACCATTGCGCGCAACCGGTGATGGCACGCTTCGGCGTGCCCGGCACGATCCGTGCGTCCTTCAGTCTCTACAACACGCACGCCGAGGTCGAAGGGCTGTTTGCGGCGTTGCACAAGGTACGGAGTTTCCTGTGAGCACTGCCATCGAAGTCCAGCATGCCGATCCGCAGGCGCCGGTCGTGGTGACCGAGGCCGCCGTGCGGCATTTCCGCCAGCAGATCCAGGCTGCGAAGGCCGCCGGCTTGCGCCTCAGTATCAAGGAAAGCGGCTGCACCGGTTATATGTACGTGATGGACCTGGTCGAGACGCCGCCGGCCGACGACCTGCTGATGCAGCTCGCGGACGATGTGCGGCTGTGGATCGACCGCGCCTCGCTGCCGTTGCTGCGCGGCACCACGGTCGATTTCGTGCGCGAGGGGCTGAACAGCCTGCTGCGCTTCGGCAACCCGAACGCGAAGGACTACTGCGGCTGCGGCGAGAGCTTCAGCATCGAGCCGGAGGTGCAGGCCTGATGGAGCGGCGCATGGTGGTGACGCAGCGCGACTGTCCTGCGCGCCTGGTGCCGGTGGGCACGCCGATCACGATCCCGAAGGACTCCTTCGTCACGATCACGCAGGCGCTGGGCGGCAGCTACACGGTGACGGTCAACGGCAACATGGCGCGCGTGGACGGCACCGATGCCGACGCGCTGGGCTTCGCGGCGCTGGAGCTGGATTTCGCGGCGCCCGCCGACGGGTGCATCGCGGAGGAGCAGGTCTACGAGGCGCTGCGCACGGTGTTCGACCCGGAAATCCCGGTGGACATCGTCGCGCTGGGGCTGGTGTATTCCGTGGACATCGACCAGCAAGCGCACGCCGTGCGCATCCGCATGACGCTGACCGCGCCGGGTTGCGGCATGGGTCCGGTGCTGGTCGGCGACGTCGAATACCGCGTGGCGAAGGTGCCGCACGTGCGCCAGGTCACGGTGGACCTGGTGTTCGACCCGCCGTGGTCGCGCGAGATGATGTCCGACGAGGCGAAGCTCGAGACGGGGTTGTTCTATTGATGGAGGCGAATGTGGACGCCCGAACAACGCACAGCGTCGAGGACATCGTCGAGACGATCGGTTTCTTCGACGACTGGGAAGACCGCTACCGCTACATCATCGATCTGGGCAAGGAGCTGCCGGCGATGCCCGATGCGCGCAAGCGCGAGGAACTGCTGGTGCGCGGCTGCCAGAGCCAGGTGTGGCTGGACTGGACCGAGCGCGAGGGGCGCATCTTCTTCGATGTCGACAGCGATGCGCTGATCGTGCGCGGCCTGATCGCGATCATGCTCGCCGCTTTCGACGGCCGCACGCCGCGCGCGATCCTCGACTTCGATATCGAGGGCTATTTCGAACGACTCGACCTGCTGAAGCACCTGAGCCCCACGCGCGGCAACGGCCTGCGCGCGATGGTGCAGCGCGTGCGCGATATCGCCGCGGGCCTGGCGAAGCGGTGATAATCGGCGCGCGGGCGGCGAACGGCGCCGGCCCCGTCTTCCAGGAGCACGGCATGCGACAAGACGTTGAATTCCCCGGCTTCGGCGGCACCACGCTGCGCGGCTGGCTCTACACTCCCGAAAGGGCCGGCAACGGCCCGGCACTGGTGATGGCACACGGCTTCTCGGCGACGCGCGCGATGGCGCTCGACCCGTTCGCGCGCGTGTTCCGCGAGGCGGGCATCACGGTGCTCGTCTACGATCACCGCAACCTGGGTGCGAGCGATGGCGAGCCGCGGCAGGAAATCAACATCTGGGCGCAGGCGCGGGACTACCGCTACGCGATCGACTGGCTGGCCACGCGCCCGCACGTCGATTCCGCGCGCATCGGCATCTGGGGTTCCAGCTTCAGCGGCGGCGAGGTGCTGGCGGTGGGAGCCTGCGACCGGCGCGTGGCGGCGGTCATCGCCAACGTGCCCTTCGCCAGCCTGCCGGATACCGAGCAGCGCCTCGCCGACAGCACCGCGTTCGATCGCATGCGCGCCGCACTGCTGGACGAGAGCGGCAGCGGGCCGGCCGATGCTGCGAGCGAGGCAATGGGTCCGCTGGCGGTGGTGCCGGAGGAGGGCGTGGAGCTGCCGGCTTTCCTGGCCTTTCAGGAAGCGAGCGAGTGGTTCCTGCGCGCGGGCGCCGAGCCGGGCAGCGGCTGGCACAACCGCGTGACGCTGCGCAACTGTTTTGGCACCGAGCCGCCTTTCGATCCCGGTGTCTGCGTGAGCCATATCGCGCCCACGCCCCTGCTGATGGTGGTCGCGAGCGACGATCGCCTGGCGCCCACCTCAGGCGCGCTGAAGGCCTTCGAGCGTGCCGGCGAGCCCAAGCGCCTGGAGCTGATCGAGGGCGACCATTTCGTGGCCTACCAGGGCGAAGGATTCGCGCGTGCGGCGCCGGTGATGCGGGAATTCCTGCTCGAGCATCTCTGAGTCACGGGGCTTCGCGCCAGGGCAGTGCGCTGCCTTGCACGGCCTGCGCCTCGATGTGCTCCCAGTAGCGCCTGAGCCAGCGCGGGCGCGCGTCGGCGCGCGGCGTACCCGCCAGAGCCTCCCAGCGCGCCAGCCAGTCCTCGGCGATGTCCCAGCCCGCGACCGGATCCTCGAAGATCGCGCGCTGCGTGCGCGCGCGATCGGCGTGGAACGAGGGCGGCAGGGCGCCGGGGTCGCGCAGCACGTGGCGGTGCAGCCGCTCGAAGCGCCACCACAGGCTGTCGAGATCGGGACTGCCGCTCGGATGTCCGCCGTTGCGTGCGCGGCGCAACGCGAGCGGGCGGAACAGGCCGAGGCAGGGCGCGGCGGTGCCGGTGGCCCAGTGGCGATCGCCGCCCCCGGCGAGTTCGCTGATCCAGCTCGCGGTGGTCTGGCTCGCCGCGAGCCAGCCGCCCGCGTGCACGCAGGGGGCGTGCAGCGCCCCGCTGCAACGGTTGTAGCGTGGCGCGGCGCCGCCGTGGTCGCTGAGCAGCGCCGCGGCAGTCGCGGCATCGCCCACGCCGGCAGCCAGCGTTTCGATGCGTGCGCGTCGCGCGCCGGCACCGCTGATCCAGGCCTGCAGCCGGCGCGAACGCGGCAGCAGCGCGGGCAAGGCTGGCGCGCCCGCGATGGCGCGCACGCCGGCACTTATGCGTTCGCGCGCGCTGTCGCGTCCCTCGCATTCCAGCAGCCATGCTTCGCGCCGGTCGGCGACCAGGAAGCTGTGGTGGCCACCGGCGCCCTGGCCGTGCTCGGACAGCAGCGCGGCGATCACCTCGATGGCTTGCGCCGCGCTGGCGCCGCGCTCGAGCCCCAGTCGCACCAGGTCCGCGCCCGGCAGGCCGTCGGGTTCGCGCGTGGCGCGCGCGAACACCGCGGCGTTGCCGATGGCGACTCCGTGCTCGTTGACGCCCATCTCCGCGCCCCACATCCAGAACGGCCGGCTGAGCATCAGCGCGTGCGTGCGGCGCACCTGCGGGATCGCGCGCCAGGTGCAGCGCAGCGTGGCGTCGGCGGCATGCTCGCGCGCCGCGATCCAGCCGAGCACCTGCGCCTCGTTGGGGTCGCTGTCGCTGTTTTTCGCGAAGATCACGCGCTCGGGGCTGACGGCCACGAAGAGCTCGGACATGGCGGTGGTCCGTGATTGCGGGTGTGCCGGCAAAGATAGGCAAGCCGTGGAGACATTGCACGGTGAAGGACTTAGAATCCGGTGCGAACGCCAATCCCATCACAAGGAGCACGAACGATGCCGATCGAAGCCTACCACTGGAGCACCGCGGTCACGCTGCTCGCGCTGCTGGTGTATTTCTCGGTCACCGCCAAGACGGGCCAGGCACGCCTCAAGTATGGCGTGAAAGCCCCGGCCACCAGCGGCGCGCCCGAGTTCGAGCGGGCGTTCCGCATCCAGCAGAACACGCTGGAGCAGCTGATGCTGTTCCTGCCCTCGTTGTGGCTGTTCGCCGCGCTGGTGAGCGATTTGTGGGCCGGCGCGGCGGGCCTGGTGTGGGTGATCGGGCGCATTCTCTACGCCGTCGGCTATGCGCGCGCGGCGGAGAAGCGCAGCGCCGGTTTCGGCATCGCGATTCTCGCCAACCTGGTGCTGCTGATCGGCGCGCTGGTCGGCTGGTTCCTGCGCGGCTGACACGGGCATGAATTCCTTCGGCGCGGACACCGCCGTCGAGCGCCTGCAGCCGGGCAGCTATCGCGGCGCGCTCGCGAGCGGCTGGGACATCGGCGGCAACGCCAACGGCGGCTACATGCTCGCGATCGCGGCGCGCGCGATGGCGACCGAGACCGGGCGCCCGGACCCGGTCACGATCACCGCGCACTACCTCTCGCCCGGGCGCGCCGGCCCGGTCACGGTGGACGTGCGCGTGGTGAAGCAGGGCCGGCGCTTCGGCGTGGCGAGCGCGGCGATGTGCGCCGCCGGACAGCCCCTGCTGCAGGTGCTGGGCACCTTCGGCAACCTCGAGCGCTCCGATGCGGGCCTCGAGCGCATCGAGTCCGCGCCGCCCGAGCTGCCGCCGCCGGAAGAGTGCTTCGGGCACCGCGTCGAGAACGGCGCCCCGGCGCTGTTCGGCAACGTCGACCTGCGCCTGCATCCCGAGGATGCCGGCTTCGCGAGCGGCAAGCCCAGCGGGCAACTGCGCGTGCGCGGCTGGTTCCGCTTCGGCAGGGACGAGCCCATCGACACCCTCGGCCTGCTGCTCGCGGTGGACTCCTTTCCGCCGACCTCCTTCAACGCGAACCTGCCGGTGGCGTGGACGCCGACGATCGAGCTGACCACGCACCTGCGCGCGCGGCCCGCGCCGGGATGGCTGCGCGCGAGCTTCAGCTCGCGTTTCCTCAGCGGGGGATTCGTCGAGGAGGACGGCGAGGTCTGGGATTCGACCGGCCGCCTGGTGGCGCAGTCGCGCCAGCTCGCGCTGCTGCCATTGAATTGAACGACAACGGAGAGCAAACGCATGAAAACACGCGCAGCCGTCGCATTCGCCGCAGGCCAGCCGCTGGAGATCGTCGAGGTGGATCTCGAGGGACCGAAGGCCGGCGAGGTGCTGGTGGAGATCAAGGCCACCGGTGTGTGCCACACCGACGCGTTCACGCTCTCGGGCGATGATCCCGAAGGCGCTTTCCCCGCGATCCTCGGCCACGAGGGCGCCGGCGTGGTGGTGGAAGTGGGTCCCGGCGTGAAGTCGGTTGCCGTGGGCGATCACGTGATCCCGCTCTACACGCCCGAATGCCGCGAGTGCGACTACTGCCTGCACCCGAAGACGAATCTCTGCCAGGCGATCCGCTCCACGCAGGGCCAGGGCCTGATGCCCGACGGCAGCAGCCGCTTCTCGTACAAGGGGCAGAAGATCCTGCACTACATGGGTTGCTCGACCTTCTCGAACTACACCGTGCTGCCCGAGATCGCCGTGGCGAAGATCCGCAAGGACGCGCCCTTCGACAAGGTCTGCTACATCGGTTGCGGCGTGACCACCGGCGTGGGCGCGGTGGCGTTCACGATGAAGGTCGAGCCCGGCTCCACGGTCGCGGTGTTCGGCCTCGGCGGCATCGGGCTCAACGTGATCCAGGGCGCGAGGATGGTGGGTGCGACGCGCATCATCGGCGTTGACCTGAACCCGGCCAAGGTGGAGCTCGCGCGCCGCTTCGGCATGACCGACTTCGTGAACCCGAGCGAGGTGAAGGACGTCACGCAGGCGATCATCGACATGACCAACGGCGGCGTCGACTACAGCTTCGAGTGCATCGGCAACGTCAAGGTGATGCGCCAGGCGCTGGAGTGCTGCCACAAGGGCTGGGGGCAGAGCTGCATCATCGGCGTGGCCGGCGCGGGGCAGGAGATCTCGACGCGCCCGTTCCAGCTGGTCACCGGGCGCGCGTGGCGCGGCTCGGCCTTCGGCGGCGCGCGCGGGCGCACCGACGTGCCCAGGATTGTCGACTGGTACATGGACGGTCGCATCGCGATCGACGAGCTGATCACGCACACGATGCCGCTGGAGGACATCAACAAGGCCTTCGACCTGATGCACGCGGGCGAGAGCATCCGCTCCGTCGTGATGTACTGAGGCCGGCGACCATGGAACAGATCGGATCGCACCGCTGTTTCGGCGGCCAGCAGCTGCGCTTCACGCATCGCTCGGAGACGCTCGACTGCGACATGGCCTTCTCGCTGTACCTGCCGCCGCAGGCCGAGTACGCGCCGGTGCCGCTGCTGCACTGGCTCTCGGGGCTGACCTGCACCGACGAGAACTTCGTGATCAAGGCGGGCGCGCAGCGCTACGCGGCCAGGCACGGCATCGCGATCCTCGCGCCCGACACCAGTCCGCGCGGCGAGCTGGTGCCGGGCGATCCGGAAGGCGGCTGGGATCTGGGCCTCGGCGCGGGCTTCTACGTCGATGCCACGCGCGAGCCGTGGCGCGGCCACTACCGCATGTACGACTACGTGAGCCGCGAGCTGCCGGCGCTGGTCAACGCGAAGTTCCCGGTGCTGGCCGAGCGCCAGGCGATCAGCGGCCACTCGATGGGCGGACACGGCGCGTTGACGATCGCGCTGAAGAACCCCGGGCAGTTCCGCAGCGTCAGCGCCTTCGCGCCGATCTGCTCGCCGACGCGCTGCCCCTGGGGCGAGAAGGCGTTCACGCACTACTTCGGCGAGGAGCGCGCCGCCTGGGAGGCGCACGACGCCTCGCTGCTGCTCGCGAAGGCCGCCGAGCAGCTGCCGACGCTGGTCGACCAGGGCGAGGCCGACGGCTTCCTCGGCGCGCAACTCAAGCCCGAGCTGCTGGTGCAGGCGGCGCAGGCCGCGGGCTATCCGCTGCGCCTGCGCATGCAACCGGGCTACGACCACAGCTACTTCTTCATCGCCTCGTTCATCGGCGAGCACATCGCGTTCCATTCGGAGCACCTGCACGATGCGCCTTGAACCCCCCGGTTGGCTGCGCGCATGAGCGCAGCGCAATGCCGCGAAGAGTTGCCGGTCACGCGCCATGGCGACTCGCGGCAGGGTCCTGAATCCGCCACCGACCCGATCGCGCTCGAGACGCCCGTCGCGCTCAGCTACAACGGCCTCTCGCACGTCGTGATGATGATGACGCCGGCGGACCTCGAGGATTTCGCGCTCGGATTCAGCCTGTCGGAGGGCATCGTCGAGCGCCCGGGGCAGATCTACGACATCGCGACGAAAACGCACCCGCAGGGGCTGGAGATCGCGATCACGCTCGGCAACGAGCGCTTGCAGCAGCTCAAGGACCGGCGGCGCAACCTGGCGGGGCGCACCGGCTGCGGGCTGTGCGGCGCCGAGTCGCTGGAACAGGCGCTGCGCCCGGTGCCGAGGCTCGCGTGTGACACGGTGATCGCCACGGGCGCGATCCAGCGCGCGCTCGCGCGCCTCGACGAGTGGCAGCCCCTGCAGCGCGCCACCGGTGCCGCGCACGGTGCGGCCTGGTGCTCGGGCGACGGGGGCATCGTGCTCGCGCGCGAGGACGTGGGCCGCCACAACGCGCTCGACAAGCTGATCGGCGCGCTCGCGCGCGCGCCCGCCGCGCGCGGCGAGGGTTTCGCACTGGTATCCAGCCGCGCCAGCTACGAGATGGTCAGCAAGGCGGCGCAGGCCGGCATCGGTATCCTCGTCGCCGTGTCGGCGCCGACCGCGCTCGCGGTGCGCCTCGCGGCCGAGGCGGGCCTCACCCTGGCGGCCTTCGCGCGCGCCGGGAAGGTGTCGGTCTATACGCGGCCCGAAAGGCTTGCGCCATGCGAAACCTGATCAGGAATTTCCAGTCCTACTGGCTCGCGGACGCGAGTTTCCTCACCTTGCTGATCATGCTCATTGCCGCGGTATTCGTGCTCCCGGTCATCATGGAAATCAGTGGTCACGGCGTACTGCTGTTCAACATACTCCTGCTCAGCGTGTTCTTTTCCGGGATATTCTCGACCCGCAGCGTGACGCTCATATCCCTCTCCGCGATCCTGTTCAGCATTCACCTGACGTTGCGGATCATTCGTTTCGGAGAGAACCCGTATTCTTTCTATGTCCTGGAGAATGTCATCGGCATCGCCAACGGGCTGATCTTCATTTTCATCAACCTGCGGCTGCTGTTTCGCGACCAGATCGTGAACACTTACCGGATCGTCGGAGCGGTCAATGTCTATCTTCTGCTGGCGCTCGTGGGGGCGCTGGCCCTGGAAGTCATTCATGCCGCTACCGGCGCTTCCATTGGCGGCAATGTCGTGCTGAGCGGGAAAGACGGTGACTATGTCCACTTCATCTACTTCAGCCTGGCTTCACTGACTACCGTGGGCTTCGGCGACATCTATGCCGTGAATACCTTCGCCAGGATGCTGGCCACCTTTTTATCCACGCTGGGCGTCCTGTTTCCGGCCATCGTCATCGCGCGCCTGGTCGGACTGGCTTCCAGCCGCAGTTGATTGGAGTCCCCTCATGCCTCGTCTGCTCCCCCCGAAGCGTTTGTTGTTCCGTGCCTGCCTGCTGGGTGCGGCGTTCGCGGTCGCTCCGCTCGCCGCGTCCGCCGCCGGCAAGATCGGCATCATCGGCGACAGCATGGCGGCCGGCACGCACAGCCTGGACAACTGTGGTTCGCTGGATATCGTCGAATGCGTCGAGGAGCGCGGCGGATACCAGGACCGGGCCTGGAGCTATGCGCGCGGCGCGCACGCGTGGCCGCTCGCCGCGCGGCTGGGTTTCACGCCGGCACAGGTCGTGGACGCCGCCGACGATGGCGAGGAATGGAAGGATGCCTACGACCAGGCCGCGCAGGTGCTGTCCGATCCCGCGCTCGATACCGTGACGATCGGGCTCGGCGCCAATGACATCTGCCAGCCGAGCGGGCACGACTACGCCGGGGATCTGGAGCGCGTCGCGGGGCACATCGACCGCACGCTGCAGCTGCTCACGGACCGCCTGCCCGAGGGCGGGACCATCTACTGGAGCGCGGTTCCCGACGTGGCGGGGCTCTATGACATGCTGCGCGAGCGTGACCACAACCTGCTGTTCGAGAGCTGCCAGGCGACCTGGGACCTGGACACCCGGAAGGTTTCCGACGGCGCGGCCCAGGACGCCTGCGACCACTTCTTCGACAACGATCTGTGCCGGTTTGCGGACACGCAGGAGCAGGCCAAGGACCGTCTCGTGTCGCTGTTCCTCGATCGCCTGCTCGCGAGCGGGGGTGTCGAGGAAGGACCCTGCGGCAAGATCCTCTCCAGCAGGTCGACGGATGAAGACCGGCGCGAGGCGCGCGAGTTCACCGCGGCGCTGAACGGCCTGATGCGCGAGAAAGCCGACGCCTTCGATGGCCGCAACGGCGTGCGGGTGCGCTACAGCGAGCAGGTCTACCGGCCGACGCGCCCGCTCGCGCCCGAGCACGTCTCGCACTTCGACTGCTACCACCCGAGTCGCGCCGGGCAGGTGTTCCTCGCCGACCAGATCTGGCGCGGCTTCGAAGGCATCCGCCCGCAGGGTCACGACGTCTTCGTGGAGGACTTCGGCGCGCCGCAGTACTGTCGCGCGGACGCTGCGGCGTGGAACGGCTGCTGGATCGAAGCCAACGACGATGACGAACCGGCCAGCGGCAACGTGCGCATCGGCGACGGTCGCCTGCAGGTCGGAGGCGCGGGCACGAGCCTCGAACGGGGCTTTGCCCTGGGTGGCTACTCGCACGCGTGGCTGTCGTTCAACTGGGCGCGTGACGATCTCGACCGGGCGCTCGACTACGTGAGCGTCGAGGTATCGGCCGACGGCGGCGCGAGCTGGGCCGAGGTCGCGCGCTTCGCCGGCGATGGCAACGATTTCGGGCTGCACCGCGGCGACTACCACGACCTCAGCGACTACGCTTCCGCGGACACGCGCATCCGCTTTCGCGCCTCGCCGGGCCTGGGCTCGGGCGACCGCGTGCTGTTCGACAACGTGCGGCTCATCGCGTGGAACGAAGTGCCCTTCACCGCCTGGCCCGAAGTGCCCGCGACGGGCTCGGTGCAGAGCGGGGTGGGCCTGATCCGCGGCTGGGCCTGCGCGGCCGAGACGGTGTCGGTCTCGATCGATGGCGGCGATCCCATCGCGGTCGCCTGGGGCGGTCAGCGTGACGATACCGCGGGCGTGTGCGGGGATGCCGCCAACGGCTACGGCATGGTCCTGCCCTGGGGGCTGCTCGGCAACGGCCCGCACCGGATGCAGACCTTCATCGACGAGGCGCAGGTCGGGAACGCCGAATTCGAGGTTTCCGGGCTCGGCGAGGAGTTCGTCGAGGGCCTGCAGGGCGAATACGTGCTGGCGGGCTTCCCGGCCGCTGGCGAGCGGGTGCGCCTCACGTGGAGCGAAGCGGACCAGAATTTCCTGATCACGGGTCACGATACCGGCGCGGGCTTCACCGATCCCTCCGCGACCGGCATCCGGGCCGATGCAGCGGCCCGCGCGGGCGGGGCGCATCATGAATCGCCCGCGCAGCATTCGATCCAGAGCGGCGTGGGCCTGATCCGGGGCTGGGCCTGCGACGCGGAGGAAGTCACGATCTCGATCGACGGCGGC
>Ga0073904_10002950_pt1 | contig 12855 bp, 16 predicted proteins | sample KloWWTrecipitate_FD_66668 | JGI IMG/M metagenome (GOLD analysis project Ga0073904, IMG submission 66668) | Active sludge microbial communities from Klosterneuburg, Austria, studying microevolution and ecology of nitrifiers - Klosterneuburg... | ecosystem: Engineered > WWTP > Aerobic digester >...
CGCACCCTCCAGGTGATCCATGAAACGCGCCCCTCGCAGCCGTCAACGCCATGATTTATATGCGAAATATCACGATTACGACAGCGAAATCAGCGACTTACTTGGAGAATGTGGGTTCTATCGCCAGCTAGCGCGATGACGTATTTCCTATTCGATAAATGAGGGAAGCGGCGTTCCACCTCGTTACGAAGTTCCTTCTTCCTCTTCTCGCGATATTTGGATCGCTCATAGATTTTCCTAAGGTCCAGCCAATTCATATTAGTCTCCATAGATTCGTGTTCAGAGACGCCCGGTCGCGCTTGAAGATTTCGTTCAGAATTTCCGTTTCGGGCGTGGCATCGAATGCAGAACCCAGCCAGCAAGGGTCGCCCCGATGACAAGGAGGGCGAGGGCAATCGGACGATAGAACGTTTGTAGACCTTGCACTTCCAGAGCGGCGACGAAGCGGCTCGCGGCTCCTTCCGCCAAGAACCTCGATCCCTCTGTTGCAATGCGCTCGACCTCGCGAGCATTGAGCGTAAACGGCACCGTGAGGGGTTCACTGAAGCCCCGAAGGTCGATGACCACACGGCTCATCTCACCGTTTTCGCCGTGCTCGACCCGAAACCCGTCGATCTCGCTGGTGGGATACATGATCGCATTCCTGACGGTGCCGAAGGCGGCGGTCTGCTCCTGAACGCACAAGCCTTGATCGCAGACAAGCCGACCACCCGTAGTCGGGAGTCCGGCAAGGGCAGCGCCGGATGCGAGGAGCATACCGGGGAAGATGATGCGCGTCCGTGCGTCGCTCCACGCGAGCTTCACGAGGCCGATAGGGTCCATTTTCTGATCTCCACGCTGTCTGATTCGAGATGGGTGATCCCGCGTCGGCCTACGGCCTGAGCAGCGAAGTCCCCGCTTAAAAGGACTATAGCAGCGCTTTCTCGACAAAGACTAAGGATTTGGACGGCAGAAGAGAATGGCGCGATCAGGCTGCCCAGAGCTGCGCGACCCTCTCTTCCCAGACTTTCGCGTCACGCTCCATCTGGCGAACAAGGATGAACTCGGCCAGCGTCACGACCTTCATCCCATGGGGGCGCTTTGAGAGTTCGAGACGGCGAACGGTGCAGAAGACAGCATTGATGCCAACCTTGAAGAGAGCGGCAATGTCAGATGCCCTCACGCGCCCTTCCCAGAGTTGCTGTAACAGTGCGTGGTCGTGGATGGTGTAGGATCGCCCCTGCTTTCTTGGGGGCAGTCCGAGGGCTACCGCGCGCCGCCAAAGGTTTGATCTGGCCAGTCCAACCTTGCGCGCGGCGGCGGCGGTTGAGAGGCGCGGGTCCAGCCAGACCCTTCGGATCGCTGCATCTGGAATGTGCTTGTCGGCCATGGGTGCTCCATCTCGTCACCACGTTCTGAAGGCTTGTCTTATCACGCCCAAGCTGTAAAATCAAAAGTTAGGATTAAACAAGTGGCGACATGGGAAGCATTGTCATCGCAGAGAAGGATAGTCAGGCGCGGCTCTACCGGGACACGGTGGGCGGGCGCTACGGACCTGTTCTTGCTGCGAGCGGCCATCTGTTCGCTTTGGCGGAACCGGAAGACGTGAACCCCGCATGGAAGGACTGGTCGGTCGGGATTCTCCGCCCAGAGGGGGGCTTCTATCCAAACCGCATCAGCGGCGGGTCCAGTGCCAAGCGCTACAGTGCGATTAAGGACGCCGCACGGCAGGTGGATACCATCTACATCGCCACCGACCCCGACCGCGAAGGCGAGGGGATCGGAATGAACATCGTGAACGCCCTTCGGCGCGACATCGGCTGGCAGGGCCGTGTCCTCCGAGTGATCCAGAATGCCAATGATGATAAGACCCTGAAGGCCGCGTTCGCAGAAGCCAAACCCGTCGAGCACTTCAAAAGCCTCTATCAGAGTTTCGTCGCCCGGCAGCAAGCGGACCAGATCTACAACCTCTCCCTGACACGCACCGCCACGGTGCTTTTCCGCCCGAACGGATGGAAAGGAGCCTTGTCCATCGGCCGCGTTTTGACCCCTACGTTCGGCTTGGTCTGTCGCCGTGAACGCGAGATCGCGGACTTCAAGGCGCGGGACTACTTCCATCCATGGATCGAAGTCGTGGGGTCGGCCGGTCGCGTCCGGCTGACACATGCTCCTGCCGAGAAGGACAGGCTTTTCGAGAGGATGGAAGCCGAGCGGATCATGCGCTCGGCGGAGACCTATCAGGGACCGATCCGGGTCCAGCAGCAACGCAAGATGCAGGCTCCTCCACCGTTGTTCTCGATGTCCAAGCTGCAAGTCGAGGCGGCGCGGCGATTCAAATGGCCTGTCAAGAAGACCACCGATGTATTGCAAGCCATCTACGAGAGCGGGGCAGTCACCTATCCACGTTCTTCCGAGACGACGCTTCCAGAGGCTGAAATCGAGAATGCGCCAGCGATGCTCGAAGGTATCCTGCGGGTGCCCGGCATCGGGCCTGTCACATGGTCTGGGGCTGGCCCTGTTATCCGAGTCAAGGCCGGTGCATTTTCCGACAAGGCGCTCAAGGGTGCTGCACACACGGCCATCGTGCCCAACGTGGCGACTGTTCGGAACTGGCTGTCGCTCTTTGAGGCCATGAGCGCAGACCAGCGGAAGCTGTTCGAGCTGATCGCCCGTCGCTATCTGTCAGCCATCGGCCCTGACCGCATCTATGACAGCACTCGCCAATGGATCGAAGCAGACAAGCGCCAGTTCGCGGTCTCCGGCACGGTAGAGATCGCGCCGGGCTGGCGCGAGGCAATGGGGGCCGCGCGCAATGATCCCGATCCCGAGGAAGAAAGCGAAGACGAAGATGGAACAGGCGCGCTGCCACCATTTTCCGACAATGATCCGGTGAAAGCCATCGAGACCGGGATTGCGGCAAAGCAGACAGTGCCTCCGCCGCGTTACACCGATGCCTCCCTCGTTCTGGCGATGATTGAAGCATGGCGTCACGTCCAAGATCAGGAAGTCAGGGCGATTCTCAAGGAGACCGAGGGAATTGGCACCGAGGCCACGCGTAGCAGCATAGTCGAGAACCTCTTGAAACGTGGGCTTGTTGCCCCGGAGAAGAAGAGCGGCGCGCTGAAGGCGACCGAGGCGGGAATGCAGTTCTTCGGGATCATCGAGAAGGCAGCGCCGCGTCTTCTCGATGTCGGATTGACCGGGCAGATGGAGCTTCTGCTTGAGCGGATCAAATCGGGCGATGCCAAGGCGGTCGCTGTTGTCAACGAGATCGTTGGCGTGGCCGAGACGGCCTTGGAGAGCATGGTGGCCGCGAAGAGCGGTGGTGCAGCAATCACGGCCGTCCAGAGCCGTGAGCCGAGCGAGGCCATGAAGAAGGCAGCTCGCGCGAAAGCGCAGCGCGAAGGCATCAAGGTTCCGGCCGGTGTCCTGACCGACATGGAGAAGTGCCGCGCCTTTCTCGGCCCGATGCGCGAGCGTCCTGCCGATGGAAAGCCACTTGGGCCGAGTGACAGCGCAAAAGGCTTTGCCATGAAGATCGCAGCCGATCTTGGCACCGAAGTGCCCGCAGAGGCACTTTCAGATGCCAAAGCTCTCTCCGCGTGGATCGACAAGCACAAGACGAAAGGCGGTTCAACCCGGAAGACCTCGCGGCCCGAGGAAGGCGGCGCGCAACGCTCCGCGACCAAGCGGCCCCCAGACAACAACGGGGGAAGCGCACCTTCGTCCAAGCAGGTTGGGTTCGCAGAGAGGATCGCTGCGCGTAAGCGCATAGAAATCCCCCAAGAGTGCTTCCGCGACAAGGGCTTGATGTCGCGGTGGATCGACAGTCATACCGGATGACGGCAGTGCGGGATAACTCAACAGACATATACCACTCCAATCGCGCTGATATATCGTGTGGCTTTGGTATATACGACTTGACCGGCGGCAGTTTTGGCGCGTATATGGAAATATACCGCGAACATAGCTGCACGGGAGAGCCGCAGATGACTGGTCGTTTCGCCCTTCAAGAGGAAGTCGAAGCCTTCTCCGATAAGGTCATTGCCCTTGTCTGTCCGAAGTATGGCAACCATTGGCGCGAGCGCGTCCAGCGGTTGTGGGATGACGTGCAGCAGCGCGGCTTTGTCGAACGCACTGACGCTACGAAGAAGCTCTACATGTCCCGGTTTCGGAAGGGTGTCCGCGACAGGTTGGCCACTGAGGAACCGGACGAGGATCGGCGCAAGCGCGTCGATCTCGATCTGATGAAGATCATCCAGATCGACCGGACGATCCTGTCGCAGCTCCATGAGGACTACAAGGCACGGGTGAAGGTGGCGAATAGCAACCTGACCTTGGTTCCCGAGTGGCAGCAAGTCGTCACCGTCCTTCGTGAAATGCTCAAGTCCGACGACATGGAAACTCGGGTGCTCGGGTTGTGCGGCCTGACCGGACGGCGCTTTCGGGAGATAGTCCAAAGCGCCGACCTGCGGCTCATGACAGAAGTGACGCCGAAGGGCAGGGTCCGGCAGCGCTGGCTGGTCTTTTTCAAAGGTCAGCTCAAGACGCGGGGCGGCGAGGGCACCATGGCTGGCAGGGACTTCGCTATCCCTGTCCTCGCTCCGGCGGCTGAGATCGTCGCGGCTTTCCGCGAACTGCGGGACAGCGCGCAAGGCCGTATGTGGCTCTCGGCCGACGAAGGGGCCATCAAGTCCACGCTCAACAACGCCCTGAACACGAAGCTCAAGGCTTCGGCCATCGAGAGGTTCTGGCCGAAGGGCGCACCGCTGTCGCTCAAGGAGCTGCGGGCGATCTACGCGGAGATTGCCTACGAGAATTTCGGCCCCCGCACCACGCGGGCACCCTACTACGCGCGCATCCTCGGACATGGGATCGAGGATGAGACGACCGCGCTCAGCTACATGCGTTACTCGCTCAACACCAAGGGGCAGCGGGAAGGCATGGAGGAAATCAATCGCCTGACCATGTTGCGCGAGGCGCGCCGCGAGGAGGTTCTCGCGGAGCGCGACAATGCGGGTGGCGGCGACGGTTCCCTCATCGAAGACGACGACTGATCCATCACAAGGAGAGTTCCATGAAGGTCAACAACAAGCTCTACGCCCGTGGCCGCTATACCCGCGATCCGGTCGTCACGGACGCCAAGGACGGGTCCGGCAAGTATGTCTTCGGCACCATTGCCGTCGATCAGCCGTTCACCGACAAGCACGGCGATACCCGGACCTCGACCACCTACATCGAAGTGAAGGTGTTCGATCCCGAGTTCGCCAAGGTGCTGATCGACGGCAATGCCCGCACTGGCACCCTGATCGAGGCGACCGGCTCTGTCCGGCTCGAAACCGGCGAATACGAAAAAGACGGCGAGAAGAGGACCAGCGCGAAGATCGCCCTGATCGTGGAATCGGGCGCGGATGCGTCGGTCAAGATCGAGGCACACGCCCGCGAGCAGGCGTGAGAGCAGTCGCCGGGCGCGGCCTGTCCGCGTCCGGTGCTGTCGGGCAAGAGCGATGCTGCGAAGGCATCGCAGGGAGGCTGCGAGCAATGATGTTCGATCTGCAAAGCGTTCTAACGGAGGTTCTGGGCAGCGCGAGGGCGCTGGTGGACCGGGAGGTGCGCAGTATGGAAGCCGCTGTCTTGCGGCTCGAACGTGCGGAGCGGGACCGGGCGCTTGGCAAGTGGCCTGAAGGATGCCGGTGGCGCGAGCTGGCAGATGACGATTTTATCCGGTTGAAAACGGCGCTCGATCTTCTGGAAACGGGCACCATCACGGACGATGGTAGCGGGCGAAAAGTCCTGCTCGTCGGGACAGATGGTCCGATGCAAGCTGTTGCAGCACTGGACCAGCAAAAAAGCATGGTATAGCATGTCTCTATGAAAGATGTGCAAAGGGTCCAAGATGTCGCGAGCGATGACGAAATCGGAGTTCATCAAGGAGACTGTCGCTCGAACGCGCTGCTCACAGGCTGAGGCAGAACGCTTCTACGACGCAATGTGCGGCATCATCGCCGATAACATCCTCAACTGCCGGGGAACGACCTTTTGGGGGGTTGGCACCATCACAGCTAACGCCCGCCCTGCACGAAAGGTGACGATGGGTATGCGAAACCAGACCGTAGATGTTCCTCCACGCATCAATGCAGGTTTCAAGGTAGCGCGATTGTTTAGCACTGAGTTGCGCCAGAACGACGAGTGAGCGCGATCAGCCTCCCAAGCTGATCCCAGTGTATTGCCTGATCTGATCTTTCGCGACTGCTTTCGCCACGTCTTTCAGCACGTCGATGCTGACGCCGCCGATGTCCTTCAGGTAGCCCTTGGTCTTCTGCCAGACCTTGTTGTCACGAACCGTGTCCAGAAAATCGTGACCCGCCCACGTCATTCGGGAAACCGTAATCGGGACGCCGCCTTGCGCTGCGCTTCCTGTCGCTCCGAGTTCGATCATAGCGAAGGTTGGGGTTCCCTCCTTCGGAGGAGTGTTCAGCAGGTCTTGCCCTTCGATGTAGCCAGCATCCATCAGGAGACGCAGGTGATACTGGACGGCGGTGCGATCTGCGCCGAGGTCTCCAAGATCGGCGTCGGTCACGACGAACTTGCCATTGATGTTCGCATTCCGCTCGATCTCGAAGAGGATGCCGCGCACGAGGTCCATGTCGCGTTTCATGATGACTGATCCTTCTATTGGTGTCGTTGCCTTTGCACGGCCGAGAGCGTCAAGTAATGCCCTGCCGGGTGTCGGGAGTTGAAGGGATAGGGTTCGGACGGTGCGCGCACCGGGAGCAATACCCCGCGAGAAATCAGCATTGGCGATGTCCAAACCCGACAGATCGACGTGATCTGAAAGCTCTTCCCGCACGATGGTTGTAAAGGGCACTCCTGCGTCATTCTGCATCGTCAGGCGAAGACCGCCGCCGCAGTTTTGGGCGTCAAGCAGGATAGGAAGGCGGTTGGCTGGGTGTGAAAACGATCCGCGTAGGGTCGGTGGCATCGTGTCGAATCCCGCTTGTTGCTCAAGCAGGTTTCGGCTTCGCGCCATCGCCCCGGACAACGATGAATGAGCTTCAGGCACAGTGCGGACAGACATCGGCAGCGGATGCAGCGGTAGATCGACGGCCAGAGGCGGTCGGAAGAGGACTGGCTGGTAGGTCTGATGCAAACCTTGAGCTGGGACGCAAAGGGCGACACCAGCATAGTGACCGTCGCCATGGTCTCTGTCTGGGGCCGTGATCGCGTCCATCCAGCAGACGATCTTACAGCCGAGGAGGTTCCACTTCCGTCGCAATCTTTGGACGCGGTAGAAGTTCTGGGCTGACACGTCCCAAGGGGAACGCGGCAGGTAGGCATAGGGAAGGAATGTGCCGCCGACAGCGCGAGCTATCGCTTGCACAGCCCCAAGGTGGCCCTCAGACGGCGACAGGAGGCCATTGAGCAGGGATCGGCACTCAGCACTGTCGTTGGCCCCCAGCAGCCCTAGGACGCGCCGGTAGGCCATGTCGATCTCCACTGCCTCGTAGAGCCGCTCGATCTGTTCCGAGCTTTCGAGCGTAGCGCTTTCGAGCTGCCATGGCAGATCGTCGGCGGACTGGTGGTTCCAGTCCTGCGTCAGGCTGACGAAGCCTGTGATGACGACAGTTCCTCCGACCCTTGCGCACCCGCCTATGTGCGAACTGTCGGTGAGCTGGGCGTGGTCCTGCACGATAGCCTGCCCATCCATCCTGCTTTGCCCACTGGCTACTGCTCGATGCCGCAGTATGGCGTAGGATGACAGGACAGCCTGATCGCGGGCTATGGCGTCATTTTCGATCCGGCTTTCCCCCATCGCGACCGCATCCCCACTGATCCATGCCGCGCCGGTCTGCGACAGGTTGCGCTCGCTCTGGACGAAGCCGCCCAGATCACCCGCCTTCACGCCATGTTCGGGGATGTCGTGTAGCGCCCGGATGCGATGTAGCCGGGTGCCGGAGAGGGCCGTGTCGTCGGCACGGTCCAGAACATACTTTCCACCGCTATAAGCCATGTCAAAAAGGTGGAGAGGCGAACCCGAGCGCCTCATATTTCTGTTGCACCAGATCCCGCCTTTCCAACTCGGCGTTGTAGCGTTCCGGGCCGAGTGCGAGCGTGTCTATCCTTGCGCAGACCGCAAGGAGGTCTCGCGTGATCGCGGCAAGGAGGTCGTGGTCCTGACGACGACACAGCATTCAGGGAGCCATACCGCCCGCAGCTACCATCGTCGGTCGTTGCACGATGACGGGCTGCGGTTGTGTTGCGCCCGGCTGCGACTGTCGCCGTATCGCTTGTTGAAGCGCTTCTTCCACGGATGGGTGGGGATCGGGATAGGTGAATGACGATACACGGCCGTCCGAGCGTGCTGTCACAACCCCTGCAAAGTGTTCGACTCCGGTGCCGGTGCGCGTTCTGAATGCCGCCGCAAAGGTCGTATCGCCATCGGTCATCATGTTAGGTGTAACAGGGTTCTGTGCTCTTGGTGCGATCTCGCGCTTGAGGTCCGAGCTGACCTGTAGCCCAAGTTCTCGGGCAATGCTCGCAGCTCTATAGTCTTCTGCCAGTTCCATCGCCGTCTCTTCCGACAGGTTGTCCGCCCTGAAGATCATGCGGTCGGCAGTTTCGCCCTTCGGGTGCTCGACATAGAGGCTCCACTTATCCGGGCCATCGGCCTCCATCACGAAGTTGACGTTGAGGTTGGCCGAAGATGCCACCAACACATTGGGGTTTGTGAACCCGTTCTCGCGCAAGGGACGCCAGTCGAGCGGTGGTGCCGCCTGCCGGATGCCATCCAAGGAGAAGGGCGTAGGGGGGACAGGTGCCGGTTTGGATTCATGCGCCATCGGTGGGATTGGTTCGAGAGCGACGAGGACAGGTTGATTCAGCGGATCGAGGTAGCCGATCTCTGTGCGAAGCGACTTGGTAACGATGGGATCAATCTCGTCAGCGAGCTGCTTTCTCGCCTCACCAAGACGAGCCGCGTCCCGTGCGATCTGGGACTTGAGTTCCGACAGAACACGATCCGGTCGGCGATGGTAAAGAGGTTCACAGCCTTTGACGGCCTGATAGAGGTCAGAGTGGTAGCGCGCCCCCACGAAAACGGCAGCGAGGTCGATCACCTGCTCGGGGTAGGTGTCGATCTCGACAGCAGCGTAGGCATCGAGTTGTTGGTATCCGAGGGCCGCAGGACCGGGTTCCCGGCTGGGGACGGTGCTGCGGGCGACAACGCGGGTCCGTTCTTCCCCTATGGCTTTGTCGGCCGACACCATGGGCAGGTGATCGACCTCGATCTGCAACCTTTTCGAGGACGGGTCGAGGGGTTCCCAGAGCGGAGACTGCCCAGAGATTTCCTTCTGGTGGACAAGGGTGCGAACGGCGGCATCGGCGAAGTCCTCGTAGACTTCGGGAAGGACATAGACTCGCCCGCGCGGACTTGTCAGTAGAGCGTTTTCCTCGATCAGGTTCTTCACGAAGGCGGGCTGGAACAGGGTTTGGTTGCCGGTTCCTTCAGGATGGGGACGCACGACCGCAACCACACCCCGCAGCATAGCACCCGGCGTTTCGTCCCTGTCATCCATGACGGCGCGCAAGTGTCGGAAGTTCGTGTGGAAGGAGTTCAGATGGACGGCTGTCACGATGCCGCCTTCGGTCAGGACTTCGTGAGCTGCGCGCGGCATGTATTGTTGAGGAGCGAAGGTGCCGCCAAGCGCCTTTGAGATGGCATGGAGCGCCTTTCGGCTGTCCTCGTTGCCGTAGAACATGGTTTCCACAGCTTCGAGACGGTCGGCATCGTTGACCGCGCCAAATGTCGCCATAGCCCGATGGAATGCGGGGTCGATCTGGACCGCTTCGCGCAAGCGAGGGAGATACTCAGGGTCTGCGAGTGCAGCTTGTGATAGCGACCATGGCAGGTCGTTCTGGTCTTGGTATGTGCCGTCGAGGATCGTCAATGACTGGCGGACCACGATAACCCCTTCGATGACGGCGTTGCCACCGATATGGCTGGTGCCGCTCAAGATCTTCGCGTCATGCCGAATGACGGCAAAGTCGCCGACATTGTTGAACCGGGCGACAACGGCATTGTCTGTGACGATAGCGCAACCACTGAGGTTCGCGTGATCGCTGATCCGCGACCGGCCATCTGCGCGGCTGTCACCTGTCATCTTGGCACTGCCCGAAAGCAAGGAATCGCCGCCGACATGGCTGCGGTCGGTCGCCGAGGCTAGATCAGCGATCCATGCCGCGCCGGTCTGCGACAGGTTGCGCTCGCTCTGGACGAAGCCGCCCAGATCACCCGCCTTCACGCCATGTTCGGGGATGTCGCGCAGCGCCCGGATGCGGAAGCGGGTAGGGGTGTAGCCGTATTGATCGGCGTTCTGGTCCGGCAGGATAGCGTATTTCTTTGCCATATCATTGCTCGCATAAGGCGTGGGTAGCTCAAGCTACCACGAGGGTTTTCTCGCGTCGATGTTTAAGAAAGACATGGGATTAAACCAATACGGCACGGTAGGGCCGCGCCGCTTCCTCAGATCGTCAGGTCGATCCGTGGGCGCAGGAAGGTCTCGCCTTCCTTCCTGCCAAACAGGCGGGAAGAGCCTGACCCGGAGATCGAGGCTGATACGATGTCGCAACCTGTGCGATCTGCGAGCCAGCGATGGCCGGTGAGTTCCGGCGCGCCTGCGCGGATGGTGCCGGTCGGGAAAATCATGACGGACTGTCCACTGCGCAAGGCGCGCAGCAGATGTCGCAGGGGTGCTGGGTTCGCTTGGTTGAGAGGGACAACCTTCCCGAGGCCGCGCCGAGCCAGATAGGCCAACAGCGCAGCGGTCTTGCGATTGCGCACTGCATAGTCAGGTGTCACAGCATAGACCAGAGGGGCAGGTGCGGCCAACGCGATGGCGATCCCGTCAATCATACTCTCGTGGTTGCAGGTCAGGATGCACGGCGAACCGAGCAAGCGTAGCGCGGTGTCGGTATATGTCACCCGAACGTGGAGTGCAGCGAGAATCGCCCGACGCCACGCCGGGATGGGGGGCAATGCTGCTGTCCGGTGCGTAGACACGATCATGTCGCTACCTCACGTCCCCTTCAACTTCGCGACGGAATCGGGCCGGGGCTTCCGGGTCGAGTTTGCCATGCCTGATGTAAAAGACCGTTTCAGGAGAACCTGCTTTTACCAGTCCTACGCGAGCTGGGCGCTGCTCTTGTGCCGCCAGATTGGCGGATCGGAAATCGCCGAAAAAGGAAACGTCGATGATGTCGGGATCGTCACCATAACCGGCCAGCGCCTCGACCTTCCATTCCCATCCCTGTTGGTGCGTCATGGTGCGTCCGTGAATCTAAAGGCTGTCCATGAACTCGTCGTCCCCAGTCAGAACAATGACGTTCCCAACGAGGGTCTGCGTGGAGAAGCGCGGCGCTGTTCCATGCCAGAGGGCTGTAGCAACACGATTGACAGGCAGCCGAAGTGACAAGCCGTCCTCGTTGCAGAGCGCCACGCACCGAGCGACACTTCCGATGAGGGGTCGGCAGGATTGGAGTCCGGGAATCTTCTGGACATACCCACCACAAGCGGCCTGCCACTCGTCCAGCGTTGGCGGCTCAGTTTTCTCGTGCCGCTCGATCCTCGTATGATCTGCGTCCTCTGGTCGGATGATGAACATCGTGCCTTTCATGCTTCTTCCTCTTCAAGGGCCAACTCGATGTTGAAGGGGTTGGCATCTGCGAAAAGGTCGGCGAATGCGGACGCTTCATCCGCTTGCATGTGGAACTGAACGGCAAGCCGCTTGGCGGCTTCGCCCGTGGGATGAAGGGAGCCTTCGGGCGGGGTGGTTTCAAGCGCCAGCTTGTCGAAAAGACTTGCATTGTCCCTGAAGCGCTCTGCCGCGACACGGCAGATGTTCTGGAGAGTGCTGATGTCGGAGTCCTGCATGTGGCGGACGCGGGGAGTGGGTTTGATGGGCATGGCTATCCGTTCCGTGATTGAGGAAAGAGTATCGCCGCCGGGGCAGCGAAGCTATGGGTCAGGTGCTTAGAATGACCATCAGATCGGCATTCGTGTTGCTGGTCATTTGTCCGAAGCCGCGCAAGGCTGGGCTGTCAAACTGTTCATGAAGACGGGCGCGTATCGCGTCTAGCTTCTGCTCCGCCGATACGAAGCGGTCGGGAATGACAACCACATCATCATCGAGAGCATCTTGCGGGATGAGCGGTTTTTCTTCGCCCCGAAGTTCCTCGGTGTCGGTGATGTAGGGGCGCGGTGGATAGTTCCCATCGTCCAGAGACCATCCAAAGGTGACAGGCTCTTCTTCAAGAACCGCGTCACGGGCGGCATCCTTGCTGTCCGCCCAGACTGTGACCGTTGCGCTTTCCGTCGCATCACGAGTCAGGATGAAGCGGAAGCAGCGCTTGGCTTTGGTTGGCGTATCCTTGGGCATCCTCGGGACTCCGTTCAAAAGGTTGGTGCCATCGCGTGTGATGGTCACGCTGCTGCGTAATCGTCTTGATGCCCAAAAATTTCGCGGCATTGCGCTGCTGTCAGCGGTTCGCCGTTCTCAAGGGCAAGCTGTGTCAGTTCGGGAATGCTCTGGCCCTCGTAAGCGCGCAGCAACCAGCGGTAAGCCAAGGTGCCGCCCTCGGTCTGGTCAGCTAAGACGCACACAAGAGCGTCAAAGCCTCGCGGGTCGTAACTCACTTTGGTGTGGATGGGCGTCATCTGTCTGTCTCCGTCACTCATCGGCGATCCTCCAGTCGGGGTTTTGTCATCCCTTCTGTTCTTCTCTCTTTTCACCTTACGTCTTTTCCCTGTCCTTCGCAAGCAAAAAGGCATGATATACCGAGCATATTGACGATTATGCGAAGAATGATGTGCAGCGATGG
>Ga0073904_10002955_pt1 | contig 12839 bp, 8 predicted proteins | sample KloWWTrecipitate_FD_66668 | JGI IMG/M metagenome (GOLD analysis project Ga0073904, IMG submission 66668) | Active sludge microbial communities from Klosterneuburg, Austria, studying microevolution and ecology of nitrifiers - Klosterneuburg... | ecosystem: Engineered > WWTP > Aerobic digester >...
AGGGCAGGGACACCCCCAGCACCGTCGCCAGCCGCTTCAGGCTGTCGCTCTGACCGCAGATGTCGACCTCGATGCCCTTTGCGCGTGCACTCTCCACGAAACGCTGCAGCGACTGGATCGCCGTCACGCGCGACTGATGCGCATGTTGCAGGTCCAGCGTCAGGCGCTGCGTGCCGGTGGGCAGCGCGGCCTCCAGGCGTTCAGGCAACTGGCGCGCGGCGGCGAAGTACAGGTTGCCCGAGATCTGCACCACATAGTGTTCGGTGTCATCGCGTCGCTCGCCGCCCAGCCAGCCGTCGCGGGACACCGGCAGGTAGCGCAGCCGCGGCTGGCTGGCCTGCACCAGGAACAGCGCCGTGCCCAGACCGGCACCCAGCAGGATCGCTTCATGAAAGCTCAGCAGCAGCGTGGCCCCGGTGGTGATCAGGAACAGGCCGCGCGTCTCGCGACCGGCGCCCAGCATGCTGCGAATCGCCTGCGGCTTGAGCATGCTGAACGCCGTGGCGATCAGCAGACCGGCAATCACCGGCTGCGGGATCGCGCGGATCATGCTGGCGCCGAAGAAGATGATGGGCAGCAGCACGGCACCGGCGACGAAGGGCGCCCAGCGCGTCTGCGCCCCGCCGACATCGAGCAGCACCGAGCGCGTCAGCGAGGTGCTGGCCGGGAAGGCGCCGACCACGCTGCCCACCAGGTTGGCGATGCCCTGACTGCGCAGCTCGGGGCTCAGGTATTGCTGCTCGCGACGGTTGCGCAGTGTGACGATCAGCTCCAGCGATCCGATGAAGGCAACCGCAAAGCCCGGCACCACCAGCGTCTGCACCATCGCCCAGGTCGGCAGGTGGGCGGCCAGGCTGGGCCAGTGGTCGCTGATCACGGTGCTGCTGCCCAGCGTGATCCAGGCCGTGCCCAGCCCGCCCACGTTCAACCACACCAGCACGATGCTGAGCAGCAGCACGCCCAGCGGCACCGGCCAGCGAGGCAGGTAGCGGCGGCCCAGCACCACCGACAGCAGCGCGACCAGGCCCAGCGCCACACTGGCCGGTCGAATGGCCGATGGCGAGAGCCGCACCAGGCGCACCCCCTCGTCGACCACGTTGCGCACGCCGGCAAATGGGGTGCCCAGGAACTCGTCGACCTGCATCAGCGCGATGATCAGCGCGGCGCCGGTGGCAAAGCCCAGCATCACCGCTTCGGGCACGAAGTCGAAGATGCGCTCGGCCTTGAAGGCGACGATGGCCAGACGTGACAAGCCGGCCAGCGCCGACAGCGTGGCCATCGCGGTCAACAGCAGCTCAGGTTGCTGCGCCCAGTGCGACAGGCTGGTCAGGATGACCAGTGCCGTGGTGTTGGTCGGCCCGACCGTGACGTGGGCACTGCGCCCCAGTACCGCGGCGACCAGGCCCGGAATCGCCGCCGTCACCAGGCCGTACATGGGCGGCAGGCCAGACAGCATGGCATAGGCCAGGCACTGGGGAATGCCGACCAGGGCCACTACCAGGCCTGCATTCAGGTCCTGGCTCGAAGGCCTGGGTATCGACAGGGACAATCTTCCTAGCACGGCGATCGGGGTTCTCCTTCAGCACTGGATTGTCTGCTGTTCAGGCGCTTGTCTCGCCGGCCCGAGCGCAGGAACGCACATCGAACGGCTCGGACCGGCGTCGCTTTCATGCCCTACCCGCATGGTCAAGTCGATTTCGCGGTAGGATTCGAGGGTAGGTATGTTCAAGACAGTGTTTGTGGTTGGTCTCTTCTGATCGGTCGGTCTCCAAGCCGGCAACGTTGGTCGAATTCCTGATCGGTGAACTTCTTGGCGTCTCTGCACTGTGTCGGCATGTGCCGCACATCACCAGAAAGGAATAGACATGGCAACGGAAACCGGTATCGTCAAATGGTTCAACGAAGGCAAGGGCTTTGGCTTCATCGCCCCTGACAACGGCGGCAAAGACCTGTTCGCGCACTACAGCGAGATCAAGGGCAGCGGCTTCAAGACCCTGGCAGAAAACCAGCGCGTCGAGTTCGAAGTGACGCAGGGCCAGAAGGGCCCGCAGGCTTCGAACATTCGCCCGGTGGAGTGATCCTGCAACAGGGGTCCTGATCGGACCAACTCCTCAAACGCGGCCCCGGCCGCGTTTTTCGTTGTGCGCGCCGAGTTGACTGTCATGCCCCAGTACCCTGATCGATCGCTGCGCCTGAGTGGCGCCAGCAACTTTCGTGACCTCGGTGGCTATCCCGGCCGCAACGGCCGCAGCCTGTGCTGGCGGCGCCTCTTTCGCTCAGACCACCTGGCCGCGCTGACAGCAGGCGACCAGACGCGGCTGGCCGAACTGGGGGTGGCCCGGGCCTTCGACTTTCGGGGCACGCACGAACGTGCCGCCGCGCCCTACCAGCTGCCGGGCCTGGTGCAACATGCCTTGCCCATCGAGCCCACGGTGGTGCAGCAGATGCAAGCCCTGATCGACAGCGGTGGGCCCTTGAGCGCGGCGGTGGTCCAGGCCCTGATGCAGGATCTCTACCGCAGGCTGGTCAGCGATGAAGCGCAGCGCTTTGCCGAACTGTTCGAGCAGTTGCTGGCGACCGAAGCACCGCTGGTCTTTCATTGCACCGCCGGCAAGGACCGCACCGGCGTGGCCGCCGCGCTGATCCTGCTGGCGCTGGGCGTGCCGCGGCCGCTGGTGATGCAGGACTTCCTGCTGAGCAACCAGTATTACCGCCGACCGCAGGGCCCGGCACCGTCGGCCCTGCCCGCCGATGCACTGGCGGTGCTGTCTGGCGTGCAGGCAGGCTTTCTGAACGCCTCACTGCAGCTGATCGACGATGAATGCGGCGGGGTCGACGCCTATCTGTCGCAGCATCTGCGCCTGAGCCCGGCGGCGCTTGACGCGCTGGCGGCGCGCTACCTGCAGCCAGCTTAGGTCGGCGGCCAGACTCGCGCAAGCCGGGTCGGCGGTGTGTCAGCGGTAGTAGGCTTCGACCTTGCCCTTGAGCTGGATCAGCAACGGCCGGCCCTTGCGGTCGAGCGTCTTGCCGGCGGGCACCTTGATCCAGCCTTCGCTGACGCAGTATTCCTCGACATCGTTGCGCTCCTTGCCGTTCAGGCGGATGCCGATGTCGTGTTCGAACACGGCCGCCACATGGTGCGGGCTGCGTGGATCGACACTCAGCCGGTCGGGCAGGGCGGGTGCGGCGGCTTGCGCTGGGGTTTCGGTCATGGACTGCTCACTCGGGCCTGGTCATCGAAGGCCCCGATTGCACCACGGCCAACAGCACGATCGACCGACGCCGATGGTCGATCGCACGCAGGCAAGCGTCAGCGCCCGAACAGCATCGGCTGGCAGAGTGAGAAACTTGCAGTCTTGCGCCTGCTGCTGCCCCCGCCGCCGCGGCGCGACTCTTGGACGCACACCCTCGGAGACCCGACCATGAACAACAAGCCCGCCACCATCATCTACACCCTGACCGACGAAGCGCCGCTGCTCGCCACCTGTGCCTTTTTGCCGGTGCTGCGCACCTTCACGGCGCCGGCGGGCATCCAGGTGAGAACCAGCGACATCTCGGTGGCCGGTCGCATCCTGGCCGGGTTTCCCGAGTACCTGGGCGAGGCGCAGCGCGTGCCTGACGAGCTGGCCGAACTGGGCCGACTGACCCTGCTGCCCGATACCAACATCATCAAGCTGCCCAACATCAGCGCGTCGCAGAACCAGCTGGTGACGGCGATCCGTGAGTTGCAGGCCAAGGGCTATGCGCTGCCCGATTTCCCCGAGAACCCGCAGACCGACGCCGAAAGGTCGATCCGTGCGCGTTACAACAAGTGCCTGGGCAGTGCCGTCAACCCGGTGCTGCGCGAGGGCAATTCCGACCGCCGCGCACCGCGCGCGGTGAAGGAATATGCGCGCAAGAACCCGCACAGCATGGCCGAGTGGAGCCAGGCGTCGCGCTCGCACGTGTCGCACATGCACGTCGGTGACTTCTACCATGGCGAAAAGTCGATGACGCTGGACAAGGCGTGCGACGTGCGCATGGAGCTGACCACCAAGTCCGGCCAGACCCTGGTGCTCAAGCCCAAGGTGTCGTTGCTGGCCGGCGAGATCATCGACAGCATGTTCATGAGCAAGAAGGCGCTGTGCGACTTCTATGAACGTGAGATCGAGGACGCGCACAAGACCGGCGTGATGTTCTCGCTGCACGTCAAGGCCACGATGATGAAGGTCTCGCACCCGATCGTGTTTGGCCACTGCGTCAAGATCTTCTACAAGGACGCCTTCGACAAGCACGGCAAGCTGTTCGACGAGCTGGGCGTCAACGTCAACAACGGCATGGCCAATCTGTACGAAAAGATCGCCACGCTGCCGCAGTCCAAGCAGGATGAGATCAACCGCGACCTGCATGCCTGCCACCAGCACCGGCCCGAACTGGCGATGGTCGATTCGGCCAAGGGCATCACCAACTTCCATTCACCCAACGACGTGATCGTCGACGCGTCGATGCCGGCAATGATCCGCAACGGCGGCAAGATGTGGGGCGCCGACGGCCGCCTGAAGGACGTGAAGGCGGTGATGCCCGAGAGCACCTTCGCCCGCATCTACCAGGAGATCATCAACTTCTGCAAGTGGCACGGCGCCTTCGACCCGAAGACCATGGGCACGGTGCCCAACGTCGGGCTGATGGCGCAGCAGGCCGAGGAATACGGCTCGCACGACAAGACCTTCGAGATCGCCGAGGACGGCGTGGCCAACATCGTCGACATCGCCACCGGCGAGGTGCTGCTGTCGCAGAACGTCGAGGCCGGCGACATCTGGCGCATGTGCCAGGTGAAGGACGCGCCGATCCGCGACTGGGTCAAGCTGGCGGTCACGCGCGCACGCAACTCGGGCATGCCGACGGTGTTCTGGCTCGACCCCTACCGCCCGCACGAAGGCGAGCTGATCAAGAAGGTCAAGCTGTACCTGAAGGACTACGACACCAGCGGCCTGGACATCCAGATCATGTCGCAGGTGCGCGCGATGCGTTACACGCTGGAACGCGTGATCCGCGGCCTGGACACCATCTCGGTCACGGGCAACATCCTGCGCGACTACCTGACCGACCTGTTCCCGATCATGGAGCTGGGCACCAGCGCCAAGATGCTGTCGATCGTGCCGCTGATGGCCGGGGGTGGCATGTACGAGACGGGCGCCGGTGGATCGGCACCCAAGCATGTCAAGCAGCTGGTCGAAGAAAATCACCTGCGCTGGGACTCACTGGGTGAGTTTCTGGCGCTGGCGGTGTCGCTGGAAGACCTGGGGCTCAAGACCGGCAACGTGCGGGCCACTCTGCTGGCGCGCACGCTGGACGCCGCCACCGGCCGGCTGCTGGACAACAACAAGTCACCGTCGCCGCGCACCGGCGCTCTGGACAACCGCGGCAGCCAGTTCTACCTGGCCTTGTACTGGGCGCAGGAACTTGCGGCGCAGACGGAAGACGCCGAGCTGCAGGCCAAGTTCGCGCCGCTGGCCAAGGCGCTGGCCGACAACGAGCAGCAGATCGTGCAGGACCTGACCGTGGTGCAGGGCAAGCCGGTGGACATCGGCGGCTACTACAAGGCCGACGACGAGAAGACCAAGGCCGTGATGCGGCCGAGCAAGACGTTCAACGACATCCTGGCGGCGGCGCGCGGCTGAGTGCAGCGCTCACGGTTCTGCCGACAGTCCTGGCGGCGCATGTCGCCGTCAGGACTGCGGGGACACCGCTGGCGCGCCGATACTCGGGCGCATGACTCTTGCAGAAACCCCGGTCGGCCTGACGTCGATCGACGCCGTCAAGGTCGGCCTGTCCGCCGTCGGTTACGTGGCCACGCCGCAGATCGCCACCGCCGTCTACCTGGCGCACCACCTGCGCAAGCCGGTCTTGATCGAAGGCCCCGCCGGCGTCGGCAAGACCGAGCTCGCGGTTTCGACCGCGCGCGCGCTGGGCTTTGCGCTGCTCCGCCTGCAGTGCTACGAAGGGCTGGACGACAGCCGTGCCCTCTACGAATGGAAGTACGGCAAGCAGCTGCTGTACACGCAGATCCTGAAAGAGAAGATCGGCCTGCTGGTCGACGATGCCGACAGCCTGCAGGCCGCGTTCAACAAGCTGGCGGGTTTTCAGGACCTGTTCTTCTCGCGCGACTTCCTTCAGCCGCGGCCCTTGCTGCAGGCGATGGAACAAGCCGCGGGCAGCGTGCTATTGATCGACGAGGTCGACAAGAGCGAAGAATCGTTCGAGGCGCTGCTGCTCGAGGTGCTGGCCGACTACCAGGTGACCATCCCCGAGATCGGAACCATCCGCGCGCAGGTGCCGCCGCTGGTGCTGCTGACCTCGAACAACACGCGCGAGCTGGGTGACGCGCTCAAGCGCCGCTGCCTGCATCTGCACATCGGTTTTCCGACGCCCGAGCTCGAGCTGCAGGTGCTGCGTTCGCGCGTGCCGGGGCTCAACGCACAGCTGCTGCGTCAACTGGTGGCCTTTGTGCAGGCACTGCGCGCCGAAAACATCCGCAAGCCGCCGTCGATGGCCGAATCGGTCGACTGGGCGCGCGCGCTGCTGCTGCTGCACGCCACGGCGCTGGACGAAACGCTGGTGCGCGACACGCTGAACGTGCTGCTCAAGCGCGAAAGTGACATCGTCGAGCTGAACGACCGCCTGCCGGCGCTGGCCCGCGCCGCGCTGGCCGAAGCCGGCTGATCACCGGCATCGCGCCGATGGACCAGACCCTGGCCGCTTACGTGCGTGCGCTGCGGGCAGCCGGTGCTGACGCCTCCACCGCCGAGGCGATCGACGCCGCGCGCGTGGTCGGCCTGGTGGGCTATGGCGATCGACGGCTGTTGAAGGATTCGCTGGGCCTGGTGCTGGCCAAGTCCGAGTCGGAGAAAGCGCTGCACGATCAGGTGTTCGAGCTGTACTTCAAGGCGCCGGCCGTTTCCGACCCAACCCCTGAAGTTGAGGTCGGCGGCGACCGGCAGGCCGATGGCACGGGTGATGCCACTCTCGATGCGCTGTTGTCGTTGTTGCGTACCGACCCAGGCGGCGACGGTGGCGCTGCGCCGGGTTCGGCGCTGAACCCGGCGCTGAACATCGCTTTGCGGCAAGCCGCCCGCGCGGCGGCAGTCGACGACATCCGCTTCGCCTGGCAGGCGCCGTTCCTGGCGCGCCGAATGCTGGAACAGATGGGCATCGCCACGCTCGAATCCCGGCTGCTGGCGAATCTGGACAACCCTGCCGCCGTGGCCGAGCGGCACCGGCTGTCGGCCGCACGGGATGCGCTGCAGCGCCATGCGCGCACGTTCGTCGACCAGCGCTACGAACTGTTCGGCCGCCCGGCCACCGACGCCTTCATGGCCGAGGTGGCCGTGCAGCGCCCGCTGAGCCGCATGGGCCCGCCCGACCTGGCGCGCATGACGGCGGTGGTGGCGCGCATGGCGCGGCGGTTGGCGATCAAGCATTCGCACCGGCGCCGGGTGCTGCTGCGCGGTCAGCTCGACCTGCGGCGCACGCTGCGGGCCAGCGCCGGGCACGATGGCGTGCCCTTCAAGCTGAGCTTCAAGCAGCGCCACCGCGACAAGCCGCGTCTGGTGGTGGTGTGCGACGTGTCGACCTCGGTCGCGCCCCACGTGCGCTTTCTGCTGCTGTTTCTGTACGCGTTGCAGGGCACGGTGACCGACCTGCACACCTTCGCCTTCTCCAATCGGCTGAAGGACGTGCAGCCGCCTCTGGCGCGGCTGCCCTTCGACGACGCGATGGACCTGATCCTGCGCGAGGTAGGCGGTGGCGGCACCGACTACGGCCAGGCCTGGCAGGATCTGCACGACCGGCACTGGCCGCTGGTCGACCGCCGAACCACGGTACTGGTGCTGGGCGACGGCCGCAGCAATGGCGCCGACCCGCGGCTGGACCTGTTCGCCGAACTGGCGTTGCGCGCCAAGCGGCTGGTCTGGCTGTGCCCCGAGCCGCCCGGCCGCTGGGGCAGCGGCGACAGCGGCATGCTGCAATACCGGCCGCACTGCAGCCATGTCAGCCACTGCGCCACCGCGGCCGATCTCGAACGTGCCATCGACGAGGCGCTGGAAGCCTACGATTGAATACGCTGCACCTTCGCACCCCCTTTTCATTCAACCGACAGGAGCCCCCATGTCCGCAACCCAACCGGCTGCCACCGGCTTCGGCCTGAACCCGCAGGACGAACTGAACGATCTGCGCATGTCCGAGCGGGCGATGCCGCTGCTCGAACATGTCAAGCGCTTCTGCGCCGAGGTGGTGGCCCCCATGGCCGAGAAGTTCGACGCCCTGGGCGAGGGCCGCGCCGACCGCTGGAGCTACGTTCCCGGCCAGCTCGAACTGCTGCAGACCGCCAAGGACGAGGCCAAGAAGCAGGGCCTGTGGAACTTCTTCCTGCCCGACGCGCACACCGGCGAAGGTCTGAAGAACCTGGACTACGCCTACATCGCCGCGGTGCTGGGCCGCTACCCGCATGCCAGCGAATGCATGAACTGTTCGGCGCCCGACACCGGCAACATGGAGGTCATCGAGCGCGTGGGCACGCCCGAGCAGAAAGAGCGCTGGCTGAAACCGCTGCTGGCCGGCGAGATCCGCTCGGCCTATGCGATGACCGAGGTGCACCACGCCTCGTCGGACGCCAAGAACATCGCCACCACGGCCGTGCTGGACGGCGATGAATGGGTGATCAACGGCGAGAAGCACTACATCTCGGGCGCCGGCGACCCGCGCTGCAAGATCATGATCACGATGGTGCGCACCAGCCCCGACGCGCCACCGCACCAGCAGCAGTCGCAGATCCTGGTGCCGACCGACACCCCGGGTGTGAAGATCGTCGGGCCGATGCATGTGTTCGGCGATGACGACGCGCCGCACGGCCACATGCACATCGTGTTCGACCAGGTGCGTGTGCCCAAGGCCAACATGCTGCTCGGTGAAGGGCGCGGCTTCGAGATCAGCCAGCTGCGCCTTGGCCCGGGCCGCATCCACCACTGCATGCGCTCGATCGGTCAGGCCGAGCGTGCGCTCGACCTGATGGTGCGCCGCGGTGTGTCGCGCAAGGCCTTCGGCAAGGACCTGGTCTGGCTGGGCGGCAACATCGAGATCATCTCGCGTGCGCGCATCGAGATCGAGTCGATGCGGCTGATGGTGCTGAAGGCCGCCAAGGCGATGGACGTGCTGGGCAACCGCGAAGCGCGCATCTGGGTGCACATGGTCAAGGCCATGGTGCCCGAGCGCGTGTGCAAGATCATCGACCAGGCGATCCAGATGCACGGTGCGCTGGGCGTGTCGCAGAAGACGCCGCTGGCGGGCATGTATGCGCAACAGCGCACCCTGCGTCTGGCTGACGGGCCCGACGAGGTGCACCACCTGGTGGTCGGCCGGCAGGAGGTGCGCGCCTACGAGGGCCTGGACCAGGATGTCAAGTCGTCGACGGCCTGGCGCAGTTGAGCCGGACCCGTGGGCGAGAAGGCCCACCATCGCCCGTCTGGTCATAGCGACCCCACCCCAAGGTGTGCCGATCAGGTGTCTTGCACGCCGAGGCTCACCCATCCGGATCCGGAGAACTTGATGAGCAACTTCGCCACGTGTGACCTCTGCGACGCCCACAAGAACGACAGCGACGGCGCGTTTCGCGTGTTGCCACCTGTGTTTCGTGACTTTGGCGGGCGATCGCGCTTCTCTGGCCCCATCAGCACCGTGCAGTGTTTCGAAGACAACTCATTGGTCAAGGCGGCCCTCGACCAGCCGGGCCAGGGCCGCGTGCTGGTGGTCGACGGCGGCGCGTCGTTGCGCCGGGCGCTGGTCGGCGGCAACCTGGGCGCGGCTGCGGCGCGCAACGGCTGGGCCGGCGTGGTGGTCGACGGCGCAGTGCGCGATCTGGCCGAACTGAGCGCCTGCGAGGTCGGTATTCGCGCGCTGGCGCTGATGCCACTGCCCACCGAGAAGCGCAACCAGGGTCAGCGCGACGTGCCGGTTATGGTCCAAGGGGTGATCGTGCGGCCGGGCGAATGGCTCTACGCCGATGAGGATGGCGTCGTCGTGATGGCGGCGCCAGCCTGAAGGCCCGCAGCGGCCGCCCATGACGCCAATTCATCCCTGCTTCGCGCCGCCTCGTAAGGCGCGCCCATGGCGTCGAAGGTCCGGATGGCCTGGTGCAGCGCGGCTGCGGCGGCGGTGCTGTCGCCGCGCTGGCGCTCGATGCGCGCCAGCACCCGCTCGCTCCAGCCGCGGCCGTACACGTAGCCGGACTGGTCAGTGATGCGGATGCCGTCCTGCGCGTCGGCCCGTGCGGCATCGAGCTCGCCCTGCAGCAGACGCGCGTTGCCCCGAAAGCCGAGAAACAGCCCTTGCATCTGCGGGATGCGAAACCGCACGGCCATCGGGATCGCCTCGTCCAGCAGGCGCAGCGCCTCTTCGGCCTGGCCGTGCTCGACCAGCGCCAGGGCCAGCATGCCCAGCGTGGTCATGCGGTTGAGCGGGTCGACGGCAAGGTCCAGGCTGCGTCGGCAGTGGCTGATGGCCGCGTCATGCGCACCCGCCAGCGTGTGGATGAAACCGGTCGTCCAGGCGGCGTAGCTGGCCAGGCGGCGGTCACCCTGGGCGTCGGCCAACTCGGCGGCGCGCGCCTCCATCGCCAGGCCTTCGGCGAAGCGGCCGCGGTATGAGAGGTTCAGCCCAAGGATCCAGCAGGCCTGGCCGAACCACCACTGTTCGTGCGTGTCCCGCAGCAAGGCACAGGCCTGCTCGCCATGCCACACGCCTTGTTCCGGTTGTGCCCAGAAGTGTTCGAGTGACAGCAGGAAGTGCGCCTTGCCCGTGCCGGCCCGGTCGCCGCAGGCGTCAGCCTCGCGCAGGGCACGTTGTGCGTCGGCCATGGCCCCAGGGTGGTCGCCCAGGTAGGTGCGCGTGCTGCCGCGTCGCAGGTAGTAGGTGGCGGCGGACAACGGGTCGGCCGCCGCGTCAATTTCGGTCTGCAGCGGCAGCAACAGTGCCAACACGTCGGCGAAGCGCCCGAGGAAGAACAAGGCCCGCGCCTGGTGCAGTGCCAAGTCACGCTTCAGAACGGCAGCCTGCGCCGCTGGCAGTTCAGCCGCGTGCTGCCGTGCCTGCGCAAGCAGCTCGATCGATGAGGCATGCGCGCCATCGTGTGCCACCCGTTGCGCCAGCCGAACCAGCGCACCAACGGCCTTCGCGTGGTGATGGGTCTGCGCATAGTGATGGGCCAGGCGGTCGAGCATCGCCTCGCTGCCGTTGTCATTCTCAATCGCCTCGGCCAGGGCCAGGTGCAGGTTGCCCCGCGTCGGTGGCAGCAGGTCGGCGGTCAGGGCCTGCCGCACCCGTGCATGCAGCACGTCGAAGGCTTCGCCCGACAAGCAGGCCAGCCGGCGGCGAACCAGCTCTTCCAGCGCCGAGGCGGCCGCGGTCTCTGACAGCCCGCTCGCCCGTTGCAAAAGCGGGAACGGCGTCTCGCGGCCTGCCACCGAAAGCACGGTCAGCAGCTGGCGGGCCTCGGGCCCCAGGCGTTCCAGCTGGCCTGCAATCATGTCGTGAACACGGTTCGGCAGGTTCAATCCCGTGCGCCGCAGGATGCTCGGATCGGCATCGACCGTTCGCATCGCTTCGACGATGACGAATGGGTTGCCTTCGCTGGCCGTCCAGACCGGGTCCAGCCAAAGTGCCAGGGCCTGGTCTGCGATGCCCGCGGGCCGCATTGCAGTCACCAGCGCTGCCGTGTCGGCCCGCGACAGCGGCTGCAAAGGCAGCTGCTGCACCCACCCGGCACATTCGCCCGCCTTCACTTCTCGCAGCGTGCGGTTCAGCGCTGGCGAGGCGACGATGTCTTCGTCACGCGCCGTAACCACCAGCAGCAGCGGCCATCCCAACGCGCGGCGGGCGGCCACGGCCAGCAGGCGCAGACCAAGCTCGTCGCTCCAGTGCAGGTCTTCGAGCACCAGCAGCAGCGGGCCGCGCGCGCACAGTTCGGCCAGCGTGCGCAGCACGGCGTCGAAAAGCCGGGCCTGGCGCACGGCGGCGGCGTTCTCGCCCTGCTGCAGTGGCCCCTGCGAATCGAGTTCGGGCAACAAGCTGGCCAGATCGGCGCGCGTTGCTGTTCCCAGCGCCGTCAGCAACGGGCTGTCGCTGGCGATGCCGCCAGAGCGCAAAGCGTCGGTCCAGGCGGTCAAGGCGAGGATCTGCTGGCTTTCGTGGCAACGTCCGATCAGCACTCGCGTACCCGCCGCCACGGCGCGTGATGTCAGTTCCTGCACCAGGCGCGTCTTGCCGATGCCGGCTTCGCCAAGCAGGGCGACCAGGCCACCGCGACCGCTGCGGGCGTTGCCCAGGGACTGCAGCAGACGGGCCATCTCGGCATCGCGCCCGACCAGCGGCACCTCGTGCTGCGGCACCGTAGGCTCGCTTGCCAGGGGCAGCCCGGGCTCGGCCGCAGGCTGGCGCAGCAGCTCGCTGTAGGCCCGGCGGGTGGCGGCTTCGGGTTCGGCGCCCAGTTCTCGCTGCAACAGCGTCAGGCACAACTGGTACTGTTGCAGCGCCGCATTGCGGCGGCCCTGGCTGGCGTACAACCTCATCAAGGCGCGGTGCCCGCCTTCGTGCAGCGGGTCGAGCTCCTGCAGCTTCAGGCAGGCCGCAATCGCCTGCTCTGGCGCAGCGGATGGGTGCAGCAAAGTGATCAGCCGCCACAGGGCCTGTACGGCGCGCTCGTGCAGTTGCTGTCGCCGGGCCTGCAACCAGTCGTCGAACAGCGGCTCACCCAAGCTCAGCCCGGCCAGCAATGCGCCGCGGTACCGCTCGGCTGCCTGGGTCAGTGT
>Ga0073904_10002956_pt1 | contig 12837 bp, 14 predicted proteins | sample KloWWTrecipitate_FD_66668 | JGI IMG/M metagenome (GOLD analysis project Ga0073904, IMG submission 66668) | Active sludge microbial communities from Klosterneuburg, Austria, studying microevolution and ecology of nitrifiers - Klosterneuburg... | ecosystem: Engineered > WWTP > Aerobic digester >...
CCAACCTGAACGCGGAGTTCTACTTCCCGTTCCCCGGTGTGGGCAACGATCGCACGCTTCGCATCTTCGGTTACACCGACGCAGGCAATGTCTGGCGGGAAGGGGAGTCGATGCGCGACACGCCGGAAAACCCGATCCGCGTCTCCGCCGGCATTGGCCTGTCGTGGATCTCGCCGGTCGGTCCTTTGAAGATGAGTTGGGGCCTGCCGTTGCGCAAGGCCCGCACAGATACAATTCAACGTTTCCAGTTCCAGATCGGCACGGCCTTTTGACCATGAAGTTTTTTGCCCAACTGTGTCAACGTACCGTTCCTGCCGCCTGCGTGCTCGCTGGCCTGCTGCTGCCGCTGGGCGGCGTGGCCCTCGCGCAGGAGCTGAAGATCGGCTACGTCAACAGCGACCGAGTGCTGCGTGATGCGGTACCGGCCAAAGCTGCCCAGGCCAAGCTGGAGCAGGAATTCAGCCGGCGGGACAAGGAGCTCAACGACGCCGGTTTGAAATTCAAGACAACTGCCGAGAAGTTCGAGAAGGACCAGCCGACACTGTCCGAATCCGAACGCAATCGCCGCCAGCGGGACCTGGTCGAACAGGAACGCGACCTGCAGCGCAAGCGCCGCGAGTTCCAGGAAGACCTTACCCAGCGCAAGAACGAGGAACTGGCTTCCGTGGTCGAGCGCGCCAACAAGGTGATCAAGCAGATCTTCGAGCAGGAAAAGTACGACCTGATCCTGCAGGATGCGGTGTTCGCTGGGCCTCGGGTGGACATCACCAAGAAGGTGATCGACGCCCTGAACGCCGGCAAGTGACGAACACCGCATCGATGCGGCCACCCGGAGATCCGGCGGAAGGTGTGAGGCTTCGGGACATCGCCGATGCCCTGGGGGGTGAGGTCTGCGGCGAATCCGGTCGCCGGGTGCAGCGCATTGCCGCGCTGGCATCGGCCGGTCCTCAGGACATCAGCTTCGTCGCCCATGCCCGACTGCGCAGCGCAATGGCCACCACAGCTGCCGGCAGCCTGATCGTGCGCGCCGATCTGCGCGACGACGCCCTGCTGCGCTGCGGCGCCGTGCTGGTGGTGCCGGACCCTTACCTCTACTACGCCCGCCTCACGCAATGGTGGCTGGCGCGAGTCCGTCCGGCTGCAGCACAAACCGAGGTGCATGCCAGTGCGGTGGTGGACCCGACCGCCCGCCTGGGCCAGGGGGTGCGCATCGCTGCGCTGGCCGTGGTGGAGGCCGGTGCCGTGTTGGGTGACGGCGTGGAGATCGGCTCGCACTGCCACGTTGGCGAGGGCGTGGAGATCGGCTCCGGCAGCCGCCTGGCGCCGCATGTCACTCTCATGCCGGGAACCCGATTGGGGCTGCGTTGTCTGCTGCACAGTGGGGCGGTGATCGGTGCAGATGGCTTCGGCTTCGCGCCGGAGGCCGGCCGCTGGGTGAAGATTGAGCAGCTCGGCGGCGTGGTGATCGGCGACGACGTCGAGATCGGCGCCAACACCTGCATTGACCGGGGCGCACTGGACGACACCCGCATCGGCAACGGCGTCAAGCTCGACAATCTGATCCAGATCGGCCACAACGTGCAGATCGGTGACCACACCGCCATGGCGGGCTGCACCGGCGTGGCCGGCAGTGCCCGCATCGGCAGTGGTTGCACCATTGGCGGTGCGGCCAACATCCTCGGCCACCTCGAGCTGGCCGATGGTGTGCACATCTCCACCGCGAGTGTGGTGATGCGATCGATCCGCCAGCCCGGCCTGTACAGCGGCGTGTTCCCGATCGATGACAACGCCTCCTGGGAGAAGAACGCGGCCACGCTGCGTCAGCTCCATTCCCTGCGCGAGCGCGTGCGCGCCCTCGAGAAGAAGACGACGACATGAACTCCACGAAGTTGATGGACATCCATCAGATCCTCAAGAAGCTGCCGCACCGTTATCCGCTGCTGCTGGTGGACCGCGTGGTGGAGCTGGAGAAGAACCAGCGCATCCTGGCTTATAAGAACGTCACCATCAACGAGCATTTCTTCACCGGTCACTTCCCGCACCGGCCGGTGATGCCCGGCGTGCTGATCCTGGAGGCACTGGCCCAGGCTTCCGCGCTGCTGTCCTTTGCTTCGGCGGTCGAGGAGCCGGGCGACGACTCGGTGGTGTACTTTGTCGGCATCGATGGCGTGCGCTTCAAGCGGCCGGTGGAGCCGGGCGACCAGCTGATCCTTGAATCCACCATCGAGCGGGTCAAGGGCGGCATCCACAAGTACAAGGCCCGCGCCTCGGTGGACGGGGAAACCTGCACCGATGCCGAGCTGATGTGCACGATGCGCCGCATCTCCTCCTGACCGCAGGGCCGCGGCCATGGCTCAGATCCATCCGACGGCGATCGTCGATTCCCAGGCCGAGCTGGACGACAGCGTTCAGGTCGGTCCGTACACCGTCATCGGGCCGCAGGTGCGCATCGGCGCAGGCACGGTGGTCGGACCGCATTGCGTCATCGAAGGTTGCACCACCATCGGTCGCGACAACCGCATCTACCAGTTCGCGTCGATCGGGGCGATGCCCCAGGACATGAGCCACGGTGGCGAAGTCACAGAACTCGTCATCGGTGACCGCAACACGGTGCGCGAGTTCTGCACTTTCAACACCGGCACCTTCAAGGAGCAGGGTGTCACCCGGGTCGGCAGCGACAACTGGATCATGGCCTACGTGCACCTGGCGCACGACGTGCAGTTGGGCAGCCATGCCGTGCTGGCCAACAACGCCACGCTGGCCGGCCACGTGCACGTGGGCGACTGGGCGGTGATCGGCGGACTCACCGGCGTGCACCAGTTCGTGCACATCGGCGCACACGCGATGATCGGCTTCCAGGGCCATGTGGCGCAGGACGTCGCACCCTTCATGACGGTGGACGGCAACCCGCTGGCGGTGCGTGCAGTCAACCTCACCGGTTTGAAGCGTCGGGATTTCTGTGCCGAACGCCTGGCGGTGGTGCGGCAGATGCACAAGCTGATCTTCCGCAGCGGCCTGACGCTGGAGCAGGCGGTGGCCGAGGTGGAGGGGTTGCGTGGCCAGGGTGGTGATCAGGACCTGCAGCTCATGCTGGACTTCCTTGCCAGCTCCCGCCGGGGTCTGGTGCGCTGAGCTCCAATCGGTCCCTTCTGTTCATGAACCCCAACTCCGCGCCCCGCCTGGCAATGGTCGCCGGTGAGGCCTCCGGCGACCTGCTGGCCAGCCTGTTGCTGGGCGGTTTGCGTGAGCGTTGGCCGGGGCTCATTGCCCAGGGCATTGGCGGGCCGAAGATGGTCGCCGGTGGTTTTGACACCTGGTGGCCTCAGCACAAGCTGGCGGTGTTTGGTTACGTCGATGCGCTGAAACACTACCGCGAGATCGCCGGCATCCGCCGTCAGCTGGGTGACCGCCTGCTCGCCGATCGGCCGGAGGTCTTCATCGGTGTCGATGCGCCGGACTTCAACCTCGGCCTGGAGGAGCGGCTCAAGGCTGCCGGTGTGCCGACGGTGCACTTCGTCAGCCCGTCGATCTGGGCCTGGCGGGGCGGTCGCATCGAGAAGATCCGCCGCTCGGCGGACCACGTGCTCTGCCTCTTCCCCTTCGAGCCGGAGATCTACCAGCGCGCAGGCATCGCCTCGACCTTTGTTGGCCATCCGCTGGCAGACGAAATCCCTCTGCAGCCTCCGCGCGCCGCAGCGCGTCAGGCGCTGGGCCTGGGCGACACCGACACGGTGGTCGCCTTGATGCCCGGCAGCCGCCGCAGCGAAGTCCGCCATCTGGCGCCGCGCCTGCTGGCTGCCGCAGGCCTGCTGGCGCGCGAACGCCCCGGGCTGCGGTTCCTCTTGCCCGTGGCGCCAGGCTTGCGGCCGCTGATCGACCCGCTGGTGGCCGCCCATGCCCCGGGGTTGAATCTGCAACTGCTCGACGGTCGCTCGCACGAGGCGCTGGCCGCCTGTGACCTGACCTTGATCGCCAGCGGCACCGCCACGCTGGAAGCGGCGCTGTTCAAGCGGCCCATGGTGATCGTCTACCACTTGCACTGGCTGAGCCACTGGCTGATGAAGCGCATGGCCTACCTGCCCTGGGTCGGGCTGCCCAACATCCTGGCGCGCGAGTTCCTGGTGCCGGAGTTGATCCAGGACGCGGCCACACCCGAGGCGATTGCGGCCGAAGCCCGGCGTTGGTTGGATGATGCGGCCGCTTGTGATCGGCTGGCCGCACGCTTTACCGACATGCACCACCTCCTGCGGCAGGGCACGGCCCGCCGTGCCACCGATGCCCTCGCGCAAGTCCTCGGCCGTTGAGTCTGCGGGGCCGGTGGGGCGGCTGCTGGCGCAGCAGTTCGATCTGGGCTTCTCGCACCGCGGCCTGGTGGCCGGGGTGGACGAAGCCGGGCGGGGTCCGCTGGCCGGTCCGGTGGTGGCTGCGGCGGTGATCCTGGACGACCAGCATCCGATCGCCGGCCTGGCCGACTCCAAGCGGCTGTCCGCGCGGCGGCGGGAACTGCTTTTCGATGAGATCCGTGCCAAGGCTCTTGCCAGTGCCATCGCCGAGGCCAACGTCGAAGAGATCGATCGCCTCAACATCCTGCAGGCCACGATGCTGGCGATGCGCCGGGCGGTGGAATCCCTGCGGCTGCGCCCCGGCCTGGTGCTGGTGGACGGCAACCGGCTGCCGGTGTTGAAGGTGCCGGCCGAGGCCATCGTGCAGGGCGACGCCAAAGTGCCTGCCATTTCTGCTGCATCCATCCTGGCCAAGGTGCACCGCGACCGGCTCTGCCTGGACATGCACCGCGACCACCCCGACTACGGCTTCGACGTGCACAAGGGTTACCCCACGCCCGCCCACCTGGCGGCACTGCAGGCTCTGGGTGCGACCACTGCACACCGCCGCTCCTTCGCCCCGGTACAGGCTGCGCTGGCCACCGGCGTGCGGGCCGCGCCAGCACAGGATTGATGATGCTGCAGGAACGCCACATCAGCTCACGCAGCCACGCACTGGTCAAGGACCTGCGCCGGCTTGCGCAGGATCCCGGCGCCTACCGCAAGCTGGGGCGTGTCTGGCTGGAGGGAGACCATCTCTGCAGTGCGCTGCGCCAACGCGGGGGCCGACCGGCCGCCGCAGTGATCTCCGCTGCGGCCTGGGGGCAGCCGACAACCCGTGCCCTGGCGCTGGCCGCGCCTGAAGTTTTTGTGCTGGACGATGCGCTGATGGCCGACATCAGCTCCCTGGAGTCGCCGGTGCCGATCGGCTACCTGATCCCGGCCCCTGCGATGGGTGATGAGTGCGTGCAGCTGGATCAACCCTCGGTGGTGCTGGACCGCCTGCAGGACCCGGGCAATGTCGGCACGATCCTGCGCAGCGCCGCCGCGCTGGGCGTGCGGCAGGTGCTGGCGCTCAAGGGCAGCGCAGCGCTGTGGTCGCCCAAGGTGCTTCGCGCCGGCATGGGGGCCCATTTTGGTCTGCACCTGGTGGAAGGTTTGACCGAAGACGACCTGGGCCGCCTGAAGCTGCCCCTGTTGGCGACCAGCTCCCACGCCGACACCGAACTGCCGGATGTGGCACTGCCCTGGCCCTGTGCCTGGGTGTTTGGCCATGAGGGACAAGGGGTGGGTGAGCGTTTGCTCTCCCGTTGTGCCGCGACCTTGCGCATCCCGCAGCCTGGCGGTGAAGAATCGCTCAATGTGGCCGCAGCAGCGGCCATCTGCCTGTACGAATCGGCCCGCCAGAGGCGGGCCGTTCAGGGCTGACTCGAGCCGGGCGAACCCGGCCCCGGTGGCTGCGGATCAGCTCACCGCAGCGATGGCGCGGGCGACGTCGTCGATGTTCTTGCTGTTGAGCGCGGCCACGCAGATGCGGCCGGAGTCCACGCCGTAGACGCCGAACTCGCTGCGCAGGCGAACCATCTGCTCCTTGTTCAGGCCGGAGAAGCTGAACATGCCGCGCTGGCGGGTGATGAAGCTCAGGTCGCGGGTCACGCCGGCCTCCTTCAGCTTGGCCTCCAGCGCCGAGCGCATGGCCTTGATGCGCACGCGCATGCCGGCCAGTTCCTCTTCCCACTGCGCGCGCAGCTCGGGCGTACCCAGCACCTTGGCCACCACCTGGGCACCGTGCGTCGGCGGGTTGGAGTAGTTGGTGCGGATGACGATCTTCAACTGCGACAGCACGCGCGCGGCTTCTTCCTTGTCCACGCAGACCACCGACAGCGCGCCCACACGCTCGCCGTAGAGCGAGAAGCTCTTCGAGAAGGAGGTGGAGACGAAGAAGTCCAGGCCCGCGTCGACGAACTGCTGGATCACCGCGCCGTCCTCGGCGATGCCGTCACCGAAGCCCTGGTACGCCATGTCGAGGAAGGCCACCAGGTTGCCGGCCTGGACGGCCTCGACCACCTGGCCCCACTGCGCCGGGGTGATGTCGTAGCCGGTGGGGTTGTGGCAGCAGGCGTGCAGCACCACGACGGTGCCGGGGGCGGCGGCCTTCAGGTCGGCCAGCATGCCGTCGAAGTTCACGCCCAGCTTCTGCGCGTCATAGTAGGCGTAGCTGCCGACCTCGAAGCCGGCGTTGGTGAACAGCGCGCGGTGGTTCTCCCAGCTCGGGTCGGAGATCAGCACCTTGGCGCCAGGGTTGACCTTCTTCAGGAAGTCGGCGCCCACCTTCAGGCCGCCGGTGCCGCCCAGGGCCTGCACGGTGGCCACGCGCCCGGCGCGCAGGATCTCGCTGTCGGCACCGAAGACCAGGCCCTGCACCGCCTTGTCGTAGGCGGCGATGCCGTCGATGGGCAGGTAGCCGCGCGCAGCAGGTGCCTCGATCATCTGCTGCTCGGCGGCCAGCACGCACTTCAACAGCGGCAGCTTGCCGTTGTCGTCGTAGTACACGCCCACGCCGAGGTTGACCTTGGCCGGGTTGGTGTCGGCAGCGAACTGCTCGTTCAGACCCAGGATGGGGTCACGCGGGGCCATCTCGACGGCGGAAAAGAGGGACATGGAGGAACTCGACGTGTCGGTGGAGGAAGCGGCGGGCGCACGCTGGAAACCGCAGGTCCCCTGAGGTAACCTGCGCGATTGCCCGAATTTTACGGGCCATCGGAAGTGGGCATGGCGAAACAGAAAGTGAGCAGCAGCCGACCCGGCAGCAAGCCCGGATCGACAGCATCCACCGCAGCGGTCAGCACCGCCGAGTTGGCGGCCGTGGTGCCGGCGGCCGATGCCTCCGGGGAAGCATCAGGGGAAACTTCGGGGGAAGCGTCAGGGACCTTCGTCAGCTACCCGGACTCGCCCTTCCAGCTCTTCCAGCCCTATCCGCCCGCGGGCGACCAGCCCACCGCGATCGAGCAGCTCGTCGAGGGTGTGCACGACGGGCTGAGCTACCAGACCCTGCTGGGCGTGACCGGCTCGGGCAAGACCTTCACGATGGCCAACGTGATCGCCCGGCTGGGCCGCCCGGCGATCGTCTTCGCGCCCAACAAGACGCTGGCCGCGCAGCTGTACAGCGAGTTCCGCGAGTTCTTTCCGAAGAACGCGGTCGAATACTTCGTCAGCTACTACGACTACTACCAGCCCGAGGCCTACGTCCCGCAGCGCGACCTGTTCATCGAGAAGGACTCGTCGATCAACGAGCACATCGAGCAGATGCGATTGAGCGCCACCAAGAGCGTGCTGGAGCGGCGCGACACCGTCATCGTCGCCACAGTCAGCGCGATCTACGGCATCGGCAAGCCCGAGGACTACACGCAGATGCGCTTCATCGTGCGGGTGGGCGACCAGATCGGGCAGCGCGATGTGATCGCCCAGCTGATCCGCATGCAGTACACCCGCAACGAGACGGACTTCTCGCGCGGCACTTTCCGGGTGCGCGGCGACACGATCGACGTCTTTCCGGCCGAACACTCGGAGCTGGCGATCCGCATCGAGCTGTTCGACGACGAGGTCGAATCGCTGCAGCTGCTCGACCCGCTGACCGGGCGCATCCGCCAGAAGATCCCGCGCTTCACGATCTACCCGTCGAGCCACTACGTCACGCCGCGCGAGCGCGTGCTGGCCGCCATTGACGGGATCAAGGAGGAGCTGCGCACGCGCACCGCCGAGTTCGTGGGCCAGGGCAAGCTGGTGGAGGCGCAGCGCATCGAGCAGCGCACCCGCTTCGACCTGGAGATGCTTCAGGAAGTGGGCCACTGCAAGGGCATCGAGAACTACAGCCGCCACCTCTCGGGCGCCAAGCCGGGCGAGCCGCCGCCGACGCTGGTGGATTACCTGCCGAACGACGCGATGATGTTCCTGGACGAGAGCCACGTGCTGATCGGCCAGCTGGGCGGTATGTACAACGGCGACCGCGCCCGCAAGACCACGCTGGTGGAATTCGGCTTCCGCCTGCCCAGCGCGATGGACAACCGACCGCTGCGCTTCGAGGAGTTCGAGACCAAGATGCGCCAGGCGGTCTTCGTCTCGGCCACGCCGGCGGACTACGAGAAGACCCACGCCGGCCAGGTGGTCGAGCAGCTGGTGCGGCCCACCGGGCTGGTCGACCCTGAGGTGGAGGTGCGCCCGGCCACGCACCAGGTCGACGACGTGCTCGGCGAGATCCGCCTGCGTGTGGAAATCGGCGAGCGGGTGCTGATCACCACGCTGACCAAGCGCATGGCCGAGCAGCTCACCGATTACCTCGCGGACAACGGCGTGAAGGTGCGCTACCTGCACTCGGACATCGACACCGTCGAGCGCGTCGAGATCCTGCGCGACCTGCGGCTGGGCAGTTTCGACGTGTTGGTGGGCATCAACCTGCTGCGCGAGGGGTTGGACATCCCGGAGGTGTCGCTGGTGGCGATCCTGGACGCCGACAAGGAAGGTTTCCTGCGCGCCGAGCGCAGCCTGATCCAGACCATCGGCCGGGCGGCACGCAACGTCCATGGACGCGCCATCCTCTACGCCGACAAGATCACCGACTCGATGCGGCGCGCCATCGACGAAACCGGCCGCCGCCGCGAAAAGCAGATCGCCCACAACGCGGAGCACGGCATCGTGCCGCGCGGCATCCGCAAGCAGATCAAGGACCTGATCGACGGTGTCTACAGCGAGAAGTCCGGCAAGGACGAGTTGAAGCAACTCGAGGCCGCCGCCGAGGTCGAAGCGCTGTCAGAGAAGGACTTGGGCAAGCGCATCAAGCAACTCGAGAAACAGATGCTCGAACACGCCAAGAACCTGGAGTTCGAAAAGGCCGCGCGCGTGCGCGACCAGCTCGCCCTGCTGCGCGAGCAGGCCTTCGGCTCGGCGGCACACGACAACCTGTCGGTGCTGCTCCCGGGCTCGGGAGGGCGCGCCGCATGAAACCCGCTCCCGTCGTCAGCTTGCCGGTGTTGCGCTGGCCAAAAGAAGGAGAAGGGGCCCGGCGCATCCTCATGGTCTGCATGGGCAACATTTGCCGCTCGCCCACCGCTGAGGCGGTGCTGCGTCACCGCATTCACCGGGTGGGTCTGCAGGGCCGGGTGGAGGTGGATTCCGCCGGCACCCACGCCTGGCACAGCCAGGATCCGCCGGATGAACGCAGCATCGCCCATGCGGCCAGGCGGGGCTACGACCTCAGCACCCTGCGCGCACGCCGGGTGCGGGAGGAGGACTTCGAGCGCTTTCACCTCATCCTTGCGATGGACCGGGACAATCTGGTTCACCTGAGCGGAATGTGCCCCGAGCCGTTCCAGGATCGCCTGCGCCTGCTGATGGACTTTGCCCCCGAGTTGCCTGAGCGCATCGTGCCCGATCCCTACTACGGCTCGTCTGCCGGCTTTGAGCGTGTGCTGGACCTGGTCGAGTGTGCCTGCGACTGCTTGGCCCGATGCCTGCATACCGCAACAGGGCCGCGCTGAAGTCTCTCCCTGCAGATTCGTTGAGCCTCCTTTATAATCGAGTAAAACACTCGGGATCTGGAGCGAGGGTCCAACCGACCGAAGCCGAAGGTGTGCCAACCCGGAGCACACCGTGCCCGAAAGACTGGAGTTCGATGTCATGAGACTGACCACCAAAGGCCGTTTTGCGGTCACAGCGATGATTGATCTGGCCCTGCGTGAGCACAGCGGCCCGGTGGCGTTGGCGGCAATCAGCGCCCGTCAGCAGATTTCGTTGTCCTACCTGGAGCAACTGTTCGGCAAGCTGCGTCGTCAGGAACTGGTCGAGAGCACCCGCGGGCCGGGAGGGGGGTATTCGCTCGGCCGCAAGGCGGAGGACATCACGGTGGCGGACATCATCGTTGCGGTGGACGAGGCCATCGACGCCACCGGCTGCGGCGGGGGCGAGAACTGCATGGGCGACGAGAGTGGCCGCTGCATGACCCACGACCTGTGGTCGAGCCTGAACGCCAAGATGCTGGAGTACCTGAACTCCATCTCGCTGAAGAGCCTGGTGGATGATCAGTTGTCTCGCGGCGTGTCGGTGGAAGAGGCTCCCATCAAGCGGGCCATCTCCACCCAGCCGGTGGTCAAGCCGATCAAGGTGACGGCGCCGAACTCGGTTTTTGCCTTGGCAGGTACGCTGAGCAAATAAGCATCCCCTTCGTTCTTCTTCTTCTTCTTCCTGTCCGGACACAGTCGCGCGCGGTTGCGTGACCGTGTGAGGCTGTGTGACCCGAAAGCCGATGCACATGACCCCGCACTTTCCCATCTACATGGACTATGGAGCCACGACGCCGGTGGATCCGCGCGTTGTGGACGCGATGATCCCCTGGCTGCGTGAGCACTTCGGCAACCCGGCCTCGCGCAGTCACGCTTGGGGCTGGGAGGCGGAAGAGGCGGTCGAGAGGGCGCGTAGTCAGGTGGCCGAGCTGATCGGTGCCGACCCACGCGAGATCGTCTGGACCTCCGGAGCCACCGAGTCCAACAACCTTGCCATCAAGGGGGCCGCACACTTCTACGCCCCCCGCGGAAAGCACCTGATCACGGTGAAGACCGAGCACAAGGCGGTGCTGGACACGATGCGCGAGCTGGAACGTCAGGGCTTCGAGGTCACCTACCTCGACGTCGAGGCCGATGGCCTGCTCGACTTCGACAAGTTCAAGGCTGCCTTGCGCCCCGACACCATCCTCGCATCGGTGATGGCCGTCAACAACGAGATCGGCGTGATCCAGGACCTCACGGCGCTGGGCGGGCTGTGTCGCGAGCGAGGTGTGATCTTCCACGTCGATGCGGCCCAGGCCACCGGCAAGATCGTCATCGACCTGAAGACCCTGCCGGTGGATCTGATGAGCCTGGCATCGCACAAGACCTACGGGCCCAAGGGCATCGGTGCACTCTACGTGCGCCGCAAGCCCCGCGTGCGGCTGGAGGCGCAGATGCATGGTGGCGGCCATGAGCGCGGCATGCGCTCGGGCACGCTGCCCACGCACCAGATCGTCGGCATGGGCGAGGCCTTCCGCATCGCACGCGAAGAGATGGGCACGGAGAACGAGCGCATCCGCATGCTGCACCGCCGGCTGGTGGACGGGCTGCAGCAGATCGATCAGGTCTTCATCAACGGCGACATTGAGCGCCGTGTGCCCCACAACCTCAACATCAGCTTCAACTACGTCGAAGGCGAGTCGCTGATCATGGGAGTCAAGGGTATCGCGGTGTCCTCCGGTTCGGCCTGCACCTCAGCCAGCCTGGAGCCCAGCTACGTGCTGCGGGCCCTGGGCCGCAGCGATGAGCTTGCGCACTCCAGCCTGCGCATCACCATCGGTCGGTTCACCACCGAGGCGGACATCGACTATGCCGTCGCCACGCTTCAGGACCGGGTCGCCAAACTGCGCGAACTCTCGCCCCTGTGGGACATGTACAAGGACGGCATCGACATCAGCACGATCCAGTGGGCGGCCCACTGAACCGGAGAAGCACATGGCATACAGCGACAAGGTCATCGACCACTACGAGAACCCCCGCAACGTGGGCGGTTTTGACAAGGGCGACGAGGACGTGGGCACCGGCATGGTCGGCGCGCCGGCCTGCGGCGACGTGATGAAACTGCAGATCAAGGTCAACGCGGAGACCGGCCTGATCGAGGATGCGCGTTTCAAGACCTACGGCTGCGGCTCAGCCATCGCCTCGAGCTCCCTGGTCACCGAATGGGTCAAGGGCAAGTCGCTGGACGAGGCTCTGACGATCAAAAACACCGCCATCGCAGAGGAGCTGGCGCTGCCGCCGGTGAAGATCCACTGCTCCATCCTGGCCGAGGACGCCATCAAGGCAGCGGTCAACGATTACAAGGCCAAGCACGACGCCGCACAGGCGCATTGAAACCCATCATGGCAGTCACCGTCACCGAAGCCGCCGCCCGGCACGTCACCCGCTACCTCAGTCGCCGCGGCAAGGGAGTGGGCGTGCGCCTGGGGGTCAAGACCACCGGTTGTTCCGGCCTGGCCTACAAGCTGGAATACGCCGATGAAATTGCCCCCGAGGACGTGGTCTTCGAGGGGCATGGCGTCAAGGTTCTGGTGGATCCCAAGAGCCTGCCCTACCTGGACGGCACGGAGCTGGACTTCGTGCGGGAGGGCTTGAACGAGGGCTTCAAGTTCCGCAACCCCCGGGAGAAGGATCGCTGCGGCTGCGGCGAATCTTTCCGGGTCTGATCCCGGCGTCGGTCGCCAGCGCCTGGGTCGGGCATGGCGTCCGGCAGGCCACAATGCAGGGTCTGCGCGGGTCACTTTGCTTCGGCAGCCTGAAGGCGCGGCTCTTGCGGCCGCGCTTTTTCGTTGCCGCACGCCGGGGGCGTCCGGCCTGAACCTGCAGGCGGGTTCGTTGCCTCTGCGACAAAGCCGCCACGCCGTGCAGCTTCGTTACCCAGCTTCGCCACCATGCAACTCAGCGACAACGATTTTCAG
>Ga0073904_10002960_pt1 | contig 12827 bp, 13 predicted proteins | sample KloWWTrecipitate_FD_66668 | JGI IMG/M metagenome (GOLD analysis project Ga0073904, IMG submission 66668) | Active sludge microbial communities from Klosterneuburg, Austria, studying microevolution and ecology of nitrifiers - Klosterneuburg... | ecosystem: Engineered > WWTP > Aerobic digester >...
TCCAGCCCGGGCTGGCGGGCGATGTTCAGCGCGCGATGTGCGCGATCCCGATGGGCGAAACCAGAACCTATGGCGATCTGTCAAAGATGCTCGGTGCGCCAGCGCAGGCCATCGGGCAAGCCTGCGGGGCCAATCCCATCCCGATCCTCATCCCCTGTCACCGGATCCTGTCGGCCACCGGCCTTGGTGGGTTCTCTGCGCCGGGGGGGATTGAAACCAAAGTCGCGCTCCTGCGCCACGAAGGGGCGGCATCACTCCTGATCTGAGCCGGATACAACCGGAGTTGTATGGTCGGCCCCATCCGCAGGCGGTTAGGGTCGCGGCAGAGCCCGCCCAGCAATAGCCTTATCCGGTTTTCCTATCGATTTTCAGAATGCCCCTTGAATACCGCAAAGACATAGATGGCTTACGTGCGCTGGCGGTGCTGGCGGTTTTGCTGTTTCATTGCAACCTGGGTCTTACCGGCGGTTTTGTCGGTGTCGATATCTTCTATGTGATCTCGGGCTATCTGATCGTCGGCCTGATCGAGGCGGACCTGTCGGCCGGTCGCTTCTCCTTCCGCCGGTTTTATGAACGGCGCATCCGCAGACTGTATCCCGCGCTGTTTTTGGTCCTTGCGGTTACAAGCGTTTGGGCGGTCTGGCGCATGTTGTGGGTGGATTTGCAGGACTATGCCCGAAGCCTTCTGTCGGTGATTACCTATCTGTCCAACGTGCAGTTCTACAGGGAATCCGGCTATTTCACCGAGGAAGCCACGATCAAACCGCTCCTCCACACGTGGTCTCTCGCGGTGGAGGAGCAGTTTTACCTGATCGTGCCGCCGCTGCTGGTTTTGGCCCACCGCTGGTTGCCCCGGCGCGGAAGGATTGGCCTCTGGGCCGTTTTGGTCGCGTTGTCGTTTGCCCTGTGCGTCGTGGTGATCGGGCGCGACAAGGCGGCTGCATTCTACCTGCTGCCCACCCGCGCGTGGGAATTGGGTCTGGGCGGATTGGTGGCGCTGACGGGAACCGCCTGGGTGGCGCGGTCGCGTCCTTTGGCCGAGATGTTGGGTCTGGGGGGGCTTGCGGCAATCCTGTGGGCGATGATCAATTTCAACGGCAATGTGCCCTTTCCCGATGAACGGGCGGCCCTGCCGGTGCTGGGGGCCGTGGCGGTGATCATGGCCGGCAGTGGGCGGCAAACCCTGGTCGCGCGCCTGCTGTCGATCAGCCCCGCTGTCTTCATCGGTCGCATCTCTTATCCACTCTACCTCTGGCACTGGCCGCTGATCGTGATGGTCGTCTATGGCCGCTATGCGCCCCTAAGCCGGAAAGAGGCGTTGATCGTCATCGCCGGATCGCTGATCCTGTCGGTTCTCACCTGGTGGTTTGTCGAGCAGCCGATCCGTGGCCGGCGCTGGTTGCCACAAGCGCGGCCCCTCTTTGCGATGGCCGTCGCCGCATCCGTCGGGATCGCTGGATTCTCAGCGGTTTTGCTGGTGGCGAAGGGCTTTCCCGGGCGCCATGATCCGGCACTCGTGACACTGGTCGAAGGCAAGAGCCTGCTGGACAAGAATGCCTGGAGCCACGATCAGAGGGCATGCCATCTGAAAACGGCAAGCCGCCTGAGCGATGGCAGTGCCTGCATTCGTGGCGCGAAAGGTGTTGCTCCGACATTCGCCCTGGTCGGCGACAGCCACGCCGATGCGGCAAGCCCGGGTATCTTTGCGGCAGCCCAACGCCTCGAGCTGTCAGGCTGGCAACTGACGATGCCGGGGCTGCTTTTGACACCGGGGCGCCATCCGATCGGCAGCACAGGGGCGGGCGGTCAACGGGAAGCGCTCGATTTCCTGACCAGCCATCCGGACGTCAGGGTCATCATTCTGACAGGCTGGTGGGCACGCGCCATCACCGGACGCAGTTATCGCGACAGCCCGACGATCTTTGTGGACGAGGAATATCGCGGCACCGGGCTGGCCGACAACCCGCGCTCTTTCGCGACAGCGATGGAGCGGCTGGCCGAAAGCTTTCCCGACCGGCTGATCGTGATCCTGGACGATGTGCCCTTCGGTCGGCTGATGGACATGAAGAACTATGTCCGCGCTTTCGCTGTGACAGGCAGTGCGCCAACACCCGGCATTCCGTTGTCAGAGGCGCTGGCTCAGCGGCACGTCTACGACCCGGCTTTGCAAGAGGTCGATGCGCGCTATGCCAATGTCATTTACCGCCATCCGTTCGATCAGTTCTGTGGGGCGGATCTATGCCCGTTGTTCGATGAGGCGGGCGACCCGATTTTCCGCGATGGCGATCATCTGAGCCGGATCGGCGGACTGATGCTTGCCGATCCAATGACCACGATTCTGCGCGAAGCGACTGGTCTTTTGCCCGTTGGGGCGCCCTAGCGGCAATTGCGGCCCCCCCGGCGCACTGCTAGCGTCGCTTCGGGCGAGGGATAATGAACATCTGGATTCTGGGCGCTGTCCTTGGCGCAGCTTTTCTGCATGCGGCCTGGAACGGGCTAATCCGCATAGGCGCAAGCCGGGTTCATGCGATGATGGTCCTGTCGGCCGTCCAAGGGAGCATTGGCCTTGTCATGGCGTTGTCGCGCCCTCTGCCCGCGATCGAAGTGCTGCCCTGGCTCCTTGCCTCAGGGCTTGTTCATTCAGCCTACAAGACCTTTCTGACATTTGCTTATGAGCATGGCGATCTGAGCCGTGTCTACCCACTGGCGCGCGGTGCCGCGCCGCTGATCGTTCTGGCGGTGGGCGGGATGTTCGTGGGGGAAAGCCTGACTGAGGCAGAGGTTTTTGGGATACTCATCTTGGGGGCGGGGATCATCCTGCTTGCGTCCGGGGTCTTCACCAGTGGGGAATCGCGCCGGCTTCTGCCCTATGCGTTCGGTGCGGCGCTGGCGACGGCGGGCTATTCGATGATCGACGGGCTGGGCGCGCGGGTGGCGGGGGATTCCGTAGTCTTCGTCGGCTGGATGTTCGTTCTGGACGGGATCATTTTTGCAGCGGTGATGACCAGCCTGCGGGGATGGGCGGCCTGGCCCGCGGCGGGGCGGGTGTGGGTTCTGGGCAGTCTTGGGGCCGGGGCTTCTTATGCGTCCTATGCGATTGTGGTCTGGGCGATGACCGTGGCGCCCATCGCCTTGGTCGCGGCATTGCGCGAAACCTCCATCGTCTTTGGTGTGCTGATAGGTTGGCTTCTGTTCCGCGAGCGGATGACGGGGGCCAAGGCTCTGTCGGTCGGCCTGATCGTTCTGGGGGTGATTGCCACCCGCCTGTGACGAGCGTCAGGTCAGGCGCGCTTGGGAAACATTTCCTGCACGATGCCCGCGAAGGTCAGGTAAAGCGATGTGACCACCAGCCCCCATTTCGCCCAGCTTTCCGGGTGAAAATCGAGCCAGGCCGCCCAACCGGCAAAGACCACCCAGCCAAGCGCCATGGGCAGTGTGACCAAGCGCCAGCGGTCCGTGCGGACGGGATGGACGAATTTCAGGTTGGTGAACATCGTGGCCGCCAGAAGCACCACGAACCCCAGGATCACATAGAAATTCGGCTGTAGCGCGAACATGACCAGGACCACCATGTTCCAGCAGGCCGGAAAACCCGCAAAGGAATAATCCTTTGTTTTCATGCGTGTATCTACGAAGTAAAGCGCGCTTGCGTAGGTGATCACGATGATGGCGCACCATCCGGTCCAGCCATTCATCAAATCGGATTTGAAAAGCGCGAAAGCCGGGATGAACACATAGGTCAGATAGTCGATAATCAGATCGAGGAGCACCCCGTCATAGGTCGGCCAGTTGGTTTTGACGTGATAGCGCCGCGCGAGGGGGCCATCGACGCCGTCGACGATCAATGCCACCACCAGCCACAAAAACATCAAATCCCACTTGCGGTCGACGGCAGCCAGCATGGCGAGCATGGCCAGAACTGCACCGGTTGCGGTCAGAAGATGGACGAAAAGGGCCTGAATACGAGGTGTCATCTGATTACTTAGTCCTGATTTGACCTGCGAGGCAATTGCCCCGGTCAGGCCCTTGGATGGGCATTGGCGTAAATTTCCATAAGCCGCGCGCTGTCAACGGCGGTATAGGCCTGCGTTGTCGACAGGGACGCGTGGCCGAGAAGCTCCTGTATGGCGCGCAGATCACCGCCCGCCGCCAGAAGATGGGTCGCGAAGGAATGGCGCATCGCGTGGGGGGTGGCGGTTGCGGGCAGGCCAAGCGCCGCGCGCGCCTGTTCCATCGCCAGCGCGATCAGTCGGGGGTTGAGCGGCCCGCCGCGCGCCCCGCGAAAGAGCGGACCTTTGGGATCGGCGGCAAGGGGCAGGGAGCAAAGGCGCACATAGTCCGCGACGGCCGCGCGGGCGGCGGGCAGCACCGGCACCAGCCGTTCCTTGGACCCTTTGCCGATGATGCGCAGCATGTCGGGCAGGGGCTGGTCGGCGACCGTCAGCGACAGGGCTTCCGATATGCGCAGGCCACAGCCGTAGAGGAGTGTTACCACTGCCGTATCGCGCGCGGCGATCCAGTCCTCGCGCGCTTGCAGGTCGATCTGGGCGATCATCTCGCGTGCGGCATCGGGGGCAAGCGGGCGCGGCAGTTTGCGGCGGTATTTCGGCGCACGCGCGGCCAGAACGGCGGTCGCTTCGGTCTGGCTCTGGGCGGTCAGCCAGCGCACGAAACCCTTGATGGACGACAGCCTGCGCGCCAGCGACCGTGCGCCAAGGCCCCGCCCGCGTTCATGCGCCATGAAGGCGCGCATGTCGGATTGCGTTGAGGCTACCAGCCGGCCCGGTGTCGCGGCTTCGTCCCCGTGGTGGGCGATGAAATCGGCGAAGGCTGTCACATCTGCCTGATAGGCCCGCAGCGTGTGGTGGGATGCCGCGTCAAGCGCCATCAATTGTGCCGACCAGCGTTCGATCGCATCCCGCAAGGCCGCCGACAGGGCAAGGCTCATTGGCCCGCCCCCTCAGTCCAGCCAGCGGCGCATGGCGCGTTCGAAGACGCCCGCAAAGAAGGCCAGAAGATCGGTGCCCTGGTTGGCACGGAACTGGTGGGCATCGGCGGCACCTAGGACGAGCATGCCGGGCAGGCGACCTGGCCCAAGGTCCAGCCTCATCACCGCTTCGGAGTGGACATCAGCCGCCCCAGCGCCGTAAACAGGTGCCCCGTCGCCCGCAGTCTGACGCAACACGATGGCCCGCGGTGCGCCGCCCCGGCCGCCGCTCATATAGTCATCGACAAAACCGGGGGAAGTGACGGAAAGAACTTCGCCGAGGCGCTGAACGGCAACGTCTTCGTCGCCTGCCTGCGCCGTTTCCAGAACCAGCCGCACCATATCAACCCGCAGGATCTGGCCGACTTCGCTTCCCAGGTTCTTCAGGAAGGATTCGAAATCTACCGGATCGAGCATCTTCAGGATTGCCCGGTGAATCTGGTTGGTTCCGGCCAGGTTTTCGTAGGCGGCCGCAATGACGGAGCGGTGTGTATCTTCAAGCCGGTCGAGCCGCGCCTCCAGCCGCTCCATCGCGATGCCGCGCAGATCGACGATGTTGGCCCCCATCGCGCGTTCATTCGCGGCGATGAGCGCCTTCATAAGGTCGCGGTCTTCAAGGATCACCTCGGGCTTGGCGATCAGCGTCTCGCGGACTTCGCCCGCCAATGCTGCACTTTCGGCCATGCTGCCCCCAACTGCTTCGTTTTTTGACATCCTACACGAAGGTCAGAGAATTTTCTGCCCGGTTTTTGCCCAGTCTTTCAGGAAAATCTCCAGCCCCTTGTCGGTCAGCACATGGCTCGCCATCGACTTGATCACGCCGGGGGGCGCGGTGATCACATCAGCGCCGATCCGAGCGCAGTCGATGATATGGTTCACCGTGCGGATGGAGGCGGCAAGGATTTCTGTTTCGAAATCATAGTTGTCATAGATGATGCGGATATCTTCGATCAGATCGGTGCCATCATAATGGATGTCGTCGATCCGCCCGATGAAGGGCGAGATGAAGGTGGCGCCGGCCTTTGCGGCAAGGATCGCCTGTGCCGCCGAAAAACACAAAGTGACGTTGACCATATGACCTTCGGATGCGAAAGCCTTGCAAGCGGTCAGGCCGTCCCAGGTCAGCGGCACCTTGATCGCGATGTTCTTGGCGATCTTGGCAAGCTTCATCCCTTCGGCGATCATGGCCTTGGCGTCGGTCGCCACAACCTCTGCCGAAACGGGCCCGGAAACCATGTCACAGATTTCCTTGGTGACTTCGATGATGTCGCGACCCGATTTCAGGATCAGCGAAGGGTTGGTGGTCACACCATCGACCATGCCCAGATCGTTCAGTTCCCTGATGGCCGCGACATCGGCGGTATCGACGAAGAATTTCATGGGTGCGCTCCTGCGGATGATGGCATGGGTTGGGCGTCCTTCTAACGCAAGGCACCGCAACCCGGAACCCTTGAAAGGCGTGGCGCGTGGCTGAGACGGCTTTTTTTGACGAGGGCGATCTGGTCGCGGTCCTGACGACCGAGCCCTTGGGCAAGTGTCTGGACTACAAGGCACCGGAAGGGGGCTGCTTTGCGGGGGCCTTTGTCGAGGTGCCCTTGGGCCCGCGCCGGGTACTTGGGGTGGTCTGGGGGCCGGGTGAAGGCGGCTATGACCTGGCGCGTGTGCGGGGGGTAAGCCGGGTTCTGGATGCAGCGCCCATGGCGGGCGCGTTCCGGCAGTTTCTGATCCGCGCGGCCGACTACACGCTGACCCAACTGCCGGCAATGCTGCGTCTGGCCACGCGCGCGCCGGGGCTGGCGGACCCACCGGGGCCGCGGCGCATCTACCGCAAGGGCTGGGCCGAGCCTGACCGGATGACCGATGCCCGCGCGCGGGTGATGGCGGTTCTGGGCGACTATGGCGGGGCGGCCTTTACTCTGTCGGAGCTGGCCGAATTGGCCGGTGTCACGACAAGCGTGGTCAAGGGACTGGTTAAGCAGGGCGTGGTGGCCGAAGAGGAGGCCCCGCGCGATCTGCCCTATCCGCGCCTTGACCCCGATCTTCCGGGCAAGGATCTGGCCGACGACCAGCGCGCGGCAGCGGCGCAACTGTCGGCGGCGGTGGCGTCGGGCCAATATGGCACCACGCTTTTGAAAGGTGTCACCGGGTCGGGCAAGACCGAGGTCTATCTGGAGGCCGTGGCCGAATGTCTGCGCCAGGGGCGGCAGGCGCTGGTCCTACTGCCGGAAATCGCGCTGACGGCGGAGTTTCTGGCGCGGGTCGAGGATCGGTTCGGCACGAAACCCGGCGAATGGCATTCCGGCGCGACCCAGACCGAGCGCCGCCGTCTGTGGCGCATGGCGGGCGAAGGCGGTGTTGGGCTGGTCGTGGGGGCGCGGTCGGCGCTTTTTCTGCCGTTCCGCGATCTAGGGTTGATCGTCGTCGATGAAGAACATGACACGTCCTACAAGCAGGAGGATGGTGTCCTTTACAATGCCCGCGACATGGCGGTGCTGCGGGCGTCCCTGTGCGACGCGCAGGTGGTGCTGGCGTCGGCCACGCCCTGCCTTGAGACATGGGTGAATGCCGAGGCGGGTAAATATGGCCGTATCGACCTGGCTTCGCGCTTTGGCACATCGGACCTGCCGGATATGCGGGCCATCGACATGCGCGCGGAACGGCTGGAGGCCAACCGCTGGATCAGCCCGACGCTTGTGCAGGGCGTCAAGGCGCGGATCGAACGCGGGGAACAGGCGCTTTTGTTCATCAACCGGCGAGGCTACGCGCCGGTCACGATCTGCCGGGCCTGTGGCCACCAGATCGGCTGCCATCAGTGCGATGCGCGGATGGTTGAACATCGATTTCTGAAACGCCTTGTCTGCCATCAATGCGGGGAAACCGCGCCGATGCCCCATGCCTGCCCGTCGTGCAAGGCCGAGGGACGGCTGGCGCCCGTGGGGCCGGGGGTGGAACGGCTGGCGGAGGAGGTGGCGGAGCGCTTCCCCGGTGCGCGGGTTGCGGTGCTGTCGTCGGACCTCTTCGCCAGCGCCCGCGCCCTGAAGGAAAAGATCGTCGAAATTGCCGGCGGTGGCGCGGACATCATCATCGGCACGCAACTGGTGGCAAAGGGGCACAATTTTCCGCTTCTGACGCTTGTCGGCGTGATTGACGCCGACCTTGGCTTGCAAGGGTCCGACCTGCGGGCGGCGGAACGCACCTTCCAGCTCATGCGGCAGGTGTCGGGCCGGGCTGGCCGCGCAGAGAGGAGGGGCGAGGCGCTTTTGCAGAGTTTCCAGCCCGATCACCCGGTGATCCGGGCCATCTTGTCGGGGGACGAGGAAAACTTCTGGCGGGCCGAGGCGGCAGAGCGGCAAGCGGCCGGCATGCCCCCCTTCGGGCGGCTTGCAGGGATCATTCTTTCATCGACAGATGTGGCGCAAGTCTTTGATTTCGGGGCCGAACTCGCTCGCCGATCTGAACCCCTGCGCCGGATCGGGGCCGAGGTCTTCGGCCCCGCCCCCGCCCCTGTGGCCCGCGTGCGCGGGCGCCATCGTGTCCGGCTTTTGGTCAAAGGGCCGAAAGGGGCGGCGCTTCAGGCGGCGGTCGCGGAATGGATCGGCCAGTTGAAGCCACCCGCGAACCTGCGGCTGTCGGTCGATATCGATCCCCAGAGCTTCTATTGACCCTCAGCCGATCCGGTGCAGCCGGACGGGCGATTTGGGGGCGCGCTTGAGGATGGCTTTCGCCTCCAGATCAAGCTGCACCGCCTTGACCCACCAGCCCGCCGTGTCACCACCAGGGAAAAGATCCTGCGGCAGCAGCGGTTTGACTGCCGAGATGATCTCCGCCGGGGTCATGCCCGGCGGGGCGGAGGGGACAATCGCCAGCACGGCGGCTTTCATTGCGGTGAATTTCGCTTCATCCACCCGATAGGTCTTGCCGGGCTGCGAGACATTCTCGATCTCGATCTTGTCTGACATGAAAAATCTCCTTTGGTCTTCGCTAAGGCTAGCTCTGTCTATCCAGATCGCAACGGTTTTCCGTCATGACTGCGCGCGGGCTGGCCTTTTGGCACTCTGAAGCCTATCCAGATCACGGTTCTGCAAAGGTGCGAAATGTCGGACAGTGAAACGCGGCCGCAGGTCGGCAAATTCGTCACCGGCAGCCTGATGCGCCATGTCGCGGTGATGTCGCTTTCGGGCGCGCTGGGCCTGTCCTTCACCTTTCTGGTGGATTTTCTGGCACTCTTCTGGATTTCGCGGCGCGGCATACAGGCCGAAATGGCCGCCGTCGGCATTGCCGGAACGATCCAGTTTGCAATCCTGTCGCTGGGGATCGGCATGATGATCGGCGCGGTGGCGCTGGTGGCGCGGTCGATCGGAATGGGCGATCGGCCGCGCGCGCGCCGGATTGCCACCACGGCCATGGTTCTGACCGTGCTGGTGCAGGTCGTCTTGTCCTTGCTGATCTGGGTTTTTCGCACCGAAATTCTGTCTGCCTCGGGTGCCGAGGGACAGGTCCTGTCGCTCAGCGTTGATTTTCTGGCGATCACCCTGCCCTCCATGCCACTGATCGCGGCGGGTATCCTTGCCTCCACGCTCTTGCGCACCATCGGCGATGCCTGGCGGTCGATGGCGGTGACCATGACCGGCGGCGCGGTGGCGGTGGTGCTTGATCCGCTGCTCATCATCTGGATGGACATGGGGATCATGGGCGCGGGCTGGTCCATCGTGCTGGCGCGGTTCGCGGTGGTGGCAGTGGGTTTCTGGTTTGCGTCCGGCGTGCGTGACCTTCTGGCTCGCCCGGCCTGGATCGACATTCGTACCTTCACGCGGCCTTATGCGGCCATCGCCCTGCCAGCGGTCGCTACTCAACTGTCCACGCCCTTCGGCAACTGGATCCTGACGCGCGAGATTGCGGCCTACGGCGAAGAAGCCGTGGCAGGCTGGAGCGTGATCATGCGTCTGACAATCCTGGCCTTCGGTGGAATTTTCGCGCTGTCGGGTGCCATCGGCGGGATTATCGGCCAGAATTACGGCGCCGGGCGTCCCGACCGCGTGGCCGAGGCGTTCATAGCGGCACTGAAATTCTGCGCGGCCTATACGCTGGTGACCTGGCTTCTGATGGCGGTTCTGTCCGGCCAGATCGTCGCAGCCTTCCACCTTGCGCCACTGGGCGAAGCGGTTCTGCGCAGCTTTACGCACTGGGCGGCCGGCGCCTTCGTCCTGACGGGCGCGCTGTTTGTCGCCAATGCGACCTTCAACAATCTGGGCCGCCCGTTGATGAGCACGGGCGCCAACTGGTTTCGCGACGGTATCCTGATGCTGCCCCTGTCGATCGTTTTTGCGGGCGCGTTGGGGGCCGAAGGCATCGTCTGGGCGAATGCGGCCGCCAATGTGATCGCAGGCGGGATCGCGGCCTGGTTCGCTTGGCGTTATATTGGGGGGCTTGTGCGGCAGGCGCCTGTCCGTGGGCCGCGTTCCGGCTTGTCCGCTTGACCTTGCGCGGGCCGCGCACTATGCGGCCCCCGACCCGTCTGTGACTGGAGGCCACCATGCCGACCTACTCTGCCCTGACGACGCTTGACGCGAAGGAAGCGGCCGAGGCTTTGGCCGAAGCCATGGAAGATTTCCTACCCGAACCCGTCGGCGTCGGCGTTTTTGAGATCGAGGACGGATCGGGGCGCTATGAGGTCGGCTGCTATTTCGAGGAAGAGCCCGATGATACCGAACTGGCGCTGATGGCGGCAATCTACGGCGCAAAGCCCTTTGCGGTTTCTGAAGTGCCGGAAACCGACTGGGTCGCCCATGTGAAGCGGGAGTTGCAGCCGGTCGAGGCCGGGCGGTTCTTCGTCTATGGCAGCCACGATGCCGAGAAGGTGCCGCAGGCCAAGGTCGCGCTGCTGATCGAAGCGGCGATGGCGTTCGGCACCGGCCATCACGGCACGACCAAGGGCTGTCTTCTGGCGCTTGACCGGCTGGATCGCGCAGGCTTTCGTGGCCAGAATGTCGCCGATATCGGCTGCGGCACGGCGGTCTTGGCCATGGCGGCGGCGGCGATCTGGCCAAGGCCGGTCATCGCCTCCGATATCGACCCCGTGGCGGTCGAGGTCGCGCGCGCCAATGCGGCGGCAAACGGCCTGTCCGACCGGGTGATTTGTGTCGAGGCGGCGGGCTTCGGTCAGGCGGATCTGCATGCGCGCGCGCCTTACGATCTGGTGTTCGCCAATATCCTCAAAGGCCCGCTGCTGGATCTGGCGCCTGACATGGCCGCGCATGTGGGTCCGGGCGGATATGCGATCCTGTCGGGCATTCTGAACACCCAAGCCGATGAAGTGATCGCTGCTTACAAGCGCGCGGGCTTCACGCTGGCGGCGCGTGACGAGATCACCGAATGGACGACGCTGGTCCTGCGCCGGGCCTGAGCGCCGAAAAAAGGCCGCAATTGCGGTTCATCCTGCTGAGCCAGAGTAAACATTGCGGTGCTGCCATGCCAGACCGAAACCAGCAGGACTTTCAAGGGCGTATCGGACGGATCGAACGCGTCCATAACCAAGGTGGCGGCTTTGAGTCACCCGGCACGCTTGGCATGAGCTATTATAGTGCACATCGCCGCCGCCGACGTTTGCCGCGCTGGCCACTGACCATCCTTGTGATGCTGGTGATACTTTTCATGCTCAAGGCGATGTTGCATGTCGTGATCGGCCCTTCGGCCTATGACGCCAAAGTTGCCTCGCTGAGAGCGGGCAGCGATCTGGATCGGGTGGGGGCCACGCTGTTGCAGTCCGATCCGGTCACGCTTCTGATCGCTGAGAAGATCCGCTGGATCAAGGGCTGACACAGGGCGTTACGTCAGGCAGAAAAGCGAAAGGCCGTGTCGGTTTTCCGACACGGCCTGTGCAACGATAAACGTCGCGGGCGGGCGCTGGTTTCAGGCGCGCGCCGCAATGAATTCGATGTCGCCACGGCTCAGGCCGATATCGTCCAACTCGCGGTCCGAAAGCTTGGCAAGGGCGTTGCGCGTTACACGCGCGTCGTTCCAGGAAGCGATCGAAGCGACGATATTGCTGACCAGGTTCATCGGGGTGAAGCCGGTGTTGGTGCGGGTCGTTTCAAACGCGGACATGTTCATTTCCTCAATCATACGTCGGTCGAAAGCATGATCGCCTTCGACGCAATGACAGATAGGACATCCGGCATGGCGGAGCTAGGGCTGCGAAAGCATTTCAGCCATGCGTTTTATGCATGTCTGTCGGATCTCGAGTGGCGCTGCGGCAATTTTGAATATTATGTTAAATTTGCGGCGTTTGTCCCGTCGAATCCTGTGCGGATTTGTCGTATTTGATTGATGCGGTGACGTAAATAGGCCTATTAGCTGCCCGCTGACATCATGGCTTTACGCAGTGGAATGGCGCTTCCAGATGTTCCCCTTTCGTGCTAGTCGTTGCTGAAAAGCAACAAACTGTCGAAGCAGGGGCAAGATGCGCGTTCTCGGGATTGATCCGGGCCTACGAAACCTCGGCTGGGGGGTGATTGACGTTGCGGGTTCGCGGCTGACCCATGTCGCCAATGGAATCATTCATTCCGAGGGGGAAGAGCTGGCGGCACGCCTTTTGTCGCTGCATACGGCGCTGAGCGCGGTCATCGCCCGTTTCGCCCCGACGGCGGCCGCAGTCGAACAGACATTCGTCAACAAGGATGCCGTAGCAACCCTGAAACTGGGGCAGGCGCGGGGCATAGCACTTCTGGCCCCGGCGCAGGCCGGGCTGGTGGTGGGCGAATATGCGCCGAATGCCGTGAAGAAGGCGGTGGTGGGCGTCGGCCACGCGGACAAGATCCAGGTCGCCCATATGGTGCGCTTC
>Ga0073904_10002963_pt1 | contig 12825 bp, 8 predicted proteins | sample KloWWTrecipitate_FD_66668 | JGI IMG/M metagenome (GOLD analysis project Ga0073904, IMG submission 66668) | Active sludge microbial communities from Klosterneuburg, Austria, studying microevolution and ecology of nitrifiers - Klosterneuburg... | ecosystem: Engineered > WWTP > Aerobic digester >...
GGCTGCTGCGGGTACGGCTGCTGCGGATAGGGCTGCTGCGGGTACGGCTGCTGCGGATAGGGCTGCTGCGGGTACGGCTGCTGTTGGGGATACGGCTGGGGCTGCGGCTGGACCTGGGCGGCCGCCGTGGTCGCCAGGGTCGTCGCGGCCGCGAGCGCCAAGGTGGCCCGCGCCACGCGCGCCGCGAGCGATCCGCGCCGAAGGGGGGGCCGGGCGGCGAGCTCGCCGTGCGCCGAGGCCGGCGGCACCAGGGAGACGGAGCTGGCAGGGGAGGCCACGGAGAGCACGGAACGCGAGCGAGTCATGGGCGCCTCAGGGGTCGAACTCTGGACCGAGCTCGCGCGCCATCAAGTCGCGTACGGCTTGAGCGGCGGGCTTGTCCTCGTAAAGCACGGCGTACGCTTGTCGCACGATGGGCATGTCGATGCCCAACTTCTTGGACAAATCGTAGGCGCTCTTCGTCGTCTTCACGCCCTCGGCGACGTGCCCCAGGCTCGCGAGGATGTCCGGGAGCTGCTTGCCCTTGCCGAGCGCGACGCCGACGGTCTTGTTCCGCGAGAGCTCTCCGGTGCAGGTGAGGACGAGGTCGCCCATGCCCGCCAGCCCAGCGATGGTGAGGGCGTCGCCGCCGCGCGCCAGCGAGAGCTTCACCATCTCCGCGAGGCCGCGCGTGATGAGCAGCGCGCGGGTGTTGTGCCCGAACCCGAGGCCCTCTGCGGCGCCGGCGGCGATCGCGATCACGTTCTTCAGTGCGCCGCCGCACTCGACCCCGGCGACGTCGCGGCTGGCGTAGGTGAGCATGTGGGGCGCGTGGAAGCGCCGCATCACGTTCTCGCGGATGGCGTCGTTCTTCGCCGCGATCACGACGCCGGTCGGCAGGCCGGCGGCGAGCTCCTTCGCGAAGCTCGGGCCGCTGAGGAACGCGAGGCGGTCCCTCGCCGAGGCGGGAAGCTCGGCCTCGAGGATCTCGTCGACGAACATGAGCGTGTCGTTCTCGATGCCCTTGGTCGCGCTCACGATCGGCACGCCCGCCGGGAGGCTGTCCGCGGCGAGGCGCGCCACCTCGCGAGTGGCGTGGCTCGGCGCCACGAAGAGCACGAGCGTCGCGTCCTCGAGGCACGCGCGCATGTCGCTCGACGCCACGAGGCACGGCGGCAGCTGCGCGCTCGGTAAATACTTCGGGTTCGACCGCGTCGCGTTGATCTGGCGAGCGAGCTCGTCCGCCCGGCACCACATCGCGACCTCGTCGCCCTTGTCGGCGAGCACCTTCGCGAGGGCCGTGCCCCACGCGCCGCCGCCGAGCACCGCGACCTTGCCCCTCGTCTTCAGCGACCTCGTCATGGGGCATCACACTACACGCATCGTCGGGGGCGAAGTAGCGCTATGCTGGCGCCCGCCGCCCTCGTTCCCCCCGCATTCCCCCGAGCCTCCGTGCGAAAAGCCCTCGCCCTCCTCACGCTCCCCACGCTCCTCGCGCTGTCCACCGTCGGGTGCGGCTCCTGCGGAGTCTGCAGCTTCCGCGGGACGCTGAACGAGCCGTCGTCGCGGTCGATGCGCCGGTCGATGCTCCAGACCGGCCTCAGCGAGTTCTGCAAGCAGATGACCTCGCACAACGCGCCGCTCAAGCTGAGCGACGACACGCCCGTGATCGGCCGATTTTACCCCAGGTCGTGCGCGCAGCGAGAGATGTCCAACGGCGACCTCTTCGTCGAGTTTCAGGGCGAGGGGTACGCTTACACGAACGTGTCCAAGAAGGTCACGTTCCAGATGCAGGGCGCGGTCCAGTACAACCAAGACTTCCTGGTCGCCCCCGACAAGTGCGACGTGTACGCGTACTTCCGCCCGCGTCAGGTGGTCTCGTCGAGCTTCCAGGTGCTCAAGATCGAGAGCACCACGGCGAGCTTCCTGAACACGCTGAACCCGGTCGGCGAGACCTTCGGCCGCCAGCTGGTCTCCTCCAAGCTGAACGAGGGGTTCACGGTGATCCACGACGAGGACGGCAGCGACGACGTGTCGCTCGGCATCGTCGAGCTCGGCAAGCGCCCTTTCCACGCGTTCAACGTGCGGGGACAAGATCGCGTGGTGCTCGAGAACTCGCGCACGGAGGTGCACCAGAACCAGCGCGACTTCATCGGCCCCCTGGAGGTGACGGGCGACGGGCAGGCGATCTTCCTCCGAGCGCAGCTCGACGGGGCACCGCAGCTCGATCTGTTCCTCGTACCGCGGGCGGCCGGTGACGCGTCTCTTCGGCTCTACCTCGACTACCCGTCGCATGGGCCCCTGGCGCAGCCTCCGACGCTCGCCGACGTGCTCACCCAGGGCACCGAGTACGCGCGCGCCGTGCCCGTGCCCAAGGGGCAGTACTACGTAATCATCGACAACACCCCGAGCGCTGGCGTAGTGAACCCGCCTGCGAACCTGATGGACGATCGCGCCGCCGTGGTGAACTACGCGGTGTCGGTCGGCGAAGCCCCGTGAACGAAGTCCCCGACGAAAACGACCCCACGGAGGACGCGCCCGCCGGTGCCGCCGTGTCGAGCGAGGCCAGCAAGGCGACCAAGGCCAGCGACCCCAGCGCCGCGAGCGGGGCCAGCGCCTCCGACGGGGCCAGCGAGGCCAGCGACGTCCCCGGCGAGAACGTCCGGCGGAGGAAGGAGCCCCAGCGCCCTCCTCCTGCTCCGCTCCCGCCGGTGAGCCGCGGCCTCCGCAGCCTGTACTGGGCGGTGTGGTTCGTGCTCGCGCCCCTCGTGCTCGCCTCCGTGTGTGTGTGGGCGCTCACCCCGTCCAGCGGCGAGCTGCTCGAGGGCGGCCTCGCCTTCGTTCGCTCGTTCGTGCGCGAGCAGCCGGTCCCGGTCGGCATCGCCACGCTCACCGCGTTCGAGATCGCGTTCTGGGCCGCGCGCCACCGCCTGCCGCTCGCGAGCCACGCGTACACTCCGCTCCCGGCCGGCGTCGCGGAGGCCCTGCGCAGCGCGTTCGAGCGGGCGCGCTCGCTCCTCGAGGAGGCCGAGTCCATCCTCGAGGCGCACAGCCAGGTGGTGAAGCAGGAGCTGTCTGCGAAGGAGCGGCAGAGCCTGACCGCCGCCCTCGACGCCCTCGAGGCCGCCATGGCCGTGCAGCCCTTCGATCAACGCACCTTCGTGGACGCCTTGGTGCGCGCCGAGGGCGAGGTCGACGTGCGCCTCGGTCGTTGGCGAAAGAGCGAAGTGCGCGAGTACGTCGAGAGCGTCTTCGTCGCCTTCGCCGTCGCGCTGTTCCTGCGCGCCTTCGTGGTGGAGGCGTTCAAGATCCCGAGCGGGTCGATGATCCCGACGCTGCAGGTCGGCGACCACATCTTCGTCAACAAGTTCAGCTACGGGCCCGCCATCCCGTTCACCAAGACCCGGCTCTTCTCGCGCATGCCGCCCGAGCGCGGCGACGTGATGGTGTTCGCCTTTCCGGAGCACCCGGAGCAGGACTTCATCAAGCGCGTCATCGCGATACCGGGCGACAAGCTCGAGGCCCGCGGCGGACACCCCATCTTGAACGGGTGGGAGGTGCCGAGCTGCTTCGTGGGTGTCTATACGTACACCGAAGGAGAGCCCGTGCCCGCGAAGCACGAGGGCGATCTGTTCGTCGAGTTTCTCGACGACGAGGCCTTCCTCACGCTGTACGACCGCTACTCCGGGGGCATGAACGACTACCAAGGCCCGTACTTCGTGAAGCCCGGCGAGGCCTACGTCATGGGCGACAACCGCCACAACAGCCACGACTCTCGCATGTGGTTCGGCGGTCAGGGCGGCGGCGTCCCCTTCGAGAACATCCGCGGGCGCGCCCTCTTCGTCTGGCTCTCCGTCGGTGAGCGAGGGATGGCCTGGAACCGCCTCGGGGCGCCCGTCATGGGCAAGCCGCGGCTCCCGCCAGACATGGCCGCGCTCCAACCCGCGCTCGAGAAGTGCCTGCGTGAGCGGCCCTCGCTCGACAAGACCACGCCGCCGCGGGGGCAGGCCCCGTGAGCCCCCGGTTCGTGTACTCTGCATGCGTCGCCCTCCGCCTCGCCGCGCTCGCGGCGCTCCCCGGCTGCGGGCACCTGGAAAGAGCAGCAGCGAAAGACCCCCAGCGCTGCGAGCGCGACCCCAAGTGCCAGTCCCGCGATCGCATGAACGACTGCACCACCCAGTGCGTCGACGACCCCGCGTGCATGGATCGCTGCAGGCAGTTCAACCAGCAGACCGGGGCCGGCGGGCGCTGATCCCGTGTGCCTCGTCCTCTTCGCCCGGAGCGCGCGGCCGACACGAGGAGCCCCGCTCCCGCTCGTCGTACTGGCCAACCGTGACGAGTTTTTCGCCCGTCCGACGGCCGCCAGCGACTTCTGGGGCGACGGGCGCGGGGAACGGACCGTGCTCGCGGGGCGCGATCTGGAGAAGGGCGGCACCTGGCTTGGCGTGACCCGCGCGGGGAGGTTCGCGTGCGTCACGAACGTGCGCGCGCCCGCGGCGCGTCGGGAGGGCCGCTCGCGGGGGGCGCTCGTGGCCGACTTCCTCGCGGGCGAGCCGGTCGGGCCTGACCGTGGTGACGCGCCCGCGCGGGACTACCTGCGAGCCCTGCGCGCCGAGGAGTACCCCTCCTTCAACGCGCTCTTCTTCGACGGCGAAGAGCTCCTCTATGCGCGCGACGACGATGCGCCCGGCGCCGCGACCGGTCTCCGCTTTCATCCGGTCGCCGACGGGGTGCACGGCGTCTCGAACGGCCGGCTCGACGACCCGTGGCCGAAGGTGGTCCGCGGCGTCGCGCGGCTCACGGAGTGGCTCGAAGGCCCGATGGACCTCGACGACGCCTTCGATCTGCTCGCCGATCGCGAGGCGGTCGACGACGGCGAGCTGCCCCACACCGGCGTCCCGCTCGAGCTCGAGCGGGCGCTCGCGCCGGCCTTCGTCGCGCTCCCCGGCTACGGCACGCGCGCGTCGACGGTGGTCGTCCTCCACGCGAGCGGTGAGCTGTCGTTCGCCGAGCGTGCCTACGGGGAGCGCGGGCGCGTGATCTCCGAGCGTCGCGAGTCGTGGCGCGCGCCGCTCGGCTGACCGCGGCCCCGCGCCCGTCCACTGGACCAGCCTGCGGGCCGCGCTGCGCGCGCCATTCGTGACGAGCGCCCCGCGCTTGCGAGGGCCCGCGAATGGCTGGACCATGAAGTATGAGGCAAGTCGTCGGTCTGTCGGAAGATCAGCGGCGCGCTGCGCGAGCAGGGCCTCTCTCAGCCCAAGGAGATTCGCCTCGGCGAGGAGACCCTCGACGAAATGTGCCTCGGCGCGCTCTCGTTCGTGGTCAAGCTCGCGCAGTAGGCGGCGTAGCTACTGCGCGAACCACACGTGGTAGTCGACCCAGTCGCCCGGCCCGGTAGAGAGGATCTCCACGTCGAGCTTGTCGCGGGTGACGAGCCCCTCCGGTACGTCGAGGACGAGCTCGACCCAGGCCGCGGTGCGCTTCAGGGTCTCTCTCGCGAGCTCGCGGCCGTCGACGCGCACCGTGATGGAGGCGTTGCCGTCGGGTACCGTGCGGAGCAGCAGCGCGCCGCGGCGCCCGAGGATCGCGCGGTGGAGGGTGAAGCGCTCGCGCTTCCCAGCCCCGATGCGGCGGCCCGAGTCGAACATGTCGCGGCGCACGTTCCACGGATCGGGGAGGATCTTCATCTCGGTCCACCCGTTCTGGGGCTTCGTGAACGTGTAGTCGTGGAGCCGCTCGCTCACGAGGTCGGCCACGTCCACCTCGTCGCGCACCTCGAGGCCCTTGTCGAAGCCACGGGGGAGCGCGCCGCTGCCGAGCACGTGCCAGTCGGCGCGATAGACCACGTGCTCGTAGCCGCCGCAGATGACGTTCCCCTCGACCGGGAAGCGCTCGAGCACCTCGGGGCCGAACCACGTGGGGAACGAGCCCCACCAGGTGGGAAAGATCGCGAGCACGTCGGGCCGCTCCGCCGGCGCCATTCGCTCGATGAGCTCGATCGTCGCGGGCATGCCGTGCACGCCGGCGCGCGCGAAGGGGAGTGTGTGGTACCCGCCGAGGCCGATGATGTCGAGGCCTGGCTTGTCGGACGCGTAGAGGATGGCGCCCGCGTCGCCGACGAGCACGCGCCGCACGTCCTTCGGCGCGAGCCAGCGCCCGAGCGTGAGCTGCTGATCGCGGATGTTGCGCGAGGCGCGGCCGAAGAACCATTTCTGGTCCCGCATCTTGGTCTCGAGGTGCTGGTGCGCGAGCACGACGAGCGCGGCGCACGCGAGCACGCGCGCGGGCCGTAATAGGAACAGCACACCCACCCCCGCGCCCACCGCGAGCGCGATGAGCCAGGGCACGCGGACGTCGGGCATCGTGCCGACGGGCCGGGTCACGACCCCCACGACCTGGACGACCAGCACCGTGACGAGCGCGAGGGCCACCGGCCGCGGGCGTTCTTTGGGGCGGCAGAGCGCGGCGACGCCGAGCGCAGCGAGCACCAGCACCCACGCCACCGCGGGCATCGTGTAGCGCTCGTTCTGCCAGCGCACCTGGCCGTTCGCGGCCACGAGCAGCATCCAGAGGGCCACCTGCGCCCAGAGCACGATCGCCGTCTTGCGCGTGCGCGCGACGGCGAGCGGCACGAGGGCGAGGAAGAGCAAGATGGCGCCCCAGCCGGTCTCGCCGTCGAGGGCCTTGCCGAGCGGGGTCGCGAGGGCCTGCTCGGAGAGGAGCCCGCGGAGGGCGCCGTCGGGGGCGAGCGGGCCGGAGAAGTGGTACTCGAGGTTTCGAAACGCGGCGTAGCCGAGGTTGAAGCGGTAGTCGGCGAGCTTCTCCTCGTTCGTCATGAACGGGTTGTTCAGGGCAAGCTTCACGATCGCGCCGTTGGCCGACACCTCGCCGGTGAACACCCGGTTCGCGACCGACTGCACGACCAGCATGGCGAGGGCGGGCCCGCCCACGCGGAGCAGCACGCCGAGCGCCGTGCCCGGTCGCTTGACGACCGACGGGAGCGCCGTGGCGACTCCGAAGACGAGGCAGGTGCCTACGGCCTCCGGTCGAGTGACGAAGAGGAGCGCGCACGCGAGGCCGAGCAGCCAGGTCGCGCGCCGAAGCTCTTTCGAGGCACGGCCGCCGCGGGCGGCGCGCTCGGCGCGCAGATAGGCCAGCAGGGCGAGCGCCCAAACACCCAAGTAAATAGCCACCTCCATGCCGCTCCAGAGCGACCAATCGAGCGCGCCGACCGAGAGCAAGATGGGCGGCAAGAGGTACGACGAGAGCCGTCCGTACGTGTCGTGGGGCCCGTCGACGAAGAGCCGCCGCGCGGCGAGCAAGAGGCCAAACACAGAGAAGCACGCCACGAGGGCGGCCCACACCATGAGCTCGTGGTCGCGATACCCCACGAGCCACCCCGCCGCGAGTACGAACGGGTACGAGAGGCTGGTGTTGCCGGACGAGTATCCGTTGCCAACCACCCACTCGAAGGGGTGGCCCTGCGCGGTCGAGCGGGCGTAGTCGAAGTGGATGAAGACGTCGTCCAGCGGGCCGCTCCACTCGCCCCCGGTCTGCTTCAGCATGTAGCCGTAGAAGAGCCGCGCCGAGGCCAGGGTGTGGAACGCCGCCCACAGCGCGTAGACGAGGCCGTCGCGCTGCACCAAAGAGGCCAGCATGGAGAGCCACGAGCGGAGCTGCCGAGGGCCGAGCACGAGCGCTCGTCTAGCCCAAAAGCGCAGGGGGCGGGGGGCAAAGGCAGGCGCAGCCAGGGCCGGAGCTCTGCTGCCAAGGGCACCGTGACGGGCGCGCCTCCGTCGGTTCTCCGATGCGCACCCCGCCTGAAGGCCGGCGCAGGGAATATCGTCGGCAATCGGTCCTTGGGCGAGGGCGCCTCTGCGGTGCGAGCGCGCGTCTCTGACGCGGTGCGTGTACCCCCGTCACCGTGCCGCTGCGGTCGACGAGGGCGCGACGGGCGCGGCCCGCGACGGCGCTTGACTCCGTCGCGCGGTCGCGCGAAAGCGCTGCATGGGCCAGAGCGAGGTTGCGGTCGGTGCGATGGGAGGCGACGGTGCAGGCGCGGGCCGGATGGAGCACGCCTCGGGCGAGGCTCACGCCGCGTGGCTCGCGGCGCAGGCGGCGCTGCCGCTCGGCTTCCGCGTGGGCGCGGCGAGCTTCGATTTCGTCCCGGTCGAGGTGAACAAGCCCTCGCGCATGACCCTCACGCTGCTCGCCCTCGATCGCCCAACCGACGCCTTCGCCGCCATGTTCACGAGGAACGCGTTCCCCGGGGCGCCGGTGCTCGTGGGTCGCTCGCGGCTCGGGTCTCCGGCGCTCTCCGCGGTGATCGTGAACAACAAGATTTCGAACGTGTGCGCGCCCTCGGGGGTCGAGTCCTCCGAGCGCGTCGCCGCGGCCGTGGCCGCCGCCCTCAGCGTGCCGGCCGACGCCGTGCTGCCGTGCTCCACGGGGGTCATCGGCTGGCGTCTCCCTGTGGACGCCATGCTCGCGGCGGTGCCGACCGCGGTCGCGGCGCTGCAGCCCTCCTCGGTGCTCCCAGCCGCCCAGGGCATCGTGACCACCGACCTCTATCCGAAGATCCGTCGGGCGAGCGTGCCCGGCGGCGGGGTGATCGTGGGCATCGCCAAGGGCGCCGGCATGATCGAGCCGAACCTGGCCACGATGCTCGTGTATCTCCTCACCGACTGCGACGTGGGCCGCGACGAGCTCCGCGAGGCGCTCCGCGACGCGGTCCACCCCACCTTCAACGCGCTGTCGATCGACACCGACACGAGCACCTCCGACACCGTGGCGGTGCTCTCCTCCCGGCGCGTGCCCTGCGATCTCGAGGCCTTCCGCGCGGCGCTCGGGCAGGTGTGCGCGGCGCTCGCGGAGGACGTGGTGCGCAACGGCGAGGGCGTGCACCACGTGGTGCGCGTGGTCGTCACCGGTGCGCCGTCGGCGCGGCTCGCGCGGGGAGTGGGGAAGGCCATCGTGGGCTCTCCGCTGGTGCAGTGCGCCATCGCCGGCAATGACCCGAACGTGGGCCGGCTCGTGATGGCGATAGGCAAATACGTGGGCGCCGAGGCGAGCGAGGCGGGCTCCGGCGAACCGCTCGATCTGTCGCGGTGCACCATCACGATGGCCGGCCACACGATCTTCGCCGAGGGAACCTTCCGCCTCGACCCGACGACCGAGCGCGCGCTCGTCGCACACCTCCGCGAGGCCGAGCTCTACGCGAGCGTGCCCCCGAGCGACGGGCTCACCTTCGTGCCGGCGGTGCGCTATCCGCCGCACGAGCGCCGCGTGGAGATCGCGGTCGACCTCGGCGCGGGCGAGGCCTCCGCGACGGTGCTCGGCTCCGACCGCACGCACGAGTACATCAGCGAGAACGCCGACTACCGGAGCTGAGGCGAGCGCGCCCGCGTGGTCCCGACCGACCTCGTCGGAGCGCCTTGTCACGTCGAGCGGCACGCGGCCCGGTCGCTTGCCGGGGCGGCGTTCTCGCTGCATCCTCCGCGCCATGACCTACCGTGATCCGGGCCCCGATCCGCTCGCTGTCGACCCTGAGCTCATGGCCCACGCTCAAGCGGTCCAGAGGAAGCGCGCGATCGCCGCCGTGATGGGCGTCGCGCTCGTGGCCGCTGTCGGTGTGGGCGTCGCCTCGATGGTGTCGAGCCGGCAGGACGCGAAGGAGAGCGAAGAGGCCGTCGCGAAGCTCTCCACGTGCCTTCTCGCGGACCCGGCGACCGAGGCCCCCACGAAGCTCGTGCGCGCCTCGCAGCTGGCGGAGCTGAACCGCCCCGCGGCCACCGAGCGCTGGCCCGGCCGCTGCGCTGCGTACGCGCGCGGCCTCGCCGATCACGCGAAGCGCCGTGGGTTGCCCGCGCTCGCGAGCTCGTCCACGAAGCTCGGGCTGGCGCTCGACGCCCCCGAGAGCTACGCCGCCGATCTCCAGCCCGTGACCGCCCGCGTGTTCGACGAGATCGCGAAGGCCAAGATCGCGCGGCGCGCGACCGAGGGGGTGCCGAAGGCCCCCGCGCCGAGCGCGCACCTCACGCTCGCGACCCTGCCCGACGCGGCGCAGCTGCTCCCCAAGGGCACGATGATGCGGGTCGTGCACCCGGCGCCGTTCCCGTCGCAGCCGCTCCGCCTCGTGTTCGACGAAGAGGGCCTCACGCAGGGGCCGCTCGCCTGCCGCCTCGACGCGAAGGAGAAGGCGCTCCTGTGCCACAAGGTCACGGGGCCCGCCGCGAGCAAGAGCCCCAGCCTGCGGCTCTGGGGCACCACCGCCCGGCCGGAGCAGGCGCCGCTGCTGTTCGCGGGCAATCGCGGCACGTTCGGCGTCTTCCGCAGCGACACCGGCGCGGAGGTGGTGGGCAAGCTCAAGAACGGCGCCTACGGCGCCTCGCTGCTCGATGACGGCACGTTCGCGTACCTCGACTGGAACGACCAAGCGCCGCAGATACGCCTCTTCCGAGGCGAGCTCGGCGGATCGTTCGAAGAGGTCAAGTTGCTTGACCGAAAGGACACGGGCAATCCCTACTACGCGACCGCGATGTTCTTCGGTACGTTCCTCTTCAAGTCGCGGAACAAGGACGACGGCATTCACCTCATGGCGCGCCGCATCGAGGGCGCGAAGGACAAGCCCGCCACGGGCCCGGCGGTCGACGTGGGGCGCATCGGCGAGATCGGCCGCATCGACGGTGGCGACGGAGAGGAGCCCCACCTCGTCGCGTGTCGGCCCGGTGAGCGCGACCGCGCCGACGGCGCGTCCAAGCGCGCCCCTATCGCCATCAAGGCCAAGGGCTGGGACCACTCGTACATCACGTTCATGACCGACGCGGAGACGCCCGGCGAGGCGCCGCGGTTCAGCCCGCCGGTGGCGAGCACGGTGCTGTGGGGCGATCTCTACTGCCGCGGCGGCGAGGCGGTCCTCGTGGCCAATGAGGGCGAGAGCGCGGCCTCGGGATACTGGCCTTCGGTCGTGGTGAGTCGCTGCTCTGCCAGCGGCTGTAAGGACACCACGATGGCGTTCAAGAAGTCCATCGGCCAAGACCCGCTGCTTGCGCCGGCCTCCAAGGCCGACGTGCAGGGGGTCGAGCTCGCGGGCAAGCTTCTGTTCGTGTGGCGTGCGGCCTCGGGCGGCCTGCGCATGCGGCTCGGCCCCGCCGAGCAGCTCGCGAGCGCCGAGGAGCGGGTGCTGTTCGATGACCACGCCCACGACGACGGGTACCGCGCCGAGCCCACGCTGCTCGAATTTCAGGTGCTCTCGAGCGGCACCGACGCGGTGCTGCTGCTCAACACCACGAGGGGCCTCTATGGCTTCGTGATCGACGGCGCGGGCGCGGTCGCCCCGCTGGCGATCAAGGTGAGCTGAGCGGCCGCGCGCCGAGCGCGCCCGCTGCCCGCGGATCCGTCCTAGCTAGCTAGCGTCTGGGCCTCGACCTGCGCGAGCGTCACTCCCCCGTTCCCAGCGGTCCCGGGCGAGACCAACCGCGCCGGGGTCGGGGCCGGGGCGGCTTTCACCCTACGGCTCGATATCGGCAGGATCGGGGTCACGAACACGACCGGCGCCGGGAGCTCCGCGCCCTACCGCTGCGTGGAAGAGGTGAGGTAGGCGACCCGCGACCTCCGGCGCGCGACCTGGCGCGCGAGTGCTCTGTGCCCGGTGTCGGCGACGCCGCGCCTGGTGTCGGCGACGCCGCTCGTCTTGGGGTGAGCTCTTCCGTCGACGCCCCCGACCTTGATTCCCTTTCCCCGCGGTTGACGGGTCGCTCGCCACAGATACCCTTGATCGCCGCCCCCTCTTCCCCGTTCTTTCCCCCGGGGCGGCCGCAAGGAGACGATGAAGGCGCACTCGAAGGACACCCAGGCCAGCACCACCCCGCGCCGCGCGCTCCAGCTGCTCCGCGAGGGCAACGACCGGTTCGTGGCGAACCTCCGCCTGAGCCGCGAGCTGCTCGAGCAGGCCAACCAGACGCGTGACGGCCAGTGGCCGTTCGCGACCGTCCTCTCGTGCATTGACAGCCGCACGTCGGCCGAGCTCATCTTCGACCAGGGGCTCGGCGACATCTTCTCGATCCGCATCGCCGGGAACATCGTCAACACCGACATCCTCGGGAGCATGGAGTTTGCCTGCAAAATCGCCGGCAGCAAGCTGCTCGTCGTGCTCGGCCACTCCGGCTGCGGCGCGGTCAAGGGCGCCTGCGACCACGTCGAGATGGGTAATCTGACCGAGCTGTTGGCGAAGCTCCAGCCCGCCGTCTACCAGGAGCGCTCGGTGGCGGATCCGGCGCAGCGCACCGGCAAGAACTCGGACTTCGTCGAGAAGGTCGCCCGAATCAACGTCAAGCGCTGGGTGAAGGCGCTCGTCGAGCGCAGCTTCATCCTCGAGCACCTCGTGCTGGACGAGGGCATCGGGGTCGTCGGCGCGATGCACGATCTCGCCACGGGGCAGGTCACGTTCTACGAGGACGAGGGCGTCTTCACGGCCGCCGACGTCGACCGGCTCCGGCAGTGACCCGCACGTAGGGGCTTCGTTGGAGGCGGGCGGCCGCATCGTCCGCCGCGATCGACCCGCTGACCAGGCACACCCCGATGGGCGCTCGGGGTCACCTTGGGGGGGGCCGGGCGCGCGCGCGAGCACCACCGCGGCGGCATTCACCGCGGTTCGAGGAAGGCCCGGCGCCTCGGCAAAGAAGCTCGATGCGGCGCGCGGGCCCCGGCTCACGGTGGCCCCGGGACGTCACTTCTTCAGCGCGACGTATCCGAGCACGACGAGGACGAGGGCGGCGACGCCGAGGGCGATCGGCCAAGGAAACGGCGCCTTGGCGATGGTGAGCGGCTCGTCGGTCGCCGGCGCCG
>Ga0073904_10002966_pt1 | contig 12820 bp, 9 predicted proteins | sample KloWWTrecipitate_FD_66668 | JGI IMG/M metagenome (GOLD analysis project Ga0073904, IMG submission 66668) | Active sludge microbial communities from Klosterneuburg, Austria, studying microevolution and ecology of nitrifiers - Klosterneuburg... | ecosystem: Engineered > WWTP > Aerobic digester >...
CTCAGCGAACGCGGGCATGCCTGCGAAACGCTGCCCGGTGCCGTCTGGCCGGATCACTGAGACCGGGCCGGCGCGCGTCCCCTGTCAGGACATGTCGAGGAAGTCGCGCAACACCTGCGCATCGAACGGCCAGTCAAGTTCGATGCCACGGTCGGCATCGCGCAGCACCGGCACGCGCAGGCCGTAGCGAGCCTCAAGCGCATCGTCATCGTCGATGAAGACGCTGTCGAAGTCCGGCACGCGCGCCTCGGCCAGGACCGCCAGCGCGAGGTCGCACAGATGGCAGGTGTCGCGCTGGTAGAGGGTCAGTTCCATACGCCCGCGTCGGTGGCCGTTGCGGCCGGCAGCCTAGAATAGCGGTCGTTCCCACAGGGATTGCATCGGCATGGCCGTCTCCACCTTCGACCTCTACAAGATCGGCATCGGACCGAGTTCCTCGCATACGGTCGGGCCGATGCGCGCCGCCGCGCGCTTCGTCGAACACCATTTGGCAGAAGCCGGCCGGCTTGGCGACGTCGCCCGCGTGCGCGCGGAGGTGTTCGGTTCGCTGGCACTCACCGGCCGTGGCCACGGCACCGACAAGGCGGTGCTGATGGGGCTGGAAGGGCATTGGCCGAACAAGATCGATCCGGACGTCATCCCGGCGGCGCTGGAGCGCATCCGTGCGAGCAAGCTGATCTGCCTGCACGGCCAGCGCGAGATCGCCTTCAACGAAAAATCCGACCTGGTGATGAACAAGCGGCAGAAGCTGCCGTTCCACACCAACGGCATGCGTTTCATCGCCTACGACGCCAACGGTGCGGAGATCGCCAGCCGCGATTACTACTCCGTCGGTGGCGGCTTCGTGGTCAACCAGGACGAGGCCGCCGAGGACCGCATCGTCGCCGACACCACGCCGGTCGCGCATCCGTTCGCCAGCGGTGACGAACTGCTGGCGCGCTGCACGGAATCGGGCCTGTCGATCGCCCAGCTGATGCTGGCGAACGAGCGCGCCTGGCGCAGCGACGAACAGGTCCGCGACGGCCTGCGCGAACTGTGGCAGGCGATGCAGGATTGCGTGGCGCGCGGCATCCGCCAGACCGGGACCCTGCCCGGTGGCCTGCACGTGTCGCGACGCGCGCCGTCGCTGCATGCGGAGTTGTCAGGCAAGCCCGAGGCGGCGATGCGCGACCCGTTGACCGTGCTCGACTGGGTCAACCTGTACGCGCTGGCGGTCAACGAGGAGAACGCCGCCGGCGGACGCGTGGTCACCGCGCCCACCAATGGCGCGGCCGGGATCATCCCGGCAGTGCTCCACTACTACGACCGTTTCTGCCCGGGTGCGAACGAGGCCGGTGTGTTCGAGTTCCTGCTCACTGCCTCGGCGGTTGGCATCCTCTACAAGGAAAACGCGTCGATCAGCGGCGCGGAAGTCGGCTGCCAGGGCGAAGTCGGCGTGGCCTGCTCGATGGCAGCCGCCGGCCTCACCGCTGCGCTCGGCGGCACGCCCGGCCAGGTCGAGAACGCCGCGGAGATCGGCATGGAGCACAACCTGGGCCTGACCTGCGACCCGATCGGCGGGCTGGTGCAGATCCCGTGCATCGAGCGCAACGCGATGGGCGCGGTCAAGGCGATCAATGCGTCGCGGATGGCGCTGCGCGGCGACGGCAAGCACAAGGTGTCGCTGGACAAGGTCATCAAGACCATGCGCGACACCGGCCGCGACATGCAGGACAAGTACAAGGAAACCAGCCGCGGTGGGTTGGCGGTGAACGTCATCGAGTGCTGAAACCGACACGCATCCGGTAGTCGCGATGTAACCGTTTTCGACATAGACTCGAACCCATGCAAGCCGGATTGGCAAGCGTGCTACGGGGGGCACTGCTGACCGGCCTGTACTTTGCCGGGGCGGTCATCGCAGTGCTTTACCTGCGCACCCCGGCCGACGTCACTCTGTTCTGGCCCGCCGCCGGCATCGGCTACGCCGCGGTGCTGCGCTACGGCCTGAAGCAGGCGCCCACGATCGCCATCGCGCAATTGCTGCTGCACCTGTTCGTGGTGCCGGCGTCGGGCACGTTCCTGCTGTTCTCGGTGGCCAGCAACTCGGTGGCCACGGTGCTTGCATGCGCCTACGTGCAGCATCGCCGCAAGCAATTGCAGTTCCGCATCAACGACGGCCTGCTGCTGCTCCGCGGCGGTCTGCTGCTGGGCGCGATCAGCGCCGGGATCGGCACGGTCGGCATGCTGCAGTCCGGCATGGTGGCTGCCGATGACCTGCTGCGGGTGTCCCTGCAATGGTTCCTCGGCGACCTGCTCGGCATCACTGCGGTCACCCCCAGCCTGCTGTTCCTGTTCAATCTCAACCGCCGCAACACCGCGCACCTCATGCCCCCCGAAGGTGGGCGCCAGGAACGGGTGATGTGGGCGTTGCTGATGCTGCTGGCGTTACTGGCCGCGTTCTTCATCGCCCGCGAGGGCAGCATGTACCCGCTGGCGCTGGCCAGCCTGCCGTTGGCGCTGCTGCTGTGGTCGGCGGCGCGCTACCCGCCGATGTTCACCGCCTGCGCCACCATGGGCGTGACCGTGTTCCTGGCCTTGATGCTGGGTCTTGGCGTTGGCGGGTTCGACCGACCGGAGACGCTGCAGGACACTACCCTGATGATGGGCGCGCTGGTGGTGCACTCGGTGATCCCGATGCTGCTGGTGGCGTCCTACCAGGAACGCTTCAACGCGATGACCGCCTTGCACTACCGTGCGACCCGCGACCCGCTCACCTCGCTGCTCAACCGCAATGCGTTCGAGGAGCATGCGCGCGCCACACTGGGCGAGAGCGGTGAAACCCTGACCCTGCTGTACACCGACCTCGACCACTTCAAGCTGGTCAACGACTCCGCCAGCCACGTTGCCGGCGACGAAATGATCCGCAGCGTGGCCGCGCTGGTCCGGTCCGAGTTCGGCGATACCGCGCTGATCGCGCGCACCGGCGGCGACGAATTCGCGGTGCTGGCGCGGCTCGATGCAGCCGGCGCGAACACGCGTGGCCGCCGACTGCTGGCCGCGATCGAAGCAATGCGCGTGGCCTGGCAGGGGCAGAACCTGGGCACCACCGCGAGCATCGGCCTGACCACCAGCCAGCCGCCGCACATGGCCTTCGACGAATTGCTGTCGAAGACCGACGCCGCCTGCTTCGAGGCCAAGGAACTCGGCGGCAACCGGTTGTTCGCGACCGAGCAGAATGCCGAGGGCATCCACGTCCGCACCCGCCTGATGCACGGCGCGATGGCCGCACGCGAGGCACTGGACCAGCGCCGGGTGGAGTTGTGGTGCCAGCCGATCGTCGACCTGCGCAGCCCTGGCCCGGAACAGGCGCATTTCGAAGTGCTGATGCGCTGGCGCGACGGCGAGGGCAACCTGCGCCCGCCCGGAGAACTCATCGCCGCCGCCGAGCGCTACCGGATGGGTCCGCGGCTGGATCGCTATGTCTGCGGCGAAGTGCTGGCCTGGCTGGAGGCGCACCCCGATGCTGCGGCGAAGGTCGAGCAGTGCAGCATCAATATCGGTGCGGCGACCCTGACCGACGAAGACTTCAGCGACTACTTCGCCAACCGGCTGCGGCGCAGCTCGCTGCGGCCGGAGCAGTTCTGCCTGGAGATCACCGAGACCAGCGTGGTCCGCGACATGACCCGCACCCGCAGCTTCATCAGCCGCATGCGCGACCTTGGTTGCCGCTTCGCGCTGGACGACTTCGGCACCGGTTTCTGTTCGTTCGGTTACCTGCGAGACCTCGACGTGGACTACCTGAAGATCGACGGCAGTTTCGTCCGTGACCTCGACAACACCGATGGCAAGGGCAGCGGCCTGTCTGAAGCGGTGGTGCGCTCGATCACCGAGATCGCCCACCTGCTCGGCAAGCGCGCGGTCGGCGAACAGGCCGAAACCGAATTGCAGCTGCTGCACTTGCGTGCCCTGGGCGTCGACTACGCGCAGGGCTATGTCTTCCGGCGACCTCAGCCGATCAATGCGTTCTTCGGCCTGGTCGAACCCGAGTGAGCCCAGGCGGCATCTGCGGCCTGGATCGCCAGCGCATCGTCCAGCAGGCCCGCGGCAGTGACCTCCGCGCCGGCACCCGGCCCCTGGATCACCAGCGGGCGTTCGCGATAACGGTCAGACCAGATCGCGACGCGGTTGTCCGTGCCCGCGCCGCCCACCAGCGGGTGGTCGGCGGGCAGCGTTTCCAGGCCCACCGTGGCCAAACCGCCGGCCTGCAGGCGGCCGACGAAACGCAATTTCTCGCGATTCCGATACGCCGCCGCGAAACGTTCGCGCAGCGGCGCACCGAGTAGGGAGAGGCCGTCTGCAAGCGCTTCGCGCGGCAGCGATGCAAGTGCGTCAGGCACCAGCGATTCCACTTGCACGGCGTCGGCTTCGAGCGGATAGCCACTGGCGCGCGCCAGGATCAGCAGCTTGCGGCGCACGTCTTCGCCCGAGAGGTCATCGCGCGGATCCGGCTCGGTGTAGCCGGCCTCGCTGGCCTGGCGGACGAAGCCGGAAAACGGCCGCAAGCCGTCGTATTCGTTGAACAACCAGGCCATCGAACCGGACAGCACGCCGGCGATGGCGTGGATGCGGTCGCCTCCCGCCTGCAGCGTACGCAGGCTGCGCAGCAGCGGCAGGCCGGCACCGACCGTGGCGCTATCACCGTACTGGGTGCCACCGGCCGACTGCGCGGACTGGATCGCGTGCCAGCGTGACAGCGCCGTGCCCTGCCCCAGCTTGCAGGCAGTGACCACGTGAATGCCTTTTGACAACCAGTGCGCATGGCGCTCGGCGACCTGTTCCGAGGCGGTCGCGTCGATGACGATGCGCGGGCCGTGTCCGGTGAACACGCCCTCCACCGCGTCCAGCGAACTGGCCTGCGGCGGGTTGCGCATCAGCAGTTCGTGGGTATCGGCGGGGAGGCCGTCGCGGTTGCTGATCGCGAAGCGCGAGTTGGCCGCATGCACCAGCGACAGGCGTTCGCCGAGCGGCGTGCCCGACCACCTGGCCAGGCGCGCCCAGACCGCGCTGCCGACGACCCCGGTCCCGAGCAGCGCCACCCGCGCCTGCCTCAGACTTGGGTTGCGCAACGTGGAGCCGCGCAGCGGCGCGACCCGAGCACTCACGGTGCGGCGGCCTTGCGTTTGTCCTCGCAGGCCAGCGCGCGATCCAGCGCGGCGCCGATGTCGGCGAGCAGGTCGTCGGCGTGCTCGATCCCCACCGACAGCCGCAGCAGACCATCGGAAATGCCGGCCACCGCGCGCGCTTCCGGCGACATCGCGGCATGGGTCATGGTCGCCGGATGCGCCACCAGACTTTCCACGCCGCCCAAGGATTCGGCGAGGGTGAAGTACTGCAGGCCATCGACGAAGGCGCGCACCGCCGCTTCGCCACCGGACAATTCCAGGCTCAGCATGGCGCCGAAGCCGTGCTGCTGGCGCGCCGCCAGCGCGTGCCCGGTGTGCGAGGGCAGGCCCGGGTAGTACAAGTTACTGACCGCCGGATGGCCGTCGAGCAGGCCGACCAATGCTTCGGTGTTTTCCTGGTGCACGCGCAGCCGCGCATCCAGGGTGCGCAGGCCGCGCAGGGTGAGGAAGCTGTCGAACGGCGAGCCGGTCAGGCCCAGGCAGTTCGCCCACCAGCTGAGCTGCTCGTGCTGCGCCTTGTCCTTCGAGACCACCGCGCCACCGACGACATCGCTGTGGCCGTTGATGTACTTGGTGGTCGAATGCAGCACGAAGTCGGCGTCGAAATCCTCGATCGGGCGCTGCAGCGCCGGCGACAGGAAGGTGTTGTCGACCAGCGCCAGCGCGCCGACCTTGTGCGCGGCATCGATCACGAAACGCAGGTCGGTGATCCGCAGCAGCGGGTTGGACGGTGTCTCGATCCAGACCAGCGCCGGCGATGCCTGCAAGGCCTCGGCCAGCGCGCGCGGATCGGTCAGGTCGCAGGTGATCAGTTCGAACGCGCCCTTCTTCGCCAGCGCATTGAACAGGCGCCAGCTGCCCCCGTAACAATCGTGCGGCACCACCAGCCGGTCGCCCGGCTGCAGCAACGCGTTCAACACCAGGGTGATCGCGCCCATGCCGGTCGCGGTGACCACGCCGCCGGCGCCGCCTTCGAGTTCGGCCAGTGCCTCGCCCAGCAGGTCGCGGGTCGGATTGCCGCTGCGGGTGTAGTCGTACTGGCGCTTCTCGCCGAAGCCGGCGAAGCTGAAATTCGACGACAGCACCAGCGGCGGGGTGACCGCGCCGTAGGCGGGGTCGCGGTCGATGCCGGCGCGCACGGCGCGGGTCGCGCGGCGCGCATCGATGGGAGTCGGGGCCTGGCTCATACGGATACTCCAATCGGATCGTTGTAGTCGTGGACGGGGGATGGACGTTGCTTGCCGGCCTGCAGTTCGCCGGCAAGCAGCGCGTCGATGCGGTCGGTTTCCTTGAGGAAGGCGTCGTGGCCGTACTGCGAGCGCAGCACGCGCAGGCGACCGTTCAGGCCCAGCCCTTCGACCAGCGTCACCGCGTCGGACATCGGCACCAGCCGATCGCCTTCGACCGCGACGACGGTGGTCGGAACAAAGATGCACGCGGGGTCGACCCGATGCAGGTCGATCGACTCGGACAGGCGCAGCCACGCGATGGCAGACACGCGGGCGACGAACTTCGCGCCGGCGGCGTCCAGGTAATCCTCGGCGGCCACGCGCACATGACCATTGCACAGCGTCGGCGGGGCATCGAAGCGCTCGCCGAATTCCTCCGGCGTGCGGTAGCTCAGCATCGCGAACTGGCGGGCCAGCGACAGGCCCTGCTCGTCCGCGCACTGCAATTGCCCGAGCGCGACCGCCTTGCGCTGCAGTGCGCGCCACGCCGCCGCATACGGATGCGCGCGATGGGCACCGCTGACCGCGACCAGCTTGCGCAGACGCTGCGGATGCCGCGCGGCGAGTTGCAAGCCAACCAGCGCGCCATACGAATAACCGACGAAGGCTTCGAGCACATCGATGCCGAGCGCTTCCAGCAGCAGCGCGACCGCATCGGCCTGGTCGGCGGTGTCGATCGGCGCGTCGATGCTGCCGTCGGCGCCGACGTAGTCGAACGCGAGGATCCGCAGATTCGCCGGATCCAGCGTGCGACCTGCATTCAGCAGGCCCTCGGCCCAGCCGGCATCGCGATCCAGCGCATTCGCCGACACGTGCCGATGCGCGGAGATGCCGCCGGCCACGAATACCACCGGCGCGCCGGCCGGACCGGCCAGTTCGTAGGCGATGCGCAGCTTGCGGGTACCGGCGTGGCGGGTAGGCAGCACCGCGTCGATGTGGCCGCGGCGCACGTCAGGAACACCGGGCACCGCCGCGACAGTCGCACGCATCCCCTCGCCGCCCGGGGGTAGGGTCTGGCTGGCAAGGATGTTGCGTTCGGCAAGGCTCACGGCGGCACTCCGATGGACATATCTGCGAAAGCAGGGGCCATCGGAGTGTTGCGGGGGAGACCGGGAAGAAGGACCGACTGGGTCGGCGTCACGAACCGCGCTTGGCGACCCGCAACCATCTTCCGGCGGACACGCAGGTCCCCGCAGGATTTGGCACCGCGACAAGAGCGTGCTGCAGGCAGCGCGCCCCATCAGGTTGCCCCGGCTTCAAAGGGCCTGTCCCTCAGCCGGTCTCGATGGATGCAGCCAGTCTGGCCACGCATCCGGACCATGTCAATCGCTTTATCCGGATGAAGCGATGTAAATAACCAATCGTCATGAAGCGGCGCATCGGGAATACTTGCAACCATCCGGCACGGGCCGGCAGGTCCCTCCATGCAGATTCGACGCCTCAATACCCTCCGCGCGATCGCCGCCCTGATCGTGCTGGTCGGCCACTTCAGCAACCGCGCGCACCTTTGGGACGCACTGCTGGGCACGCGCGCGCCACAGTTGGGAGTGATGCTGTTCTTCCTGCTCAGCGCGTTCCTGATGAGCGTGCTGTATATCGACCGCACGCCGACGGCGCAGGCCATGCGTGGTTACGGACTTGCGCGCTTCGGGCGGGTGGTGCCGCTGTACGTGGCGGTGGTGGTGCTGTCCTTTGTACTGGGCAAGATCGGCATCCCGTGGATCGCCGAGTCGGTCTACGACATCCCCGGCCTGAAGTCGCTCGCCTCGCACCTGGCCTTCCTGTACGGCGCACAGGTGCTGTGGACGATCCCGGCGGAAATCCACTTCTACGTGGTGTTCGCCGTGCTCTGGTGGCTGCGCCCGCGGCTGCGATGGGCGATCCCGCTGTTCTGCATCGCGGTGCTGGGGATCTTCGCCAGCGGCCACTGGCCGCTCGGGCCGAAGCAACCGGTGATGGGCTTCCCGATTGACCTGCCGGTGCTGCGCGGGCTGCCCTACTTCGTTGTCGGCATGCTGTTCGGCATGCTCTACCTGCGCTGGCAGCCGCCGGCGCGTTGGCGCCACCATGGCTTCGTCGCGGCGCTTGTCCTGCTGCTGTTGCTGTACCCCGCGATCCTCGAGCGACTGACCGGCTGGAGCTACGGACAGGGCGGAGGAGAAAGCCCGATGTGGTTCCTGCCCATGCTGCTGCTGGCGATGTCCGCGATCTTCTTCGTCCTGGTGTTCCTGGTGCCGGACGACAACCCGCTGCTGGAACACCGGGTGGGTGATTACCTTGGCAAGATCTCGTACTCGTTGTACCTGCTGCATTTCCCGCTCCTGCTGGCGATGGAGAAATTCGGGCTGGCCAGCGGCGCAGGCGGCCTGCTGCTGTACCTCGCCATCACCATCGCTGCATCGGCACTCACCTACCACGTGTTCGAATTCCCGATGCGCACCCGCATCCGCACGCTTGCGCAACGCCCGACGCCGACCGGAAGCACCACCTGACGATGCGGCCCGCGATGCTGATGCTGGTCGCCCTGCTCGCCTGCTTGTCCGGGGCAACGGGCGATGGCACGCCGGCCGACGGTGCCCACCGCGGCGCGACGGGCCCTGCGCCATCCGCCATCGCCACCCTGCGCATCGAGCCCGGCGACGGCGACTACCTGGCCTGGGCGGACAACCGCCTCGCCGGCCCGATCGAAGTGATCCTGCGCCCCGGCGCGAGCAACACCGTGCCAAGCGACCCGCCGCTGCCCGCCCGTGCCAGCGTGCCGGCGCTGGGCAGCACGCTGGTGGCACGACTGCGACCCGCCAGTGGCCGCAGCGGCAGCCTGCGGCTCAGTCTGGAAGGCGTGCCCGGCAGTTCCAATGCGCGTCCGCGCGACATCGAGTACCTGCGACCGCTGCAGGGCCAGGCGCGCATCGACCAGGGCTTCGGCGGCAGCTTCAGCCACGACGACGAGCAGAACCGCCACGCGCTCGACTTCGCCGCCGATATCGGCACGCCGGTGCTGGCCGCGCGCGCCGGCACCGTGATGCAGGTCGAGGCCGGCTTCCGCGCCAGCGGCGTGGCATCCGGTGGTGCCCGCGGGCGGGCCAACTTCGTCCGAATCCTCCACGACGACGGCAGCATGGGCCTGTACGCACACCTCGCCGTCGATGGCGTGCAGGTCCGCGTCGGCCAGCAGGTCCAGGCCGGCCAGCGCATCGGCCTGTCCGGCAATACCGGCTTCAGCACCGGCCCGCACCTGCACTTCGCGGTGCAGGTGAACCGGGGGATGCAATTGATCTCGATTCCGTTCCGCATGCGCGGTGTGGCGCTGGCGCACTGATTGGGGCTAGCTCGCCTCGACCTCGATCTCCGCGCCAAGCGCTCCGGCTTCAGTGTCCATCCGCAGTTTCCTGTACACCGGGATCAATCTTTGCGCCGCCGTGCGGGTACGTTCGTGCTGGGCACCAAAGCGCGCCTTCAAGCGGGCATGGCTGTCTTCCAGCACGCGCCTGGCTTCGTCGAAACGCCCCAACTGCGCCAGGCACTCACCGCGGTTGCTGTCGAAGATGGCGGAGAAGGGATGGTCCACACCGAGGCGTTCGCGCACCTGCACCGATAGCGTGTCGAACTCTGCCAACGCCTCGCGCCGCTGCCCACGCTTCATCAGCAACATGGCCAGGTTGTTCCGTGGGGCAAAGGTGTCGGGGGCACCAGGGCCGCCCAGCCGCTCCTGGGCTGCAAGCAGGTCGCGCAGGAGGCGTTCGGCACCATCCAGGTCGCCCTGATCTTCCAGCCCGTAAGCCAGCACGCTACGCGCAACCAGCGCCTTGTCGTCACCCTCGGGACGGTTGGCGTCGAGCCAGCTGCTGGCATCCCGCACCAGTGGCACACCCTCGGCAGCGCTTCCATGCTCGATCAGGAAGGAGCCCAGGTTGAGCTGGCTCATCACCGTCGCGGGATGATGCTTGCCCAGTACGGCAAGACGGCCCTCGGCGGCACGACGGAACGCGGCTTCCGCTGCGTCGGCATGGCCGAGCTTGTTCTCCACGATGCCGATCTGGTTCCAGGCGAACAGGGTCTGTGGATGATTGCTGCCAAGTACCCGCGCATGCCGTTCCACCGCATCCCGGGTCACCTCCAACGCCTCGTCGTAGTCTCCATCGAGTTGAAGCGCCGACGCCAATTGCAATTGCAGGCCCAGGGTACGCTGCGCATCCGCGCCAAGGTCCTTGCGCGCCTGCGGCAACAACTCGCGCAGCGCGGCCACGGCTTCCTTCTGCTTGCCGCTCTCGCGCAGGAGTTCCGAAGTCGATTCGTCCACCGCGATGCGCAGTGCCGGCGCCAGCATCGTGCGGCGTGCGCGCAGTTCGGTGAGGCCATTCTCGCCACCGGTGTAGTCGCCCGCCGCGATCAGGCTGCGCGCTCGCCCAAGCAGCAACTCGTCACGCAGCGAAGTCGATACCCCGGGCTGAGCCAGCGCGGCGTCGAATGCAGCACGCGATCGCGCAGCGTCGCCCAGCCCCAGCCAGGTCACGCCCAGCACCTGGCGCAACCGGGCAATCGCACCCGGACTCAGCGACGAACTGTCGAGTTCCGCCCCCGCCACATCGAGGATATCGCGCACCCGGAGATCCCGGCCCTGCGCATGTTCGGGATCGGCTTCGGTCAGCATCGTCTCCACGAATCCGTTGACCGCGGCGAGTTCGTTCGCGCGCGATTCCGCCTCCGCCAAGGCCACGCGTGCGCGTTGCGCCGCCAGCGCGCTGAAGATCGTGGCTGCAAGCAGCGACGCGAACACGATGCCAGCAGCAATGCTCAATGCGCGATGCCGGCGCACGAAGCGCGTGGCGCGGTAGGCCCGGGTCGGTGCGCGGGCGCTCACCGGCCGCGAGGCCAATACCGCCTCCAGGTCCTCCGCGAAGTCTTCGGCGGTGGCATAGCGATGCCCGGGCTCGGAAGCCAGCGCTTTCATCACCACCAGGTTGAGATCACCACGGGCCGCGTGGTTCAGGCGCTCGAGCGGTTCCGGCTCCTCCCGCCTGACGATGTCGAGCGCCTCGAACAGGCTCGACGACGACAGCCGCGGATGCGGCAACCGGCCGGACAACAATTCGTAGCCCATCGCGCCCAGGGCATAGACATCGCTGCGCGCATCGGCGCCGCGCGCGTTGCCTTCCAGCTGCTCGGGGCTCATGTACGGCAGGGTGCCCATCACCTGCCCGACCTGGGTCATGTCACCGCCGACCTCGCCGAGCATGCGGGCAATGCCGAAGTCGAGGATCTTGGGTTGCCCGTGTTCGTCCACCAGCACGTTGGACGGCTTGAGGTCGCGATGGACGATCCCGCGCAGATGGGCGAAGTGCACCGCCTGCGCCAGCTTCACCAGCAAACCGATGCGCGCGCGCAGGTCGGGCTTCTCGCGCTGCAGGTAATCGCGCAGGTCCGGCCCGCGCACGACCTCGAGCGCGAACCACGGCGACGGCAGGCCGCCGATGACGTCCTCGCCGGCCGCGTACAGGCGGACGATGCCGGGGTGTTCCAGTTGGCCGAGGATCGCGACCTCGCGACGGAAGCGCTCCAACGCCCCGCCGGACAGGCCCCGCACCACCTTCAGCGCGACATCGCGCGGCGGATGGGTTTCGCGGGCCAGGTAGACCCGGCCCATGCCGCCCTCGCCCAGCAGGCCGAGGATGCGGTACGGACCGATCGCATCCGGCAGGCTGGCATCGGCCTGCGCCTGTTCGTCGAGGGCGTGGGTGGCGTCGTCTTCCATGATGGCGCGATGTCCCTGACGGATTGCGTTGGCTGCGATCATGCTGCCCCCAGCCGTATAATTCCGCAATGTCAGAAGTCGCTTCAGAAGCTGCGCGCCGTCGCACCTTCGCCATCATTTCCCATCCCGACGCCGGCAAGACCACGCTGACCGAAAAGCTGCTGCTGTTCGGCGGCGCGATCCAGATGGCCGGCTCGGTCAAGGGCCGCAAGGCCGCGCGCCACGCAACTTCGGACTGGATGGCGCTGGAGAAGGAACGCGGGATCTCGGTGACCAGCTCGGTGATGCAGTTCCCGTACGAGGGCCGCATCGTCAACCTGCTGGACACGCCGGGCCATGCCGACTTCGGCGAGGACACCTATCGCGTGCTCACCGCGGTGGACAGCGCGTTGATGGTGATCGACGTCGCCAAGGGCGTCGAGGAACGCACGATCAAGCTGATGGAGGTGTGCCGCCTGCGCGACACCCCGATCATGACCTTCGTCAACAAGCTCGACCGCGAGGGCAAGGACCCGATCGACCTGCTCGACGAAATCGAATCGGTGCTCGGCATCCAGTGCGCACCGGTGACCTGGCCGATCGGCATGGGCTCGCGCCTGAAGGGCGTGATCCACCTCGTCAGCGGTGAGGTGCACCTGTACGAACCGGGCCGCAATTTCACCCGCCAGGATTCGACG
>Ga0073904_10002970_pt1 | contig 12808 bp, 15 predicted proteins | sample KloWWTrecipitate_FD_66668 | JGI IMG/M metagenome (GOLD analysis project Ga0073904, IMG submission 66668) | Active sludge microbial communities from Klosterneuburg, Austria, studying microevolution and ecology of nitrifiers - Klosterneuburg... | ecosystem: Engineered > WWTP > Aerobic digester >...
ATGAGCATGGAAGGCCGCATGACCGTGTGCAACATGGCCATCGAAGGCGGCGCGCGGGCGGGCCTGGTGGCGGTGGACGACAAGACCATTGAATACGTCAAGGGACGCCCGCTGTCGCCCACGGGCGTGGAGTGGGACCAGGCCGTGGCGTACTGGAAGACGCTGCATTCCGACCCCGACGCCAAGTTCGACACCGTGGTCAAACTCGACGCGGCCGAGATCGTGCCGCAGGTCACCTGGGGCACCTCGCCCGAAATGGTGCTGGGCGTGGACGCCCGCGTTCCCGACCCCGACAAGGAAAAAGACGCCAACAAGCGCGGCGCCATCGAGCGCGCGTTGACCTACATGGGCCTGCAGCCCGGCAAGCCGATCAACGACATCACCATCGACAAGGTGTTCATCGGATCGTGCACCAACAGCCGCATCGAGGACATGCGCGAAGCCGCCGCCGTGGTCAAGAACCTGGGCCGCAAGGTCGCCAGCAACGTGAAGCTGGCCATGGTCGTACCTGGCTCGGGCCTGGTCAAAGAGCAGGCCGAGCGCGAGGGCCTGGACCAGATCTTCAAGGCCGCAGGCTTTGAATGGCGCGAACCCGGCTGCAGCATGTGCCTGGCCATGAACGCCGACCGCCTGGAGCCCGGCGAGCGCTGCGCCTCCACCAGCAACCGCAACTTCGAAGGCCGCCAGGGCGCTGGCGGCCGCACCCACCTTGTGAGCCCTGCCATGGCCGCCGCTGCGGCCGTGCACGGCCACTTTGTGGACATTCGCCAGTTCGCCTGATTCCTTACCCCACCCTCACTTGACCCAGACTGAAGGAGCCCTGTCATGAAAAAGACCGCCACCCTCATCGCCCTGTCCCTGGCCTTTGTGCTGGCTGGCTGCAACACCGTCAAGGGTGTGGGCCAGGACATTGAACGCGCAGGCAACGCCATCGAGCGCGCCGCCAAGTAACCCAAGGCCACCATGCAGAAATTCACAAAGCTCCAGGGCGTTGTCGCGCCCATGGACCGCGAGAACGTCGACACCGACGCCATCATCCCCAAGCAGTTTTTGAAGTCGATCAAGAAGACCGGCTTTGGCGTGAACCTGTTTGACGAATGGCGCTACCTGGACCACGGCGAGCCCGGCATTCCGGAATCGCAACGCAAGCCCAACCCCGACTTCGTACTGAACCAGCCGCGCTATGCAGGCGCCTCCATCCTGCTGGCACGCAAGAACTTCGGCTGCGGGTCGAGCCGCGAGCACGCACCCTGGGCGCTGGACCAGTACGGCTTTCGCGCCATCATCGCACCCAGCTTTGCCGACATCTTCTTCAACAACTGCTTCAAGAACGGCCTGCTGCCCATCGTGCTGCCCGAGGCCACCGTGGCCCAGTTGTTCGACGAAGTGGCGGCGTTCCCCGGCTACCAGCTCACCATCGACCTGGAACGCCAGGTGATCGTGCGCCCGCAGGGCGAGGAGATCCCGTTCGAGGTACAGGCCTTCCGCAAATACTGCCTGCTCAACGGTTTTGACGACATCGGCCTGACCCTGCGCCAGTCCGACAAGATCCGCGCCTTTGAAGCCCAGCGCCTGGCGACCAAGCCGTGGCTGGCGCACACCATGGTGTCGTAAGACGGCGCAGCACCAAAAATATTAGTCAAATTGGCCTCTAGCGCTTTACCAATAAGCGCTAGCAGCTATCAAAAACAAAGCAAATTCAATGAAAATCGCAGTTCTGCCAGGTGACGGCATTGGCACCGAAATCGTCTCCGAAGCCGTCAAGGTTCTGGAAGCGCTGGAGCTCCCGTTCGAGATGGAATCCGCCCTCGTAGGCGGCGCCGCCTACGAGGCCCATGGCCACCCGCTGCCCGAATCCACCCTGAAGCTCGCCATGGATGCCGACGCCGTGCTGTTCGGCGCGGTAGGCGACTGGAAGTACGACAAGCTCGACCGCCCGCTGCGCCCCGAGCAAGCCATTCTGGGCCTGCGCAAGAACATGGGGCTGTTTGCCAACTTCCGCCCCGCCATCTGCTACGAGCAGCTCGTGGGGGCGTCGAGCCTCAAGCCCGAGCTGATTGCGGGCCTCGACATCCTCATCATCCGCGAGCTGACCGGCGACATCTATTTTGGCCAGCCACGCGGCCGCCGCGTGGCCACCGACGGCCACTTCCCCGGTGCCGAGGAAGCGTATGACACCATGCGCTACAGCAAGCCCGAGATCGAGCGCATTGCCCACGTCGCCTTCCAGGCTGCGCGCAAGCGCAGCAAGAAGGTCACCAGCGTGGACAAGGCCAACGTGCTGGAGACCTTCCAGTTCTGGAAGGACGTGGTCACCGAGGTGGGCCAGCAGTACCCCGACGTGGAACTGCAGCACATGTACGTGGACAACGCCGCCATGCAGCTCGTCAAGGCGCCCAAGGCGTTTGACGTGGTGGTCACCGGCAACATGTTCGGCGACATCCTCTCCGACGAAGCCTCCATGCTCACCGGGTCGATCGGCATGCTGCCCTCGGCCAGCCTGAACAGCAAAGGCCAGGGCCTGTACGAACCGAGCCACGGCAGCGCCCCCGACATCGCGGGCAAGGGCGTGGCCAACCCGCTGGCCACCATCCTCTCGGCCGCCATGATGCTGCGCTTCAGCCTGAACCAGGAAGCCGCCGCCCAGCGCATCGAGGCCGCCGTGCAAAAGGTGCTGGCGCAAGGGCTGCGCACCCCCGACATCTACAGCGAAGGCACGACCAAGGTGGGCACCGCGCAGATGGGCGACGCGGTGGTGAAGGCGCTTTGATTCCCCGAGGGCGGCACAGACCGCCCTATTTTTTGGCCTGTGGCGAGTCCGGCAGCAGGCAGGCTTCGACCAGTTGCAGGTCGTTGTCACGCGCAAAGTTCATCACAAAGTCCCAAGCCATGGGTTCGTGGTCGCGCAGGGCGCGGTTCACCACCACGCATTTCACGCCGTTCAGCGTGGTGGGAATGCACCAGGGCGAATAGCTCAGGTGGCTGCCTGGCCGCGCGCCACCCGGCCGAAAACTGCTCATCACCCCTGCCAAACGCTCGGCCCAGTCGCTGGGGCGGAAGGTTTTTCCGCTGAGCGTGACGCCTTGGATGAAGACTTCTTTGCTGGAAGGGGTGACCATCGGATAGTGGTGGGTAATTGACTGACGGGCGGGGCAGGATCGCTGCTTGTTGCGTCGCAACAGGGCATTCTAACTCTTATATAAGAGTTTGCCGACGCCGCGCTTACACGCCCTCGCCGCCACGCATTGCAGTGATGCGCAATCGTCATCCAACGGCGCTGGCGCACGGCCTAGAATCGGTTCTCGATTTTTTTGTGCTGCAACGCTTTTGCTGCGGCGCGCTACCCGCCCTGTCTGGAGATTTCTGCATGACCGCTTTCACCCCGGCCGCCTCGCCCCACGTGATGAACACCTATGGCCGCGTGCCCATCGCGCTGGAGCGCGGCCAGGGCTGCCGCGTGTGGGACGTGAACGGCAAGGAATACCTTGACGGCCTGGGTGGCATCGCCGTCAACACCCTGGGCCACAACCACGCCAGGCTGGTGCCCGCGCTGCAGGACCAGATCACCAAGCTGATCCACACCTCCAACTACTACCACGTGCCACTGCAGGAGCAACTGGCCGCCAAGCTGGTGGAGCTGTCGGGCATGCAGAACGTGTTCTTCTGCAACTCGGGCCTGGAGGCCAACGAGGCCGCGCTCAAGATCGCACGCAAGTACGGCGTGGACAAAGGCATCGCCAAGCCCGAGATCGTGGTGTACGAACGGGCCTTCCACGGCCGGTCGATTGCCACCATGTCGGCCACGGGCAACCCCAAGATCCACAGCGGCTTTGGCCCGCTGGTCGAAGGTTTCATCCGTGTGCCAATGAACGACATCGAGGCCATCAAGCAGGCCACGGAAGGCAACCCCAATGTGGTGGCGGTGTTCTTCGAAACCATCCAGGGCGAAGGCGGCATCAACGCCATGCGGGTGGAGTACCTGCAGCAACTGCGCCAGCTTTGCAATGATCGCAACTGGCTCATGATGATTGACGAGGTGCAATGCGGCATGGGCCGCACCGGCAAGTGGTTTGCCCACCAATGGGCGGGCATCGTGCCGGACGTCATGCCGCTGGCCAAGGGCCTGGGCTCGGGCGTGCCGATTGGCGCGGTGGTGGCCGGCCCCAAGGCCGCCAACGTGCTGCAGCCCGGCAACCACGGCACCACCTTTGGCGGCAACCCGTTGGCCATGCGCGCAGGGGTAGAGACCATCCGCATCATGCAAGAAGAAGGCCTGCTGCAGAATGCGGCCACGGTGGGCGACCACCTGCGGGCAGCGCTGCAGCGCGAACTGGGCAGTTTGAGCGGCGTGAAGGAAATTCGCGGCCAGGGCCTGATGCTGGGCATCGAGCTGACCAAGCCCTGCGGTGCACTGATTGGCCGCGCTGCCGAGGCAGGCCTGCTGCTGTCGGTAACGGCCGACAGCGTGATCCGCCTGGTGCCCCCGCTGATCCTCACCACGGCCGAGGCCGACGAAATCGTCACCAAGCTGACCCCGCTGGTCAAAGCCATACTGGCTGAATGAAGCAAAGCAACACCGCCATGACGACGCTGAAACACTACCTGCAGTTCAACGACCTGACCGCCAACGAATACGCCTACCTGTTCGAGCGCGCCGCGCTCATCAAGAAGAAGTTCAAGTCCTACGAAAAACACCACCCGCTGGTGGACCGCACGCTGGCCATGATCTTCGAGAAGGCCAGCACGCGCACCCGCGTGAGCTTCGAGGCGGGCATGTACCAACTGGGGGGCTCCGTGGTGCACCTGACCACGGGCGACAGCCAGCTGGGCCGCGCCGAGCCGATCGAGGACAGCGCCAAGGTCATCAGCCGCATGGTGGACCTGGTGATGATCCGCACCTACGAGCAGACCAAGATCGAGCGTTTTGCGCAGCACTCGCGCGTGCCCGTCATCAACGGGCTGACCAACGAGTTCCACCCCTGCCAGATCCTGGCCGACATCTTCACCTTCATCGAACACCGCGGCTCCATCGCAGGCAAAACGGTGGCCTGGGTGGGGGACGGCAACAACATGGCCAACACCTGGCTGCAGGCCGCGCAACTGCTGGGCTTCAAGGTGCACGTGAGCACGCCACGCGGCTACGAAGTCGATGAAAAATTGGCCGTTGGGGCAGGCGGAATAAGCGCAAATAGCTATCAATTTTATAGCAATCCACTCGAAGCCTGCCAAGGCGCAGACCTGGTCACCACCGACGTGTGGACCAGCATGGGCTACGAGGCAGAAAACGAGGCCCGCAAAAAGGCCTTTGCCGACTGGTGCGTAGACGCCGAGATGATGGCCGCCGCCCAACCCGACGCCCTGTTCATGCACTGCCTCCCCGCCCACCGCGGCGAAGAAGTCGAGGCCGACGTGATCGACGGCCCGCAATCCGTGGTGTGGGACGAAGCCGAAAACAGGATGCACGTGCAAAAGGCACTCATGGAGTACCTTTTGCTCGGCCGCGTGGCATGAAATGCAACGCGGTGGCGCGCCAGCGCCAGCAGACTGTTTCGGCGCAGGCTCATGTCCGCCACGCGGACGTGAAGCAGCCGCAGGCTGCGGGCCGAAGCCAAAACCGCATGCACGTGCAAAAGGCACTCATGGAGTACCTTTTGCTCGGCCGCGTTGCCTGACTCCTGTCTCCCCATGCCCTGGCGCCGCCAGCCCGCCCACAGCGCCGAACTGCTGGCGCAATGGCAAACATTGGGCCAGGCGCTGGGCCGCGACACCCCCGCCTGGCGCGCCGAAGGACGGCGCCTGGTGCAAAGCTGGGCGCGCTGGCCACGGGCTTACCACGACACCACGCACCTGTGGGCCTGCCTGGAGCACCTGCGCCGACTGCGCACCGCCCAGCCCGACGCACTGCAAGACCCGGTGGCCGTGGAACTGGCGCTGTGGTACCACGACGCCATCTACTGGCCCTGGAGCGCCCACAACGAAGAGCGCAGCGCCGACTGGGCCGTGCGCGTTCTGCGCGGCCAGTCCTTGCCCGAGGCCCTGGCAGCACAGGTGCACCAGCACATCCTGGACACACGCCACCAGCCCGGCCCGCTCACGGGCGATGCGCAGTGGGTGGTGGACATCGACCTGGCCATCCTGGGCCAGAGCCCGGCGGTGTACGACCACTTTGAGCGCAACGTGCGCCGCGAATACTTCTTCGTGCGCTGGCCACGTTATGTAGCGGGGCGCAGCGCGGTGCTGCAGGGGTTTCTCGACCGCCCGCGCATCTATGGAACCGACTGGTTCCACGAACGCCACGAGGCCCCCGCCCGCCAGAACCTGGAACGCGCCCTGGTTGCGCTGCACACACCGCCCCGCCCATGACCCACCCCTGCCTCACCTGCGGCGCCTGCTGCGCGAGCTTTCGCGTGGACTTCTCGGTGTACGAAACCCAGGAGCTGGGCGGTGACGTGCCCGACGGCCTGGCGGTGGAAGTGACCGACACCCTGCGCCGCATGCGCGGCACCGACCACAGCCCGCCGCGCTGCGCCGCACTGACCGGCAAGGTCGGCACCCAGGCCGCCTGCGGCATTTACGAATGGCGGCCATCACCCTGCCACGAGTTTGCCGCAGGCAGCGTGGCCTGCAACCGGGCTCGACAGCGGCATGGCCTGCCGCCATACCCCACAGAATATTGCTGAAAACCACTCTACCGTTTGATCTTATTAGGCTTGAAGCTATAAATAGGATAGCAAAACGACATTTTTCCACGGGCTTTGAACCGTTGCTGCCCTGGGTTTGCTGCATGCCTTGCCGCCAATGCGCCCTTTTTGTTGCGCGCAAGGCACGGGGCCGACGCCTTGCCATCACACGGGTCGTTGGTCGCCAACGATTCGCTGATAATCTTTTGACGAAGGGGCCCGGGATCGCCCCGATGCGTTCCATTCCCAGCGCAAACGAAGGCGACACAGCGCACGTTTGGTGTTGAAGTGAAACAAGCCCCACCTCTCCCAACCACATCGGCGCATGCGCCGCCACAAGATGCAACTCAATCGTCGTACTTTCTCAAGCTACTCCCTGTGGGCTCTGGCCGGCGCTGGCGCATCGGCTTTCGCTCAAGCAGAGGGGAAAATCGTACTGGGCCAATCGGCCCCTTTTACCGGTCCGTCTGCCGAGTTGGGCCTGCGATTCAGCGAGGGGGCGCAACTCTACTTTGATGCGATCAACGCCAAGGGCGGTGTGCATGGCCGTCAAATCGAGTTGCGCAAAGCCGACGACGGCTACGAGCCCGAGCGCACCGTGGCCAATACCCGCAAGTTCATTGCCGACGGCGTGCTGGCGCTCTTTGGTTACATCGGCACACCCACCACTTTGGCGGCCTTGCCGCTTGCCACCACGGCCAAAGTGCCGCTGATTGCCCCATTCACCGGCGCCGGGGGCCTGCGGGAGCCATTGAGCCGGTACGTCTTCCATGTCCGTGCGTCGTATGACGATGAAACGCAAGCCATCGTGCGCCATTGCGCTTCCATCGGCCAAAACACCCTTGCGGTGTTCTATCAGAACGATGCCTATGGCAAGGCCGGGCTGAACGGGGTGACCAAGGCCTTGCAGCAACTGGGGAAAGCACCCGTTGCCGTGGGCACCGTGGAACGCAATTCGGTCGACGTCGCTCAAGCCGTCAGTGCGATCGTCGCCACCAACCCGAGTGCGGTCGTGCAGATCAGCTCTTACGCTGCCAGCGCTGCCTTCATTCGCGCGGCCCGTGCCGCGGGTTTTACCGGCAAGTTCTACAACGTGTCGTTTGTCGGCACGCAAGCGCTGTCAAAAACCCTGGGGGCAGAAGCACGCGGCGTGGTGGTCAGCCAGGTCATGCCGTTTCCGTTTTCCCACAAAACGCCGATTGGTTCGGAATACCTCACCGCCATCAAGGCCGCCAACCTCCCTGGCCTGGTGCCAAACTATTCGGGCATGGAAGGCTTTGTGGCCGCCAAGGTCCTGGTCGAGGCGCTGCAACGCGCCGGTCGTGCACCAACGCCAGAAACGCTGGTCAATGCGTTTGACAGCCTCCAGAAGTTCAACCTGGGTGGCTTTGCGGTCGATTTCAGCGCGCAAAAACACACGGGGTCACAGTTTGTCGAGATGACCATCCTGACGGACAACGGCGGCGTCATCCACTGATTTGCTTGTTTCCCCTTGCGCAGGCCCGGCAGCAGCGGGCCGCCGCCAGCCTCAGCGTCTGGGCGCCATCCAGATGGTTTTGCCGCCACCGCCCTGCGCACCCGGTGCCAGCGGCGTTGCGCACCCGCCGCAGTCGCTGCACGTTCCGCACGAGGGGGCCTTGCCCAGCGCGGGCCGGATGCGGGCCAGGCGCCTGCGCAGGGCGGCAGGCATCCAGTACCACAGGGCATACAGCCCCGCCAGCGCCACAATGGCGCCCACCGCCAGGTTTTGCCACATTGCTGCGCCCATTTCAGCCCCCTCCCCACGCCAGGGCCAGCCGGTAGGTCGCCCAGCAGGCGGCATAGGCCAGCGCAAACATGTAGGCCGCCATGGCCAGCGCCATGCGCCAGGAGTTGGTCTCGCGCCGCACCGTGGCCAGGGTAGAGAGGCACTGCGGCGCAAACACAAACCACACCAGCAGCGACAGCGCCGTGGCCAGCGACCATTGCTGCGCAATCAGCGGGCCCAGTTGCGTGGCCACCTCGTCGCCCGTGGCCGACAGTGCATACACCGTGCCCAGGGCGCTGACCACGACCTCGCGCGCGGCCATGCCGGGCACCAGCGCCACGGCAATCTGCCAGTTGAAGCCCAGCGGCGCCACCAGCGGCTCCAGCGCTCGGCCCAGTTGGCCCGCCAGGCTGTAGTAAATAGCGGCTTCGGAGGCCCCCTCGGGCGGCGCCGGAAACGATGACAGGAACCACAGCAGCACCGACAGCGCCAGAATGATGCCACCCACCCGCTTGACAAAGATGGCGGCCCGCTCGTACAGCCCCTGCGCCAGGTTGCGCAGCCCGGGCAGGCGGTAAGGGGGCAGCTCCATGATGAGCGGCGCCGGGCGCACCTGGCCGCGCCAGAGCTTGAGCACGGCCGCCACGGCCATGGCCCCCAGAATGCCGCCCAGGTAGAGCGCAAACATCACCAGCCCCTGCAGGTTGAACACGCCCGCCACCGTGCGCTCGGGGATAAAGGCCGCAATCAAGAGCGCATACACCGGCAGCCGCGCCGAGCAGGTCATGAGCGGGGCAATCATGATGGTGACCAGCCGCTCGCGCCAGTGCGTGATGGTGCGCGCGGCCATGATGCCCGGAATGGCGCAGGCAAAGCTCGACAGCAGCGGAATGAACGAACGCCCCGACAGCCCCACCGTGCCCATCACGCGGTCCAGCAAAAAGGCGGCACGCGGCAGGTAACCCGAATCCTCCAGCGTGAGTATGAAGAAGAACAGGATCAGGATCTGCGGCAGAAACACCAGCACGCCGCCCGCCCCGGCCACGATGCCATCGACCAGCAGGCTGCGCAGCACCCCCTCGGGAAGGCGCGCCTGCAACCACTGGCCCGCGGCCTCGACGCCGGCGTTGATGGCGTCCATGGGCACGGCGGCCCAACTGAACACCGCCTGGAACATCAAAAACATGGTGAACGCCAGCAGCAGCATGCCCCACAACGGGTGCAGCACCACGCGGTCGATGGCGTCGTTCATCTGCAGCAGGTTGTCAGGCTCGCGCACGGCCAGGCGCAAGATGCGGCGCGCCTCTTGCTGCGTGCCCAGCACCTGCTGCGGGCCTTGCGGCGTCCAGGGCCGGGGCTGCACCGGGCCGGTGGGGCGCCAGCCGTCGAGCCACTCCACCAGTTCACGGGCACCTGCCTTGCGGATGCCCACCGTCTCCACCACCGGCATGCCCAGCTCACGCTCCAGCAGCCCACGGTCAATCACGATGCCCGCGCGGCGCGCGGCGTCGGCCATGTTCAACGCCAGCACCATGGGCAGGCCCATGGCGCGGGTTTCCAGCACCATGCGCAGGCCCAGTTGCAGGTTGGTGGAGTCCACCACACACACCAGCAGGTCGGGCGCTGCCTCCCCGGCACGCTGACCGGTCACCACATCGCGCGTGACGGCCTCATCGGCACTCAGGGCGTTGAGGCTGTAAGCCCCGGGCAGGTCGAGCACGCGCACCACCTGGCCCGAGGGCGTGGTGAGCTGCCCCTCTTTGCGCTCGACCGTGACCCCCGCATAGTTGGCCACCTTCTGGCGGCTACCGGTCAGCAGGTTGAACAGCGCCGTCTTGCCGCTGTTGGGGTGGCCCAGCAACGCCAGGCGCATGGCCGCCGTGCTCATGCGGCAGCAACCGGCAGGGGCGGTGTGGCGCTGATGCGCACCAGCGCCGCCTCACGCTTGCGCAGCGCAAACGTGGTGCGACCCACGCGCACGGCCAGCGGCTCGCCCGCCGGAAAGGCACGCGCCACCACCTGCACGCGCTCGCCCGGCAAAAAACCGATCTCCAGCAGGCGCAGCAGCACATCGCCATCTTCGGCGGCGGCCTCCATGTGCAGGCCCTGCACCCAGGCATCGGTGCGCAAAGGCAGTGCCTCCAGGCCCGTGGCTGCCTCTTGCGCCGCGCATTGCGCGCCCATTGCGATGATTGCTTCCATGGCCCAACCTAAATAAAAACAATTCCTATTTGGCATTGTAGTTCAGCGCCCGCCCGCAAGGCAACCCGCCCGCCCGCACCTGCGCCCCAGAAGATGCGGCGGCCTGCAGTACCCTTGCGCTGGATCAATACCTCGCCTGCACCCGGTGCCGCCCCGGCCCGCGGGATAATGCCCCATGCCACGCCTCTGGGACATCTCCCCCGCCCTGCACCCCGGCACGCCGGTGTACCCCGGCGACACTGCGCTGCACCTGCAGTGGAACAGCACCATCGGCCCGGGCTGCGCGGTCAACGTGGGCACGCTCACACTGTCAACCCACCTGGGCGCCCACGCCGACGCCCCGCTGCATTACGACCCCCAGGGAGCAGCCATTGGCGCGCTGGCGCTGGAGCCGTTTTTGGGCCCCTGCCGTGTGGTGCATGCCCTGGGCTGCGGGCCGCTGGTGCAATGGGCCGACCTTGCCCACGCCCTGCAGGGCCCCATGCCCACCCGCGTGCTGGTGCGCACCCGCCACCACACCGAGACAGGCCGCTGGGACGCCCATTTCAGCGCCATCGCCCCCGCCGTGCTGGAGCAACTGGCCGACCAGGGCGTGCAACTGGTGGGCCTGGACACCCCCAGCGTGGACCCCGCCGACAGCACCACCCTGCCCAGCCACCAGGTGCTGCGCCGCCGCAGCCTGCGCGTGCTGGAAAACCTGCTGCTCGACGACGTGCCCGAGGGCGACTACGAACTCATCGCCCTGCCACTCAAGCTGACCACCGCCGACGCCTCGCCCGTGCGCGCCGTGCTGCGCGCACTGGCATGAGGCCCGCATCCAAAAAAATGCATAAAAAACGGCCCTACCGCTTATCCATAATACATAAAAAGCTATTATTTTTATAGCATTTGATTCTCACTCCCCACTGCAACCCCGCCAGACCATGCAAGCCCTGCTCGACGCCATCGCCACGATGGCCCCGCCTACCGATGCCTGCCGCATCTTTCATGGCCGCGGCGGCCTGCACCCCGGCTGCGAGCACTGGGCGCTGGACGCCTACCCGCCCGTGTGGGTGCTGACCAGCTTCCAGCCCGTCACCGAAGAAACCCTGTCCACCGTGGGCACCGCCCTGGCGACCCGCTGGCAACAACTGGCGCCCGGCCAACCACTGACCTGGGTCTACCAATGCCGCCACGAAGGCCAGACCGACACCCGGCCGATGGCAGGCAGCGTGCCCGAGCCGCATGTGGTGCAAGAGGACGGCGCGCGCTTCAGGGTGCACGTACTGCGGGGCCAGAACCACGGCCTGTTCCTCGACATGGCCGAAGGCCGCCGCTGGGTGCGCGCCCACGTTGCGGCCCGGCAGGGCGAGCGGCGCGGGCTGAAAGTGCTCAACCTCTTTGCCTACACCTGCGCCTTCTCGGTGGTAGCACTGCAGGCAGGCGCCCGGCAAGTGGTGAACGTGGACATGGCGCGCGGCGCCATCGCCACCGGACAGCAAAACCACCAGCTCAACGGCATCACCACCGGGGCCAGCTTTCTGGCGCACGACATCTTCAGCACCTGGGGCAAGATCACGCGGGGCGGGCCCTACGGCCTGGTCATCATCGACCCGCCCAGCTACCAAAAAGGCAGCTTCGTCGCCACCAAGGACTACGCCCGCATCCTGCGCCGCCTGCCCGACCTGCTGGAGCCCGGTGGCCACGCCCTGCTGTGCCTCAACGCCCCCGAGCTGGGCAGCGCATTTGTGCACGAGCAAATGCAGGCACTGGCGCCCGAACTGACCTTTGTGGAACGCGTGGCCAACCCGACGGTGTTTGCCGATGTGTCGGAGGAGCGCTCGCTCAAGGTGCTGGTGTACCGGGCGCCGGGGTGAGGGGGTGAGGGGGTGAGCCGTTCGGCCTTTTCGCCCCGCTGACCGCACTGCAGCGGAAGCGGTCATTCATTGCACCAATCTACTGAGTGCATCCAACGGGCTGGCTGTGCCATATCTTTGACCCGAAGGCGCAGCCCTTCATTGAGCCGCATGCCGGTGCCGTACAACAGTTTGGCCAGCAACAGCTCAATTCCCGTCATCGCCCCAAGCAGGCCAGCCACCTCTGCCACGGTCAATACCGACGGAATGCGCCGAGGCCGCGTCGGACGCTGCACATCGTCAAGCCACGGCAGCTTCACACCCAGCACTTCGCGGTACAAAAA
>Ga0073904_10002976_pt1 | contig 12794 bp, 17 predicted proteins | sample KloWWTrecipitate_FD_66668 | JGI IMG/M metagenome (GOLD analysis project Ga0073904, IMG submission 66668) | Active sludge microbial communities from Klosterneuburg, Austria, studying microevolution and ecology of nitrifiers - Klosterneuburg... | ecosystem: Engineered > WWTP > Aerobic digester >...
TCCCTTCCCCGAAGGGTGACAAGGACGGCCCGCTCCGCGCCCTCATCTTCGATTCGAAGTACGACGCCTACAAGGGCGTGGTCGCCCATGTCCGCGTTTTCGAAGGCCGCATGTCAGGCCGCAAGAACATGAAGCTCATGCAGACCGGCGCTCTCTTCGAGCCGCTCGAATTCGGCACCTTCAATCCCGGCATGCGCCCCCTCCCCGACCTCGAATGCGGCGAGGTGGGATACGTGGCGACGGGTCTGAAGGATGTTGCCGATTGCCGCGTTGGCGACACCATCACCATGGCCGCCGACCCCGCCCCCGAACCGCTCCCCGGCTACCGCCAGGCCAAGCCGATGGTCTTCGCCGGCATCTACCCCACCGACTCCGACCAGTACCAGGAGCTCCGCGAAGCGCTCGCCCGGCTCGTGCTCAACGATGCATCGCTCGTTTACGAACCGGAGTCGTCGGTCGCCCTCGGTTTCGGCTTCCGCTGCGGATTCCTCGGCCTCCTCCACCTGGAAATCATCGGAGAGCGCCTCGAACGTGAATACGGGCTGAGCCTCCTCACCACCGCGCCCAGCGTTGAATACCGGGTCCAGACCACCGCGGGCGAAGAAGTGCTCGTCGATAACCCTGCCGACCTTCCCGATCCTTCCCGCATCGCCGTCATCTCCGAGCCCTGGGCGAAGATCGATGTCATTACCCCGAGCCGCTATATCGGCCAGGTCATGGAGCTCGTGACCACCCGCCGCGGCCAGTTCTTGCGCATGGAGTTTCTCGAAGCCGAAAGCGACCTCGCCCCCGGCGAAGCGCGCGTCCTCCTCGAATACGACGTCCCCATGGCCGAAATCCTTGTCGATTTCTACGACCAGCTCAAAGGCTCCACCAGCGGCTACGCAAGCCTCGATTACCACCTGACCGACTACCGGCCCGCCCGCCTGGTGAAAGTCGATATCCTCGTGAACGGCGTCCCCGTCGATGCCCTCTCGCTCATCACCCACTCGAGTAATGCCGACCGCGAGGGCCGGCTCCTCGTCTCGAAGCTCAAAGACCTTATCCCCCGCCAGATGTTCGATGTGCCCATCCAGGCTGCCGTCGGCGGCAAGATCATCTCTCGCGAAACCATCCGCGCCATGCGAAAGAACGTCCTCGCCAAATGCTACGGCGGCGACATCAGCCGCAAGCGCAAGCTCCTCGAAAAGCAGGCCGAGGGCAAGAAGAAAATGAAGCGCGTGGGCAACGTCGAAATCCCCCAGGAAGCCTTCATGGCCGTCCTCCGTCTCCGCGACGGATAGGCGCCCACCGTAACGCGCCCGAAACCTCTTCGTGGTAGCGTTGCCTCACCATCCGGGTGGCCGCCCGCCCCCGCGCAGGAGCTGGAACCGTCATGATCAAAGCCTTCGTCCTCATCGTTGTCGACCCGGCCAGGACTGTCGAAGTTTTCGAGTCCCTTAGCGCCGTCGAGGGGATCTCCGAGGTCTACCAGGTGATGGGCCCCTACGACATCGTCGCCGTCATCGAAGTTCCCTCGCTCACCGATGTCCCTTCGGTTATCAGCAAGCACATCCGCGCCGTTAGTGGCATCGAAAGTACCACTACCTGTGTAACCTTCCCCGAGGCGCACTAGCACTCACGGCTCCCCGGTTCAGAAGATTGGCCCGGCGTCCGGAGTCTCTTCTCCGGCTTCACCAAACAGCCGGGCAAGGGCGAGCCGCCCTCTCCCCGCCAGCAGCCGGCGGCGCAGCCCGAGCAAAGCCGCTTCGTCGGCACCCCCCAGCGCCCGGCGGACCATTTCGAAGACGTCCCGCGCGGTGAGTAGCCCGAACCGATAGTTCTCGCAGGCGATCCGCAGCGGCTCGCTCAGTTCATCCGCCCGCTCATCGGGATCCCGGTCCCGGTATCCGTTGGCGATCACGATTCCCCTGGGCGCGTTTCCTTCGCGCAGCACCTGCTCTTCGATCCGCCGCTGGAGCCGGATGTATGGCCACTCCACCACCTGCTCCCGGCTGCTCTCAATCTCCACGAACGCCCGCACACCTTCTGATTCGATAACCAGCGGCTCGCTGGCCGGGCTCGTCACCTCGAATCCGAGCACGCGCAGCGCTTCGGTCACCGCCTGCGCAAAGGGCTGACCGTCCTCCCAGAGCAGCCGCCGGTGCCGCGCAATCTCATCGTGCCGCTCCTTCACCGCGGCCAATCGCGAAGCAGCCTCGTTCGCAGCACTCTCCGCCTCTTCCAACGCTGCCTCCACCTGTTCGAGCCCGGGCAGGGCCACGCCACGCGTCCAGTACGGCGCCTCGCTCAGGAAATCCGACCCCGAAAGCCTCCGGCACCCGTCCACCAGGTCCTGTGCCAGCGCCGTCCGGTTCGTTCCAGTCGATTCCGCCAGCACCGGGATGAAGGTGACCCGTCCGCCGAGCACCTCGAACTCCATCGCGATCGGCACGCGCGCGCCGCCCGCGGCGATGGTCCGGCCGTGCTTCCGAATCTCCGCCTGGCGGTCATCGAACATTGCACGGTAGCCCGCCTCTTTCCGGTGCTCGCGCAACACCTCCGCAAAGGGATGCTGCTCGGCCACGATGCGCACCGTCTTGCCCTCTGCCGCCCTCAGGAACGGAGGTCCCCAGGCAAGCCCGCCGGGCGCCGGAAGCCAGTGATACCGGTCGCAACCCTCGAAGCCCATCAGGCCGCCGATCGTCGCGTTGGGCCTGCCCAGCACCACCACCAGCCCCCCGGCTTCGAGCAGCCGGGTCGTCTCATCCAGCCGCCGGCGGAGCTGGTCGGTCGCGCTCACCGCCCCCGCCGTTGTCGGCGCGTTCAGGACGGGCCGGTCATCCTGCGCCTCGAAGTTCCGTGTGTCCGTCAGCAGGTCGTTCACATCACGCGTGATGCTCGCCGGGTCCACGATCAGGACGTCGTAGTCGTTGTAGCTCGGCGCGCTCAGCGCGCTGTAGTTGTCGATTGCCACGTTTGGCAGCGCAAAACCGATCGAAAGCACCCGCATTAGTGACCACCCGCCAGGAGAGTCGAGATCCGCTGCGATAGCGGTGCCGAAAGGTCTTCCCGCCGCAGTGCCGCGGCCACGTTCGCCACGATGTAGCCCAGCGGTCTCCCCGTATCGTATCGCCTTCCCTCGAACTGGTATGCCGAGACGGGTTCCCCCGCCGCGATCTGGCTCGCCAGCGCATCCGTTATCTGCAGCTCGCCGTTCTTGCCCGGTGGAATCCGATCGATATGGTCGAAGATCGTCTCCGAGAGAACGTACCGCCCGACTATCCCGAGCCGCGATGGGGCATCAGCCAGCGCTGGCTTCTCCACCACTCCCCGTAGCCCGGCCGGGTTCCCGGGGCCAACCGGATCCACGATTCCGTACTGGGGCACATCCGCGTCCGCCACTTCCTCCACGGCGATCACGCTCCCCCCCGTGGCCGCGTACGCCTCCGCCAGCTGCGCCACGCACGATCGGTCGCCAAGGATCACGTCGTCCGGGAACATCAGGGCAAACGGCCGCCCTTCCACGAACTCCCGTGCGCAGTTCACCGCGTGCGCAATGCCCAGCTGGCGATCCTGGTAGACCGCCCGGAAGGTCGCCCGGTGCGCGATTTCGGCCAGCGAATCGGCGAGTGCCTGGTTGCCCGTTTCGCGGATGGCCGTCTCTACCCGCGCCCCTGCCCGGAAGTGCTCCAGGATCGATTCCTTGCCGTTCGCGATCACGAACACCACCGACGTGATCCCCGCGTCGAGCGCCTCTTCCACGCAGTACTGGATGAGTGGCCGATCCACGATAGGCAGCATCTCCTTCGGGATCGCCTTTGTCGCGGGGAGCATCCGCGTCCCGAGGCCGGCGGCAAGGACAACAGCCGTGGTTACTGATTGCATTCCGCTGATCCTACGGGCGCACGCCCCAAGCGGATATACAGCAACCCCGGCGGCTGCTAACATTCAAAGCTGTTTTCAAATAAGTCCGGGGAGCAGTTTGAGGAAGCGATCGAAGGTACCACCAAAGCCCGCGCCGCCAGAGCCGCGCATCAACGAACGGATCCGGGTTCCGGAAGTCCGGCTCATCGACGAGGAAGGCCGTCAGGTCGGTGTCGTCAAGACCGCTGAAGCTCTGACGATGGCCCGCGAGCGCGATGTCGACCTCGTCGAAGTGGCCGCCCAGGCAAGCCCGCCGGTTGCCCGGCTGATGGACTTCGGCCGGTTCAAATACGAACAGTCCAAGAAGGAACGGGAGGCCAAGAAGCACCAGCAGAACGTCCAGCTACGCGAAGTACGGATGAAGCCGAAGATCGATGACCACGATGTCGACTTCAAAACGCGCACCGCTGCAAAGCTGCTGAAACAGGGTGATAAGGTCAAGGTGACGGTCATGTTCCGCGGGCGTGAGATCACTCATCCCCAGATCGGCAAGGCCCTCCTCGACCGCGTGATTGCCAGCCTCGATAGCATCGCGATGATCGAAAAAGACGCGATGCTCGAAGGCCGCCACATGACAGTCATCCTGGCACCCGACAAGAAGAAAATGGCCGCCCTCGTCCGCGCCGCCGCCGCCGCTGCCGCCGCAGGCCAGGCCCCGGTGGAAGAGGAAGAAGACGAAGCCGTTGCCGCCGCTGCCGCGCAAGCCCCGGTTATCGACGAAGATAGCGACGACCAGGATGATCGCGACGAAGACGACGACCTCGCCGATGACGACGAGGCCGGAGACGATACAGGAGACTGAATGTGCCCAAGCTGAAGACCCACAAAGGCGCCGCCAGCCGCTTCCGCGTAACGGGCGGCGGCAAGATAGTTCGTATGTATGGGAGCCGCAACAACTTCCGCCGCAAGAAGCGGAAGCCCGTCACGGTCCAGTTCGGCCGGACCGTCGAAGTCGCCCCCTCCCACGCCCCCATAGTCAAACGCCTGCTCTCCGGTCAGTAGAGCAGCAGAGGAGCATCTCACATGAGCCGAGTGAAACGCGGCGTTACGTCCCATCGCCGCCACAAGAAGATCCTGTCGCTCACCAGCGGCCATTCCGGCCAGCGCCATCGCCTCATCAAGCGCGCGAACGAAAGCATGCTTCACGCGCTCCGCTACAACTGGGTCGATCGCCGCGACCGCAAGGGTGATTTCCGCGAGCTCTGGATCATGCGCATCAACGCCGCCGCCCGCCTCCACGGGCTCAACTACAGCCGCCTCATCCACGGCCTCAAGACCGCCGGTGTCGAGCTCGACCGCAAGACGCTTGCCGACCTTGCCGTCACCCGCCCCGATGTGTTCGAAGAGCTTGCGGGCCAGGCCAAAGCCGCCCTCGCCTGATCCGCTCCTGCCGTTACCGATACCCGGGCGCCCTCCGTGGGGCGCCCGTTTCGCGCCCGGGGCACCGCGGCTGCGCCATCGCGCGAAACCTGCGACCATACCACTCCGCCACCGGTTCAGCCGGGGCCAGCGCAGGAGTTGCCCGCCCGTGGAACCTTACGCCCGGCGAGTCGAAAAGCCCTGGGGCTACGAACTGATCTGGACCGAGCCCGGCCTCCCGTTCGCCGGCAAGGTTATCCATATCAACGCCGGCGCGCGCCTCTCGCTCCAGGTGCACGATGCAAAGACAGAGAGCTGGCTCCTGCTCTCCGGCCGCGTCCAGGTCACCCTCGAAGACGAACGCGGCGGGCTCTCCACCTTCGAGCTCGAAACCGGCGCCGGTTACACCTGCCGTGCCGGTCGCAAACACCGCCTCGGCGGCATCACCGATTGCGACATCCTTGAAGTCTCCACGCCCGAAATCGGCGTCACCCACCGCCTCCAGGATGACTACGGCCGCTCCGATGAAGTGCTCGGCCCGGCCGGTTCATCCGGTCTGCCCCTCGCTACTGGCCCGAATGCGTAAGCCTGGGCAGCCGCGCCAGGCCGAGCCCATACACCACGGTACTCACAATCCCCAACACCGCGAAATCGATCGGCAGACCAACGAAGCCCTCCCCTGAAGGCGCGTATGCCGCCAGTTGCAAGGCATCCACCGCATACGTCAGCGGATTCGCCAGGGCCATCACCCGAAGCCACACCGGTAGCCCGTCGATCGGGAAAAACGCCCCCGAAAAGAAGAGCAGCGGAAAGAGCGCCAGGTTCATCAACAGGTGGAAACCCTGCATCGACTGGATACGCGAGGCGAACACCTGCGCCACACCAGTCAGCATCAGGTTTACCAGCACGATGGCCCCCAGCGCGATTGCCATCCCCGCGGGAATCCCATGCTGCCATTCGAAATCAACGAAAGGCGCCGCCACCACCAGCACGGCCAACGATTGGATCCCCCCGATGGCCAGGCTCGCCATCGACTTGCCCAGCAGCAATACCCGCGGATGGTGAGGTGTCGAAAGCAGCAGCCGCAGCACGCCGTTGTCCCGATCCCGAAAGTACGATGCACTCGAGAATGTCGATGAGAACACCGAGGTCATCACCACCGTCCCCGCAACCAGGTACGCCGTAAAGTCCCCCCCGGTCAGGCGGGAAGGCTCCAGCCCCCGGGAGACGCCCGTCCCCAGGAACACCAGGAACAGCAGAGGCGTCAGCATCGAGGAGTAGAGCTGCGAACGGGAGCGGACCACGTTCAACAGTTCCCGCCGCGCAATCACAGCCGTCGTGGCGATCGGGCTCATTCGGGCCGTGCCTCGCGCCGCTTGATGAACTGGAAGTACGCGTCCTCAAGCCTCGATGCCTCGATGCTTACGCCGCGAATCCCGCTCCCCGCGAGCGCGAACACCCTGGGGATAAGCGTCGCCCCATCGTCCGCCGTGATGTGTACTACATCGCCATCGCGCAGCACCGCGCCGGTACCCGGCCACGCCCCCACCGTCTCGATCGCCGCCGCCGTCGCCCCCGGCCAGGTTATCCGCACCGAGTCCCGCCGGAGCCCGCGCTTCAACTCGTCGGGGGTCCCCGCCGCAATCACGCGTCCATCCTGCAGGAAAGCGATCCGATCGCAGACCCCATCGGCCTCCGAAAGATCATTGGTCGCCAGCAGGATGGTTGCACGGCCCCTCGTCGCAGTCAGCGTCTCCCAGAGGATCCGCCGCTCATCTGGATCGACCCCGGTCGTTGGCTCATCAAGGATGATGATGTCGGGTTCGTGCAGGAGCGCGCGCGCCACCTCCAGCCGCCGCCGCATCCCGCCCGAAAGCGTCGAAACCGGGTCGTCCACACGCTCAGCCAGCCCGAACCGCGCCAGCAACATCGCGATGCGCTCCGCAAGAACCCGCCCGCGGAGCCCGAACAGCCGGCCGGAAAACTCGAGGTACTCCCCGGTTCGCATGACGGGGTCGGCGCAGTTCTCCTGGAAGACCGTCCCCAGCCGCGCCCGGAGCGCCCGCGAGGGCTCCTGCCCCATCACCCGCAGATCGCCCGCCTCCGGGCGTTCCATCCCCGCCACCATCGCGATGAACGTGCTCTTTCCGCTTCCATTTGGACCCAGCAGGCCGAAAACGCATCCTGCCGGGATCTCCACCGAAAAACCGTCCAGTGCGCGACGCTCTCCATACTGGCGCACAATTTCGCGGGCCGAAACCGCAATTTCCGCAGCCACAGTTGGCGCCTGCACCGCGGCCCCGCTCACTCTGGCGCGACGAGCAATCCGACCAGCGTTTGCATCGCCAGGAGGCCCACAATCGCCATCATCGGGCTCATATCGATCATGCCGGTGTTCGGCATGAAACGCCTGAACGGCTCGATCAGCGGCTCCGTCACCCGCATCAGCATCTGGTAGACCGTGCTCGTCTGGTCCACCGGGAACCAGCTCAGCAACGACCGGGCGATGATCGCCCACGTCAGCAAGTTCAGCCACGTGTAGGTCAGCTGTGCGACGTACGGGTTGATGGTAGGGCTCCGGGCAGCGGAATGTGTGGCTCTCAGAATATCATGTCGGCGGAAAGGCCACGAAAGTTCACTGCCTGGCCGCCGTCTGCACCACCGCAACCATGATGTAGAGCACGATCATCACGACCATCGCCGAGAGGTCGATCATCCCCGTACGCGGCAGCATCCGCCGCACCGGCTCAAGCAGCGGCTCCGTGATCGCATCGAGCAGCCGCACCAGCTCGTGATCCCGCCGGATCGGGAACCAGCTCAGCAGCGACCGGATCAGAATCGCGAAGATCAGCAGATACAGGAATACGACGAAGACGTTCGCTACCTGCTCGTTCATCTGCCGTTCCCCAGTTCGATAGCCCGCTCGTGCGCCGCCCGTATAGCCTCGCCCACGGTCGCTCGCAGGGCCCCGCGTTCCAGCTCGCGGAGCGCCGCAGCCGTCGTCCCCGCCGGCGAGGTCACCATTGCCCGGAGCTCCGCTGCCGTCTTCCCCGATTCCCGCGCGTACACCGCAGCGCCATGCACCGTCTGCAAGACCATTTCTTCAGCCTGCGCTCGCGTCAGACCGATCGCGACAGCACCCTCGACCATCGCCTCGATGAACAGGTACACGTAGGCGGGTCCGCTTCCGCTGACTGCCGTCGCCATGTCTATCTTCTGTTCGTCTGCGACATAAAGCTCGCGGCCAAGCGCTCCCAGCAGCCGCCGGATCAGGTCGCGCTGTCCGGATGAAACCGCCTCGGTCGCCGTCCATGCGCTCATCCCAGCCCGCGCAGCCACCGGCGTGTTCGGCATCACTCGCACAATGCGCTCGTGCCCCAGGTCGCGCGCCAGCGTCCCGATTCTCACGCCCGCCATCACCGAAACAAGGAGCGCATCCGCCTTCAATCCGCCACGGACCGTCTTCGCATCCTGGGGCTTGACGCAAAGGATGACGAGGTCCGCCCCGGACATCGCATCGCCCGCGTCGGCGCCCACCGCCACCCCGTAGCATTCGGCCAGCTGCTTGCGCCGCGCCTCCACCACCTCGCAGACCGATACGTCCTCCGTGGCAAGCACTCCCTCGGCCAGCGCCGCCGAGAGGATCGCCTCGCCCATTACGCCGCCGCCAATGATCGCGGTCTTCATATGCGTTCACCGAACAGGGCCCGGCCCACGCGGATGTGCGTCGCACCTTCCTCGATTGCCACCTCGAAATCCTCCGTCATACCCATCGAAAGCTCCTCCAGACCGTTCCGGGCCGCCAGCGTCCGCAGTTCGCGAAATACCGGGCGCGCTTCTTCCGGGGCCGGGACTCGCGGCGCCACGGTCATCAGCCCGCGCGCTTCAATCCGCGGCAACGCGCGCGCCGCAGCAAGCAGCCCCGGCAGCTGCTCCGGTGCAATCCCGTATTTCGTGGGCTCCGCGGCAACGTTCACTTCGATCATCAGGGGCACAGGCTGGCTCGCCGCGGCGTCGATAGCCCGGAGGAGCCGCTCCGAATCGACAGCGTGGAGTATAGCAAACGTGCCCAGCGCGGCCCCCACCTTGTTCGTCTGGAGGTGCCCCACCAGGTGCCACGTGGGATCGTCGCTCGCCCGGCCCGCGCTCGCCAGCGCAACCGCCGCTGCCTTCGCCACACCCTCCTGCACGCGGTTCTCGCCGAAGTCGCGTAGCCCCGCCTCCATCGCCGCCAGTACCGTCGCCGCTGGCCAGGTCTTCGATACCGCCACCAGCGTCACGCTCGAAGGCTCCCGGCCCGACCGCTCGCACGCCGCCGCAATCCGGCCACGAACCCCAGCGAGACGCCCGGCAATAGCCTCCGCGGCCAGCGGCTCGCCCCCGCTCACCAGAGATCCGGCGGGTGCTTCGCTTCCCACACGCCCCGCGCCACGAGCGCGATGGCAATCAATCCGAGCGCTCCAAGCCCGAGCCAGCCATTGATTACGAACAGCCAGAAGAGCGCCAGCATCCCGAAGACGAATCCGAAGAGAAATCCAAGCGGCAGCGCGAGCGCCTTGAACACGACGAGGATGATCTGGAACGTCTCCCGCCACGAACCGGGCGGCGGTTCGTTCTGTGGTGGCGTGTTCTGCCCGTAGTAGAAGCCCATCGCTAGCAAGTGTAAGCGGGCGGCCGCCAACGATTCAGTCAGGGCATCCCCGCCGACTGGTAGGACCATAGGTCGAGGTTCGGCACGGCCATGTCGCAGGCAGCGAGGATGGTGGTGATGTTCGTCCGGTGCTCCACCCCGTGGTGGTACGCCTGGAACAGCGGGATGAACGCTGGCATATCGTACCGCCGCCCGCCGATCGTCCCCGCGACGCGCGATTCGGGGGTGATTTCGCCGGCGATGGCGATGAGCATGTCGCCGTTTGCCGCCGCGGTCGCGCGCAACTCCTCGCACGTAGGCAGCACGTTCGGAATCGCGCCGAACGTCACCTGCACATTTCGAAGGGTCTCGATGAACCGGCCCTCGTTCGTGACGAAGTGGAACAGCGTCTCGTGGATAGACCCGAACCCTCCGGGAGCGTGCCGTTGCAGGTCTTCGGTGGGCGTGGGCAGGCCCGCCAGGTGGTCGATCAAGGCGAGATTCGCCCATCTATGGTGGCGGTAGAGGAGCGTGATTGCGGCCGTCATGAACCGATTATGGACTGCGGCGGACGTGGTGTCCGTCAGTGAAGGGAGAAGCTGGGGCCCGGGTATGGCCGGAGTTAGGGGTTGAGGAGACTGCGTGAACCGTGCACCACGGCAATGACCTCTGCGTGATCGGCGAAGCGCTCGTAGACGATTCGGTAGTCGCCCTCAACCAGTTCGCGGAATACACGCTCTTCGAATTCAGGGACGATGCGGCCCGATTCCGGAACGCTTCGAGTTGACTCAGCCGTTCCGTGACCCGGTCCACGAGGCGTTGTCCAGCTCCGGTCGAAAACTCTTCTGGCCGGGAAACGAGATCGTCGAAATTCGCGCTGGCCCTCGGGGTCCAGTTGACTCTCAAGGAAGTGGCTTGAGGCCGTACTTGGCGCGGATCTCGTTATTGCTGACCATCGGCCCCTCGCCTCGCGAGCGAAGCCCGGCCTCAATCTCCGCCCGGACATACAGGATGTAACTCAGTTGTTCCCATGTTGCGTTCTCGGGCTGGGTCTCGATGAGCCTGAGCGCTTCTTCCTTCGCAGTCGTGGCCATGGCGCGAGTACACCAACCTCCGAAACCCAAGGCGGGCGCCAACCAGCGCCCGCTCTCCATGCCGTGTTCGGATACCTGCCCCCTACCTCACCCGCACTTGTTGTAGAAGCAGTTGTGGCAGATCAGGCACCCCTCTGCGTAATACAGCACCGCCCCGCAGTCCGGGCAGCCCACGCCGCTCGCCACCGCGTCGCTGTGCTTGCTCGCAGCCACGCTCGGGTTCGTGCTTTCCGCCACCTGGTCCGCCGGGATGAGCATCGGCTGAACGGCCGCATTCGTGCCATCGAACTTCAGCTCCAGCCAGCGGAACACGTAATCCACAATGCTCGTCGCGATCGGGATCTGGCGGTTGCTCGTCGGGCCGCTCGGCTCGAAACGCGAGTTTCGCAGCTTCGCCGCCAGCTCCGTGATCGGCACCCCGTACTGCAGCGCGTAGCTCGTCAGCATTGCTACCGTGTCCATCAGGCCCGAGACCGTCGAGCCCTGCTTGTTCACGTTGATGAACACCTCGCCCGGCGTGCCGTCATCGAACAGCCCGACCGTCATGTAGCCTTCCTGTTCGCCCACGCGGAACTTGTGCGTGATCGCCTGGCGCTCGTCCGGCAGCTTCCGCCGAACTGGCCCGATGGCACCTGCGACGATCGCCTGGGCCGCCTCGATCGCCTTCTCGCCCTCGCTCTTTTCCGCGTGCTTCAGCACCTGCAGCTCGCGGGACCCGTCCCGGTAGATCGTGATCCCGTTGCACCCCGTGCGGTACGCCAGCTCATAGGCCGTCCGCACGTCATCCACGGTCGCGCTGTTCGGGAAGTTGATCGTCTTGGAGACCGCGTTGTCGGTGAATTCCTGGAACGCAGCCTGCATCCGCACGTGCCATTCCGGGGCGATGTCGTGGGCCGTCACGAAGGTCTCTTTCACCCACTGCGGAACTTCCGGGCGTTCCGCGAGGTGGCCGCCTTCGGCCAGGAACCGGATCAGCTCCTCGCTGTAGAAACCCTCGGCCTTCGCCACCGTCTCGAATTGCTCGTTCACTTCGGCGAGCTCGGTCCGCTTCGTCGGGTCGTCCTTATCCAGGTAGTGCGAGCGGATGAACGCCAGCGAAAACACCGGCTCAATTCCCCCCGAGCAGTTCGCGATGATGCTGAGCGTGCCAGTCGGCGCGATCGTCGTGCGCGTCGAGTTCCGCATCGGCCGCGGGCCTTCCGGGCCGCCCGGGCCATAGATCGAGTTTGTCCAGTCGGGGAAGCTCCCGCGCACCTGCGCCAGCTGCTGCGAGGCTGCATCCGCCTCCCGCTGGATGAACGACATCACCTCGCGAGCGAGCTGCAGCGCCTCTTCTGAGTTGTAGGCAATCCGCAGGTCGATCAGTATGTCGGCCCAGCCCATCACCCCCAGCCCGATGCGCCGGATGGCGTGCGAGGTCTCGGCAATCTCCGGGATCGGGTAGTGGTTCATCTCGATCACGTTGTCCAGCAAGTGCACCGTCCGGCGCACCACCTGGCCCAGCCGCTCGTAATCCACCTCTTTCGCGCCGGGCAGCCCACGGGTGAAATGGTGCAGATTAATCGACCCCAGGTTGCACGAATCGAACGGGTAAAGCGGCTGCTCGCCACAGGGGTTGGTCGATTCCACCGGTCCGCGCTCTGGCACGGGGTTGGCTCTCCCGGTGTTCACCCGGTCGATGAAGATGACGCCGGGGTCGCCGTTCTTCCAGGCGTTCGCGAACATCTTCTCCCACACCTCGCGCGCATCGCGCTTGCCCACCGTCTGGCCCGAAACCGGGTTGATCACGTCGTAGGTCGTTCCCG
>Ga0073904_10002977_pt1 | contig 12789 bp, 15 predicted proteins | sample KloWWTrecipitate_FD_66668 | JGI IMG/M metagenome (GOLD analysis project Ga0073904, IMG submission 66668) | Active sludge microbial communities from Klosterneuburg, Austria, studying microevolution and ecology of nitrifiers - Klosterneuburg... | ecosystem: Engineered > WWTP > Aerobic digester >...
CACCAGCACGCCCGAATAGGGGACGAGCGGGATGGGCGAGACGAGGTTGGTCGAAATGCCGCGCTCGATGAACGCCACCGCCAGCACCGCGACTTCGAGCGGAAATTCGCGCCCGGCGCGCCGGCCATGCGGAAAGGCGCCGAACGCCGCGACGAACAGGCAGATGCTCAGCACCCGCCACGCTTCGCCCAGCCGGCCGCGCAACTGCCCCATCGTGCCCGCATCGAAGCCGCGCGTCTGGATCAGCTGGATTGAGTTGATGTTTTCCAGCCCCTCGACGCCGCCTGACGCCGTCAGCCGGTCGACCGCGAGGTCGTAGCGGCCGAACGAGACTTCCGAGAACTGGCCCTCGCTGGTGCTGTACTGGATCGAGCCGTTGACGAGCTGCAGCACATAGCCCTCGTCGTCGGCGGCGACCGTCGCCGAATCCGCGATGTAGGTGCGGCGAATCTCGGGGTCGCGCGCGTCATCGGCGAAGAAGCTGTCGAGCGTGCCATTGGGACCGCGCGCGCCGATCACCAGCGTCACGCCCGGCGTCACCTGCACGAAGGTATGCGGCACGAGCGTGCGGCCCACCAGATCGGCCGCGATATTGGTCGACCAGGTGTTGAAGGTCTTGCGCGTCGTGGGTTCGAGCAGGTTGGTGAGCAGCAGCACCAGCAGCATGCCGCCCACCGCATAGATGGCGATGGCCCGGAACAGGCTGCCGGTCTGCCGGCTCGAATGGATGATGTGCAGTTCCTGGCTCTGCTGCAGCCCGCGCAGCGCCCGCGCCAGCCCGATGCCGATGCACACGTGCAGGAACGCGATGGCGAGCGTCGGAATGGTCAGGATCGCCTGGCCGACCAGCGTCAGCAGGTCCTGGCCCTGCGCCGAGACCACATCGAAGCTGCGCAGGCACTGCATGAGAAACAGCAGCAGCGACGCCACGGCGAACAACGCCAGTGAGTCGACGACAAACAGCCTCGAAAGATATCTCGTGAGACGAGTCATGAACCTCGAAATGTCCGCAAATCCGGGCTCGCCGGATCTTCCCCAGTCCCGCGTCCACCTGCCGGCAGTCACGAGCCGCGAACTTGCGGATGATATGTGCCCTTGGCAAGGCAGCGGCGGGCAATGACACCGAAAGCGTTGCGTGTGTTGCGGGATTGACGCGCGCGGCAAAGCGCCTCACGCTTGCGCTTCCTGCCCGCATCGCTTCCGATAAAGGCCAGCTCAAAGGCCAGTTACGCCATGGCGTCCACGCTTCAGATTCGCACCGCTTCGCTTGCCGTCAAAACCAGCGGCACCATCGTCATCTACACCGCCGAAAACGCCAAGCCGGCGGGCGAGGGCGCAAAACTCTGGGCCGCCACCGGCATCGACTGGAAGCGCGCCACCTCGGCCGCCGGATTCACCGGCAAGCAGGGGCAGGTGCTCGATATCGTCGCGCCGAACGGGCTGAGCGCCAACCGGCTGCTCGTCCTCGGCGCGGGCAAGGCCGACAGCGACTCACCCACGGCCTGGACCGATCGCGGCGGTTCGCTCGCTGGCAAGCTGCAGGCGCTGAAGGTGACCAGTGCCGCGGTGGTGATCGAGGACGCCCCGGCCGAGCGCGTCGCCGATCTCGCGGCGGGGCTGCGGCTGCGCCACTACCGCTTCGATCGCTACAAGAGCGCAAAACCCGATGCCGAGCCCGAAAAGCTGTTGGTGACGCTGCACACCGCCAGCAAGGCGGCGCTCGACCGCGCGCTGGTGCAGCGGATGCCGGCGGTCGAAGGCACGCTTTTGGCGCGCGACCTTGTCAACGAGCCGGCCAACGTGCTCGGCACGGTGGAATTCGCCGACCGCGCCAAGGAACTCGCGGCGCTTGGCGTCACCGTCGAAGTCCTCGACGAAAAGCAGTTGCGCAAACTCGGCATGAACTCGCTGCTCGCCGTGTCGCAGGGCTCGGCCCGGCCGCCGCGGCTGGTGGTCATGCAGTGGCTCGGCGGCAAGAAGGGCGAGGCCCCGGTGGCCTTCGTCGGCAAGGGCGTCGTCTTCGATACCGGCGGCATCTCGATCAAGCCGGCTGCCAACATGGAAGACATGAAGGGCGACATGGGCGGCGCGGCCGCCGTCACCGGCCTGATGCAGACGCTCGCGGCGCGCAAGGCCAAGGCGAATGTGGTGGGCGTCATTGGGCTGGTCGAGAACATGCCCAGCTCCACCGCCATGCGGCCGGGCGATATCGTCACGGCGATGTCGGGCACGACCATCGAGATCATCAACACCGACGCCGAAGGCCGCCTCGTGCTGGCCGACGCGCTCTGGTACACGCAGGACCGCTTCAAGCCCAAGGCGATGGTCGACCTCGCAACGCTCACCGGCGCCATTCTCGTGGCGCTGGGGCAGGACCATGCGGGCCTCTTCTCCAACAATGACGAACTGTCGGCCAAGCTGTCGGCCGCCGGCGCGGCCACCGGCGAAAAAGTGTGGCGCCTGCCGATGGGCCCGGCCTACGACAAGATGATCGAAAGCCGCTTCGCCGACATCAAGAACTCGGCCGGCCGCCACGGCGGCTCGATCACCGCGGCGCATTTCCTCCACCGCTTCGTCAAGGATACGCCGTGGGCGCATCTCGACATCGCGGGCGCCGGCATGGGCACCCCGGCCAGTGAGACCAACACCTCATGGGCGCCCGGCTTTGGCGTGACGCTGCTCGACCGCCTGGTCCGCGACAACTACGAGGCCTGACGTGCCTTTGCCCATCGCCGCCAGCCCGTCGCGGCTCTGGCTCGTGCCGGTCGCCGCGGTGGCGCTGCTTCTCGCCGTCATCTGCCTCATCCCGATGCTGGTGATGCTGGCCGGCATGCTCGGCATCGGCGGCCTGAGGACCGATTTTGGTGCGACGCTGGTGGCCTTCCCGGTCGCTGGTGTCGCCGCGTTCCTCCTCGCCGCGGGCTTCGCCGCCTTTGGCGATCTCATGATGCCGCGGCCGGTGCTCACCATTGATGAGCACGGCCTCTTCGACCGCCGCATCACCGACACGCCGATCCGCTGGGACGAGGTCGCCACGGCGACAGCGCTGCCGCGCGGCAGCGTGGTGCTCGACCTCAAATCGGCGCGGGGAGGGCGGCTCAACCCGTATCGCGTGGGCAGCGTGTTTTACCAGCGGCCCGACGACGGCGTGGTGGTGATCCCGGTGCGGGCAATGGATATGCCGGCGGCCGATCTGGCCGACGCGATTCTGCTCTGGGCCGAGCAGCACGGCGCATCCGTCGGCACCGCGGCGCGGCACGAAAAGCTGCAGCCGCTGCGCTTCTTCTAGCATTGCTGGCATCACCGGCGCGCCGGGGCTAGAACGGGCACATGACCGACGTCCTGTTCTACCATCTCGAAATCCACCCGCTGGAGCGCGTCATTCCCGTGCTGCTCGAGAAGACGCTCGAGCGCGGCTGGAAAGCGGTGGTGGAGACGACGAGCCGCGAACGCGCCGAAGCGCTGGAGGTTTCGCTGTGGACCTACCGCGACGAAAGTTTTCTCCCGCACGGGGTGGCCACCGGCCAGCCCACGGACGCGCTGCAACCGGTGCTGATCACCGCCGGCAACGACAACCCCAACGGCGCCAACGTCCGCTTCTTCGTTGACCGCGCGGTGCCCCGCGAGACGGCCGGCTACGACCGCATCGTCTTCATGTTCTCCGGCCACGACCCCGACGCCATGTCCGAAGCCCGCCTCGCCTGGAAAGCAATGTCCGCGATCGAGGGCAACGCCGTCACCTACTGGCAGCAGGATTCCGGCGGCCGCTGGGTGAGGAAGGCAGAGAGCAAACCGCGGGGGTAACACGCCATCCCACCCACGGCGTCACCCGGCCATGACGTGGGGAGGGTTTGGCGTTTGGCGGGAAGAAACCGCATTCACCCTGCCACGCCCTCATGGTTCGACAAGCTCACCACGAAGGCTGCTGAGAGCGCAGCGCACCTCCTGAGTTCTTCATGGTGAGCCCGTCGAACCACGAAGAACGGGCACTCGACAATGCCCTCGGCCACGCCCAATCCACCCCACCCACCACGTCACCCCCGGGCTCGACCCGGGGGCCCACTCGATCGCGCGACATGCCGAGGCATCGAGTGGATGGCCGGGTCACGCCCAGCCATGACGACTGAGGGATAGGGGCGTCGGCGGCAGGCTATGCCCCCTACGCCCCCGGCGCCCACCCGTCCTCGGCCATCTCGAAAAACCGGAACTCGAAACCCGGCGCGACGGTGCAACCCACCAGCGTCCACGCCCCAAGGCTTTGCGCCGATAGCCATTCACCGCGCGGCACAATCACCTGCGGCCGCTCACCCGCGGCAAGATCCGATCCCAGCGTTTCAACCCGCGTCGCAGCCCCATCGGCCGACATCGTGAGGGTCAGCGGCGCACCCGCATACCAGTGCCAGACCTCGGCGGAATCGACGCGGTGCCAGCGGCCCGCCCCGCCGCCTTCGAGCAGGTAGTAGATCGCGGTCGAACGCGCACGCTCACCATCGTCCGGCAGGTCGGCAAAAGTCTGCCGGTACCACCCGCCTTCCGGGTGCGGCTCAAGCTGGAGCAGGGCGACGATTTCGGCTGCCGTCATCGTCACCCCCTTGGCTCACGCCGTTGCCCGTTCGGCCTCTTCCAGCTCCGTGCTCATTTCGAGCCAGTGCTCTTCGACCTTGGCGATGTCGCTTTCGTAGCGCGCCTTGTCCTTGCCCAGGAGCACGACGCGCTCCGGCGCGCCGTCATAGGTCTTGGGGTCGGCCAACACGGCGTCGACGCGCGCCAGTTCGGTGCGCAGCCGCCCGATCTTGGTCTCGGCGTCCTTGATCTTCTTGCGCAGCGGGGCGATTTCGGCGCGCTTGGCCGCCGCGTCCTGCCGGGCCTGCTTGCGGTCGTCCTGCGGGGGCGCGGCGTTCGCTTTCTTGCGGTCTTCCTTCGACGTGCTGCCGGTCAGCATGCGCTGGTAGGCGTCGAGGTCGGCGTCGAATTCCTCGATCGTACCGTTCTGCGCGATCCACAGCTTGTCGACGGTGGCATCGATCAGGTGACGGTCGTGCGAAATGACCAGCACCGCGCCCTCGTAATCGTTGAGCGCCGCGATCAGCGCATCGCGGCTGTCGATGTCGAGGTGGTTGGTCGGCTCGTCGAGGATGAGCATGCCCGGCCCGCCGAAGGTGATGAGCCCGAGCAGCAGGCGCGCGCGCTCGCCGCCCGACAGGTTCTTCACCAGCGTGTCCATGCGCGAGGTGGACAGCCCCATCTGCGCCACGCGGCTGCGGCGCTTGGCTTCGCTGTCGTATGGCATGAGCTCGACGACATGCTCGAACGGCGTCCATTCGGGCTTCAGCTTGTCCATCTGGTGCTGGGCGAAATAGGCGATGTCGAGCCCCTTGCCCTTGCGCATCTGGCCGTCCATCGGCTTCAGCTCGCCCGCCAGCAGTTTTGCGAAGGTCGACTTGCCGTTGCCGTTGACGCCGATCAGCGCAATGCGGTCGTCGGGGTCGATGCGGTTGGTGATCTTGCGCAGGATGACGCGGTCGTCATAGCCCACCGACACGTCGTCGAAGGTGATCATCGGCGTCGCCGGTTCCTTCTTCGGCTGCGGGAAGGTGAACGGCGCCGAATGCTCGTCGAACATCGCAGCTGGCGGCTTCAGCTTGGCGATCATCTTGACGCGGGCCTGCGCCTGCGCGGCCTTGGTGGCCTTGGCCTTGAAGCGGTCGACGAATTTCTGCAGGTGCGCGATCTGGTCCAGCGTCTTGTCGCGGGCCTTGTTGTTCAGCTCCATCTGCATGCGGCGCGTTTCTTCAAACGTGTCGTAGCCGCCCTTGTAGAGCGTGAGCTTGCCGCGCTCGAGATGGATGATCGAGTTCACCGCCTTGTTGAGCAGGTCGCGATCGTGGCTGATCATCAGCACGGTGTAGGGGTAGGTCGCGAGATACTTCTCGAGCCACAGCGTGCCTTCGAGATCGAGGTAGTTGGTCGGCTCGTCGAGCAGCAGGAGGTCGGGCTGGCTGAACAGCACGCCCGCCAGCGCCACGCGCATCCGCCAGCCGCCGGACAGGTCGGAGGTTGGGGCGTTCTGCTTGGCGAGATCGAAGCCGAGACCCTTGAGGATGGTCGAGGCGCGGCCTTCGGCAGTGTGGCTGTCGATATCGGCGAGCCGCGTGTGGATTTCGGCGATCCGGTGCCCGTCCGTCGCGTGCTCGGCCTCGGCGAGCAGGGCCGTCCGCTCGGTATCCGCCGCCATCACCACTTCAAGCGCGCTGGCCGACGAGGCGGTGGCTTCCTGCGCCACGCCGCCGATCCGGGCCTTGCGGTTGACCTCGATATCGCCGCCTTCGACCGAAATGTGGCCCTGGATGAGGTGGAACAGCGTGGTCTTGCCCGAGCCGTTCTTGCCGACGAGGCCGGCTTTCGCGCCGTCGGGCAGCACCACGGAGGCGCCCTCGAACAGAAGGCGGCCCTGGATGCGATACGTAAGATTGTTGATCGTCAGCATGACGGGATGCGGAACCGGGCTCGGAGGGATAGGATCGGGTGCCAATATCGAAACGAGTGGAAGAAGTCCAATGAGCCGACTGTCGCTGATCCTCGCCGCCGCTGCGTTCGCCGCCACGGGTGCGATGGCGGCCGAGCCACCGGCGCTGACCAGCGCCAGCGCCAAGCGGGTCGCCGAGGGGCACGTCGAGCTCAAGGTTTCCTGGCAGGGCGGTGCGTGCGAAAAGCCCGGCAAGGCGGTCGTCGACGCAACCGAAGCCGACGAAGTCACCGATGCGGTGACCATTCCCACGGTGGCGACGTCCGAAATCTGCACCATGCAGATCGTGACCGTCGAATTCTCTGGCCTCGTGCCGGTAGAGCCGTTCACGACGACACTGGCCATCAGCGTGCTGGCGCCCAACGGCCAGATCCAGGCCGGCGGGCAGGTAACGATCGAATAGGCCGGAATCGCCGCAGCGAGCCTGTCTTGCCTTGATTCCCGCGCTTGGCTAAAAGGCGCGACCCTTTCAGCCAAGATCAGCAAGGACGGCACATGGCCATCGAGCGCACTTTCTCCATCATCAAGCCCGACGCGACCCGGCGTAACCTCACCGGCAAGATCATCTCCAAGTTCGAGGATGCCGGCCTGCGCGTTGTCGCTTCCAAGCGCATCCGCATGACCCGCGCCCAGGCCGAAGGCTTCTACGGCGTCCACAAGGAACGCCCCTTCTTCGGTGAACTCGTCGAGCAGATGATCGCCGCGCCGGTCGTGGTGCAGGTCCTCGAAGGCGAGAACGCCATCCTGAAGAACCGCGAAGTGATGGGCGCCACCAACCCGGCGAACGCCGCTCCGGGCACCATCCGCAAGGAATTCGCCCTCAACATGGGCGAGAATTCCGTGCACGGCTCCGACGCGCCGGAGACGGCCGCCCAGGAGATCAAGTTCTTCTTTTCCGACGACGAAATCGTCGGCTAGGACTTCGGGGGCCGGCGGAAACGCCGGCCCTTTCGTTTCAGGCGCGGCAACCGGATGGGTAGTCGCCCCAACGGCGTTTTGAAGCGCGCCGAGCTTTCATGCCACGTTCATTGTGATAGGCTCATATACGCGGCGGGGTAGCTGCGAGTGTGTGCCATGCGTCTCGGTACCGTCCTGCATCTGGTCATCTGGCCGTCGCTGGCTTTGGTCGGCGGGGCGCTTCTCGTGACACCGCGCGATATCCTGCGCCAGCCCATCATCCACCAGTCCGCCGAAACGCGCGTCGCGGCCCTCAACTCACCCGATATCATTCCCGCGACGCTGACGGTGCGCGCCACCGCCGTGCAGCCGGTGCGCGAACGTCCGGTTCTCGACCTGGCGGTTGCCAATATCCCCGAGGCCGCGCCAGTCGCTGCGCCCGCCGCCGCGCTCGATCAGCGCTGGACCACGGCGGGCTCGCTCAACCTGCGCAGCGGACCCTCGACCAGGGCCGGGCTGATCGCCAGCCTGCCGTTCGGCACGCCGGTCGAGGTGATGGAGACATCGGGGAACTGGGCGCGCGTCGCCGCGGGCGATGCCGAGGGCTGGCTCAGCACGAAATTCCTCAGCGCCGACCAGCCGAACTGACTTGCGCGGAACGCCGGGCCCGTGCTCCCGTTCCGCCCCGGAACAGGAGGCTGCGCATGCCCGACACCAAAAGCCACCTCGGCGAGCCCGATCACACGCTCACCACCGGCGGGGAGCGATACGAGATCCAGCATCTCGCTGAGCGCTTCGGGATATCGACCAACGAGGCCCGCGAACTGATCGAAACCTTCGGCAATGACCGCGAGACGCTGGAGCGTGAGGCGATGAAGCTGCGCCAGCGCTAGTGCGCGCCCTCGTCGGGAATGTTGAGGATGTGCCCGCAGGCCTTGCAGTGCACCGCGTCCGGATCGTGCCGGCTGAGCCCGCATTGGGGGCAGGGGAAGTTCACCTTGTGCGGGCGGAAGATCGCCTGCGCCAGCCGCACGAACAGCGTGATGCCGACGATCATCACGAGGATCGAAACCAGCTTCCCCCAGGTGCCCGGCAGCGTGATGTCGCCGTAGCCGGTCGTCGTCACCGAGGTGACGGTGAAATAGAGCGCATCGACATAGCCCTCGATGCCGCTGTCGGTCCCGGCAAAGAAGGTGAAGACGAACGCCGCCACGACGAACAGGAACGTCGCGAGGTTGACGATGGCGCGGCCCGTATCTTCCCACTGGGCGAGCCCCCGCCGGCGCAGCGGCCGCCACAGGAATCCGGTGCGCGACAGCGTCCATAGCCGCAGGATGCGCAGGAACCCGAAGTTCGCCAGCCAGGCCGGGAACAACAGCGTCACCAGCACGAAGAGATCAACCAGCGTCGTCGCCTGCTTCAGCCAGCGCCACACATCGGTCGCCGCGAGGCCTCGTGCCACGATATCGGCCAGCAGCAGGATAACCACCGCGATATCGAGCCAGATGTAGCTGGGCCGGTCACGCAGCACCGGGCCGACGATGAAGAAGACGATGATGGCGAGATCGACGAGCAGGGCGATGCGCTGGAACTTCTCGGCCGCCGGCGAGTGCCCGTGGTAGAGCAGGCGCATGGTGCCGCGCAGCCGGTCGAGGCGGTGTTTCAGCGTGTTGGGGTCGTTCAAATCCGGTCTCCGTCGGCGCGACCATGCAGCCTAACTGTCTGGCGCGCAAATCGGATATGCGTCCCCTCCACTTCACCCGGCGCGGCCGATGCCGTATATGGTGGGTTACCGGGACGGCCCGGGTTTCCAGAAATTCACGGTGGGACGACCCGCCCATAGGAGACATCCCATGGCATGGGTTTTTCTGTTCATCGCCGGCCTGCTCGAAATCGGCTGGGCCATCGGCCTCAAGTACACCGAGGGCTTCACCAGGCTGACGCCGTCCATCCTTACCATCGGCGCCATGGTGGCGAGCGTCGCCCTGTTGGGCCTCGCGTTGCGTGAATTGCCGGTCGGCACCGGCTACGCCGTGTGGACCGGCATCGGCACGGTGGGCACCGCGCTCCTCGGCATCTACCTGTTCCACGAACCGGCGACGGCGGTGCGGCTCGGCTGCATCGCGCTGATCGTCGCCGGCATCCTCGGCCTTAAGCTGGCGGCCTGATCACGCCTTCGGCGCCTTCCGGCAACGGCCCTGTTGCCGGAAGGACGCGCCGCTTGCGGCAAATTCGCGATTCACGGAAATGTTGATGGAACCTTTTCGCGTTTACCATAACGTGCGCGTGGGGGGACCGGGTCAGCGGGCCATACCAGAAACTGCAATCCACGCGCCGTCAGGAAGCGTCTGCGGCGCTCTGTGTCTGAAAGGCCTGTCAGATCAACATGTTGGTCAATCCGCGCGAAGTGGCTTCCGTCCTCGCCCTTGTCCTTGGCCTGCTCGCAGCCAAGCACGTACCGTTCCTGGCATTCCTGCCGCTGACGCACATCACGGGCGTTGTCTGCTTCAGCTTCGCGATCTATCTCGCGCTGAAGCTCTACACCGCCGAACTCGCGCGCATCCGCAGCGAGTAGCGGCACGGCGGTGACGCCGCCGCGCCGGTTCCAACCTAGTTGGCGGCCGCTTTGTCCAGCACCGCGCCGAGCTGGTCCATGAGCCATTCGGTGCCCGCCTGGCGCTGTTCGGACGTGTCGAGCCCATCAAGGAACGCACCGTGCTCGGTGACGACGAGGTGCGTACCGGTCCCATCCGGCCGGAACTCGACCGTTGCCACGGACACCGAGATGCGCTCGCCGCTCATCTGCATGTCGTAGGCATAGACGATGCGGTTGTCGGGCACGATGTCGTAGTAGCGCACGTCGAAGGTGAAGGGCGCGCCATTGGGGCCGGGGCCTTCAGTGTACTCGCGCCCGCCGGTGCGGAAGTCGAAGACGTGCTTGGGGTTGGCCTTGTCCGGCGAGCCGAACCACTGGCGCTTCAGCTCGGGATCGGCCCATGCCTGAAAGGCCTTCGCCGGTGCCGATTTGTATTTGCGCTCGACGGTGAAGACGCCGTGCACGATGGAGCGTTCGCCCATGATCTTTCTCCTGCTCTGGCCCCGGGAACACGCGCCCCGGCGCCCTTAAAGTGAAGCGAATACTTAAGTATGTAGCAGCCCTGTCGCTGTCAATGGTAAAGTCATCACTTTACTGTTGGTTTCGCTGCCCGGTTCAGGGCAGGGCATCGAGCAGCTGCCCCAGCTTGTCGAGCTTCTTTTCCCAGCCCTTGCGGCGGTCGTTGATCCACGTTTCGACGCGAGTGAGCGCCCCGGCATCGAGCGTGCAGGTACGCACCCGGCCTACCTTCTTCGTGGTGACGAGGCCTGAGCCTTCGAGCACCTGCAGGTGCTGGACGACGGCCGGCAGCGACATCTCGAACGGCTTCGCCAGTTCACTCACCGACGCCGGCCCCTGCGACAGCCGCTCAATCATCCGCCGCCGCGTCGGATCGGCAAGCGCCTGAAACATCTGGTCGAGATCGGCATCGGGGATTTGGTTAAGCATAGACTTAAGTTAGTGCCTGGTGCGGCATGGGTCAATGCCGGCGCGAGGCAAGGGGCAAGGGGCCCCGCGCCGACCGCGACGCACCAGGATTGGCTCTAGGCCTCAGCCTTCATCTTGTCGCGCGCCGCCGAGTTCTGGGAGAATACGGGCGGACGCCCGTCGCAAGGCTAGTTGAGCACCGCGTAGCGCCTGAAGACGAAGCCGTTTACGAGCGGTTGTTCTTCCGTCTGCTTGAGCTTGATCGGGTGCGCCAGGTCCTTGAACATCGGCAGGCCGCTGCCGATGATGATCGGCAGGAAGTAGCCGGTGACTTCATCCACCAGCCCTTCGTTGAGATACGGCGAGGCGGTGGTTGGGCCGGCGACCATCACGGGTTTGCTCGACGCCGCCTTGAGCTTGCGCATGTCGTCGGCGCTGAAGGTCTGCACGATCCGCGTACGAATGCTCTTCGGTTCAAGAAGTGTGTTTGAGACAACTATCTTTTCGGCCACCCGCCAGTTCTTTGCGTACTCGACGCCTGACGCGGACATGTCCGGCAACTGGTCGGCCGTCTCCCAGAAGACCATCATGTCATACATCTTGCGGCCGTAGACGATGGCGCTGGCTTCCGCCTGCATGGCCCCGGCGTGATTGTGCAGGTCGACGCCGGGCATCGCCCAGTTGAAGTCGCCGGCGAGGTCCGTGACGTAGCCATCGAGCGACACACCGCCCATGCCGTAAACCAGTTTGCCCATTGGTGCCTCGCTTGTCAGTTGCTTGGGCCGCTCGCCGCGGCGCGGTCGAGCAGGAACGTCCTCTCACGCTCGTTGCGAGTCAACGCGGCGGCGCGCTCGAATTCGGCGCGGGCCTCGGCGCGGCGGCCGAGCTTGAACAGGAAGTCGCCGCGCACGCTCGGCAGCAGGTGGTAGTTCTGCAGCGCGGGCTCATGCACAAGGTCGTCGGCAATCGCGAGTCCGGCCTCGGGGCCGTACGCCATCGCATAGGCGACGGAGCGGTTGAGTTCGACAATGGGCGAGGGGGTGAGCGCCGCCAGTTCATCGTAGAGATGGGCGATGCCCATCCAGTCGGTGTCAGCGGCCTTACGGGCACGGCCGTGGCAGGCAGCGATGGCGGCTTGCAATCGGTACGAGCCGCGCCGCCCGCCCAGCGCCTCGGCACGGTCGAGCGCCCGGAGGCCGCGGCCGACCAGCAGCCAGTCCCACTTGGCGCGATCCTGATCGAGCAGCAGGATCGGCGCGCCATCCGGCGCGGTACGGGCCCGCTGCCGCGACGCCTGGATCTCCATCAGCGCCACGAGCCCATGCACCTCCGGCTCCTTCGGCGCGAGTTCGGCGACCACGCGGCCGAGACGCAGCGCATCGGTGCACAGTTGCGGCCGCATCCAATCGGAGCCGGACGTTGCCGAATAGCCCTCGTTGAAGATCAGGTAGATGACCCCGAGCACTGCGCCCAGTCGCTCCTGCAGTTCCGCGCCGCGCGGCACTTCATAGGGTATGCGCGCCTCCGCGATGGTCTTCTTGGCGCGCACGATGCGCTGCGCCACGGTCGGCTCGGGCACGAGATAGGCCCGCGCGATTTCGTCCGTCGTCAGCCCGCCGATGAGCTTGAGCGTCAGCGCCACGCGCGCCTCCATCGACAGGATCGGGTGGCACGAGGTGAACACCAGCCGCAGCAGGTCGTCACCGATGTCATCGTCAAGGCGGGCGTCGGGGTCGTCGCCGCCAAAATCCTGCTGGTTCTGCACGTCAGCCCCCAGCTCTTCGAGCTTGCGGGCGGCCATCCGGTTGCGGCGGAAGTGATCGATGGCGCGGCGCTTGGCGGT
>Ga0073904_10002979_pt1 | contig 12788 bp, 13 predicted proteins | sample KloWWTrecipitate_FD_66668 | JGI IMG/M metagenome (GOLD analysis project Ga0073904, IMG submission 66668) | Active sludge microbial communities from Klosterneuburg, Austria, studying microevolution and ecology of nitrifiers - Klosterneuburg... | ecosystem: Engineered > WWTP > Aerobic digester >...
GTCGACACGCTCGTGGTGGGCGGCGGCTTCTCGGCCAACTCCCAGCTGCGGGAGATGGCCGCGGTGCGGTGCGACGAGGCCGGCATCGAGCTGCGCATCCCGCCGATCCGCTACTGCACGGACAACGGGGCGATGATCGCGGCGCTCGGGGCCGCCGTCGTGCGTCGCGGCCTGCCCGCCTCGCCGCTGGACCTGCCCGTCGACTCCTCGATGCCGCTGACGCACGTGCTGGCCTGAGCCCGGCGGGGAAGGGGTCAGCGCCCGGTGCGCAGGCGCCAGATGCGGCTGCCGACGGCGAACGCCACGCCGCCGAGCACCAGCGCGAGGAGCAGGCCGGGAGCGGAGAGCAGCGGTCCGCCGGCCGTGAGCTCCGCTTCGCTCGCCACGAAGGTCCACGTCCCGCCCAGGACGGAGATCTCCGCCCGGCCGCCACCCAGGGCGAGCATCCCGTCGAGCACGCCGAACGAGTAGGCGACGAGCAGGTAGGTGAGCATCCCGAGCACGACGACGGCCGCGGTCGCACCGGAGCCCCAGCGGGGGTGACGACGGCCGAGTGTCCCGAGGTACTCGTCCGCGAGCGCGTAGGGGTGGCCGAGGTCCGCCAGGGCGGCCGGCATCCCGACCTCCGTGGCGGTGGCGAGGGCCGAGGCGCGCAGCTCCGTCCGGACGGCGCGGTACTCGCGGCTGGGGTAGTCCTGCATCGCCCAGCCGAAGCGGGTGAGGTACCAGCCCAGCGAGAGCTGGTCGCGCACGCTGATCGAGGTTCTCGTCGAGGGGGTCATCACGGCTCCTGGTGGGTGGTCGGTGTCGGATCGGTCGGTGGTGCCGGATCGGTGGGTGGCGCCGGATCGGTGGGTGGTGCCGGATCGGTGGGTGGCGCGGTGCGCTGGTCGAGCCCGCCGAGGACGACGTCGACGGTGCGCGTGAGGTCGGCCCAACCGCGCGCGGCCCTGGCGAGGTCGGACGCGCCGTGGGCGGTCGGGACGTAGTACTTGCGCGCTGGGCCGGCCGTGGAGGCGACCAGGCGGGAGGTGATCAGCCCGTCACGCTCGAGGCGGGCGAGCACCGGGTACACGGTCCCGGTCGCGATGTCGGCCAGCCCGGCCTCCTGGAGGCGGGTCACCAGCTCGTAGCCGTAGGACTCCCGCGTGGTGAGCGAGGCCAGGACGAGCATGGGCAGCACGCCCTTGAGCAGCTGGGGGTCTCGCGGTGGCGGGGTCATGGATGCAGGTTACGCCCACTAGTAGGCAATAACAACTAGCAGGTGATGAACCTTTCCGCGGTGCCGCCGACCCCGCTGCCGCGCCTCGACGTCAGGCCACCCCCGCCTCCGACGCGCCTCCGACCCGGCTCCGACCCGGCTCCGCGGGTTCTCGTCGATTTCTGGTCGTCTGACGACACGAGATCGACGAGAACCGATGGCGAGAGGTGGCGGGGGAGCGGCGAGAGGTGGCGGGGGAGCGGCCGGAGGGCTACAGCGGCCTGCCTGCGCGCATCTCCGCCACGAGCGCTGCGACGACCGCCCCGAGGTCGCCGTCGTTGCGGCGGGCGACGGCGCGCTGGCGCTGGTAGGAGGCGCCCTTGCGCAGGATGGTGCGCACGTGCGCGAGCTCTGCCGAGCAGCGCAGCCGCTCGGCCACCGGTTCGAGCTCGACCAGCAGCCGCTCCACGTTGTCGGTGACCAGCTCCTCGTCGCCGGCGCGGTCGAGGATGATGATCGCGTCCATGCCGTACCGCGCCGAGCGCCACTTGTTCTCCTGGACGAACCACGGCGGCAGGCTCGGCAGCTCGCGGCCCTGGTCGAGCAGCGTCGAGAAGTGCTCGACCAGGCAGTGGATGAGCGCGGCGAAGGCGAGCACCTCGGTGAGGTTCGGGGAGCCGTCGGCGATCCGCATCTCCAGGGTGCCGAACCGCGGCGACGGCCGGATGTCCCAGCGGATCTCGTCCACCTGGTCGATGACGCCGACGTGCAGCATGTCGGCGACGTAGGACTCGAACTGCGCCCAGGTCTCGAACTGGAACGGCAGCCCCGCGGTCGGCAGCTGCTGGAACATCAGCGCCCGGTTGGAGGCATAGCCGGTGTCCTTGCCGCCCCAGAACGGGGAGGAGGCCGAGAGCGCCTGGATGTGCGGGACGTAGGTGAGCATCGCGCGCAGGATCGGCAGCACCTTGGCCTTGTCCTCGATGCCCACGTGCACATGCACGCCGTAGATGAGCATCTGCCGGCCCCACCACTGCGTGCGCTCGATGAGCGTGTTGTAGCGCTGGCGGTCGGTGACCTTCTGGTGGCTCCACTGCGCGAACGGGTGCGTCCCGGCGCACATGAGCTCGACGCGCAGGGGGTCGGTGATCGCGCGCAGCTCGTCGACGGAGCGCTGGAGGTCCGCACCGGCCTCGGCGACGGTGTGGCACACGCCGGTGATGATCTCGACGGTGTTGAGCAGCAGCTCCTGCTTGATCGTCGGGTGCTCCCCGCCGCCGGGCGGCGCGACGGCGTCGAGCACGGTGCGGGCCACCTGGCGCAGGTCACCGGAGTCGGCGTCGACGAGCGCGAGCTCCCACTCGACGCCGATGGTCGAGCGCTCCGAGGTCGCGAACGGGATCTCCATCAGACCGGCTCCACCACGAGGACCTGCTGGGACCCGGCGACCCGGGTCAGGACGATGGTCGCCTCGGCGTCGCCGCGCAGGTCGAGCTGCTTGCGCAGCTGCTCCGGCACGACGGCGGTCCCGCGCTTCTTGATCGTCAGGCGCCCGACGTCGCGCTCGCGCAGCGCGGTGCGCAGCCGCTTGAGGCCGAACGGCAGGACGTCGAGCACGCGGTACGCCTGCGCGACGTCCGTCGGCGCGAGGTGGTCGGAGGTCACGTACGCAATCGTGGCGTCCAGCAGGCGGCCGTGCACCTGCTCGGCGACCAGGGCGACGAGCCCCGAGCGGATGACGGCGCCGTCGGGCTCGTAGAGGTACGCGCCGGGCGGGCCGACGTCGGGGTCGGTGAGCCCACCGGCCGGCATCCGGACCGTGGTGGCGGTGGATCCCCGCAGCACCAGCGCGCTGCGGCCGGGACCCTCCGGCGCGAGCGGGCCGAACCACAGGCCCGCCTCGACGACGTCGCCGTCGACGCTCACCCACTGCGCCTCGGCGTCGGCCGGGACGTCGGAGTGCGCGATCGCCGGCCCCACCTTGACGCCGAGGGCCGGGACGCGGTGCCGCACGGCCAGGACGTCGTCGAGCGGGGGGCTGTAGGCCGCCGGGTCGTGGCGGCGTCGGCCGGCCGCGGTGCGCCGGGCCGGGTCCGCGAAGACGCCGTCGACCCCCTCGGCCGCCAGGTCGAGCGCGAGGCCGTCGCCGTGCCGCACGACCGCCTCGGGGAAGTGGCGCAGGTTGACCGTGGCGATGGCGGCGGTGAGCTCGTCGAGGTCGATCGCGAGCACCCGCAGGCCCAGGGCCGCCATCGCCATCGCGTCCCCGCCGATGCCGCACGTGAGGTCGGCGACGTGCGTGACGCCGGCGGCCGAGAACCGCCGGGCGTGGCGGGCGCCGACCGTCAGCCGCGTCGCCTGCTCCAGGCCGGCCTGGGTGAGCAGCATGCCGTCGGCGAAGTCGGCGAACTTCTCCCGGGCCTTGAGGCGCAGGCGCGACTGGGTCAGCGCGGCGGCGACGAGCACGGGGTCGACGCCCTCGCGCTGCAGCCGCTCCGACACGGCCATCGCGATCCGCTCGTCGTAGGGCGGCAGCGCCCCGAGCAGCGCCCACCCCGCGGGGCTGAGCAGCAGCGAGAGCGCGGCGGGATCCATGGCCCGATCCTGCCAGGTGGTCCGCCCGGCCGGGTTCGGCCGGGTTCGGCGGGGCGCTGGCGGGGCGCTGGCGGGGCGGCGTGTTGGCACTCGGATTGACCGAGTGCTAACGGACGCCTAGATTCGTCCTGGTCCTCCTCACTCGGGGAGGCCAGCTGCACGGTCAGGCCGACCGGCACCCGCGACGACGGGCGGCCAGGCCCTGCTGCCACCAACTGTTCCCACGAATGCGAAGGGGAGGTCCGCTGTGTCGGTCTCCATCAAGCCGCTCGAGGACCGTGTTGTCGTCCGTACGCTCGAGGCCGAGCAGACGACCGCCTCCGGTCTGGTCATCCCGGACACCGCGAAGGAGAAGCCCCAGGAGGGCGAGGTCCTCGCGGTCGGCCCCGGCCGGGTCGACGACAAGGGCCAGCGCGTGCCGCTGGACGTCGCCGTCGGCGACACCGTCATCTACAGCAAGTACGGCGGCACCGAGGTGAAGTACGCGGGCGAGGAGTTCCTCATCCTGTCCGCGCGCGACATCCTCGCCGTCGTGGTCAAGTGATCATCGCCTGACCCGCAGCACGACAGAAGCCCCGGACCGCGAGGTCCGGGGCTTCTGTCGTCGCGGCGCGAGGGGGCGCGTACCGCGACCGTCGGTCCGACGGGGGTCTCAGCCGGCGCGGCGCAGGCGCTCCGCCAGCACGGCGGTGCGCTCGTCCTCGGACAGCCCGCCCCAGACGCCGTAGGGCTCGCGCACGGCCATCGAGTGCGCCCGGCAGGCGTCTAGCACGGGGCAGGTGGCGCACACGGCCTTGGCGGCCTCGGCACGACGGCGCCGTGCGGACCCGCGCTCACCCTCGGGGTGGAAGAAGAGCGTCGGGTCGGCGTCGCGACAGGCCCCCTCGTACTGCCACTCCCACAGGTCCATCACGGGACCGGGCAGGCGCGAGATCTCGGTCACAGGTCCTCCAAGGGGTGGTGCAGCGGTGTGCCCAACCTAGAACCGCTTCACAAGTTGGTCAACCCTCGGGTGCGAGATGGTCCGCGATGCCCGACGCCACGCCCGGGGCGGGGGCCGGTCGGGCCGTGAAGTGGCGGACCGCGCCAGGGGCTGGGCACAATCGCGTCATGGTCCTGTGTCGTCGCGTCCCCGCCGAGCACCCGGACCGGGCGACGCGATGAGCGCCGACGCCCGCACCGACCCCTCGTTGACCGTCGCCGCGGTGGCCCGGCGGCTCGGCGTCGCCCCCGCGACCCTGCGGACCTGGGACCGGCGCTACGGGCTCGGCCCCTCGGAGCACCTGGCCGGGGCGCACCGGCGCTACTCGGCCGCCGACGTCGCGCGACTCCTCACCATGCGCAGGCTGACGCTCGAGGGCGTTGCGCCGTCGGAGGCGGCGCGCACGGCCCGGGAGGGCCCGGGCGGCGCCACGGGCCCGTCCACCGTCGAGGTCCTGGACGCCTACACGGACGCCGTCGTCATGGCACCGGACCCGGCCGCCCTTGCCGGTGCGGCCGGGGCCTTCGACAACGCTGCCGTCCGCTGGATGCTCGCGCGCGTGCATCCCCGCGACGTCCTGGACTGGTGGACCGACCTCGTCGAGCCGGCGTTGGCGACCCTGGCCGCCCGGCCGGTGCTCGAGCGGCCCGGCGAGAGCGCCGTCCGCGGGCTCGAGGCCGCGGCGTTCGCCGAGCTGCGCAGCCGCGTCGCCGCCGCGGGGGTCCGCACCCGGGTGGCCCCGCCGTCGGAGCAGCTGGGGACGGTCCTGGCGGTCCCCGCCGGACCGGGCCCGGACCTCGTGGCGCACGTGCTCGCCACCGCGCTGCAGGAGCACGCGGTCACGGCCCTCGTGCTGACCGGGGGCGGCCCGGCGGCCGTCCTGGGTGCCGTCGAGGCCCTGGCGCCGGCGGCCGTGCTGCTGCACGTCGCAGCCGAGCTGCCGGGAGACCTCCTGGCTGCGCTCGGTGAGCGGGCCCCCGACCTGCCGCTCTTCGTGCACCGGGCGGGGTCGGCGCCGCTCGAGGTCGCGCCGTCGCTCGCGCTGCACCGGGTGCGGACGCTGACCGGCGCCCTGCACGAGATCCTCGCCGTCGTGCGCTGAGCCCGCCGGACGCCCCGACACCTCCCGTGGCCTGTCCCCGCCGGACCGCCGTCCCGGGGTGACGACCTTCTCACCCGGCCCGTCCCCTAAGGTCCGGACCCCTGGGAGCCGATGAGGTAGGCGCACGGCACTCACGCCGTGCACGGGAGCGGGCCTCCGGGCCTGCCGCGTGGTCGGAGGGAGGGGTATGGCCGGCGTCATCGTGTGCCACGGGTCCGCAGGGGTACGAGACCGGATCGTCGCTGCCGCCCACGGCGTGCCAGCTCTCGTGCCCGCTCGTTCCGCGGCCACGGCCGAGGAGCTCGTCGCCCTCGCGCGGCGCGTCGCCCCGGCGCTCGTGCTGCTCGACGCGCACCTGCCCGGCTCCGGACCCATCGAGGCGCTGCGTCGGCTGCGCACGCTCGGGGTCACCGCCGCCGTCGTCATGCTCGCCGTGCCAGGCGACGAGATCACGCTGGACCGCGCGATCGCCCTGGGCGCCCGCGGCTACCTGCCGCCCGACGTCGACCGCACAGAGCTCGCCGCGGTCGCAGCGCACAGCCTGGCCACGACCGTCGTGCCGCACCAGCCCGGACCGGCAGCCCACCCCGCCGCGTCCGCCGGGTCGTCCGCGACGCACCACTCGGCCGACCCGACGCCCCAGCGCCGGCCCGCCGCCGGTGAGCTGACCCGCCGCGAGCTCGAGGTGCTCGCCGGGATGAGCCACGGTCGGTCGAACGCGCAGATCGGTGCGGAGCTCTTCCTGTCCGAGGACACCGTCAAGACCCACGCGCGTCGCCTGTTCCGCAAGCTGGGCGCGGCCGATCGCGCCCAGGCGGTCGCCATCGGCCTGCGGGCCGGCATCATCCGCTGATCCCGGACGCTCCGCGGCACGCCCGCGCGGGCCCCGTAGGATCACCGGGTGAGCCCCCACGAGCCCAGCACCCCTGACGCTGCCGCCGATCCCTTCGGGATGATCGGCCTGACCTACGACGACGTCCTGCTGCTGCCCGGCGAGACCGACGTCATCCCCAGCGAGTGCGACACGACCTCCCGGCTGACCCGCGAGATCTCCATCCACGTGCCCCTGGTCTCCGCGGCGATGGACACGGTCACCGAGTCCCGGATGGCGATCGCGATGGCCCGTCAGGGCGGTGTGGGCATCCTGCACCGCAACCTGTCCATCGCCGACCAGGCCCAGCAGGTCACCGTCGTCAAGCGGTCCGAGTCGGGGATGATCTCCGACCCCGTGACCATCTCCCCGGACGCCACGCTCGCGGAGCTCGACGCGCTGTGCGGCACCTACCGCGTCTCCGGGCTGCCCGTCGTGGACGCGGACCAGCGCCTGCTGGGCATCATCACGAACCGCGACCTGCGGTTCGTCGACCCGGCCGACTACCCGAACCTCCTGGTGCGCGCCACCATGACGCCGATGCCGCTCATCACGGCCCCGGTGGGCATCGCCCGCGAGGACGCGGCGGCGATCCTGGCGAAGCACAAGGTCGAGAAGCTCCCGCTGGTGGACGGCGAGGGGCGGCTGCGTGGCCTCATCACGGTCAAGGACTTCACCAAGTCCGAGAAGTACCCCATGGCCACCAAGGACGGCGCCGGCCGGCTCGTCGTCGGGGCGGCCGTCGGCTTCTTCGGCGACGCGTGGGAGCGTGTGGGAGCGCTCGTCGACGCCGGCGTCGACGTGCTCGTCGTCGACACGGCCAACGGCCACGCGCGGCTCATGCTCGACATGGTGCGCCGGATCAAGGCGGACCCGGCCCTGCGGGGCGTGCAGGTGATCGGCGGCAACATCGCCACGCGCGAGGGCTCGCAGGCGCTCGTCGACGCCGGGGTGGACGCGGTCAAGGTAGGCGTGGGGCCAGGCTCGATCTGCACCACGCGCGTCGTGGCGGGCGTCGGCGTGCCCCAGGTCACGGCCATCCACCAGGCCTCGCTGGCCGCCCGCCCGGCCGGGGTGCCGGTGATCGGCGACGGCGGGCTGCAGTACTCCGGGGACATCGCGAAGGCCATCGTCGCCGGGGCCGAGTCCGTCATGCTCGGCGGGCTGCTGGCCGGTTGCGACGAGTCGCCCGGCGACCTCGTGTTCGTCAACGGCAAGCAGTACAAGCGCTACCGCGGGATGGCGTCGCTGGGAGCCATGCAGTCGCGCGGCGACCGCCGCTCGTACTCCAAGGACCGCTACTTCCAGGGCGACCTGTCCGACGACGAGATCATCACCGAGGGCATCGAGGGGCAGGTGCCGTACCGCGGCGCGCTCTCCCAGGTCACCCACCAGCTCGTGGGCGGGCTGCACCAGTCGATGTTCTACGTCGGCGCGCGCACCGTGCCGCAGCTGCAGGCGCGCGGCAAGTTCGTCCGGATCACCGCGGCCGGGCTCAAGGAGTCGCACCCGCACGACGTCCAGATGATCCGCGAGGCCCCGAACTACACCGGCCGGTGACGGGCGCCCCGATCGACCTCGACGCGGTCACCACGCTCGTCGAGCGCGTCGCTCGTGACGTCGTGACCCCGCGCTTCCGGGCCCTGGTGGCCGGCGACGTGAGCGTCAAGGGTGTCGACGACATCGTCACCGTTGTCGACACCGAGGCCGAGGCGGCGCTCGTCGCGGGCCTGACCGCGATCGCCCCTGGCGTGCCCGTCGTGGGCGAGGAGGGCACCTCCGCCGACGCCGGCCGGCTGGACGTCCTGGCCGGCGCACCGCTCGCCTGGGTCGTCGACCCGCTCGACGGCACGCGGGCGTTCGTCGAGGGCTCGCCGGACCACGCCGTCATGGTGGGGCTGGTCGCCGACGGCGAGGTCGTGGCGGGCTGGATCTGCCTTCCGGCGCACGGGCGGACGTACGTCGCCGAGCGCGGGTCGGGGGCCTTCTGCAACGGCGAGCGGCTGCCCCGGCTGGGCGCCCGGGCAGGGACGGCCCTCGCCGGGGCGCTGGTGGCCGGGCCGGCGTTGCGGGGCGGCGTGGCCACGGGATGGATGCCGCCGCAGGTGCGGGACGGTCTGCTGGCCCGGCCGCTGCCCGCCGACCTCGCGGGCCTCACGCTCGGCGCGCGGATCTGGGCCGGCCACGCCTATGCGCAGGTGGCCTCTGGCGCCACGGACGTGCTCGTCTACTGGCGCACGTGGCCGTGGGACCACGCGCCGGGCGCGGTGCTGGTCCGCGAGGTGGGCGGCGTGGTGCGCCGGCCGGACGGGGCCGAGTACCGGCCGTCCGACGGCGCCTCTGGTCTCGTCGTCGCGCCGGACGAAGCGACGTTCGTGCGGGTGCGGGACGGGCTGGACCTGCCCGGACGCTGACTCAGGCGGGCACGGGCCAGAGCGGCCCGACGGCGGGGACGCGGGACGGCCAGTCGAGCTCGGCGCCAGCCCCCACCAGGCCCTGCTGCGTGCGCCAGGCGTTGAACCCCTCCGCCCACGTGCGGTGCGCGGTCACCTGGAGGTCGTGCACCTCGTCGAGGGTCATCGCCGCGAGCTCGGGGTGGGCCGCGGCGATCGCGGCGAGCACGTCGAGGGTGGCCAGCACATCCACCTCGGCGGTGTGCAGGGCGGCCGTGGTCACGCCGTAGTGCGCGCACAGGTCGCCCAGGCGGCGCTTGCCGGGCCGGTAGCGGTCGAGGTACCGGTCGAGGACGAGCGGGTCCACGACCGTCCGGACCTCGTGACCGATGCGCTCGGGCAGCGTCGGCAGACGGTGGCGGCGCAGCTCCGCGTCGAGCAGGGACAGGTCGTAGCTCGCGTTGAAGGCGACCACCGGCTCGCCGCGCCGCAGGGCGGCGGCCAGACCGGTCGCGATCTCCTCGAGCGCCACCGCCGCGGGGCGTCCGTGCGCCCGCGCGTGCGCGGTGGTCACGCCGTGGATCGCCGCTGCACCGGCCGGGATCGGCACGCCGGGGTCGATGAGCCACGTCACGGTGGACAGGCTGGGCGTCCCCGGTGCTGCCGAGCCGGCCCGGCGCACCAGCGCGGCCGTGACCACACGGTCCGTCCCGACGTCGACCCCCGTCGTCTCGGTGTCGAACCCCATGAGGGCCCCGTCGATCCAGCGCATCACGACCTCCTGCCCGCCAGCGTGCCAGCCGGCACCGACAGCCCTGCGCAGGCCACGCCGTGGCCGGTAGCCTTGCCGGGTGAGCAACGAGATCGAGATCGGGCGCGGCAAGCGCGGACGTCGTGCCTACTCCTTCGACGACATCGCGGTGGTGCCCTCCCGCCGCACGCGGGACCCGCAGGACGTCTCGGTCGGCTGGCAGATCGACGCGTACCACTTCGAGCTGCCGATCGTCGCGGCGCCCATGGACTCCGTGATGAGCCCCGAGACGGCCATCGCGCTCGGGCGGCACGGCGGCCTGGGCGTGCTGGACCTCGAGGGCCTGTGGACCCGGTACGAGGACCCGACCCCCCTGCTCGACGAGATCGCGGCCCTCGAGCCCGCCGCGGCCACGGCCCGCATGCAGCAGATCTACGCCGCGCCGATCGTCCCCGAGCTCATCACCCGGCGGCTGGCCCAGATGCGCGAGGGCGGCGTCACCGTCGCGGGTGCGCTCTCGCCGCAGCGCACGCAGCAGCACTGGAAGGCCGTCGTCGACGCGGGGGTCGACCTCTTCGTCATCCGCGGCACCACGGTGTCGGCCGAGCACGTCTCCGGCCGCTCGGAGCCGCTCAACCTCAAGCGGTTCATCTACGAGCTCGACGTCCCGGTCATCGTCGGCGGCGCGTCAACGTACACCGCAGCGCTGCACCTCATGCGCACCGGCGCCGCCGGCGTTCTCGTCGGCTTCGGCGGCGGGGCGGCGCACACCACCCGGGTGTCCCTGGGCATCCACGCCCCGATGGCCAGCGCCGTCGCCGACGTCGCCGCGGCGCGGCGCGACTACCTCGACGAGTCGGGCGGCCGCTACGTGCACGTCATCGCCGACGGTGGCGTGGGCCGCTCCGGCGACCTCGTCAAGGCCGTCGCGTGCGGCGCGGACGCCGTCATGCTCGGCGCGGCCCTCGCGCGTGCAGCCGAGGCCCCGGGCCGGGGCTGGCACTGGGGGCCGGAGGCGCACCACCCGCAGCTGCCCCGCGGCGAGCGCGTCGAGGTGGGTACCGCCGGCACCCTGCAGGAGATCCTCTTCGGCCCGGGCCGCCAGGCCGACGGGACGCTCAACCTCGTCGGTGCCCTGCGCAGGGCGCTCGCCACCACGGGCTACTCCGACCTCAAGGAGTTCCAGCGTGTCGAGGTCGTCGTCTCCCCGTACCAGCCACACTGAGCCGTACCGACACACCACACCGAGCAGCACCAGCAGCACCCAGCACGACCGGCCCGGGCGGCAGCGCCGCCGCTCCCGCCGCCTCGACCCGCCCGGGGCCCGACCACGGTCCCCTGCGGGACCTCGGGCCCACGCGGCCCCCTGACCGGGCCACCCGGTGGCCACCGATCCGACATCTCCGGGCAATCGGGCTCCGAATCTCTTGACACCGGACAGAAACGGAACTATACAAAGGCATACCAACATCTGAACGGGCATCATGAACGTCAAAGGAGACGGGGTGTACGCGACCGAACGCCAGCAGCAGATCCTCTCCCGTGCCCGTCAGGACGGCCGCGTCGAGGTCAAGGACCTCGCCGACTCCCTCGACGTCACGCCCGAGACGGTCCGTCGGGACCTCACCGCGCTGGAGCGCCGCGGCCTGCTGCGACGGATGCACGGCGGTGCGATCCCGGTCGAGCGGCTGGGCATCGAGCCGGCCGTCGCGGACCGCGAGGGGCGCATGGCGGCGCAGAAGGAACGGATCGCCAGGGCGGCCCTCGAGGAGCTGCCAGACGGCGGCGCGATCCTGCTCGACGCGGGCACCACGACGGTCCGGCTCGCCGAGATCCTGCCCACCGACCGCGAGCTCACCGTCGTCACCCACAGCCTGCCGATCGCGATGCTGCTGGCCGGCCGGCCCAGCATCACGCTGCACCTGCTCGGCGGAACGGTGCGCGGCCGTACCCTCGCCGCCGTCGGCGCGTGGGCCGAGCGCGCGATGCAGGACGTCTACGCCGACGTCGCGTTCCTCGGCACCAACGGGCTCACCATCGAGCACGGCCTGACCACCCCGGACCTCGTCGAGGCCGGGATCAAGCGTGCGCTGGTCGCCTCGGCGCGGCGCGTCGTGGTGCTCGCCGACCACACCAAGATCGGCAGGTCCGACTTCGCCCACGTGGCGCCGCTCTCCGCGGTGGACACGCTCATCACGGATCTCGACCTCGAACCAGACCTCGCCGACGAGATCGAGTCGGCCGGACCCAGGGTGGTGCGCGCATGATCATCACAGTGACCCTCAACCCCTCCATCGACCGCACGTTCGACACGGAGCGCCTCGAGCTCGGGGAGGTGAACCGCGCGCTGCGGACGCACCTCGACGCGGGTGGCAAGGGCATCAACGTGTCCCGCGGCCTCCACCAGAACGGGGTGGCGACCGTCGCGGTGTTCCCCGTCGGCGGGCCGGACGGACCGTTGCTCGTCGCGGAGCTCGAGGCGGTCGGCGTGGCGGTGCACCCCGTGCGGATCAAGGGCGCCATCCGCTCCAACGTCACGGTGGCGGACGCCGACGGCGAGACCACCAAGATCAACGCCCCGGGGCCGCGCGTGGACGAGGCCGAGCAGGTCGCGATCCTGCACGCCGTGCACGAGCACCTGGACCGCGGCACCACGTGCGTCATCGCCGCCGGGAGCCTCCCGGAGGGGATCGCCCCGAGCTTCCTCACGCGGCTCGCCGAGCTGGCCGCAGCGCAGCACGTCCCGTTCGCGCTCGACACGTCCGGCGCACCGCTCGCCGCCGCCGTGCGCGCAGGCGGCCTCGCGGTGGTCAAGCCGAACGACCTCGAGCTGGCCGAGCTGGTCGGCCGAGAGCTCCTCACCGTCGGTGAGGTCCGCGACGCCGCCCGCGAG